>Ga0247825_10000276_pt1 | contig 31732 bp, 24 predicted proteins | sample 13C_Vanillin_Day_FD_194413 | JGI IMG/M metagenome (GOLD analysis project Ga0247825, IMG submission 194413) | Soil microbial communities from agricultural site in Penn Yan, New York, United States - 13C_Vanillin_Day48 | ecosystem: Environmental > Terrestrial > Soil > Agricultural land | place... | reverse complement strand
CGGCAAGACGATCTGGTCGGACGAGTACCGGCTGCGGCGCGCCAACGGCACCTACGCGCGGGTGCTGGATCGCGGCGCCATCCTCCGCAACCCGGCCGGGGCGCCCGTGCGCATCCTCGGCACGGTGGTGGACATGAGCGAGCGCGAGGAGATGCGCGCGCGCCTGGCGCTGGCTGATCGCATGGCCTCGGTGGGCACGTTGGCCGCTGGGGTGGCGCACGAGATCAACAACCCGCTGGCCTATGTCATCGCCAACCTGGACTATGCCCGCCAGGAGATCGAAGACGCGGTAGCCTCCCAGCTCCGCCTGGACTCGGAGGAGGTCCCCCGGGCGCTGCGCGAGGCGCGCGAGGGCGCCGAGCGGGTGCGGCTCATCGTCAAGGACCTGAAGACGTTCTCCCGGCCGGACGACGCGCGCCTGGAGCGGGTGGATCTGCGCCGGGCCATCGACTCGGCGGTGACGCTGGCGTGGAACGAGCTCCGCCACCGCGCGCGGCTGGTGAAGGCGTACCAGCCGGTGCCCGAGGTGTGGGCCAACGAGGCGCGGCTGGGGCAGGTGTTCCTCAACCTGCTCATCAACGCGGCGCAGGCCATCCCCGAGGGGGCCGCGGACCGGAACGAGATCTGCGTCAGCACCCGGATGGATGAGCAGGGGCGCGTGGTGGTCGAGGTGCAGGACACGGGCGCGGGCATCCCCGAGGAGATCCGCTCGCGGGTGCTGGAGCCCTTCTTCACCACCAAGCCGCTGGGCGAGGGCACGGGGCTGGGGCTGTCCATCTGCCACGGCATCATCCGCAGCCTGGGCGGAGAGCTGCACTTCGACTCCGAGGTGGGCAAGGGCACCACCTTCCGGGTGCTGCTCCCCCAGCACGCCCCGGAGAAGAGCGAGCGCAGCGCGGAGCAGGTGGTGGTGGCCCCGAAGCGGATCCGCATCCTCGCGGTGGATGATGAGCCGCTGGTGCTCAACGCGCTGAGGCGGACGCTGGGCTCGGAGCATCAGGTCACCCTCTTCAACCGGCCCCAGGATGTGCTGAAGTGGCTGGAGAAGGGCGAGCCGTGGGATCTCATCCTCTGCGATCTGATGATGCCGGAGATGACCGGCATGGAGTTCCACGCCGAGCTGAGCCAGCGGAGGCCCGAGTGGGCTGGCCGCGTCATCTTCGTCACGGGGGGCGCCTTCACGGCGGGGGCGCGCGACTTCCTGAGCCAGAGCGCCGCCCCCTTCGTGGAGAAGCCGTTCGATCCGAAGACGCTGCGCCAGGTCATCCACGAGCAGCTCCAGAAGGGGTGAGCACGGGCGCACCGCTCACTCCCGCCGCCCCAGCGTGCGGTCCAGGTTGTACGCGGCGCTGATCAGCGACAGGTGCGTGAGCGCCTGTGGGAAGTTGCCCAGCGCCTCGCCGGACATGCCCGTCTGCTCCGCGTACAGCCCCAGGTGGTTGGCATACCCCAGCATGCGCTCGAACGTGAGCCGCGACTCCTCCAGGTACTGGGACGAGGCCACGCTGGCCCTCGTCATCGCCTCCACCAGCCAGAAGCTGCAGAGGTTGAACGTGCCCTCGCTCCCGGGGATGCCGTCCAGCGTCGCGTCCGCGTCGTAGCGGAACACCAGCCCATCCGAGACCAGCCCGCCCTTCTCCGGCGGCCGGTTGAGCGCCTCCAGCGTGGACAGCATCCGCGGATCCACCGGCGAGAGGAAGAAGACCAGCGGCATCAGCAGGTTGGCCGCGTCCAGCGCCTCGCGGTTGTAGGCCTGGATGAACGCCTGGCGCTCGGCGCTCCAGCCCTTCTGCATGATCTCCTCGAAGATGGCGTCGCGCACCGCGAGCCACCGCGTCCGGTCCGCCGGGAAGCTGCGCTTGTCCGCCAGCCGCAGGGCCCGGTCCACCGCCACCCAGCACATCAGCTTGGAGTACACGAAGTGCCGCCGCCCGCCACGCACCTCCCAGATGCCCTCGTCCCGCTCCTGCCAATGGTCGCACACCCAGTCCACCAGCCGCCGCAGGTGCCGCCAGAAGTCATAGCTGATGGGCGCGCCGTGCTTGTTGTAGAGGTACACCGAGTCCATCAGCTCGCCGTAGATGTCCAGCTGGAGCTGATCGGCCGCCGCGTTGCCGATGCGCACCGGCCGCGCGCCGCCGTAGCCGCTCAGGTGGCTCAGCTCCTCCTCTGGCGGCACGCGGCTGCCATCGATGGAGTACATGAGCGACAGCGGCGCGTCATCCGGCAGCTCCGCGCAGCGCGCCTCCAGCCAGCGCATGAAGGCGCCCGCCTCCTCCTTGAAGCCCACGCGCAGGAAGGCGTAGACGGTGAAGGCCGCGTCCCGCAGCCACGTGTAGCGGTAGTCCCAGTTGCGCACGCCGCCGGGAGACTCGGGCAGGCTGCACGTGGGCGCCGCGACGATGGCCCCCGTGGGCTCGAACGTCAGCAGCTTCAGCGCCAGCGCGGAGCGCTGCACCATCTCCCTCCACCGGCCCTTGTACGTGCACTTCGACAGCCACCGGCGCCAGTAGTCCACCGTCTCCCGGAACAGCACCTCCGCGGACTCGTGGCTGTGCACCGTGTCCGCGCACGACTCGGGCGCGCCCTCCCGCAGGGTGAAGACCTGGGACTGGCCCGCATGCAGCTTGAAGCGTGCGCTCACGCCCCGAGGCCCCACCTCCAGCTTCAGCTTCGTGGACAGCGTCAGGCTCTGCCTCTCCGAGAGGAAGCTCGCCCCTCCTGGGATAAGCTTCGAGGTGTGCGGATCCCGCCCGTAGTTGAACGCTGGGAAGCACTCCAGCTGGAAGGCCATCGCCCCTCGCACCACCCGGACCCGCCGCAGGATCTCCCGAGGGTGCTTGCGGTGAGCCCCGGTGCTCATCGGCATGAAGTCGATGATCTCCCCCACGCCGTCGGCTGTGTAGAAGCGCGTCACCAGCACGTTCGTGTCCGGCCAGTAGAACTGCTTGCGCACCACCCCCTCCAGCTCCGGAGAGAGGCGGAAGTGCCCGCCCCGCTCCGGATCCAGCAGCGCCGCGAAGACGCTCGGGCTGTCGAAGTGGGGGAAGCACAGCCAGTCGATCGTGCCGTCCGCTCCCACCAGCGCCACCGTGCGCAGGTCTCCGATGATGCCGTGGTTCTCGATAGGCACCGGCCCCGCTCTCATGCTGCCTCCTTACCCAAAGGGGATGAGGTGCTTCATGCGTCACTGGCTCGCGGGTTTCACCGGCTAGCGCGGGCAAGGGCCCATGGGTGAACAGTCAGGCAGCCAGTGGCGCGGCCGTGTACCCGGCGGTGCGCACTGGCGGATTCCTGGTGCCGCCGCGCGTCAGTGGGTCTATGACGGGTATGTGACTTCACCTGCTACCCAGGAGACCTCCTCGGGCCATGGAGCCCAGCCCTCGCGTGGACGGTCCTCGGCCATCGGCGCCGGGGCGCTCGCGCTGCTGGCCGTTCCCTTCCTCGTCTTCGGCTTCATGATGCTCTACCTGAAGGCACGCGTGGAGCTGCACTGCGACCCTGGGGGCCCGTGCGTGTTGATCCAGCGCGGGTGGCTGGGACTCGAGGAGGTGGGCCCCTTCACGGTGGAGCAGCTCCACGAGGCCACGGTGGAGCGCAACCGCAGCAGCAAGAAGGGCGCTGCTCCCCTCTTCCGGCCCGTGCTGGAGACCACGCGCGGCAGCTTCCCCCTCAGCTCCCGGTGGCTGGAGGATGAGGAGCAGGCCCGGCGCACGGCGCGGGTGGTGAACTTCTTCCGCGCCAACCCCCACGCCGGCGCCAAGGGCTTCATGCTCTTCCACGATCACCGGCGAGGGCCGCTCATCGTGGGCCTCTGCTTCGGAGTGGTGGGGGGGATGCTGCTCGGGCTGAGCCTCTGGACCGCCTTCAGGGCCCGGCGCCACCTGCGCGCCGAGCGGGCCGCGCAGGCCTCACCTCCCACCGCTTGAACCGTGCTCCCGGTGTGGCACTGGGAGCACAGCCGCCGAATCTATTGCGTCCCAGCCAGCGAGTTGGCGGTGCACCAGGACAGCTCCGCGATCCCTGGCGGAACCGGCGGGTCTCTCGGATCATCTCCAATCCCCGGCGGCGCCGCCCCAGTCGTGGCGCAAGGGTCGAAGTTGGTCGTCACCGCACCCTTCAGTGTCACGTTGCCGGTGTACACGGTGACCGGGACGCCCGCCTCGTAGAGCTTCGCGAAAGTCATCGCGCGGCTGCCTGCACCGCCCTTGAACATGAAGGTGAAGTTCCCCGCCTGGGTGTCCACGCCCACGGCGACGTACGTCCCCGTGGCCTCGCACGTGCTCGCGATGATGAACTTCGAGGTGGGGATGGGAGGCACCACGCCCGTTTTGGTAATGATCTGCGCAGCGGGAAGGCTGGGGGGTGGGCTCAGCGAGGTGCACTGCCCTCCCGGCGGGGGCGTGGGCTGCACCCCCATCAGCGTGCATCCGCTGGCCGTCAGGGCGAGCGCCACGGGTAGGATCAGTCTCTTCTTCATGGTGTGTCTCTCCTTGAGGTGTGGACTGCGGGTGCTGCAAGAAAGTCACTCGAACACGAGCACGGAGCGCGCCCAGCTCCCGGGATCTCCGCGCAGCCACTCCAGGCGGACGTCCCTCAGCGCCGCCGCGGCGCTCTGCCCGGCGCGGATGCGCTCCTGGACCGCGAGGAAGAAGGGCCCTGCCTCCGCATCCGGAATATCCACCGTGGCTGCCAGCACCGTGCGCGCCCCCGCCTCGATGAAGGCCGCGGGCAGGCTGAAGGGCTCATGAACCTGAGAGGCCGTATGCGCGGCCCTGCACGCGCCCAGGGTGACCAGCGGGCGCCCCTCGAGCCGGTGCGCTCGCACCTCGCCCGCCGTGAGCGCGTACCGGCCGCTCGCGTCCGGCGAGAGCACCAGCAGTGAGGCATCCGAGATCGCCGGGTTGATCAGCCCGTGGGCGTGGATCTCGATCTCCGTTGCCCGAGTCATGGCCTCGAGCACCTGACGCGGGTTGGCCCGCGCGCCCGCGAGCACTCGAACGTCCGTGCCCACCGGCTCCCACGCACCGAGGCGTGGCAGGTCGAGCTCCGGGGGCGGCTCCACGTCCTTCACCACCAGGTGCAGCGCCGGTACCGAGGCCGGCTCCCCTCGCGAGGCGGGCAGGGAGAGGTAGCGCCAGGCGATATCATCCGGCAGCAAGCCCCCACGGCCATGGAGCGGCGGGCGCGCCACCACACTGACCTGCTCGCACTCCCGAAGTGGCGCTGAGATCGCCTCGGGGACGACACCCCGCACATCGTCTCCCAGCGGCTGGCGCCGGCTTGCGTCGTAGTGCGTCGCCATCCGCCCGTCCGCGCCAAAGGCGAGGGCCAGCGTCCGCTCCCGATCCACGGTGACCGCCAGCAGGCATTGCGAAGGCAGCGTCCCCCCCACCTCCTCGCCGAAGAGGGACAGCACCCGCGCCCACTCGCCAGCCTTGCCCGCCGCGAACAGGAGCGAGGCATAGCTATAGGCCCGGGCCTCACGTGCTTCGGCGTTGTCGCGCGGCAGCTCCTCCGCCTCGGTGATGGCACGGCGCAGCAGCTCCTCGCCTTGGGTCCGGTCCTGCTCGATGACGAGGCGCCCCTCGATGTGCGAGAGCACGGCGAGCTGGCCCGGGTCGAGCCGGCCCGAGCGGCGGCGGGCCTCCAGCCCCTGCTTGAGCAGGCCGTCCTGCGAGGGCCGCGGGCTCAGCCGCGCGAGATCGGCCAGCGTCATCGCCTCCGCGAGCAGAGGGGGCAGGCCGCATTGGGAATCATCCGCGATGGCCGCGCGGGCCTCCTCCACGCGCATTTCCTCCAGCAGCGCCAGCGCATTGTTGGCGCGCACGAACTGACGGTAGGTGCAGCTTGGGTGGCGCACGATACTCTCGTCGAGGATGGCTCGCGCCAGCACATCCTGGCCTTGAAGGCGGGCGAGCTGTCCAAGCTGTTGGTGCATGGAGGCATCCCGCCCAAAGAAGCCACTGCGGCGGTAGAGGGCGCGAGCTTCCTGCGCGCTGCGTGTCGCCTCGGGCAGCCACCAGAACCGTCGGTAGATGGAGCTCAGCTTTTCCAAGAGCACGCCGCAGCGGTAGACGATGGTGCTCTGGCGGCACCGGCTCACCGCAGCGCGGAGGATCCGCTCCGCCTGGAACCACTCGCCCCGTTGAGTGTCCGCGATGGCGCGCTCTTCCTCGGCGAGCAACATGAACCAGGGATCGCGCGTCTGCGTGGCGAGCTGGGCGTAGCCTTCGGCATCCTTGGCCACCTCCCGGGTGACCACGAGCGTCCCCATGAGGATGTCGTTCTCCCGAGCAGCTCTCAGCTTCTCCAGGTAGGCAGGCAGTCCTCCGGGGACGGGCGCTCCCTCGCGAACGCTCAAGTAGAGCGCGGCGAGCGGCGCACGGCGCTGGAAGTCCCGCGCCTCGGCCCAGCGGATGGCGTCGCGCAGTGCGCTCCCGCCATAGTGGGCATCCAGGATCTCCGCCAGGGGCCACAGCTCGCGAAGCCGCTGCAGGCCCGGCGCGGCGCGGATCGCATCGTACAGATAGAGGCGATAGACATCGGGCCGCAGCCGGAGCTCCTCGGCGGCGACGGTGCCGTTGCTCTTCACGAGCGCCTCTCCTGCCTTGAGCGCGTCCTCCCAGCCCTGCTTCTCGGCGCGCAGCCGCTCGCGCATGGCCTGGGCCCGTGTACGGGCCTCGTCCGCCCAGCCGGGCTCACTCTGTGCAGCCACGGCCTCGAAGGCCTCAGCCGACACCCCCCACATCTCCAGGTCCCGCAGCGCCAGTCCCTGGTTCCACAGCGCCTGCGTGGAGCGGGGCTGTCTCTGGAACGCCTGGTCCAGCAGCGTGAGCGCGACGGTGGCGTCCCCCTTCGCCAGGGCGATCACGGCTCGATCGTTGAACACCTCGGCGGAGTCCCCCGCCCGCTCCAGGTAGCTGCTCGCGAGGTCCGGCGCCCCCTGCAGCAGGTACACAGCGGCCAGGCCGCGCAGGTCTCCCCGCTTCTCCATGCGCGCCAGCACCTCGATGGGTGCACGCGTGGAGCCTCCGCCCTGCCCTCGCGCCTCGGCGTAGTAGGGGCGGTGGCGATCCGCGCCCGGGTGGCTCAGCCGGGCCTCCATGGAGCGCGTCGCCTGGGACGAGAGCCATGCGGCCTCCTGCTCCTCTGAGCCCTTGCGCAGGCCGCCGAAGCCAAGGACGACCGCTGCCCCGCCCAGGCCCGCCACAGCCAACCCCACGGTCAGGAGCCACGCGCCATGCTCCGTCCACTTTCTCAAGCCAGACTCTCCGAGCGCTGAGCTTCCCCCGTGCATGCACCCTGAACGGAGGAGCTCCCGAATCTTCCCAAGGCCCTCACGCTACAACCCTGGGGGCGGGCGTCCAGGCAAGCGAGCCCCCGGTAGCGAGCGGCCAGGCGAGCAGTGCGTGGGGAGACTGCCTACCTTTGCGCCAATGCTCCGTGCCCTCCTGGCTCGATGGAAGAGTTCACTGCGCCTGTTCCAACCGGCGAAGGTTCATCCTCAACGCGCGAAGATCTCCGTGGCGGAGCTGGGCCACCGCTACGCGAACAAGGTGGTGGCGCTCAAGGATGTGAACCTCAACATCCGCTCGGGCGAGTTCGTCTGCCTGCTAGGGCCCTCGGGCTGCGGCAAGTCCACACTGCTGTACGCGCTGGCCGGTCACGTGAAGCCCACCGGGGGTAGCGTGGCCATTGACGGCAAGCCCATTGCTGGACCGGGGCCCAACCGGCTGCTCATGTTCCAGGAGGCCGCGCTCTTCCCGTGGATGACGGTGCTGGGCAACCTGAAGTTCGCCCTGGCGGCCCGAGGCGTGCCCCGTGCGCAGCGCGAGCCGCGCGCCCGTGAGTTCATCCGCCGCGTGCATCTCAACGGCTTCGAGGACTCGCTGCCCCACCAGCTCTCGGGCGGGATGAAGATGCGTGCCAGCCTGGCCCGCGCGCTCGCGGTGGACTCGGCGGTGCTGCTCATGGACGAGCCCTTTGGCTCGCTGGACGCGCAGACGCGCGTGCACATGCAGGAGCTGCTCCAGTCCATCTGGCTGCGCACCTCGAAGACGGTGGTGTTCGTCACCCATGACGTGCACGAGGCGCTGATGCTCGGCACCCGCGTGGTGGTGATGGCACCCAGGCCGGGCCGCATCGTGAAGGATCTGGAGATCCACCTCCCCATGCCCCGTATGCCGGAGGACGCGAGGCTGGACGAGATGGCCCGGTACCTGCGGATGCTGATGCGACAGGTGGAGGGCCCCGAGGGTGGACCGCCGCCCCCGCGCCCGCGAACGAGCTCGGAGATGAGCCTGCAGCACTGAGGAGGCATGGACATGAAGAGCTGGGCTCAGAAGCTGGGCGTGATGGTGCTGCTCCTGGCGGTGTGGGAGGGGCTGGCGCGGCTGGGGGTCTGGTCCCCGCACCTGTTCCCAGGGCCGGTGACGGTGGCCAAGAGCCTCTTCGCCGTGGCGGCGGACGGGCGGCTGGGCGCGGCGGTGGTGCGCTCGATGGGACGGCTGGGGCGCGCCTATCTCATCTCAGTGGCCATCGGCGTCCCCCTGGGGCTGGCCACCGCGCGGCTCTCCTTCTTCCGCAACGCGGTGAAGCCCGTGGTGATGGGGCTGCAGGCGCTGCCCTCCATCTGCTGGCTGCCGCTGGCGCTGCTGTGGTTCGGCCTGAATGACAGCGCCATCCTCTTCGTGGTGGTGATGGGCAGCGTGCTCGCCATCGCCATCGCCACCGAGGACGGCGTCAACGCCATCGATCCGCAGCTCATCCGCGTGGCGCACACGCTCGGGGTGCGAGGCGCCCGCTTCTCCTTCGGCGTGCTCATCCCCGCGGCGCTGCCGGGCATCGTCACCGGCCTGAAGCTGGGCTGGAGCTTCGCGTGGCGCGCGCTGCTGGCCGGAGAACTGCTCTTCGTCTCCGGCGGCCTGGGCCAGCTGCTCACCATCGGCCGCGAGCTGATGGACGTGCCGCTGGTGATGGCGGTGATGCTGGCCATCATCGCCCTGGGCATCCTCGTGGATCGCGTCTTCTTCCAGACGGTGGAGCGGCGCGTGCGGCGGCGCTGGGGCCTGGTGTCATCAATGTGAAGTGGAGGACGTCCCTCCCCGCGAGCGTGCGGTGGCGGACGGCCCGGGCGGGTGCGCGTTGCCGTCCGCGTGGACCCGCCCCATTACCGCGCGTATGAACTCGTCTCGCGCTCGGTCCTTCCTGGGGCTCCTCGCCCTGATCGCCCTCACGGGCTCTGGCTGCAAGAAGTCTGGCGGGGAAGCAGGGGGGGATGCCAATGCCCCGCTCCGCCTGGGCTTCTTCCCCAACATCACTCACGCCCAGGCACTGGTGGGCAACGACGAAGGCGCCTTCGCCCAGGAGCCCGGCATCGGTCAGCTGGATGTGAAGCAGTTCAACGCCGGGCCCGCGGCCATGGAGGCGCTGGTGGCTGGCTCCCTGGACGTCTCGTACGTGGGTCCTGGCCCGGCCATCAACACGTACCTCAAGGCGGGCCGCGAGCTGCGCATCATCGCTGGCGCGGTGAACGGCGGCGCGGTGCTGGTGACGCGCTCCGCGAAGTCCGCCGCCGAGCTGAAGGGGAAGAAGGTGGCCAGCCCCCAGATTGGAAACACGCAGGACATCGCCCTGCGGCACTGGCTCCAGCAACAAGGCCTCAAGGCGGGCAGCGAGCCTGGCAGTGAGGTGCAGGTGGTGCCGCTGAGCAACCCGGACATCCTCGGGCAGTACCTCCGGGGCGCCATCGAGGGCGCCTGGGTGCCCGAGCCCTGGGGCGCGCGCATGGTGGCCGAGGGGGGTGGTCAGATCCTGGTGGATGAGAGGGATCTCTGGCCGCAGCGTCGCTTCCCCACGACGGTGCTGGTGACGACGAAGAAGGCTTTGGAGACGCGCCGGCCCCAGCTCCTGGCCCTGTTGCGCGTGCACGTCCGGCTCACCGAGCGCTGGCAGACCGATCCGGAGGGCTTCACCTCCGCCGTCAACGCCGCCTTCGGCAAGCTCACTGGCAAGCCCCTGGCGCCCGCCATCCTGAAGGATGCCTTCTCCCGGCTGGAGCCAAGCCTCGATCCCGAGCTGGCCGCGCTGTCCGAGACCGCCCGGCACGCCAAGGAGCTGGGCTATCTCCCCACCGACGACATCTCCGGACTGGTGGACCTCAGCCTGCTCAACGAGGTCCGCGCCAAGCCCCAGTGAGCAGAGGAGAGGGCCTGGCCGCACCCTCTCCCATGGACAGGACAGCAAGGAGCGCTCAGTCGGCTGACGGTGCTACCTCTCCCGAGAGCGACAAGCAGACATTCTGCGCCTGGTCCACCTGGTACTCGGCGATGACCTGCTGGCCCATCTTCGGCTGCTTCTTGATGCGCAGCGCGCTCATGTTCAGGGGCACCACCACGCCACTCCGCTCCACATAGAGCGTCCGGCCCTCGATGCCGACAACCCGCCCGGAGAGCAGGCGCGTGTTCCCCTCGTCCTGGTCCTCTCGCTGCTGGCCGATATCCGTCCCCGTCGGACCGAGGTTGAACTCGTCGATGGCACCGGCGCGTCCGGTCGTCCCCAGCTCGGGAACCTCGATGTTCTCCTGATTGGGGCCGAAGGCCTCGCTCATCTCCTTCTCCCGGTCCCTCGCATTCGAGGCCAGGGGAGCGAGCAGCAGGCTGAGGGCAGGCAGCAGCACCGCCACGCGTCGGAATACGCGGGGAATGTTCGGCTTCATGGTGGTGGACTCCGGCGTTGGGGGGCAATGCCCCCGTCCACCACTCAAGCTAGGGATGGGCCAAGAGCCTCTTCCTGCCTGCTCTTCCCCCTGAGTGGAGCAAGAGCTACCAGTCAGCCCGCTACTCGGTGCGCGGCGTGGACGACTCGCACAGGTGCTCGAGGAACTCGGGCAGCAGCGTGTGAGAGATGATCCACAGCTTGCCCTCACCCAGGTCCGCCAGGGCCGCGCGCTCGGCGTACTCCACCACCTTCGCCTCGACGTAGTGCACGAACACCGAGCGGCCCCGCGCCTTGTACCAGTCCGCCGCGTGCGTCAGCAGCGCCAGCATCGCGTCCTGCGTCTCGGGCAGCGCCTCGTCCTGAAGAGGGATGATGCGCACCCCATCCAGCACGTGGAACAGGTTGAGCCCCATGTGCGCCGTCTCCAGGATGGCCACCGCCAAGGGCTTGCCCTGAGCGCGGGCGACGACCGCATCGCGATCCCGCGTCAGCTGGGCCGACTGCCACAGCTCCTTGGTGTCGGCCAGATCGAACCGCTCGGGCACCAGGTCCAGCGCCTCGCGGTACGCCAGGGGCTTCGTCTTCTCCAGGTACGAGAAGAGCTGCGCCTTCTCCTCGGAGGTCATGTCCCCCACCTGGATGCCATCGGGGATGGCCGGCCACTCGTTGTCCACGTCCCCTTCCATGAGGCGGAAGGGCAGCACGGCGGACTGGCCGGTGTGCTCGTACCAGGACGCGAAGTCGAAGTTGATGAAGCGGATCCACCGGACGTTCGCCTCGCAGTAGGCGAAGAACCACTTCACGTCCGTGTCCATCTGCGCCGGCTCGAAGGCGCGCAGGTAGATGTCGCGCAGCGCCTCGCGGGCGCTCTCCTTCTTGTTGGCGCCGCTGGACTGCTGGCGCGCCAGCTGATGGGCCAGCCAGCTGCCCGCGTACGGCTTGAGCCCCGACAGCGTCGCCTCCACGCCGCCCGGCATCGGCTTCACCGCGCGGTAGCCGATGCGCGGCTGCTTCTCCAGCTTCGCCTGCGCCTCGTAGAACTGCCCCTTCAGCGCGGCGAACTTCGTGGGCTCCTTGCCCGACAGCCGGAAGTAGCCGGACTTCTCGAACAGCTCCCAGGTGCCGTGGTGGAAGTCCCCCGCGACACGGGTGCGCGGGTGCATCTGCTCCTCCACCAGCTCGCGCCAGGCCAGCCCCTGCTCCTCGCCAATGGGGCTCACCCACATGCCGCAGCGGCGGCCCTTCGAGGTGCTGGAGATGTTGCGCACCTCGGCGAAGAGCTTCACCGGCGCGCGGCCCGGCATCTCCACCTCCATGGCCGGGATGCGCATGCCGGGGTAGAGCAGATCCTCACCCGGCTCCGTCATGAAGGACAGGCCCTCGTAGGACACGTCCAGCATCTTGCGGTGCACGCGGATCTGCGGCCACAGCGGGTGATCGAAGGTGAGGTGGCTCTCGATGGTGGTGGGCGCCCGGCGCAGCCAGCGGTGCCGGAAGCGCGTCAGCTCCATCGGCAGCGACATCATCCACAGGCCCTGCTCCATCCAGGCCTTCTCCACCCGGAAGTAGAGCACCGAGCTGTAGCCGAACGCCTCCATCGTGAAGGGCTGCTGCGGCAGCGGGCCCTCGGCCCTCCAGCCAATCACCCCGTCATACTTGTCGAAGTGCTCGGCGTGGACCTCCAGGCGCGCGCCACCGTCCGTGCGAGCCAGGCCGCGCGTGTTGCGCGCCGCCAGCGCCTCGCACATGCGCAGGATGCGCTCGGGGCGGGTGATGGTCTCCCGCCAGACGGGCCGCGCCTCGGGCGTCAACAGCTGCCCGTTCTCTCGCAGCGACTCCAGCGCGGAGACGATCTTCCGGCCCGCCTCCAGCGGCGGCGCCACGAAGCGCATGCGCAGCTCGGGTGGAGCCTCCGGGCCGCCCTCGGAGATGTCTGTCACCTCCGCCTGCAACGCCGTCGTCCACCGCTCTCCCAACCCCAGCACCACCGACGCCGGCTGCCCCGGACGCAGCTCCGTGAAAGAGGCCAGGTGCAGCGTCAGATGCTCCAACGACAGCTGCACCAGGCGGCCTTGCGAATCGAGCGCGTCCCCAAACGAAGCAACCGCAGACAGGTCCGTTCCCATCCGGTAGCCCAGGATCGCCTCTCGGGTCGACATCCGGTTTTCCGACTGCATGGGAGCCTCGTTGCGGAAAGACTTCTTTACGTAAATAGCAGAACAATTTCATACCACGGTTCTACCGAATCTCCACCAGGGAAATTCTTGCTCAGAGGGTGAACAGCGATTCCCTGGAGCGCACCTGCTCCAGTTGCCTCTCACGAACTGAGATCATCGCATGCTGTGTCCTACTGGAAAATCCCCCTGAAAACCCAGAGTTGAGGCCTGCTTGGAGCGTCCACAATCGATCGGCCCTGGCGATCAGCCCCGAGCGGAAAAGCCAGACATGCCGTGATGCCTGCTTGTTCTTGAATTCCCGCCCATTCTAGCCCAAGAGCGCCCCAAATCCTCTCAGGCCCTCGGGCTGCCTTGCGGGGCAGGAGGATGCCACGTTTGAAACGTTTTCCTGATCTCCGGGCCGAGAGGACTAGAAACAGCGGACTTCCAGCACCAGGAGCGTGTCCTCGAGGCCCCCATCGGCCCCTGCGCCTCCCGCGAGGTACACCTGTGCACCCGTGCCTCCGGCCAGGGCGTGGTTGCGCCGCGCTGGGAGGGGGGTGGCGGGGATGAAGCGCTCGGAGGCCGGATCAAACCAGACAGGTGGGGCGCCATTGGCGTCCTCGATGTAGACCCAGCCATTGCCTGCGCGAACGGCGCGGGGGGCCGAGCGAGCCACCTCCATGGGTAGGAGCTCCCTGGCACGCACCACGCTCCCGGAGGACTCGAGGAGGAAGGCGCGGGCGGTGGGCAAGAGCGCGGCGCCCACCAGCTCGCGGCCGCCGAGCACCAGCGCACGGCCCCCCGCCAGATCGACCACGGCAGGCGCCTCCAAGGCGGCGGAGAGGGTCGGGCCCACGCCCAGAGTGCCGGTGGGGCCAATCAGGTCCGTGCGCGCGGTGGCGCCCGTGCCGGAGCAGCCGCCCGCCAGGAGGAAGGAGCTGCCCAGGGGAGCGCCTCCCGACGGGCAGGAGATGGACAGGTGGCCCAACACCTCCTGGGCGCCGGTGCTCGAGTTGACGCGCACCGCCAGGTTGCGCTGCTCCACGCCTCCCTCCTGGGCCGCGGCCAGCGCTCCGCCGGCCAGCACGATGCCCGAGCCCAGCCGGCCTGCCGCAGCACCTCGGGAGGTGAGGGACGGAGAGAAGGGGACCTGGGTGGTGCCCCCATCCGGCTCCAGCCACTCGAGGCTGGGCTCGGGGACGTCGCTCGTGCGCACTCCTCCCAGCACGCCCACGCCACCATCCCCCAGCGCCACCAGGCTGACCTCCGCGCGCTCCACGGCGAGCGTGCGGGACGAGAGCCGGCTGGCCGTCGTGAAGTAGACCTCCAGCACCGCGCTCGGGCGGCCCTGGGCATCTCGCCCGCCAGCCACCACCAACGCGTCCGCCAGGGGCCCCGTGCTCGCCACCAGCGCCGTCGGCTGGCTGCGGCGCGCGAAGCCCTGGCGCACCACGGACGCACCCACCGTCCCCCCAGCGCACGTGCAGGCACCTCCGGCGCAGGTGAGCCCTCCCGGCTGGCAGCTCCTGCCCTCGCACTGGGGATCCGCGCAGTCGCTCAGCCCGTCACCATCGTCATCTGCGCCGTTGTCACACACTTCCCCTGCCGAGCCTCCATCCGGTGGCGAGGGGATGGGAGGCAGCGTCAGCGTCAGGCTGGCGCCGCTCTTCGCGGTGAGGGTGGCCTCGCCAGAGCTGGTGGAGCGCACCACACCCTCGAGCTCGGCGGTGGCGCGCACGGAGATGAGCGTGCCAGCGGGGGTGGCCGGTCCGGACTCGAAGTTGAAGGTGGCAGGCAGGTGAAGCTCCGCGCCCTCCAGGAGCGCCACGGCCAGGGGTGTGCTCGTGCCCGCCTGGAACGCCACGACGGAGAGCCGATTGAAGTCCCGGCCCGGCACCAGCGGCCCCTCCACCACCACATGCACGCCTCCGGGCGAGGGCGTGCACGCGAGCAACGGCCAGAGGAGCAGCAACGGCAGCCAGCGTGGAGAACGGAGAGACGGGCTCACGGTTTCAGTCTAGGCGAACCTCGCGGAAGCGAAATTCATGTTCCGTCCCTTCCGATCGACGGGGTTTCACGGTGTAGACTCGATTTTCTCAAATGGGTGGGACCACGCTGCCGCTCGCTCTGGACGCTTTCAGCGGCCGGAAGATGGGCAAATACGAGGTGCTCTGCCGCCTGTCCACGGGCGGAATGGCGGAGATCTTCCTCGCCTCGCAGCGGGGCCTCGCGGGCTTTCGCAAGCTGGTGGTGCTCAAGCAGATCCTCCCGGATATCGCGGGCGAGGAGGAGTTCGTCCAGATGTTCCTGGACGAGGCGAAGGTGACGGCGGCCTTCAACCACCCGCACATCGCCCAGGTGTTCGATCTGGACGTGGCCAACGGCGAGCTGTTCCTGGCCATGGAGTTCGTCCCCGGGGCCACGCTGGTGGAGGTGGCCAAGGCGTGCCGCGCGGCCAACGAGCCCATCCCCATCGGCTTCAGCCTGGAGGCGGTGCGCGACACGGCGCTGGCGCTGCACTACGCGCACACCTTCACGGATCCGCTCGGCCGGCCCTCGTCCGTCATCCACCGCGATGTGGCCGAGAAGAACATCATGGTGACGTACGAGGGCGTCACCAAGCTGTTGGACTTCGGCATCGCCAAGAACCTGGCGCGCCGCGGGCGCACGCAGGTAGGCATGGTGAAGGGGACCAACGGCTACATGTCCCCGGAGCAGATCCTGGGCGAGCCGCTGGACGCGCGCAGCGACTTGTTCAGCCTGGGCGTGGTGCTGCACGAGCTGCTCACGGGCCTGCGCCTGTTCCACGCCAAGACGCCCGAGGCGGGCGCGGGCGCCATCCTCCACGGCCAGGTGCCTGCGCCCTCGCGGTCGAACAAGGCCGTGCCGCCCGAGCTGGACGCCATCGTGCTCAAGGCGCTGGCGCGCAAGCGGGAGGACCGGTACGTCTCCACGCTGGAGTTCGCACGCGCCCTGGAGCGCGCGGTGAGCCCGCTCTTCTGGCACCCGGAGCAGAGCGCGGAGCTGATCCAGCGCCACTTCTCCGAGCGGCGAGATCAGACCCGGCAGCTGCTGCTGACCGTGCGCTCCATGAGCGGCGAAGTCTCCGGCGTGGTGAACGTGGCGCAGTTCCTCGCTCCGCCCCCGACCCTGCAGCCGGAGCCGGGGACGCTCCCCAGCCTGCCGCAGATCACCCCCTCACTGCCCTCCACGCCCCGGCCCTCGCTGCCGTCGATGCCCGCGGTGAAGCCTGCCTCCTTTCCCTCACAGGAGGCGGCTCAGCCATCCCCTCCGGCGCCGCCAGCTCCGACGCCGCCCCGGGGCGCCATCACCCGGCGGACCTCGTACGGGGGGCAGCCGACGGCACCTCCCGCGGAGTCCGCTGCTGTGCGCCGGGCTGTGTTCGAGCCACTGCCGCAGAAGCGCGCGGGCCCCGGTCAGCCTGGCGAGCCGATCCCCCCTCCTCCTCAGGAGCTCACAGCTCGCACGCAACCTGGGGAGGAGTCGTCCTACAACACGGGCTCCGCCTCCTGGAGCCTTCCTCCTCCCGCGCAGGAGCACACCGGCCGCACGGACCCTGGGGCTGAGCCCTCCCAGCCTGGCCTTGCCGCCCGGCCCCCCCCTCCTCCTCAGGAACACACCGGCCGCACGGATCCGGGGAAAGCGCTGTCCGACTCTGACACTCCCTATCGGGGGGACGAGATCGTCACGCGCGCCGAGCCGCCCGAGGAGCCGGTCCCCTACGAGACCCAGGAGCAGGTCGTCTCCGTCCCCGAGGTGCGCACCGCGCGCCTGAGGGTGCCTCTCGAGGATGAATCTCTCGAGGATGAGTCTCAGTACGAGGAGCCTCACGACGAGGAGGCTCACGGCGAGGAGGCTCACGACGAGGTGCCTCCAGATGACCGGACGCGCCCCATCCGCGCGAACCTCCACCTCATGGGGACCATCCCGATGATGGAGGGCCTCCCACCGCACTCGAGTCCTCCTGTCCAGGAGGAACCGCAGGAGGACGAGGACAGCACCCGGCAGATCAGCCAGCTTCCTCCTGTCCAGGAGGAGCCGCAGGAGGACGAGGACAGCACCCGGCAGATCAGGACGGCCGTTTCCCGCGTGCGCCCGGCCTTCAACGAGGGGCCGGTTGTGTCCCGCTCGCGCCCAGCCTTCAACGAGGGGGCGGCCGTGTCCCGCTCGCGTCCGGCCTTCAACGAGGGGGCGGCCGTGTCCCGCGTGCGCCAGGCCTTCAGCGAGGAGGCCCCTACCCGGCCGAGCAACCCCAACTTCCGCGCAGTGCGCCGCGCGCCCACGCCCGCGCCCCCGCTACCCGAAGAGGAGCTGCCGCCTCAGATCGAGTTCGGCACCGAGCCCGCCCAAGCGCCTGCCCTCGGAGAGGAGGAGCACGTCGCGGACACCAACGAGACGGCGCTTCCTCAGATCGAGCCCGACTACGAGGAAGGGACCCTCGTCAACGCACCCGCTGTCGGCACCTCCCCCCCGGAGCAGAAGAGGGGCGGGTTGCTGCTAGTGGTGCTGGCCGTGGGAGTGCTGCTGGTAGGCGCCCTCGGCCTGGTGGTGGCGCTTGGGCTGGATGGTGGGCGGTTGATGTCGTTCGTGTCGTCCCGAGCTCCCGCCCCTCCGGCCGCCCCAGCCGTTGCTCCCCCCGAGGCTGCACCGTCCACGCCGACCGAGCCCAAGGCCTCACCCGAGCCCTCACCGCCAGAGGCGGCAGCGCCCCCCGCCTCCTCCAGCACCAAGACCGCTGAGACGGCTCCTCCATCCACGGAGCCCGAGGCAGCGTCGCCCGACAGCGAGTCAGCCGAGAACAGCCTGCTGGATGCCGCCGCGCCTCCTCCGCCTGCGAAGAAGGTCCGGCCTCCGCCCAAGGCCACCTCGATCGCGGCTCCTGCGGGCACGGGAGTGCTCACGCTCGTCACCGATCCCTACGCCAAGGTGTACCTGGGCAAGCGCTACCTGGGGGATACGCCGCTCTTCAAGATCAACCTCCCCGCGGGCAAGCTCTCGCTGAAGCTCGTGGGCGCGGATGGGCGTGCCCTGAAGCTGCCGGTGGAGATCAAACAGGGCGAGACCACCGCCCTGAAGCTCAAGCTGGACGAGATCGCCGCCCAGCAATAGCTCCTCCGATCGCACGGCCTGCAATCGCTTCCAGGCGGGTGCGTACTCTCGGTGCCCGAGGCCTCGCGCCTCCACCCTGTCCTGGGAGAGCACCGCCATGAAGACCCTTCAAGTTGCCCTGATCGTCCCCACGCTGCTGCTGTCGGCCGTCGCCTTCGCCGAGGACCCTGCCAAGGGCTCGGTCCGCGATGTCCCCGACTTCGACGGCGTGCAGGTGAGCAACGGCCTGAGCGCCAAGGTGACGGTAGGCCCCAAGTCCGTGCGCATCACCGGGGACGAGAAGCAGGTGAGCCAGGTACGCACCGAAGTCGTCGACGGCAAGCTGGTGGTGAAGATGGAGAAGAAAGGGTGGTTCGGCTCCAACTCCGGCAAGGGCGTCCAGATCACCATCTCCAGCCCCAAGGTGACGAGCGTGGAGGCCAGCGGCGGCGCTGACGTCGAGGCAGAGGTCTCCGCCTCGGAGAGCTTCGTGGCCGAGGCCAGCGGCGGCGGCGATGTCTCCGTGAGCAACCTGGACGTGAAGAAGCTGAAGGTGGACGTGAGCGGCGGCGCTGAGGCGACGGTGAAGGGCCGCGCGGAGCTGGCCGACATGGAGGCCAGCGGCGGCGCTGAGATTCATGCCCGCGACTTGAGCCTCAAGACGCTGAAGGTGGATGCCAGCGGCGGCTGCTCGGTGGAGGCCAACCCCACCGACAGCATCTCGGCGGACGTCTCCGGCGGCAGCTCCGTCCACGTGGACAGCGCGCCCACTCAGCGGGAGGTCTCCTCCTCAGGCGGCGCCAAGGTCGTCTTCAGCAAGAAGTAGCCCGCGGCGGCGCCTCACTCATCGAGGTTCAGCGACACCTCGTGCAGGCGTTTGCCCTTGCGATCGAAGATCTCCATGTGCAGGGCGGGGGCCTTCCACGTCAGCCGGGTGAAGTTGCTCACCGGCGTGTAGCCCCCATGGCGGGTCAGCGTGTAGTCCGTCTGCCCGTCGAGGAGCCCCTTCGTCTCGAAGAGGAACTCCGGCGCGACGATGGCCGGAGCGCTGAACGCGGATGAAATGAGGGAGTGCACGCGGAAGCCGGGCCTCGAGAGGCTCTTCAGCTCGGACCACAGGGACAGGTGCACGTCCCCCGAGAGGAACACCGTGCGGCGCACACCCTCGTCCCGCATGAAGTCCAGCAGTGCCTGGCGCTGATGCTGGAAACCGGCCCACTTGTCGTTGCGCTCTCCCAGCGCCCAGCCCGCGAGCTTCAGGTCCGGGAAGAAGGGCACCGCGGACACGATGAACTTCAGCCCCTCCCGGTCCGCCAGCAGCCACTCCTGAAGCGCCCGCTGCTGCCGCTCGCTGATGATCTGCGGCGGCTGTGCTTTGCGGTAACGCTCCGTGCGCACGTCCATCACGAAGAAGCGCGCCGGGCCCGCCTGGAAGGTGTACCAGTAACGGTCGATCAGGTTGGTGGCCCCCTGCTCGCCCTTGCGCTCCAGCGCCGGCCCGTGCACCACCTGGTAGCAGCGGTACGCCTCGATGGCGCTCAGGAAGAGCTTCTTGTTGGCGGCGCGCTTCTCCTCCGTGAGCTCGGGATCGATGAGCCGATCCATGGACCAGTTGTCGGCGATCTCGTGATCGTCCAGCGTCATGTACGTGGGCACCCGGGCCAACAGGCGCCTCAGGTTCGGCATGGTGAAGGAGCGCCGGTAGTTGGCGCAGTACTGTGAGAAGGTCTGACTGGCGGAGGCCAGGTCCGAGTAGATCTGATCACCCGTCATCAGCAGCAGGTCCGTGGGGACGCCCGCCTCGATCTGATCCAGGATGGTGCGGAAGACGCGGTCGCCTCGATCGGGCAGCCCCACGTTGACGAGCTCCTCGATGCCCGGCACGGGATGGCGGCAGGAGCCGAACACGAACGAGAGCTCCGGGCCGCCCTGCTCGCGCTGGGTGCGGAAGGCGCTGGCGCTGGCGCCCTGCAGCTCCACGGCCGTGGGGGGCAGCAGCTGGTGCTGATCGCTCTCCGAGAAGAAGTAACCCAGCCGGTACGCGTACGAGCGCCCCGGCTCCAGGCCCGCGAAGTCCACGCTGCCGGTGTAGTCGTCCTCGGGCAGCAGCTTGAAGTAGCGCCCCTGGGCCGGCGTGGTGGAGCCAGCCTCGAGGATCTGCGCCACGCCAAAGCACCGCTGGCTGGCCGGCAAGGGAGGAGGCGCGCCGCGGCCCCACAGCCTTACCGTCCGCGCCGTGGTGTGCCCTACGATGGGACCTACCGTCACCGGCTTCACAGGAAAGACGATCGTCATCAGCTCCCCTTCACCGCGCCCACTTGCGCGGCCCATGTGGGGATTCTACTTGCCTCGCCGTGCACTTGGCCGAGGCTTTAATGTGCCACCCTCTTGGAAAACGGCTCGCTTCGTTGAAATCCCTACGGGGATCTCAGGAATAATGAGCTTCGCTGATCCCCCTGGACTCCATCGGAGTGAACGATGACTGCCCCCGCCTCAAAGAACGCTTCACTCTGGCAGACGCGGCCGCGTCCTCAGGTGACAACCCAGCAGATCACCGCCACGCTGGACGCTGTCATCGATCGGGTGCCGCAGGCACAGCCCGCCCTGCTCGCGCCCCTGGCGGCCCAGGCCTCCGCGCGCGCCGCCGAGTTCCTCGCGCCCGCGAGCGTGGCCAGCGCCCAGGGCTACGACGTGGCGCTGGTGGAGCGGGCCTCGGGCCAGTGCGTGGCCTTCGCCAGCGTGCTGCACGCGGAGGGCTCTGACTTCCAGACGCGGACCCGGCTGCCCTCGGGCCCGCTGGAGCAGTCGGTCTACCTCACCCGCGTTCATGTCTCGCCGTCCGCGCCCGCGGGCACGCAGGCCGTGCTGCTGTACGCCGCCCTGCGCCAGGGCCGCAGCTGGGGCCGGAACGTGGCTGCCTTCCTCATGGCGGATGACGACACGCCCACCGCGCGCCGCTACGGCCTCGCCCCGCTGCTGGCCGTGCCCCGCCTGGACCTCGAGGGCACGGGCGCCTTCCGCGCCAAGGCGCAGCGGCTGGATCTGATGCTCTACCAGGCCTCGGAGGAGGCATCGAAGGCCGGTCAGCCCCTGGAGCCCCTCTTCCTGGTGGGCGAGGTGCTCGACACCATCAACCACCTCTTCCTGGACAAGGTGGGGCACAGCCGCTTCTTCCAGGCGGTGGACGCCGGCACGCTCACGCGCGAGCAGTACGTGTACACGCTCACGCAGCTGCACCAGTTCGTCCGCTACACCACGCGCCTGCTGGGCCGGTGCGTGGGCGCCTCTCCCGACACCGAGCTGCGCACCCACTTCATCCATCACCTCAAGGGTGAGATCAACCACGAGATCATCATCGAGCGGGACTTGGAGCACATGGGCGAGGACTCCGGCTACGTGAAGGAGGTGGCGCAGCCCAACGTGCCCACGCGCGAGTTCATGTGCACGCAGGAGAGCGCCATCGCCTTCTACAATGATCCGGTGCTGATGCTGGCGGCGCCCCTGGCGGCCGAGGGCGTCAGCGGCCACCTGGGCCAGCTCTTCATGGACAAGATGAACGGGCTGGTGGCCTCGTGGGGGGTGAAGGACCCGCACAAGGCCACGCACTTCCTGGGCTCGCACATCGAATTCGACGGCGGCGACGATGGGCACTGGCAGGGCAACCTGACGCTGCTGTCCAAGTACCTGCGCACCGAGGTGCAGCTGCGGCGCTTCCTGGCGCTGCTGCGCGTGAGTGTGGATGCCACGCTGCGCCAGTGGGACAGCTACGTGGGCGACATGGAGCTCTGGAGCGCCCCGCCCCAGTAGGCCTGGGAGCCTCTACACCATCCGGGTCATGACGCAGGCTGTCAACCTGCATCCCCGCGCAGGCTCGTCTCATGACGAAGGCTTGCCATCCGGTAGACTCCCGGGCATTGCCTGCGTAGAGGGTTCTTCTCCGGGATGGCCGAGATGTCCGCTGAAGTCGTCGATGTCGTCGTTGTCGGGTGCGGGCCGGTGGGAGGGATCGCTGCCAACTACCTGGGGCTCCAGGGATTGAGCACGCTCATCATCGAGCGCGATCTCACCCTGTTCACCCAGTCTCGGGCCTTCTCCTGCGATGACGAGGCCCAGCGCAACTTCCAGTCCGCCGGGCTGGAAGGAGAGCTGGCCGTCGACCTGTGGCCCTGCAAGCACATGGATTACATCGATGGCTCCCAGCAGGTGCTCGGCTCGGTGGCCTTCGCAGAGCTGGACTTCGGGCTGAGCCACCCCGCCATCTCCTTCTTCAACCAGCCTCAGCTGGAGACGGTGCTGCGCAAGGGCCTCGAGCGCTTCCCTGGCGCTGAGCTGAAGGTCGGCCACGAGCTGGTGGGCTACACCCAGGACGCGGACTTCGTCACCGTCCACTTCAAGGACCGGCGCACCGGGCGGGTGCGCGAGGTACGCTCCCGCTACCTGCTGGGCTGCGACGGCTCCCACAGCACCGTGCGTGCGCTGATGGGGGTGAAGATGCTGGGCACCTCCTACGAGGAGCCGTGGATCGCCATCTCCGGCACGACGGAGTCCGCCGAGCCCGACTTCACCTATTACGTGTGCGATCCGCTGCGCCCCGGCTTCGTCACCCGGTGCCCCTACAACGAAGTGCGCATGGACTTCCTGCTGCAGGAGAACGAGCGCACGGAGGCGATCGAGAAGAAGGAAGTCGTCGAGAAGCTGCTGGCGCCGTATGTGGATCCCCAGAAGATCCAGCTCCAGCGCGCCTCGGTCTACACCTTCCAGGCCAAGGTGGCCGAGCGCTGGCGGGACGGGCGCGTGTTCCTGCTCGGAGACGCCGCCCATGTGATGCCGCCCTTCGCCGGCCAGGGCCTGTGCTCCGGCATCCGCGACGCGATGAACCTGTCGTGGAAGCTGGCGCTCGTCGCACGAGGCGCCGCATCCGAGGCGCTGCTGGACACCTATGAGCGCGAGCGCCACCCGCACGCGGTGGACATGATCAACACGACCATCGCCATGGGCCGGGTGCTCCTGGCGCGCAACCGGATCATCGCCTCCCTGCGCAACGCGCTGCTGAAGCTGCTGTTCCGCATCCCTCGCACCCGGCGCTTCGTGCGCAACTACGAGTTCAAGCCCAAGGCGCTGGTGAGCCAGGGGCTGATCGCCGGAGGGCGGCGGCGCAAGGGGGCCGCCGAAGGTTCCTACTTCCCTCAGCCGAAGGTGGGCCTGGCGGACGGAAAGACGGTCAAGCTGGACGATGTGTGCGGCCGTGGTTTCGTGGTGTTCACGCTGGCCAGCGCGGACGAGACCGTCCGGCAATCCGCCGAGGCACTCGCCCGGGAGATTGGCGGCCTGTGGCTGCGTATCCTCCCCGCGGAGCGGACCGGGGAGGCGCGCTCGGGCGATGTAGTGGATATCTCAGGAAAGTTGGCTGCTTGGTTTGCTCAGTATCAATCAGATGCGGCCGTCATCCGCCCCGATCATTTTGTCTATGGTGCCTCGCGAGGCGCAGCGCTTGAGCAGCTGCGCAAGGAGCTGGGTCGCTTCATCCACCTGCCCAAGACCGCGAGGAATGAGGAGGCTCCGGCACGGGCATTGCTGCCCTCGAACGCATGAAGAACAGATCGCTCGGAGCACGGTCGCATTTCTTCCTGTGCTACACGTGCTATTAGAGAATCCCTGGATGCCAAGTATTCCCCTCATCAGGGGTGCCGTGCTGGAGTGAGGAGCGGAGGAGACAGTGAGCGCTGTTTTCAAGCTGGAGGTCATCGACCGGGTGATGTTCGCCCGGTACCCCAATCCTCCCTCCAAGGACGACGTGAGCTCGGTGCTCGGGCTCATGGAGTCGCACCGGGAGCGGCTGGGCAAGCCGCTGATCTATGTCGGCTCGATCGACTCGAAGTCGAAGATCCCCAATGCCGAGGAGCGCAACCACCTGAGCCACTTCCTGTCGGTGGGCCGCAACTTCTGCGAGGTGGCTCACCTGGTCATCGAGGGCTCGGAGCTCCAGAACAGCCTTCAGCGCGTCATCATCTCCGGAATGATCATCGTCACGCGCACGTATGACGGCTTCCTCTCGGTGCACAAGAGCGTGGATTCGCTCGTCCCGGACCTCACGCGGCGCCTGGGGAAGGATCCGGCGGCGATCATCCGCCGGGCGCGTGAGCTGGGCCTGGCGACCTGAGCGGGTGCCTCACTTCTTCTCGTTCTTCTCGAAGGTGAGCGACGCCGAGTTCATGCAGTAGCGCCTCCCCGTGGGCTTCGGGCCGTCCGGGAAGACGTGGCCCAGGTGGCCGCCGCAGCGCGAGCACACCACCTCGACCCTCGACATGCCGAGGCTGTTGTCCTCGTGGAGTTCCAATGCGGAGGGGGCGAGGGGCTGCCAGAAGCTGGGCCAGCCCGTGCCCGAGTCGTACTTGGTGTCCGAGGAGAAGAGGGGCTGACCGCACCCAGCGCAGCGGTACGTCCCGGCCTCGTGGTTGTTCCAGTACTTGCCGGTGAAGGCGCGCTCGGTGCCCTTCTCGCGCAGGATGTAGAACTGCTCGCGCGTGAGCTGCTTCTTCCACTCCGCCTCCGTCTTGGTGATCTTCTCCGGGGCTCCCGACGCTTTGGAGGGTTGAGTGTCGGCGGCAATCGCCACCAAGGGAATGAGCAGCAGGCCTGCCCACCACCACTTTCGTCGTTGGTTCATGCCTGTGAGTATGCGCGAGCGGCCCGGGCGGTTACACCCGCTTGGGAATGGGGACCCTACTGCACGGGCGTGGGGCGTTTGTTCTCCTCGGCGTGTTGGATCTCGTCGAGCAGCCAGTCCCGGTACTCGTAGATGCTCGTGATGGCCTCGCCCTCCCCGAGGTTCCTGCTGGAGACACCGGCGAGGACTACACCGCCGGGGCCCTCGCGCAGGCACGGCCCGCCGCTGTCGCCCTTGTAGTGGTGGCCCCCAGGTTGCTCGATGCGCATCCTCCCTTCTCTGGAGGACAGGATCTCGGTGACCCGGTTCCTGCTGTAGCGCCGCTCCCCGTCATACCGGCGGCTCAGCTCGTCATAGCCGGAGCCCGTGATGACCAGGGTCTCGTTGAGCTCCACCTCGCTGTCCGCAAGAGGCAGCGGCCGGAACCTCGTGCCGAGCGGCTTCTTCAGGATGATGACGGCCAGGTCCGCGTGGCTGGAGGCCACCTGTCCCTCATCCAGGAGGACGCGCAGCTCCGGATGGGGCCGCACCTCACCCTCGAGGTAATCCCTGAGCACAGGCACCTCGGTGTCCACCATGAGCACGGCGGACTCATAGAGCATCGTCTGTACTGTCGCCGTCTTCGCGCAGGCCGAGTTGTCGATGATCTCCCGGGGGCTGCCCGGCTCGGAGGTGACGGACCGCGACCGGCAGACGCAGTGGCCCGCGGTCAGGACGAGCCACCGGCTGATGACAGCCCCGCTGCAGACACCCCTGCGATCCTGACCGAACTCCACGGTGACGAGCACACCTGATGGGTAGCGGTTGGTGGTATCCACCCGTCCGGCCAGCTCCATCAGGCGCGCCTGCGTGGGCACCTCCTTGACGGGGGCTGGCCGAGCGCGGCCCTGCATGCCACCCGAGCCTTGTTCGGCTTGGGACAGCCCCCCATCCATCCCTGAGTGCTGCAGCCGCTCCAGGCATCCGTCACACGCCTGGAGCGCGACCAGAACCAGCGCCACCGCGGCGATCCTCTCCATGAAAAGAAGCCCTCCTGGGAACGTGGGCAGCCCGCTCCGCCCACAACCCCACCCTACCTCATGGGTGAGCCCAGGAACACCCTCCCTGTTGAGTACCGCCGTCGCCCGCTCCTCACCCGGGGTATGCCCGGCCGCTCAGCCGTAGGGCATGCTCAGGGAGCCGAGCTTCCGCGCACCGGGCTCTCGTGGTGGCCGTGTCCCGGGCCACCGAAGGTGCCCGGCCAGGGGGCCTCTGCCGGACGCAACCCCCTGAGTGGGAAGCGCTGGAAGCGCGCACGGCTGTAGGCGAATGGAGGATCGCACTCCCCACACGTCCTGGCCCCATCCATCAACACCAGGCTCTCCGGGCCCAGCTCGAACAGCTGCGGCATCGTGCGCGGGGTATACGACAGCGCGCACTGAAACGCCTCCGAGCCGTCCTTCGTCCTCACTCCTACCAACGTGGGGGAGGTGCCGCTGTTCATGAAGCCCAGCACCAGCGCCTCCACGCCCTCGGAGCCTCCCGGCAGCGTCTCCGCCAGCCGCAGCTCCTTGGACACGAAGCTCTGCCCCTCCTGCAGCCGGTAGGTCCACGCCGGCGAGAGGTCCGGCACGGTGTACCCTCTCAGCTCGCGAGAGTCGAAGGGGCCCGCATCCGGGTTCACCGACGTGCCCGCCGGGCTGGGGACCAGCACCTGCCGCGTCGCCACGGCTCGCCCCAGCACCGGCAGCGTCCCCACCTCCGTCCCATCCTGGGTCCGCAGCGCCGTGCTGGAGAGCTCGGGCAGCAACAACCCACGCACCAGGCCCAGCTCGCCGCCCCCGATGGACATCATCCGCCGCCAGCGCTCCACTCCGTCCGACGAGTACGCCATCACCAGCGTGGGCGAGCCCGGCATCAGCGGCGCTCCCGTGTTCACCGTGGGCGAGAACGTCACATACAGGTCGCCCGTCACATCCGATGCCAGCCCGAACGGGTGGGGGTGGTTGCACTGCTCCAGCAGCGGATCCGTGAGGTGCGCCGCCGACACCAACCCTCCCTTCGCGTCCAGCACCACCAGGAAGTACGTCCGGCACAGCGTCGAGTTGTCCTGGGCCGCCGGGTACGCCTCGAAGAGCGCCGCCAGCCGATCCGGCGCCATCACCGCCAACCGCGCCATGAAGACCGTGCCATTGGTCTTCGCCTCCAGGTCTGGCCGTGCTGCGGCCAGGGTGAAGGTCCACCGCGCCACCCCCGTCGTCTTCTCCAGCAGCGACACCTGCCCCTGTCGCGGCGAGTCCATGCACAGCAGGCGCGCGTTCCACAGCATGCAGCGCCGGGCGGGATCGCTTACCTCCAGCGGGGTATCATTCGCCGCGTCGTGCAGGGGCCTGCCAAAGAAGCCTGACAGCGTCACCGTGCCGTCCGGCCAGATCATCATGTCGTGCAGCTCCACCGCCCGCTCATCCGCGTCGAACGTCCACTCGGAGGCCAGGGCCGTGGGAGCAGGGCGCTCACACACCGGGCCATTGCACCGGCCCTCGCCCTGGCACGGCGTCGCCGACGCGCACACGAAGCCGTCCGGCAGATCCTGCACCGTGCAGCTCCCGTCCACGCAGATGTCCGCCACTTCGCACCCGCGCCTCGCACCACAGAAGGTGCCGTCGGGTGCCTTCGCCAGCCCACAACCCGTCACCGGATCGCACGTGCCTACCTGGCACACGCCATCCCCCGGGCACGGTGGCGCGGGCACGGACTGACACCCATCCAGCGGGTTGCACACGTCCGTGGTGCACGCGTTGCCGTCATCGCACACCCGCTCGCGGCCCTTGCATCGGCCCGCTGTGCACACGGTCTCCACCAAGCACGCGTTCCCGGGATCGCACTGCGTCCCATCCGGGAGCTGCTTCTCCACGCACCTCTCCGTCTCCAGATCGAACGTCGAGCTGTGACACGCCACGGGCGTGGGGCACGTGGGAATGGCCACCCCTTCTCCAGCCAGCGACAGCGTCACCGTGCCGCCCCCTGAAGCCGTGCCCGTCAGCGTGGCTGAGTACATCCCAGGCGCCGAGGGCGCGAACCGCACCCGCACCTCCACCTCGTTCGTACCCACCTGCGAAGGCAGTCCTTCGATCGTGAAGGGCGCATCGACCTGCGTCCACGTGACGGTCAGCGGAGCACGGCCCGCGTTGAAGACCCGCACCGTCTCCTGGCGCGTCACTCCGACATACGTCCGGGGAAATGCGACGGTTTCCACCGACAGACGCAGCCGCCCCTGCGCGCCCACCAGGGGTGGATCCTCATGGCAACCGGCTCCGAGCACCGCCGCCATGAGGCCCGCCAGGAATGGCACCCACATGGCCTCAACCGCTGTCTTCGTGCATCCCATCGGTGAACCTCGCCTGGAGGCGTATAGTCCTCCTCGCCCCTGTGCGCGAGGGCCCCTTGGCCCCTCACCCTCGCTCGCATGTTGGCCAGCCATTCCTCGTGGCCCGAGGATTCATCATGGATCACTTTCCCCCTCCCGGAGTCGCCATGTCCCTGCCCCGCCTGCTCCTTGCGCTCACCGTGGCCGTTTCTGGCCTCTTCGCGCTCCCGGCCCGTGCGGTGGATCTCCCCCGGCAGATCACCTTCCAGGGGCGCCTGATGCGCGCTGACGGTTCGCCGGAGACAGCACCCCAGGATCTGCGCTTCGCCCTGTATGCCACCTCCACGGGAGGTGTCTCCCTCTGGGAGGAGAGCCGGCCGGGCACCCCTGTCACCAACGGCTACTACTCCGTGGTGCTCGGCAGCTCGCAGCCCCTGCCCGCCAGTGTCCTCAACGGACAGGCGCTCTACCTGGGCGTCTCCCTGGCCGGTCAGTCCGAGCTCACTCCGCGCCTGCCCCTTGTCTCCGTGCCCTACGCCCTGCGAGCCGATGACAGCAACCGCCTCGAGGGCCTTGGTGCTGCTTCGTTCGCGAATGCGAACCACACCCACACCTCGGTGCCTCTGGCTGAGAACAGCAACCTGCTCCAGGGCCGCAATGCCGCCTTCTTCGCGACCGCCACACACACCCACGCCTCGGTGCCACTGGCTGACAACAGCAATCTGCTCCAGGGCCGCAATGCCGCCTCCTTCGCGGATGCCACCCATCCCCACGCGGCGGCCACCACCACCACCGACGGCTTCATGGCCGCCACGGACAAGGTGAAGCTGAACGCCGCACCCTCCACTTATGGGAATGGCCTGAACCTGACCGCGGGCACGCTCTCCGTCGCCTTCGCTGGCAGCGGCACCGCCAACACGGCGGCGCGATCCAATCACACCCACGCCTCTCCCGCCTTGTCGTGCATCTACCGCACGGCCACCGGCAACATCGACAGTAACGCCAACTCCCAGGCTTGGTGCCTCACCACAGAGACTCTCATGGGCGGTGGATGCTCGGACCTGGGTGGCTCCGCCCCTGGGGCCGGTATCGTCTTCAGCCCCACGAACGTGACGACGGCGAGTGGCACCACTCCCGGCGGCCCGGGCTACGCCTGCCGCGTGCCCAGCCCTCCTGCTGGATCCTCCGTCCCCACGGCCTACGCCATTTGCTGCCGCATTCAATGAACAACCCTTTTTGGATCGCCCGGGGTGGTCATTTCTACAGCCCGGAGAGCAACCCCTGCGGCCAAGTGCCCGGAATCGCTGGATCTCAAGGAGGTACGGTTCTGGCAACGCCCGCGCCGCATGGACCAAGCCCAGTTCGTTGATGCCGCGGAATCCACCCAGAAGGCCCAGGCCTTCACCGTGCTCATCCCTCGGGCCCTGCAGCCGACCGTGAATGCCCTGCCCGCGGAGGTCCGCCAGCGCGTGCTGGCCGAGCTGTTCCGCGTCGCCGCGCTCACCACGCAGGAGCGCGAGGGCCGGGCTCACAGCTACACCTATGCCCTGCGCATGGAGGTGGCGGGCTGCACGGTGAGCGTGGAGATGGATGATCCGCGCTCCCGGCTGATGCTCACCGGGCTGGTCTGGCAGCGGCAGCACGCATGAGCTGTGAACCCACTCAGGTGGCAGGCGTACCGATGAAGCGGCTGGCGGGTTACAACGAATCCCTTCAGCTCACCCACCTCATCGAGCAGCTCCGCGAGCGGCTGGGTGCGGACCCTCTGCCAAGCCCGCCCGTGGTCGAAGAGTTGGAGGAGGTGCTCACGCGGCTCGTGGCGCGCAACCAGCGGCTGCGCGCGCTGCAACGGATCGCTCGCACCAGCGGACTCGACGCGAAGCTGGACTCCATGCGGGGCGATCTCGAGAAGCTCGAAGCGGAGCTGCTCCAGGAGCTCCCGGGCTTGTTGCAGCGCTTGCCCTGATCAGAAAGCACCGGGCTGCAGGGTGTGCGTAGGCCCTTGGGGCGTCACTCCACCCACTCCGCCGATGCTCGCCGGGCCTTTGTCACCCAGTAAACCCGCAGCGGGCGCCAGCCCCTGGGCCTCAGTGCGCACGGGGCCCTCGCAGAAGCCCGCTCGGCAGATCTCGACGCCCTGACAGGCCCTGCCAGCCCCGCACTCCTGGCGTGCGCAGGTACCGGCTCGGCACACCTCGCCCGAGGGGCAGGACGTCACCGCCGCGCACGGATCCGTGGTCGACAGACAGGTACCAGAGCGGCACACCTCGCCCGGGCCACAGTCCGCGCCCTCGGAGCAGGCGAGCGCCTGGCAGGCACTGTCCCGGCACACCTGCTGCGCCGGGCAGCGCACCGCCGCGCAGCCCGAGGCGGGGATGCAACGCCCGTCCGGGCCACAGCGCTCCGTGGGCTCACAGTTGTAGTCGCCGATGCACACCACGCTGTGGCAGGCCCCATCCGTGCGGCACACCGTCCCCTGAGGACACTTCACTCCGATGCACGTGTCGAAGACGCACATGGACTCCGCGCAGCGCTCCGTGGGGTAGCACGCCGTCGAGCCCGCGGAGCAGGCCACGCGCACGCAGCTTCCTCCCCGGCAGCGCTGGCCGTCCGAGCAGCTCACACCCAGGCACGCCAGCTCGACGCAGGACTCACGCTCGCAGATCTGTCCCTGGCTGCAGGCAGTCCCCCGGCAAGAGGTGGCCAGGCACCGCCCCTCCACGCAGATCTGCGCCGAGGGGCACGCCACGCCAGCGCACAGGTCCGGTGGCACCAGCGGCTCGGTCTTGTCACACGCGGCCAGCACGGCCAGGCCCACGCACAGTACGGCGATCCGGGTGGAGCTCATGGCAGCCGCTCCGTTCGGTCCGCCGACGGCAGCTTCAGCTCAGGCGGCTTGGCGAGGATGATCCCTGCCACGACTCCCGCTGCCACCGCCAGCCCCACCCCACCCACGATCAAGGGTGTCTTCGGGATGCGGCGCTCCTCGCGCGGCACGGGCGCAAGAACGGGGACTGGGCCAGGTTTGGGGGGCTGGGCCGCTACCACCGCGGGCGGTGGCTCCTGCGTGGCATCGAAGCGCAGGGGAGCCGCCTCACTGCCCCGCTCGAAGAGGACGCCGTCCGTGGAGTCCCGCGCCACCGCATACGCCTCCACCGCGCGCACAGCAGGCGCGGGCGCCAGCACTGGACCGGGCGAGGGTCCCACTGTCGCCTTGAAGGCCTTCTCCCCCGGCTGCCGCACGTAGACAGCCACCTCTGTCACCAGCTTGGGCCCCTGCTCCAGCACCGCCTCCACCTGCCCATCCTCGCGGCGTATCACCTTCAGCACGGCGCGCAGCAGGGTTCGCTGCTTCACCCTCTTGCGGGCAGCATTGAAGGGCTTGCGGATCTTCGGCCCGAGCGCCTTGCTGACCTCGGCCTCCGGATCAATGGCCAGCAGCATCTCGAAGTGGGCCTGGGCCCGCTTGGACTGCCCCATGAAGGCCTCGGACAGCGCCAGGCCCTTGTACGCGCGGAGGCGGTCCTCGCGAGTGCCCGGCTCCCGCAGCGCGTCCTTGAAGGCCGCCGCGGCCGCGTCGAACTCCAGCGCATCGAAGAGCTTCTCGGCCCGCACGAGGGCCCGCTCCTGGCCAGAGGCCGAGGCCGCACAGAGACAGAGGAGGAGCATCAGGAGCGTACGCACCAGGGGCCCACTTTATCCCCGGCCCGGTCCCGCGATCCTGATTCC
>Ga0247825_10000275_pt1 | contig 31790 bp, 33 predicted proteins | sample 13C_Vanillin_Day_FD_194413 | JGI IMG/M metagenome (GOLD analysis project Ga0247825, IMG submission 194413) | Soil microbial communities from agricultural site in Penn Yan, New York, United States - 13C_Vanillin_Day48 | ecosystem: Environmental > Terrestrial > Soil > Agricultural land | place... | reverse complement strand
ACGAAATCTTCGGACCCGTCCTCTCCGTCATCCGCGTCGACTCCTACGACGAGGCCCTGGAACTGGTGAACTCCAGCCAGTTCGGCAACGGCACCGCCATCTTCACCAACGACGGCGGCGCCGCCCGACGGTTCCAGAACGAGGTCGAGGTCGGCATGGTCGGCATCAACGTCCCCATCCCCGTCCCCATGGCGTACTACAGCTTCGGGGGCTGGAAGAACTCCCTGTTCGGCGACACCCACGCCCACGGCACCGAAGGCGTGCACTTCTTCACCCGCGGCAAGGTCGTCACCACCCGCTGGCTCGACCCCAGCCACGGCGGCATCAACCTCGGCTTCCCCCAGAACAACTAGCCCCTTTCCATGAGGCTTTCGTAGACGGAGAGCCCACCAATCACCTGTGCGGGGTGCGGATCTCGGACCGCACCCCGCACAGGCCCCACCCGCACGATCACCCATCACACCATCAAGGAGCACGTCATGCCTCTCGTTCACATCCACGTCATCGAGAACAGGCGTACTCCTGAGCAGCTTCGTCACCTCGCGGATGTAGTGCAGGGCGTGATGCTCGAGCACTTCGCCGCACCGGACCGAGACCGCTACCAGATCATCTCCGAGCACAAGCCGGGGCAGATCATCGCCGAGGACACGGGGTTGGGGTTCGAGCGAACCGACGACATCGTGGTCGTGCAGGTGGCTCAACAGGGCCGCAGCCAGGAGCAGAAGAAGGCCATGTATCGGGCCCTGGCCGATCACCTGCACGCCGAGACTGGTTTGGTGCCAACCGATCTGATCGTATCGGTACTCGAAAACACACGCGACGACTGGTCCTTCGGCAACGGCATCGCACAATTCGTGGAAGGACACCTCTGAGCGCCGGCCACAGCAAGTGCTGGGCGGGGCAGCCCCACCAGAACGGACATCGACATGATCGGCTACCAGACAGAGATCCTCACATTCGCCGTGACATGGGCGCCCTACGACGGTGGCGACGAGCACGTACTACCGACCTTCGGCATCAGTCTCGACGAGTACTACCGCCGGGTTCTGCACTTGCTGGACACCCCCGCGGCCCGGTCGGTCGACCCGTCCACGATCCTGCGAATTCGGCACCGGTGCATGCAGCGACTGGCGACCACGACTAGAAAGGTGCCCCAGAGCCGGTAACGGACAGGAGACGCTGCGTAAACGTCTTTTTGCAGCAGTCACCCCACAAACCGGCAGCGGCCTAACGGCTCCTCGCCGGCGTAGGTGGGTAGATCCTCCCCTGAAGTGCGCGACCGCAGCAAAATCGGAATCAGGTGTGATTGGAGTTCCCACTTACGCGTGATTACCGGCCCGGCAGTTCGTGGAGGTCCCAAGGCCCGCATCATTGCTCGCCATAGGTGAACACCCCCTGGACGGTGGCAGACACGTCCTGCGACGAATCGTCGCTGCCGCATCCGGCGGCGACGAGAAGGGTCAGCATGTCGCGGGGCGCAGCCGAGGGACTAATCCGTCGAAGCAACACGACGGAATCGAGCTCACTGCAATCTGGCCAGCACGGTCCGCAGACACAATCCGCTGGCAATGGGGAACGCAGCCGCCGCCAGCCAGGGAATGCCTGCACCCCAACCGGTCTCGGGGGCAGCGTCGATCAACGCCCCGAGCGCAGCCGAGCCGATGAGTACACCGATGCCGCCGAGTGACGCCATGAATCCGAAGTAGGCACCCAGTCTCCGCTCGGCGGCCAGACGGGGCACCAAATCGCGCGCCTGCGGCATCGCGATCATCTGCCCGAGCGCGAGCAGCAGCACGAACACCGCCACGGGGATCAGACCGATGACACCGCTCAGTCGAAGCGGAGCTGTTGCCGGGAGGACGAGGAACGACCCCGCCATCACTGCGAACCCGATCGGCAGGACGACGCGAGGGGAACGGTTCTGAACCCTGCGGGTGATCGGCAACTGCGCCGTCACGACGAAGATCGCCGAAAGTGCGAAGAACCAGCCCAGCACCGTTTGCGATCCCCACATCCGTTCGACTTCGAGAGGGAGCAGGAGGTACAGCTGGTTGTAGGCGACCAGTTGGGTGCTCATGGCGATCGCGAACAGCACGAACAGTTTGTTGTGCACTACGTCTGTCCATCCCCCGTGCCATGGTTCGTCGTGGTGCTCACCCGGTTCGTTCGGAAGCCATTTCAGGTGCGCGGCGATGATGACGACGAAGATGACCGCAGCGACGAGACAGGCGATGCGGAAATCGGCCAGAAGCAACACCGATCCGACCAGTGGTCCGGTGAAAGAGCCGATTTGATTGCATACCGAGAGAAGGGCGAATGTCTCCACCCGGCGCGGACCACCGTGACGCTCGCTCGTGCCGGCCTCGATGGCGACCGCGGACTCGACTGCGGGAGAGAACAATGCGGCCGCAAATCCGACCAGAACCGTCGCCAGCAGCACTCCGGTCAGGGAATCACAGACCGCCAAGCCGAGAAATCCCAGGACGCGCAGTCCGCAGCCGACGAGGACGACGGGCTTGATACCGAACCTGTCGGCGAGGGTGCCGCCGACGAAGAACAGTCCCTGCTGTGAGAATGTGCGAACGCCGAGTACGACGCCGACCAGTGCCGCACCGAGACTCAGGTCGCTGGTCAGGTGCACCGACAAGTAGGGCAAGACCATGAAGAAGCCGACGTTGAACGTCAACTGGGTGAGGACGAGCAGCCTGACGGTGGGCGTCGCTCGATGGAGGTCGTCGAAGAACGACCACCGCCAGCGCGTCCGCCGTCCATCAGCACCCGCGGTCACGTCACCGCGATCGTCGACCCGCAGCACAACACCCCAGGGCCTCAGTGCGTGGGAACGGGAATCGGCCCCGGCTCGAACAGGATGGACAGTCGCCCTTTCGCCTGGTCGATGAGAACCTCAGCCCGGACGTTGTACACCTGGGCGATCAACTCGGCGGTCAACACCTCGGCGGGCGTTCCCCCGGCGACGACCCGCCCCTCCTTCAACACGATCACCGTGTCACAGAACATGGCGGCGAGGTTGAGGTCGTGCAGGGCGATCACACTGGTGACCGGCAGCCGGGTGACGAGTGCCAGCAACTCCAGTTGATGGTGAATGTCGAGGTGATTGGTCGGCTCGTCCAGCAGCAGTTCCCGTGGTTCCTGCGCCAGCGCACGGGCGATCTGCACCCGCTGCTTCTCCCCGCCCGACAGCCTGTGCCACAGCCGGTCCGCCTTCGACGTGAGGCCGGTGTGTGCGAGCGCGGCCGCCACCGCGGCATCGTCGGCGGTCGGGTTGCCGCCGAAGGTTCCGCGGTGCGGGATACGTCCGAGTCGCACGACGTCGCGGACCGTGATGTCGACGTCGGTGTCGGCGTGCTGGCTCACCACCGCCACGGCGCGCGCAATCTCCTTGCGCCGCACGGCGGCGAGGTCGTCCCCGTCGAGGGTCACGACACCGGCGGTGGGGCGGACGACACCGTTCAGCAGGCGCAGGAGTGAGGACTTCCCGGAGCCGTTCGGCCCGAGCAGTCCCACGGTCTCACCCTGTTCGGGTGTCACCGTGACACCGTCGACGACCAGTGCGCCGCCACGGTTCCAGGTGACGCTGTCTGCACGCAGGGTCACTGTGTTCTCCTTCGACGGGACAGGATGACGATGAACGCGGGAACACCGACCAGGGCGGTGCCGACACCCACCGGCAACGGGGTGGGCGCGAACGCGACGCGGGAGACGGCGTCCACCCACACCATGAAGACGGCGCCCATCAGCGCCGTCGCGGGGATCAGCCTGCTGTGCCGGGGCCCCACCAGGAACCGCGCCGCATGCGGGAGTACCAGCCCCACGAACCCGATCGCGCCGGCGACGCTGACCAGGGTCGCAGTGATGATCGCCGTGACCACCAGCAGTAGGAGACGGACCTTCGCGACGGAGATGCCGAGGGAGGCCGCCACATCGTCACCGAAGGAGAAGGCGTCGAGGACGTACGCAAAGTGCAGACACACCGCCGTCCCGCAGAACACGACTACCGCGCACAGCGTGACGTCGTCCCAGCGGACGCCCTCGAGTGATCCGAGCAGCCAGAACATCACGCCTCGGGTTTCGTCGGAGTCGGCGAACGCGAAGATGAAGAAGGACGTGAGCGCGGAGAACAGTTGGGTACTCGCGACTCCTGCAAGGATGATGCGGTCGTTGTTGCCACCGGACAGGCGGGCAAGGAGCAGCACCAGGCCGAACGCGACCAGGGACCCGATGAATGCGCCGCCGGACAATCCGAGCGCCGCCCCACCAACCCCGAGCACACCCACGATCACGGCACCGGTCGACGCACCCGACGAGATTCCCAGCACGAACGGGTCCGCGAGCGGGTTCCGCAGCAGCGACTGCATGATCACACCGCACAGACCGAGACCGGCGCCACAGGCGGCGGCCACCAATGCGCGGGGTAGACGTTCCTCCCACACGATCGCGTTCTTCGACAGCCGCACCGGGATGTCCGCGAGACCGAGGTGGTTGAGCAGGACGTCGCGGACGTTGACCAGTGAAACGTCCGCCGGGCCCAAGGTGACGGCGACGAGGATCGACAGTGCGAGCGCGAGGATCCCGCCGCCCACGATCAGTGACCCGACGACCCACTGTCGCCGCCGAACCGGTTCGGCAGCAGCGGTATCGGCGCGGCCGAGAGTGGTGGTCAGGACGGGACCTTCAGGTCGCGAAGGCCCGCGGCGACCTTCTCGAGGCCGTCCACGGCACGAATGGACGGGTTCATCTCCGCGCCGTGCAGTGCGATGTACCGCCGGTTGCGCACCGCGTCGAGATTCCGGGTCACGGGATCGGATTCGAGGAAGGCAATCTTGTCCGCCAGTAGGTCTCCGGGGAAGCGGTTCCGCAGGAGGTCACCGAGGACGAGGACCTCCGGGTTGCGTTCCACGACCGTTTCCCAACCGACGGCAGGCCAATCGTCGGTCAGATCCGAGAACACGTTGGTGGCCCCGACCGTGGTGGCGAGCAGGCTCGCCGAGCCCAGACCACCCGCGACGTAGGGGCTCTTGGTGTCGGCGAACCAGAACGCCATCGACACGTTCGACTTCTCGAGGCCGGCGAGCGCAGCGGCCTCGCGGCCCTGCAGTTCGTCGACCAGTTTCGTGCCCCGCTCATTCACGTCGAACACGGCCGCGATCTCACGGATTTCCTGATAGAGCGCGTCCATCGTCAGAGGTGTGGTGCGCTTGCCGCCGCCGTTGATGCTCACCCCGTTCTCGCAGTCGGTGGGCGAGAGGTACGACGCGACTCCGGTCTCCTCGAACCGGGCGCGCTCCGCTACACCACCCTGCTTGAAGTGCCGGCCGAACGACGCGGTCACGAAGTCCGGATCGGCGTCGAGGACGACCTCGTACGTCGGTGCGTTGTCCGCCAGCCTGGGGACCGATGCGTTGGCTCCGGCGAGATTCTCGCGAACCGGATCCGTCCACGACGCGGTGCCCACCATTCGGTCGGCGAGGCCGAGCGACAGCATGATCTCGGTCGAGCCCTGGTCCAGCGACACCACTCGCTGCGGCGGCGCGTCGACGGTGACCGTCTCGCCGCAGTTGTCGAGGACGAGCGGATAATTCGTACTGCCTTCCCCGGTCGCAGCGGCGCCGGTGTCGTCGACCGCCTCGGATTGTCCACACGCGACCAGCGCACTCGCCAGTACTGCGGTGACGGCCACGAGACCGATTCGGCCCACGGAAATCTTCACGCTCGTCATAACTTTCTGCTCGTCCAGGATCAATACTCCACGCGAGCGTCGATCGCGGGTGTCGATCGAAACGACAGCGATCAGCAGGTGCGCACGAGGAAGAACGTGAAAGATATCATGTAACCCTAACCTAAGTACCATCAAGGTTCGTCTGGAGGGGAAGCGATAGCGTCCGCGATCGAGCTGTCACTGACAGCCACTGTTGACCTGCAGCTTCTCGATGGCGTGGCTGCGCGGATGCTCGAGTCGCAAGCTCCGCTTGCGCCGGGACGGCGGTGATCCCCTGCCCCGCCGCCATATTCGCCAACCCCCTCCGAGTCGCCTCGAGCGCCGCACGAGAACGACGCACCGACTCCGACGGCGACAGTCACTCGAAGGCGCCCCCCGCCGTATCAGCGACTGCAGTGGTGGGCACGCAGTCGACCACCACCGGCACGGCCCACTCAGCCCTGCATCGTTGATCTCATTGTTGTGAATGACCACGGATTCGGTACCGTTCGGTGTCGACCCGCGACCGCGTGTCATTCGGTCGGCTCTGCACATCCGAACTGAGGGAGGTTCCCGTGGCTGGTGGTCTCGTGGCCCTATTGGACGACGTCGCGGCACTCGCGAAAGCGGCTGCGGCATCCATCGACGACATCGGAGCCGCGGCAGGCAAGGCCAGCGTCAAGGCAGCGGGCGTGGTCGTCGACGACACAGCCGTCACCCCCCGCTACGTACACGGGTTCTCCCCTAATCGCGAACTGCCCATCATCCGCAAGATCGCGATCGGGTCGATCCGCAACAAACTCCTGATCATCTTGCCGGTGGCGATGATCCTGAGCGAGTTCCTGCCCCAGGCACTGCCGTACCTGCTGATCGCCGGTGGTCTGTTCCTGTGCTTCGAGGGAGCCGAGAAGGTCTACGAGGCACTCACCGGCGGTCACCACGAGGGCGAGGGCGCGACCGAAGGGCAGAGCGGACCCGAACTCGAGAAGACAATGGTCAGCGGCGCGATCCGCACCGACCTGATCCTGTCCGCCGAGATCATGGTGATCTCGCTGTCGTCGGTCGAGGACGAACCGTTCCTCACTCGGCTGTTGGTGCTCCTCGTCGTCGCCATCCTCATCACCGTCCTGGTGTACGGCGTGGTCGCGCTGATCGTGAAGATGGACGACGTGGGCCTGGTGCTTGCCCAACGCGAGTCCTCGTTCAGTCAGTGGATCGGTCGAGGGCTCGTCGCAGCGATGCCGAAGGTGATGGCGGTGCTCACCGTGGTCGGGATCGCCGCGATGCTGTGGGTCGGCGGCCACATCCTTCTGGTCAACGTCGGCGAGGCAGGATTCCACTGGCCGGCCGATCGCCTCCACGATCTCGAACACTGGTTCGGCGATCTCGTGCACGGCGGCTTCGCCGGTGCTCTGTCCTGGACTGCCGGGACCGTGGTGTCCGCACTCGTCGGGCTCGTCATCGGCGCGATCGTCGTCCTGATCGTGCACCTGATCCCGAAGCGGAAGAAAGGCGACTCCGCGCACTGACGCGGTGACCATCGCGCACGCCCACCGGCTATCGAGGCTGCAGGTTGTCCGCAATCCAACCCAGGAGCCTGGAGGCCGCCGTATCCGGCCTGAAGCCGATGTTTCCATGGCTTACGCGAAAGTGGACATGGGATTTCACCAGTTGTCGGTCTCAACAGCGAAGACGTCCGACCCATCGCCTCGAACGGCATAAATCCCATGTGCCAGAGCCTGATCCACCGAAGCCCTGGTGCCCCCGTCAAATGTGCGCAACCCGGCGGGACGTGCGCACGCCCCGCCAGGATCCTGGAACCTCCCCACCAAGGGCAGGGGCGGCGGAAAGGCCTGGAACGGCACCATGGACCGCGAGGCACACCTTGCTTGCTGTTGCCTGTTCTGCTGCGAGATCAGATTGCGGTGTATCCCCCGTCGACGGGAATTGCGGCGGCGGTGATGTAGCTGGCGTCGGGGCCGGCGAGGAAGGCGACGACCTTCGCGACCTCGTCGGGTTCGGCTTGCCGCTTGAGCGGGTGCAGGTCGATCAAGTTTTGGAGGTAGGCGGAGCCTTCTGGGCTGATCGACATGGCAGCCTCGGACATAGCGGTACGGGTGGTTCCGAGAACTATTGCGTTGGCGCGAATTCCCTCTGCCGCGTAGGTGACCCCATCGGTCTTGGCCATCATGAGGACAGCTGCTTTCGTCGCATGGTACAGGGGAATGTCCGCGTTAGCGGCTACTCCGTACGTCGAGGAGATATTGACGATGGACCCGCCGGACTTGTGTTGAAGCATGCTTTGGATGGCGTACTTGGAGCAGAAGAAGGTGCCTTTGACGTTGACTGCGAAGACATCGTCGAAATCGTCCTCGGTTGCTTCATGGGTGGGTCTGGACGTACCGGTGATACCGGCTGCGTTCACCAAGATGTCGACTGGCCCCAGGAGGCTTTCGATCTCACCGAAGGCGGATGCGACCTCGGAGTTGTTGGTGATGTCGACGCCGAGCTGGATGGTTTTCGTCCCCTCTGCGGACACTTGCGATGCGACGTCGTCCACCGAGTCGCGGTCGAGGATTGCTACCGCCGCACCTTGGCGGGCCAACTCTCGGGAGATTTCAGTCCCAAGTCCGCCGGCTCCACCGGTGACCACCGCAACTTTGTTGTTCAGTTTCATCGTTAACCTCTTCTCGTGTCGTGACACCGAGGCGAAGATTCGCTCGGGCTTGTGTGAAGGTCCGCTCAGCGGTCGTGGGCGCCGATACCTAGCACCCGGCGGGTCGACGTTCCCAATGCGCGGCCGGCCTCTGGTGCGGCCATTGTGTCCAACTCGTCGGAGAAGACCTCGGGGCCCGCTGTCCCGACCGATCCGCGACCGTGGACCGCGTTGAGCACGCTCTCCAGATCGAGGGTTCCCTCTCCTGGCAGTTGTCGCTCGTGCAAGGTCAGTTCAATCAGGTCTGCTTCCGGCGACGCCGGGAATCCGTCCGCTAGTTGCAGGTTGACTGTGACGTCCTGCGGGATTTGAGCGAGCAGGTCCAGGTCGCATCCGCTGTGCGCGAAGTGCCAGGTATCGAGCATCAGACCGCTGTTGGGCTTTTGTGCGCGGTCGAGGATGTGCCAAGCTGCGGCCAGGTCGGGTACTCCCCAGAACGGCATGAACTCGAGATTGACGGGAATTTCTCGGACCAGCGCGGCGTCACACAGCTCACCAAATCCGCGTACGAGGGTGTCCTGCGGTATGGCGTCGTGGTCGAATACCCCCACGGCCAGGATGGATCTGAGGTCGAGCGAGTCGACGAGTTCGAGACATTCGTCGACGGAGAAGTCGAATCGTGCGATGAGATTGTCGTCTGCGCCACTGGGTATGCGGATCGGCGCCCATCCGGTGACCGTGTCGAGGTGCAGATTGATTCCGACCTCAGTTGCCAGGTGTCTGACACCCGTCGCACCGAGGCCGTCGATGGCTGCGCGAAAGGCTGCGGGTGTCAGTGCTAGCGAGTCGAATCCCGCCTCGGCTGTTGCTTCGAGTTGTTCACGATAGGTGAAGGTGCGCACACTTCCCTCCCACATGATCAACTCCGTGGGTGCAGTCATAGTCTTCTCCTCGGTCTCTGCGGGTGTTGTTGGTGTTGGGCCGGTGGGGGTTACTCCTGCGACGGCGATTCCATTCGGTCCACGCGTCGACCTGGAACGATCGCGTTTCGTCGGGCGAGGAGTGCGATTCCGAAGACAACTGCGATGATGACCAGGGCCACCCATGGGAATAGCTGCGGGCCTGCCGTGTCGAGGAGGACTCCGCCGGTGGTGCCCGCACCGAAAATCGCGAGGTTGGCGGCAACAGTCAGCATCGAATTTGCAACATCGGCATCGGGCCCGGTGGCATCCGCCAGTGCTGTTTGCAGCAATGTCGAGGCGCCGGCAAATGTTCCGCCCCAGAGGACTACGGCGGCCATGAGGACGAGTGAGTTGCCGCCTGCTATTCCGAGGGCGAGTGTTCCGGTGGCGAATGCAGTCAGGCTGGCCAACACCATCTTGCGGAGAGCCCGATCGATCACGGTTCCGGTGAGCACGATTCCCGCGAGCGAGGAGACACCGAAGATGAGGAGGACCACGTCGACGCGCAGACCGGCGTCGACGGAGGCGAGGAACGGTGCAATGTAGGTGTACAGCATGTTGTGGGCGAAGAACCAGCCGAAGACGACGAGGAGTATCGCCGCCACTCCCGGGACCGTGAACACCCGATGCAGGGGTGTGCGGGTTTGCGGCGGCTGTCCTGGTGCGTCGGGAACGGCAACGACAATCCATGCGATCAGAACAGCGGCGAACGTTGCCAAGGTCACGAATGCCCATCGCCAGCCGAGCATTGATCCGAGGTAGGTCCCCAGCGGCGTACCGATGGAGAAGGCAATGGTGGTACCCGCCATCGCAATCGCCAGCGCTTTGCCGGTCTTGGCCGGTGGGGCGATCTTTCGGGTATAGCCGGCGAGCATGCCCCACAGCACTCCGGAGAACGCACCGGCGACGAACCGCGCGACGAGTGTGATGGCGAAGATATCGACGAAGGCAGTGATGAGGTTGGCGAGGAACATCCCCGCCACGACGGACAGGAGGATTGGCTTTCTCCGCATACCTCGCGTGAGGGTGATAGCAGGGATGGCCGCGATGACGGCGCCGAGTGCGTACGCGCTCACCATCTGCCCCGCTGCGGAATCACTGATCGAGAGGCCGGACGAGATTTGCAGGAGCAATCCCGCCGGGAGTGTCTCCGTGACGATGGCAAGCAGTGCAGTCGCGGCGAGCGGGAGAAGGGCAGCGATGGGCAGGGTATCCGCGTTTGTGGTGCTGCGCGGACTGTCCTGCCCGGCGGTTTTTGCCGGGGCGGATTGACGGGGAATGGTCATTGTTGTCCTTGGGCGGTGATGGGCGCGGTGCAATGATGTCGATTCCGGCAGTCGCCGACCCGGGGCCGTCGTGGTGAGGTCCTGCCGACTGGCACCGCGCCGAACGGCACGGGCAGTTCAATTCCGGTGACCGCGGGTGCGGTGTCGGTTGATTGTTGCCATACATGGGTGGACCGGCGCATGGGATGCGGGATCACGGGATTCGCGTCGTTTGAGGAGCGAGTGATGCTGCTGCCCGCACTGCGTGCCGAGTTCGGCGCTCAATCTGCGCGGTCGGGTTGACGATTCCGGGTTTGCCGCGCTTATCGGGCAATCACCCGTCATGTGGCAGCTGGAACGAGGGAGAAGTCGACGCTGAGGGTGTGGTCGACTGCGGGTTCCCGGAGGGCGGCGTGCGGGTCGTTCTGCAGTTCCCGGGATGGCCGCCGACCTCCGGGGACACGCGGGTGCCGAGGTGGTGCGGTGCCATGTCCGTGTATGACCGCTCGATTCACGAGCGACACAGCACTTCGCCATTACCAGGGTCGTGGTCGATCAGCTCGTGGGGTAGGCCGCCGCTGTAGCGATCGGCACTGTGTCCCAGTGGAAGGGCTGGATCTCCAGGATGCGCCCGTCACGAGTCGTGATCATCTGCAAGAGTGGCCAGGTGATGTCCGTTCCGGTGCGTTTGGCGCGTGCGACCACTGTCGATCGAACGAAGATGTGGTTCGCTCCGGACGGGTAGAAGGCGGGATTCTCGACGGCGAGGGACGCCCAGGTATCCCCGAACGCCTCCATCCACCGTTCGAAGCCATCGTGTCCGTGCCATTCGCCGGCGTAGGGCAATGATTGCGGCTGGTGCATAACGCATTCAGGATCCAGTGTGCTGGCGATTTCGCTGAAGTCCTCACCGCCGGTGGCGAGATACTTCTCTTCCGCGGCATAGAATTTCAGCAACACCTGCGTAGGATCGCTGCTGTTGTCCATTGGTGTTTCTCCTTCCGTGAGAGCGGTCTGCGAGCTGTGAAAATCGGCTCTCAGCCACTGTGGCCGTGGATCATCAGGTCTGCGAGGTCGTCGGGCTTGATGAACGAGGGTGGTGGTGGCGGTCCCCATCGATAGAGTCCGCGAGCTCCTTCGAGTTCTTCGGGTGTCCAGAGCGCGTCTTCCGGGATGAAGTCCATGTCGCTGTGGTATTCGGCGAAGTTGCCGGCGGGATCCTTGAAGTACCAGAAGAAGTTGGACCCGGCGTAGTGCCTACCGAGACCCCAGACGTGGCGCTCGGGATGCCCGTCGAGCATGTCCATAGCTCCCCGCCCGATCGCGTCGACGTCGTCGACCTGCCAGCTGCTGTGGTGCATGAACGCAATCGGGGCGCGTTGGATCAAGATGTTGTGGTGATCGGTCGAGCACCGTAGGAACACACCTTCGCCCTTGACGATGTCGCTGATCTTGAAGCCCAGTGCGTCGACGAAGAACTGGTGCGAGGCATCGAAGTTCGGGGTACCGAGGACGATGTGTCCGAGCCGGCGGGGCTTGGTCCGGGTTTCGAGGACGGCCCCGTCGGCGCGGGCGTTGACTCGATCGATCCGGCCGGGGGCGTTGACCGCGGGGGCGGTAAACCGCTCTTGCTCGAGGCGGGGGGAAATCAACAGGTCGATTCCGGTTCCGGTCGCGGGTTCGACGGTGCTCACCCGGCCGCCGGTGCGCGCGGAGGCCAACCCCAGCGAGGTGAGGTTCCGTTGGGCGCGGGAGAGATCGTCGGCATCGTCGACGGCGAACGTCGCGGTGACCAGCCGGCGGGTCGGTGCCGCGACCAGCGAGAGCTGGATGGACCCGTCTTGCGTGGCGAACAGGTGCCCGCCGACGTGGGCGAGACCGAAGTCCTCGTAGAAGGCCGTGGCCGAGTCGAGGTCCGGCACGCCCAGGACGATGGAGTCGAGTCGGTGAAGCGCCATGATCAGCCTCGCTGGGTGACCAGTTCGGCACTGCTGAGCGCGGTTGCGGACTCGGCGGGAGCGACGAACCTCTGGTTCAGCTCGCCGATACCGGTGATGAAGCTGCGCAGCACGTCACCGGCGCCGAGGTAGCGGGGTGGGGTACGACCTGCACCGACACCGGCCGGGGTGCCGGTGAAGATGACGTCGCCCGGGTAGAGCTCGACGGTGCGCGAGAGGCTCTCGATCAGCACCGGGACCGGGAAGATCAGCTGCGAGGTCCGTCCTGTCTGCACCGTCTCGCCGTTGATGTCGGCGCCGAGCTCGAGGTCGTCGCGATCGTCGAGTTCGTCGACCGTCACCAGCGTGGGGCCGACCGGGGAGAAGCCGGCATGCGACTTGGCCAGACTGAACTGCGGGGCAGGGCCGGAATGCTGCCGCACCCTCTCGGACAGGTCCTGGCCGACCGTGACGCCGGCGACGTGATCCCATGCCTGGGCCACGGGAATGTTGCGGCCACCGCGGCCGAGCACCACTACCAGCTCGACTTCCCAGTCGACCGCTCCTTCGGGCAATTCGACCGTGGTGACCGGGCCGGTGATCGACGAGACGAACTTGGTGAAGATCACCGGGTTCTCCGGGCGTTCGAAGCCCGATTCGTCGGCGTGCTCGTCGTAGTTCAGACCGACCGCGAAGACCTGCCGCGGCCGCGGGACCGGTGCACCGACCACTCCCTGCTGATCCTTCAGCGGAGCGTCAGTGGGCAGGGAGGAACTCCATCCCACGAACTCATCCCACCGGTCGTAGACCGCCTGCGGGTCCGCGTCGAAGCGCCCACCACTGGCATCAGACACGTCGATCACCTTGTCCCCCAACGCAATCTGCAATCGACCTGCAAGGTTCATCAAGCGCACGAGCTACTCCTCATCACTATTGGAATTCGAGACGGCAGCGGCACCGCCTGTAACGACAATCACACCGGTGGAGTGAAAAGTCAAATAGTTTTCGAAAACTCTGCGATCTTTCGCGATCGTGTAGGATCTTGCAGGTACCCAACCCCGAGGTGACAAGGAACCGGTGAGAGCGCGATGACCACTCAGCTGCCCATCGAGGCCCCGAGTCGGACGGCCCGCGTGTACGAAGCGGTCCGCGCGGACATCCTTGCGGGGCGTCTCGCCCCCGGGTCACGGCTAGGGTTTGCCGGACTGGTGGAGACGTACAAGTGCAGCATCGGCGTCATCCGAGAGGCGCTGCAACGGCTCGCCGAGCAGGGACTGGTCACCTCAGCGCCCAAACTGGGCTTTCGCGTAGTGGAGATCTCCGAGAAAGACCTGGTCGACTTAACCGATGCACGCTGCGAAATCGAGGTCCTCGCACTCAAGTACGCCATCGCAGGGGGCGATCTGGGATGGGAGGGCCGGGTCGTCGCCGCACACCACCGCCTCGAGCGCACCCCCCAGTACGACCCCGCCGACCCCGCTCGGTTCTCCGACGACTGGGTTCTCGCACACGGCGAGTACCACCAGGCGTTGCTCGACGGCTGCACCAACAACCGGATCCTGGCAACCGCAACTATGCTCCGCGATTCGGCCGAACTCTACCGGCGCTGGTCCGCGCCATTGCACGATCGGGATCGAGACATCGCCGGCGAGCATCGCGCCATCCTCGACGCCGCCGTGGGTCGCGACTCCGGTCGAGCGTGTGAGCTGCTGTGCACCCACATCCGGCGCACCACCGATGCCCTCCTGACCCCTCCGAGCAGCTAGACACCCAACCGAACCGGGTGCCGCCGCCGGCACAAAGCGCAGCAGCGCACTGGTGCGTTCGGAATTCGTCGACCCTCGGTAGACCGATTCATTCGAATGACCGCCCCTGGCCGAACACTGCGCCCTGAGCCCGAAATCGTGTCTTCATCACCCGCCGTCGCGCTGCCCTGTCACGGCGAAGCAGGACGCACTCGAGATCGAATTCTGCTTATTGACACAAACTTTCACATGCCAGGCTGACGCGGTATTTTCATTCACCCTTGCCATCTTCGCGCCGGGGAAGGTATCGTGCAACACGTAGTACATACGTATACATACCCTTGCGCATCGGTCGTTCGAGACCGCGCACCATCAATCCGAATCGTTTCACCCCTCTGAAGGAGCTCCGCGTGTCCGAGCCGCTCTACATCAAATCCGCCCTCTCCGTGGCTACCCCCACTGGTGATCCCGCCGTCGCCGAGACGGTCACCGCGGTAATCGCCGATATCCGCGAGCGCGGAGACGCCGCGGTGCGCGAGTACTCCGAAAAGTTCGACAAGTGGACGCCGGAGAGCTTCAAGCTGAGCGACACTCAGATCGAAGAGATCGTCGCTCGTGTCCCCGCCGAGGTCATCAACGACATCAAGACGGTGCAGCAGAACGTGCGGGTGTTCGCACAGCACCAACGGGATTCGCTGACCGACTTCGAGGTCGAGACCACGCCCGGCGTGCACCTGGGTCAGCGCAACCTGCCGGTCACTGCGGCCGGCGCCTACGCACCGGGTGGCCGCTACCCTCTGGTGGCGTCCGCACACATGACTACTGTTACCGCGAAAGTGGCTGGGGTACCGCACATCACCGCCTGCACCCCGCCCATCCGCGGGGAGATTCCCGCCGCCACCGTTGCCGCGTTCCACCTGGCGGGAGCCGACGACATCTACCTCCTCGGCGGCGTCCAGGCCGTCGCCGCCATGGCGTTGGGCACGGGGACGATCCGCAAGGTCGACATGCTCGCCGGCCCCGGTAACGCCTTCGTCGCCGAAGCCAAGCGGCAACTGTTCGGGGAAGTCGGCATCGACCTATTCGCCGGCCCGACCGAGGTCCTGGTCGTCGCAGACTCGAACGCCGACCCGTTCATCGTGGCCGTGGACCTGCTGAGCCAGGCCGAACACGGGCCGGACTCCCCCGCCGTGCTCATCACCGACTCCGAAGCCCTGGCCCGGGCCACCCTCGCTCACATCGATGCGATCCTCCCCGACATGCCGACCCGCGACTTCGCCGGACCGGCGTGGCGCGATCACGGCCAGATCATCGTCGTCGAGGACATCGAGGCTGCGTACGCGCTGGCAGACACCTTCGCCTCCGAACACGTGCAAATTCTCACCGACACCCCACGCCGGGCCCTCGACGTGATGAACAACTACGGTGCCCTCTTCCTCGGGGAGAAGACCTGCGTGTCGTACGGCGACAAGGTAATCGGAACCAACCACACGCTGCCCACCCGGGGTGCCGCGCGCTACACCGGCGGACTGTGGGTGGGCAAGTACCTCAAGACAGTCACATACCAGGAAGTCACGTCCGATGCGGCGAGCGCCGAACTCGGTGAGCTGTGCGGGCGCGCGGCACGCGTCGAGTTCTTCGAAGGACACGCCCGCTCCGGCGACGTGCGCGCCGCGAAGTACGCCGGCGCACCACTGACCTGGGCGCCTCAGGATTCCACGGCGCTCTGATGAGACCGGCGACGACGCACCCGGTGGGTGCCTTCCCGGGTGCGTCGTCACCTTCCACCCCGCACGCATCACACACACCGAAGGATCCACCATGGTCACGTTCACACTGGACGGCAAACGCGCGCTGGTCACCGGCGCAAACAAAGGTCTCGGGCAATCGATCGCCCGCACCCTCACCGAACTCGGCGCCACCGTATACGGAACCTCCCGGACCGAGACGGGGGCCACGCAAATCGAGTCCGATCTCGGCACCCCGGGGTTGATACTCGACATCCAGAACACGGCGTCGATCGCGCCGTTCATCGACTCGCTGCCCGAACACATCGGGGGCGGGATCGACATTCTGATCAACAACGCCGGTGTCAACCATCCAGCCCCCGCCCTCGACGTGACCGAAGAACAGTGGGACGCGGTCACGGGCACCAATCTGAAGGGCACCTTCTTCCTCACCCAGGCTCTGGCACGGACCTGGGTGGCGGCGGGAACGGGCGCAGTGGTGGTGAACATCGGGTCCCAGGCCGGCACGGTCGGCATCGAAGAACGCGCCGCGTACTGCGCCAGCAAGGGCGGACTCGATCAGCTCACCAAGGTACTCGCCATCGAGTGGGCACCCCACGGCATCCGCGTCAACACCGTCGCCCCGACGTTCGTTCGCACCGAGTTGACCGCGTCCACCCTCGACCGACCTGGATGGGGACAGACCCTGCTCTCCCGCATTCCTGCCGGACGCTTCGGGGAACCGGAAGACATCGTCGGCGCCGTCGCCTTCTTGGCCGGCGACGCTGCGAAGCTGATCACCGGTCACACGCTGCTGGTCGACGGCGGCTACACCGCCTGGTGAGCAGCGACCTGCGATGCACGCCCGACTGAACCTGCCGGCATCACCGGTAGGTCTCGAACACGACGCTCCCCTCGCTGCGGCCACCGCGCTTTCCTGCATCGGTCCCCCGGACTGGTGTTGCCGACCGAAGGAACTGCTCTCACGAGGGCTGCCGTGGCGACGGGGGTGCTGTGGTGGACCGCTCGACGACGTGTGGCCTGGACATGATGCGACGCGGTGGTTCTGTGCTGCTGCCTTTGATTCGTTCGACGAGCAGTTCGGCCGCGGACCGCGCCATCAGATTCAGATCGTGGCCGATGGTGGTGAGCTGGAACACTTCCCACGACGCCATCGGGATATCGTCGAAACCGATCAGGCTCAGCACGTCAGGCACACGGACACCCGCAGCCGAAGCCGCATTGAGCGCTCCGATCGCAACGACGTCATTGCCGCAGAAGACGGCCGTCGGAGGCGAGGGCAACGCGAGCAACTCCCGCATTGCCCGATGCCCGGTGTCGAATTCGAATGACCCTCGGTGGGTCAACTCCGGGGAGAGTCCGATTCCTGCATCGGCGAGGGCCAGGCGGAAGCCCATCTCGCGATCGCGGCCAGTACTGGTCGTCTGCGGGCCGAAGATGCCCGCGATCCGCCGATGCCCCAGCCCGGTGAAATGTTTCGCGGCAAGGCGGCCCCCGAGGTCGTTGTCCACCACCGCGGCATCCCCGACCCCGGGTCCACTCTCGCGATTGAGGAAGACGAACGGCACACGGCGCCGAGACAGCTCCGCGGGTAAGGCAGAGCCCACATCACTGGTCAAGAGCACCACACCGTCCACCGAGCCATCAACGAGTTGTCCGACCGAGACCTGGCTGTCGGACGGCTCGGTGAAGACCATCATTCGATAACCATGATCTTCGAGCGCATCATGCAGGGGTCCGATCAAATGAGGGTAGAACGGGTTGGTCAGATCGCTCACCACTATGCCGATGCGCTTGGCGGTCCGAGTGACGAGGTTACGTCCCGCCTCACTGGGAACATAGCCGAGGGCGGCGACGGCGCTCTCCACCCGAGCACGCGTCTCCGCAGCAACACGCGGGTCTCCACGCAACGCGCGGGAGACCGTCGGCTGCGAGACCCCCGCAAGCCGGGCCACGTCGCGACTAGTGATCGCCATTTCGCTCCTGTCGCCGGCGAATGTACCGCCCTGTTGATCCAGCACTCCACCAGCAGTCTCAACAATCCACGGGCAGGGTGTAATCGTCTGTGCCAGAATGCTCTTGGGCACAGATATATCGCCAGTCTAACATGCATACGTATACCTCCAGGCCGCCCACCGATCAGCGGCTCACGCCAATGCGACCGGCGCCCCACGCCACGACTGTTTCCGAATTGACCGCGCTCCCCACCGCCCGCGCGCGCCATCGCAGTCGATTCAGAAGCCGCCGAACAGCCGCTGGATCCGCGGTCGGCAGCACGCGCCCATAACCCCGTATACGGAGTTCTTGTCCGCAAGCACCCAACCGACCCCACAACCCGACCCAGAAGGCCACCCTCATGACAGATCGCACGCCGCGCCCACACCACCCGGCGATACTCGGCGCCGGTCATGTGAGTGCAGCCGGAACCGCGACCCCCCACGTCAAGCAGGCACGTACTCGAACCGTCACACAATCCGCTCAGCGAGACCCAGAGTTCCATGTCCCCAACGACTTACACCGAGCGCAGCAGTCACGACACCGCCCACTTCAGACACCTGCGGCACATCCGAGTGAGCACTCACCAAGCGACGCCCAAGAGGCACTGGCCTTTGCAATGAAGTGGCGCCACTGGGGCGGTGGGGACGACGAAGACATTTTCGTTCAATTCGGGCTCAACACCTGCCAGTACTTTCTGCGGGTGAGAAAACTGTTGAGTACGCCTGCCGCCGCGGCACTGTCCCCTGACGAGAAAGCGCACCTTCGGCAGATCTGCTTCACTCGCCTCCACGACGGCGGACTACCGACAGTCGAGAGTAACCCAGTAGCTCCACACAACTCCTAGCTGCGAGACCAGGCCACTACTACTTGCAACGGTCCGCCCGCCGTAGCGCATATCTCCCTCTGCGCCGCACAAACCCTCGGGGGCATGGTGCGTGCGTCGATCACCGGGCAAGTTGACCACGCAGATATCGAGCGCCTGGACGACCTCGGCCTAGCGACGGAGCCTCCCGATTTCAAGAACCCGGCCCGGTGGGCTCGTTGCGGAACCGCAGGTCGATGGCGCCAAGAGTAGACTCGCGGCGGGTCCGAGAAGGCGAGGGTATGCAAAATGAGCCAGCTCCCATCCGAGAGCGCCGCTGATTCAACCTTGCGGTTCCTGCGCCCGACGGAGCTGGCGGCAGTCATGTCCCCTCAACTTGCTCCGATATCGCCGAACACCGAGGCGTCAGCGTCCAAACGGTGAAGACACGGACCCACCGGGCCCGGGCTCAGCTTGTCAACCTACTTGCGCCCCTTTCCTGACCGGCGGCACACCACGAGGGCATCTCGCTGACGTGATCACCGCGTCCTCGAGTTCAAGTCCTGTACGAGCCGGGGCATGCGCCACTATGGTCAACCATCTGCCCACGGGATAGGACAGGCGGAGGACTATCCAGAGTGCCCTCGGCGAACCACCTGCCATCACGGGGGCCTGCCATCATCCCCGGTCAATGCGGGCGGAATCAGGTATCGAAAGTTTCGGCATTTCTGACACGGGTACCGATCCGATCACTCCGGACGAGGACCCGAACGTCAGTCGGCGACCAGTTGCGCCCGCTCGGAGGACCGTCCGATGCCTTGTTCTCGCTGCCGTCCGATGACATACCGGCCAGGGGCGATGCCGGTGGCGCCGTGCTCAGGGTGGATGAGGTACGCAGTCACCCGGGTGTCGAGGATACCGAGCGCAAGACCCCTGGGGTCGTTCACCGGCGTCGACCACGTGCAGCCACCTTGCTCGGCGACCAGGCTGTGCGGGTTCCCACCCGCAGCGCTGCGCAGCAACTCCACTCCTGAGAGCGGTACGTTCTCCGTCCGCGTCCACGCGGTGGACGTGACGATGCCGGCGACAAGCGAATACGGGATCACGATGAGATCACCTTGGGCCTGCAGGCCGTCGACGACAGGTATGGACACTTCCTGGTCGAGATAGTCGAACACATCGAGGCCGGTGAGGGCAGTGAGAGTGGACAAGGTCATGGTTGCATTCATGCGCGTCACCTTCGAGTTCAGGGATTCAGGTTTCGGTCTTGTTCAGGTGCGACGAACGAGACGGGCGTAGTCGGCGCCGCCGAGGCCGTAGGTCCAGCCTGCGGCGTCCAGTGCTGATGAGATCCATCTGGGCACGTGAAGCCCGTATTGCCGCCGATGCCCGTCGCGTTCGGAAGAACCGTTGACCGCGAGCAGGATACGGCCACTGCGACCCCACCCGTCCGGTGTCGCGTAGAGCCGCAGGGTGCGACCGGCATTGCCTGGATCGTCGGCTTGGTCGACCAGCGCGAGTCCGGCCGCCTCGATGTAGTTGTCCCACCCGATGCGCTCAATCGCGCATCGGCGGATCTCGACGTTGCGTTCACGTGCGATACGTTCTGCAGTCGGGTCGCGGACGACCCAGTCCGGGACTATTGTCCCGTGCTGAACGAATACTGCTCGGCCGTCTTGGAATTCGAGTGCTGGATCATCCGAGTGGTGCAGCCGGTGTTCGTTGTGCACACGGCCCGGTATGGGCTCGGCATGAAGAGTGGTGGGTCGTTCTGCCATGACACATATGTCGCCGAAGGCCCACCACCATCCGGTTGCGCCGGTCAGCGCAATGCTGGCGTCGAGCAGCGTGTTGTCGTTGGGGTGGAACTCAGCGAGGCCGAGCCGGCGGTACGTGTCGTAGTAGGCGACCCGGTGGGCTTCTTGTTGCCCGTACCAAGTGACACCGAGGACAGCAGGGGTCAGAAGTGTCCGTATCGCAGCGGCGACCCCGTCGAAGAGTGTGGTGTGCAGCGAATCCCAGACGGTCGCTCGGATGATCCGATCGGGGCTGATGCCGACGCGGGCAGCCTCCTCAGGAGGCTTCACCCGTGCGGTCTCGACTGTCCGGCGCTCGTTCGGCCAGTCGGATCTCCTCCGCTCGATTCGTGCGTCCATGCGACTGCGTGATTCCGAAAGCATGGTTGCGATCCGGGCGGAAGCGCAGTGGATTCCGTTGCCATCGAACGACATCGGTGGTGACAAACCTTCGGCGACGATCAGGTCCGATCCGGCGACGGGAGACGGAACCCACACGAACTCCGGCCTCCGTAATCCGGACTGCCGATACACTTGCGCGACAGCCGATTCTGCAGTGGCGCGATCGGAGGGGTGTGCGCACAGCCCGTGTCTCAGCCATGCATCACGCACGGCCTCAACGGCCAGAATGTAGTCGGAGGAGACATCAGTGCTCTCGGTGAATTGCGCTCGGGGTCTAGCCACCGAGCGAAACGGTGCGGCGCTCACGCGACGGTGGCGGTGTCCGCCTTTCCAATAGTCATAGTTCTAGAGCGTGGCACGAGGACGCGGCGAGCGCAAGGCCCGCAACCGGCGGACACCGCCCGCCTGCATCGCGACGGCACGAGACCGACTATCCCGCCGTCGGGTGATTCCTGATCACCGGGCCGCGATGGTCGGTCTGCGTGAACCCCTCCTCAGGGAACATTCCAGGTACCCGCGCCGGGCAGTGCGGTGAGGACACCCACACGGTCGGACAGGCCGTTGACGGTCAGGACGGCGACCACCGTTCCCGACCCCGTGAGCACGGGGCCCGTGAACCGCGACGGGCTCACCGCACCGGCTGCCCCGGTCGTCAGATTGCGCCAATGCACGGTGCAGACGCAGTATTCGGCAAATTCGGTGATACCCGGTGCCTCCGGGTCCGTACGCACCGTCACCTGTGAGTAGACGGGGCTGAGAAAACCGGTGGGCAAGTTGGTGATCCCGATGACCGGGACCGGTAGGACGGTGTCCGTGGGTGCCGCGGTCGCGACCGGTGCGACACCCAGGAACAGGACACCCAGTCCGACCAGAACAACAGCGATCGAACTTCTGCGTCTGGGTAGGACGTTCGAGGTACGGCCTTGCATCGTAGCTACCTCCTGTGGGGACCAATTCGGTTCGCTCGGACACGACCGGCGACGTGCCGCGGGGTCAACGATGCCGTCGCCGGGCCGTCGTCATTCGTTACGGAGGTGTGGAAACGGCGGGAGCAGAGGGACCTTTGCCCAACTGCAAAGACAAATTGAACCAGTAGGCACGCAGCCGTTACGCAGAACACACACTGAGCGATACGCGGTACATGGTCGGGAGGACCAGGAGTTCCAAATGAGGATGGCACGTGCCACAACAGTAGTCGGCGTTACAACTCTGTTGATGTTCCTAATCGCTGGTACAGCAAGCGCATCACTGCCGAGTCCCGACCCTGTGTGGTACTCATGGTTCCCGACCAGGGAAATGGGCGATATGTTCAGTCAAGTGGTGTGGATTCTCACCGGCTGGATGACCGGCTACAGGTATTTCTAAGATCGACGACTTGCCTGACCTGCCGCTAGGCATCGACGTGACATTTCCAATCATCAGTGGTGCCTATTCTATTTACTTGATGCAAAACAACTTCGAGGTGTTGCACGACAACCACTCCATGCGAGTGTCGTTCGCATGGCACTCTGGCTAATGCGCAACCGCACCCCTCAGGGTCGACAACTCTTTCTCTCACGACCGGACGCTGGAATGGGAACCGAACCTGGCTACTGGCAGCCCTGCATGTTCTTTTGATTGCGCATTCCTGGCGCGGTGGCCGTGCCGCACGAACGCGATCGGGTATTGCCGACCGATGACCGTCTATTAGGGATCGCTCTATGCTGGCATGGTGTTCTTTATATTCGGTTACGGCACCAAGCGGCAACACCGTGGCCCGGGGCAGAGCCGAACGTGCCCACGCTGCCACAACACCACACAGTGGGCACGGATGCGGGAATTCAAGCAGTTCACGTTGTTCTTCGTTCCGGTCGCACGCTGGAAGCGGCGGCAGTTAGAGGAATGTGGCATCTGCGGCACCGCCGTCGCAGTCTGAGCACGTTCAGTCCGGCGACGCGGCCACTGACTGAGCGTGCGTTGGTGTCTTTGCCCGGCTCGCCGACGACCTCCTCACCGAATTCTCCAGCATGCGACTACTGCCCCAACGCAGCCTCGTCTACATGCGCACCCTCGCCAGCGAACACCCCGACCCAATTGCGCAGCACCCTGCTGCGCTCGACCCGCCTACAGCGAACGCGACCCTCGACGATGCCCTCATCGGTCGGCTCGCCCACTTCCTCAGCGATTTCGGCGCTCCCTTTTCCTCTGTCGGACGCCAGCACGAGTTCTCCGTCGGCAACTCCGACTTCTACCTCGAGGTCGGTCGCGGTCGGTCTCTCGTGTCCTTCGCCGGCAGGTCGGCCGCGGTATATAGCGCCATCAGGATCCGTTGATCACCAGGTCCAAGAGCCAGACCAGCCAGGGTATGCCACCCTCAATTGGCAACTCCCACATCGTTCCCTCCCCAGTGTGTCGGTGCGGTACGACCGCCATTGTGCCCGAAACGGTGTCGGTGCACCGGCAAACCTGACCACCGACACTCCCATGACCACCGAGCTCCGAGGCGTGACGCCCGTCGACTGCAACTACCGGTCCCGGTCCATCACGATCAGTGATCGTGCCGTCGTCAGTTGACTGCGATGTCGTACGCCGAGGCGCTGACGACGTTGCGGGGAGGATCGAAGAGCGTGGTGACGTTGTGGACGCTGGATGTCGCGGCCACGCTGTTGCGGTCCGTGAACAGTGGCAACGCGACGGCGTTGTCGAGGATGAAGCGTGTCACCTGGTCGAACAGACCCCGTCGTGTGGCCTCGTCGGTCGCTTTGGTGGCCTGGACCAGCCACTGGTCGACCTGCGGGTCGGCGAGCTTGGACCCGGCGACGATCGATCCGATGGTGATGCCGTCGATCTGGCCGTACTTCAGGTCCGGTGTGGTGGAGCCGAAGGCACGGTTGAGTTGCAGGGACAGATCGAGTTCGCCGATCTGCCGAGGGAACGCCTCGTAGTCGTTACTGGCGAGCAGGTTGTACACCAGTGCGTTCTCGACGTATTCGAGTTCCACCTCGGCTCCGAGGTTCTGGCGGATCTCCGCCTGCCACGCCTCGAGAACGTCGTCGAGCGGGTAGGTGGGAATCGTGGCCAGGAGCTTGATCTTCAGGCGGGACCCGCCGGCATCGGCGCGGTATCCGTCACCGTCGCGGCCGGTCCAGCCGGCAGCGTCCAGCAGGGAGCCGGCCTCGTCGATGTCGGCGGGGTAGGTGTCGTCGTGTCGGGAATCGAAGTATTTGCTGTCCGGGGAGAGCAGGCTCCACACTCTGCCTTGCGTTGCCTTGGTGACATCCTCGATCAGGGCGGCTTTCTCGACAAGGACAAGACGTCTAACCGCTACCGGCTCGGCAGCGCTGGCTGCCTACGGTCAGATCTCGTACCGCCAGCACCGCATCTATCTATCCTGCGCGGGCCCACCGAACTCATGATCGACGCGCGCATTCCATTCTTCGTGGAACTCGCCCGCGTCACCGCCGACGAGATCGCCGCAGTTCTGCTCTGAGGCGACGTCGCTCAGAGCTGTTCGGACAAGAGTGCACCATTGCGTCCCGAAATCGCTGTGGTCGGAACGCGTCTGCGGCGGCGCCGATTACTCTCCCCGGTGTCTGCCGGGCGTGCGCACTGCCGGAGCCGGGCCCGAATCCGGGACGGAGCGGGGGGAGCTCGGATCGATGGTCAGGTCCTCGGTGTCGGCGAAGATCAGTCGCCCGTCGTCGAGCGCGAGCGCCCAACGATGCGCCGGCGCCCACTCGTGCCCACGGCCGCCGGGGTCGGTCAATGCCGCGAAGTCCTCGACAATCTCACCGATGACGTCGGCCTCGGTGTTCCTGCGGATCAGCACCCGGACGCCGATGATCAACTCCTGCACACCCACCGGCCGGTGGTCGTTGTTTCGGGCCATGTTGCTGCACCTCTTCGCTCGCCGAACCCTGAGGTTGAGCATATGCACCACCCGGTCCGTACGCGACCCGGCCTGCACGAAGACCATTCGCGCACGGCACGTTGCTGCAGCGACTGCCGTGTCGGAACTGTCGTGCCCCGCCGATGCGGCAGCGGAGTCACAGGTCACCGGTCCCGCGGTCGATAAGCCCTTGTGGAGACGCCTTCGTTGCGGGGACCTCCCACTCGATCTCCGTCCCCGGCCCCAGGTCGCGAAAGGCCGTGTGCCCGCTGAGCCGCTCGGCGCGACTCCGAATGTTCGTCAGTCCGTGTCCGTGCGCAGCACCCGCCGCGATTCCGGTGCCGTTGTCGCTCACGGTCAAGACGAGGCCATCCTCGTCGGCGGTGACCCGGACGCTGCATACGCTCGCCTGTGCGTGGCGGGCCACGTTGCTCAGGACCTCGCGCAGGGCCGCCTGCAGTTCCGGCCCGGCCTCCCCATCGGAATACCGGTCGACCGGTCCCTCCACACAGAAGTCGGGGGTGAAACCGAGCGCTGCGGCGCTGTTTTCGACGATTTCACTCACCGCGGCACTCAGGCTGCCCGCGTCCCCGGACCGCACGGCCGCGGTGGACTGGGTGAGATCGAATATGACGGCACGTAACCCACGCACGATGCTGTCGGTCTCGTCGATCAGTGGGTCGAGTTCGGCAGACAAGCGTGGTTGCCGGAAGCCCAGGGAGGTCAGTGCGAGGCCCAGACCGAACACGCGTTGGAGGATCACATCGTGGAGATCCGCCGCCATCCGGCTCTGTTCGTCATCACGTGCGCTGGCCCGCTCCGCCGCCATGAGTTGTTCGTTCTTGGTCAACAGGCTGGTCCGCATCGTGTCGACCGTGCCCGCGATGATCGCCACCTCCCGGGGCCCGTCGGTGTCGATCTCCCGCACGTAGTCGCCGCCGGCCACCGCGCTGATGTCGGCGAGGAGATGATCGATCGGCCGTGTCAGCAGCCGCCGCGTCAAATACACCGCGGTCACGACCATGACCACGGCGAGAACGCACGCGACGACGGTCGTGATGTTCGCCAGGGCCTGCGCCGAGTGGACTCGTTCGACCTGCTCGGTGACCAGGATGTCGGTGCGGGCACTCAATGCCGCGATCCGTGCGCGCAGGTCGTCGAACAACTCCTTGCCCGTCCCGGTCGTCGCCTGGATCCGATCCGGTTCGCTCGCGGAGTCGCGGCGAGCGGAGATCTCCGGCTCCGCTGCCCGTATCCGCCACGTCTCGGCCGCCTCGACCGTCGTCTGCAGCGCTTCCTGCGCGGCCGCATCCTCGGCGAGCAGCGTGTCCAGGCGGGTGTGCAGTGCAGCCGCGTCACGCCGGCCCGCATCGTAGGGTTCGAGGAATTGCGGTTCACCTGTCAGGGCGTAGCCGCGTTGTCCCGTTTCCTGGTTCACATACGACGTGGTCAGCTCGGCCACCGCCCGCTGCGCGGGCAGCAGCTGCTCGGACAGGTCGTCTACGGCGGCTCGGACCGCCAATCTCCCGTACACCGCGAAGGCTGCAGACACCGCGAACAGCGTCACCAGGATGCCGATAGCCAGCCACAGCAGCGTCCGCAACGAGACCCTCGCGGTATTCGCGCTCGAATCCGTCATCGCGTGCCTCTCGGACTCGCAGAACCAGCTGAGCGGCGCCGGTTCGCGCCGACACTCATCGATTCCACACCCGAGTCCACCCTAGGCCCACACCTCGTCGGCAGGCTGGAAACCGGGTCCATCAGCGCTCAGTCACCCGAAACAGACCGAATCCGACCTAGCCACGAGCGCTCCCGGCAGACAGTCGGTCGTTCCTCTCGACTCCGCGGCACGCGATCCGCGGGGTGACGCCCTGTTCACGCAGCCACGCCCGCGGTAGCCACCTGGTCTCCCACAACGCATCCGGCACCACCCAGAGGCACCTCATCTCCCACGCGTCACACAATGCACCAAGCCACTTCATCCACATGAGACTCGCTCGCAGAGGGCCCAATCGAGGGTTGCCCTGCGGTGGCGGTACGCGTCGTCCATCAACCCGAGAAGTTGCTCCTGACTGATTCGGGTTCGAACACCACTGGCGACGTCCGTGATCTGCACACTCTTCTGCGCGATTTCCGTCTGCCCGATGACTGCGATCAGATGGTCTCTGGTTTTCCGGGCTTTCCGAACACGCGCTCCCAGTGACCCGTCATGGTCGACTCGGCTGCGCAGCCCCCGCTGCCGTACTACATCCGCGAACGCGCGCGCCACAGCATCCTGCTCGGCAGTGACCGGCAGAACTGTGACCTGGACTGGAGCCAACCAGAACGGAAGGCGTCCCGAGTAGCGTTCGAGGAGCGCTGCGGTCACTCGCTCCATCGACCCGACAGTCCCTCGATGGATCATCACCGGTCGATGGTCTCCACCGTCGGCGCCGACATAGGTCAGGTCGAATCGCTCCGGCTGGTTGAAGTCGAGCTGCACGGTGGCGATGGTTTCCTCGTGGCCACGTCCGTCGTTGACTTGGAGATCGAGCTTGGGACCATAGAAAGCGGCCTCACCTGGGGCTTCGACCAGGTTCGGCCCATGCTCGTCGAGGACGGACAATCCGGCAGCACGAAGTTGCTCCTGAGCGTGCTCCCATTGCGCTTCGGTTCCGAGCCACGCGGCGGAATTGTCACGCGTCGAAAGCCGGACGTAATCGACGGGTAGTCCTAAGATCTCCTGTGCGCGCAGCGCAGCTCGCAACCCCAGCTCGGCTTCATGCAGCACTTGGTCCGGGCGGCAGAAGACGTGCGTGTCGTCGAGGTTGATCTGTCGGACGCGATTCAAGCCGGACAGAACTCCGGACCGCTCGGCTCGGAACATGGAGGCGAGTTCGTTGAATCGAAGCGGCAGCTCACGATATGAGCGTCTGTCGGAGGCGTAGATCAAGGCGTGGTGAGGACAGTTCGCGGGCCGCAGCATGACCTCGTCATCACCAATGCGCATGGCGGGGAACATGTCTTGGCTGAACTTGCTCAAATGCCCGGACCGCTCGTACAGCGCTCGTTTCCCGAGCACCGGTGAGAACACGCCGAGGCATCCATCGCCCGACGCCAACTCCTTTGCCAGCTTCTGCAGTTCTTCTCGGACAACGGCACCGGTGGGAAGCCACATCGGAAGACCGGATCCGGCAAGCGGATCCGTGGCAAATATGGCCATGTCGTGGTTGAGATCTCGGTGGTCAGTGACCATAAGTCTGCTCCTGTTGTTCGTGCCGGAGCAGCCAGGAAAGCAAGAAGCCCCGGATCTGCTCCGGGGCTTGAAATGCCTGAGGGTTCTCAGTCCATCACGAAGGCGCCGGCAGCGTCCGGCGTCGTCGTGAAATGGAGGTGTCCTCGCATGGTCCAAAAGTGTACAAGGCTGTGAGCACAGTGGCAAAGCGCCGATGCCTGGCCACACCAGGCTCGTTCGCCGCTGCCAAGCACTTCCACTCTTCGATGCCGTGGAGGCCTGCCGCCGAAACAAGGCCGATCAATCGTCACTCCGAGACGACCGATGGGTCGTGGCCGGATCCCGCGCCACTGCCGCCACGTTGGTGATGGGTCGGCCGGCGACCGGGGTGACAGTCGTGGCTGCGAGTCGAGATCCATTCGAGCCGAATATCGTTCATGTGATCTGCAGCTACTCGAGGAATCGGCTGCCCGAGCGTGCATGGTCCGGTGTGATCACGCATCTGAAGTGAATCCTTGTCGCCTGCCAGTGGCTGGCACACTCAGTCTCACCGGGTGCGGTGGAAACAGGTCCACACATAATGTCGCCGAGGACCTACCCCGTGGAACGTCGGGTTCCGGAATCGCACGGGTTCGGTCCGGCAGGGCACCTGTCGCCGGTGCTCACGGGAGCACTGGCAGCAGTAGCCGCGATGACGAGCGCACTCCGAGGTCACCTGGCCGGTGCGGAGGACTGGAACAGCTCGATCAGATTGCCGGCAGGGTCGGCGAGCAGAATCTGGCGACCACCCGGGCCGCTGACCACATCGCTGCGAAAGGCGACACCGGCGTCGCGTAGTCGGGTGATCTCGGCGTCGAGGTCGCTGACGATGAGGTGGATACGGTTGCCGCCCGGGCCGGTGATGTCGGACGGGGTGGCGCGAGCACCCGAACTGGCCGGGCCGGACAGCAACAATCGCAAGGGGCCACGGATCACGTCGGCGAACGCAGGGGCGGGATTGGCGTGCAAGGTGAAGCCGAGGTGGCTGGTGTAGAAGTCGATCGCTGCGGACACGTCATCGACTAGGTAGCGGACGCCGGCGCATTCGTCGGGTGGGGTCATCAGACACTCCTTTTCACAATTCGGTGGTGAGGGTGGGAAGCGGGTACCGGATGCGGGTGTCGATCTCGACGGCGGGAATGACGAGGTGATTCCGCGGTGCTGACATCGTTCCCGACGTCATCGGCTTTCCGCCCAACCGGGGCGGGGGTCGAATCCGCCTATTTCCTCTGCCCGAGCGTACGCCCGCAACGCCTCAGCGGCTTCTTGGCCGAGATCGGACGGGACCGCGACCTCTACGGTGACCAGCAGATCACCGACCGCGTCGCCGCGGCGAGGCACCCCGCGTCCGCGCAGCCGGAACGTTCTCCCCGACTGGGTTCCCGGCGGGATCTTCAGACTGACCCGACCATCGAAGTTTGGTACGGACAGCACGGTACCCAAGGCCAATTCGGCGAACGACACGGGAACGGTGACGGTGAGATCATCGCCGCTGCGGGCGAACACTGGGTCCGGTTCGACGCGCACAGTGACATACAGGTCCCCCGACGGCGCCCCACCGAGACCAGGTTCGCCCTGCGCCGGTAACCGGATGCGTTGCCCGTCGCTCACCCCGGGCGGAACACGGACGGAGATAGTGCGGGTGCGGTCCCCGATCCCGTTGCCCTGGCAATCCGGGCAGGGGGTGTCGACGATCGATCCCGTGCCCCGGCAACCCTCGCAGGGTTCGCTGAACCCGAAGCCGCCCAGATTCCGGTTGCGCGCCCCGACCCCGCGGCAGTGTGGGCACGTTCGTTGCCGGGTTCCCGGCCGTATGCCGGAGCCGTGACAGCTGGTGCACACCATCGGCCCGGTCATCCATAGCGGCAACACCATCCCGGCGACCGCCTCCTGGAACGACAGTCTGGTCTCGGTCTCGACGTCGCTGCCCCGCCTCGGCCGGGCCGATGCAGTTCGGGTTCCTGCGCGCCGGAACAGGTCTCCGAGCACATCGCCGACCCCGCCCAGAGGATCGGCCATGGTGAAGGGTGGACCGCTCCCGAACAGGTCCCCGAATTCGAAGCCGCCCGACCCGGCGCGTGGAGGAAAACCCGTCCCGGTGGACGCTCCGGATCGGAGCAGCCGGCGCACGCGGTCGTAATCCTTGCGTGTGGCGGGGTCCGAGAGCACCGCGTACGCCTCACTGACCGCCTTGAACCGATCCCCCACCTCGGTGTTGTGCGGGTTTGCGTCCGGATGCAGCTCCCGAGCCAATGTGCGGTACGCCTTCTTGATCTCCCCGGCCGACGCCGTCGAAGGGACACCCAGAGCGGCGTAGAAGTCGCGGTCGAGCCATTCCTGCTGCGACACTTGGCATCCTCCTTTCCTCTCCTGGCTGCGACGAGAGCGCCGTGCGCTCCGAGATCGGCGTTGTCAGGCTGGTGTGCGGTGTCTCAGGCACCGTCGACCGGGGCGGTGCCCGTGCCGTTCCCCGGCGAAGCGGGCCCCTCGACCACGGCGACCGTCGCGGTCCGCAGCACCTTGCGGTCACCGAAGGTGTAGCCGCGTCGCAGCACCCTGCCCACGACGGGATCGCCCCCGGCACCTTCGTGCTGGACCGCTTCGTGCAAGGTGGGATCGAAGCGGTCGCCCTCTTCACCGAATGCGGCCACTCCCAGGCCGGTCAGGATCGCATCGAGCTTGGCCGCGATCGCACGCAGGGGTTCGGTTTCGAGGTCGCCGTGCTCGCGGGCTCGATCGAGGTCGTCGAGGATCCCGAGAAACTTCGCCGCCACCGACGCCGTCGCGGCCTCGACTGCCGCGTGTCGGTCGCGTTCGATCCGGCGCCGGTAGTTGGTGTACTCGGCCTGCACCCGCTGCAGATCGGCGGTCAACTCCGCCACTCGATCAGGGTGTTCGCGCGCCGCCCGATCGGCCCGGTCACCGGGGTGCATCTCCGCGTCGGACGTGGTCGGCGGGGGTTCCCGTTGTGGGGTCGGGGTGACGGGCTGGCTCGGAGTGTGCTCGCGCACCCGGCCGGTGTCCGGATCGACGCGGCGTTTGTCGGTGATCGAGATCGGTTCCCGCGGCGGCTTGTTGCCGTTGCGGCGCTCGCTGCTGCTCATCGGTTGTCCTCCCGTCCGGGTTCGTCCACCACCTCAGCGTCGAAGACCTCCTCGTCCCCACCCGGGGAACCGTTCCCACCGCCGGTGGCGGCCGAGTCCTTCGCCTGCGCGTCGTAGATCGCCTGGCCCAAGGCTTGCGAGTCGGTGGACAGTTTCTCGATGGCCTCTTTGATCGCCGCGACGTCGCTGCCCTTCAACTTCTCCTGGGCATTCGTGATCGACGACTCGACCTTCTCCTTGACGTCGGCGGGCACCTTGTCCTCGTTGTCCTTGATGAACTTCTCGGTCTGGTACACCAGCGACTCGGCCTGGTTGCGGACCTCCGCTTCCTCCCTGCGTTGGGCGTCCTCGGCAGCGTGAGCCTCGGCGTCCTTGATCATCCGGTCGATCTCTTCCTTGGACAGTCCGGAACCCTCCTGGATCTTGATCGTGTTCTCCTTGCCCGTGCCCTTGTCCTTGGCGGTCACGTGCACGATGCCGTTGGCGTCGATGTCGAAGGTGACCTCGATCTGCGGCACCCCCCGCGGTGCCGGCGGAA
>Ga0247825_10000274_pt1 | contig 31822 bp, 32 predicted proteins | sample 13C_Vanillin_Day_FD_194413 | JGI IMG/M metagenome (GOLD analysis project Ga0247825, IMG submission 194413) | Soil microbial communities from agricultural site in Penn Yan, New York, United States - 13C_Vanillin_Day48 | ecosystem: Environmental > Terrestrial > Soil > Agricultural land | place... | reverse complement strand
GGATCGCCCTGCGTTCTTCTGAATCCGGCCAAAACTGGCCGACTGACGTATTCCAACGGAGGGCACAATCCACCGTTCCTGATCAGGAAGCGGGGAATACGCCGACTAGATTGCGGTGGGCTGATTGTTGGGGCATTCGAGCAGGCGACCTTCCATGAGGAAGCAATACAACTCGAGTCGGGCGATCTATTAGTGGCATTCAGCGATGGGGTCACAGAAGCGCTCAATACCGGGGGGCAAGAGTTCGGTGAAGAGCGACTGCTGTCTTGCGTCACGGCCAATCGCGGACTGGCGCCGACCTCGCTGCTGGACTGCCTTCTTGACGCCGTTCACGAGTTCAGTGATGCGGTGGCGCAGACCGACGACATCACCATGTTGGTTTTGCGCTATTCGGGAGACACTCTTCGGTCTGATACCCACTAAGACGCTCGACCAGACGAGTAGCCGCTCCTCCACGGTAGGCGGCGGGGATGCCTACCACTACCATCACCCGCCAAGAATCGTTACAACAGGGTCTGGCCTGAACACTCGGCCAATCGTGTTGTTGGCGAGCTCATGAGCGGGCCGCGCTGACATGTGTGTCTGCTCGTCCCCGCTCTATCGCCCGAACCGTTGCCGGATGTACTCCTGAGCCTGATTGCCGGTCAGTTCGAGCGTGGTCACTCCAGACCTGACGAACAAGCGCTCGGCGTTCCCATCCTTTAAGAAGACAGGCGACCGTCCCGGGGAACACTCGACCATGAGCACTCGGGTGACCGAGCTTGCGCCACCGTGCTGACACCCGACTTTTGGTCGATTACGTTGCCCAGCGAGCTGGCGACGTCTGCCGGCCGAAGTCCGTCCATGTTTGCCTATTTCGCATCGCTCTGTCTTCTTGATGCGAGAGTGCTCTTCTCGAATCAACGGGTATCTGACCTTCTTGGACCTGGTGGGCAGGGGAATCGCAGCGCGGAACGGCACCACCTCTTTCCGAAAGGACATCTGAAGAGCCTCGGAATAACTGAAAGGCGGGACGTTAATCAGATCGCCAACTACGCCCTGGTGGAAGGGGTGACAAGCCGAGCGAACCCTCCCCGGGATCTGGTGCTTGGACTTCGGCATCGCTCCCCTCCGCGAAAAGCGGGATGCTAGCGTCTGTCCACTAAATCCTGGGAACTCCACTGAGCGATACAACGAGACTGTCTGGCTCGGCGGGTGGCTTCAAAACTACGCCACAGAGGATGAGGCGGTGGTAACAGCGGTTACTGCATTTCTGAGCCGTAATCCCTAAAGAGCCTGTAACAAAACCCCAATCGGCACCCGTCGGGGTGGATGTCCTCGCGCGGATAGGTCAACACTACGCGACTCGTTAAGTAATCGGCGTTCGATTGTGCTCGCAGTCTCCGTTACTTTGTCGGCACGAGGCGCTTCAGCTCCTCCGTCCAGTTCAACACTACACGGACCTCGGTGGGTATCGCGTCTGAACCCTCACCCGGCGCTGATGCGACGCTCACGAATCGCCCGTCCGCCAGTACATCGTATCCGCGGACATCTACCGAGAGGAGTCCTGGCAATGGCGCGCGCGCGATCTCGATCGGCGTTCCGAAGGCGACTGAAGATTGCGCGGTGACGGGCACCGACACGAGGGGTCTGGCCGAAGCCGGTATGTAGAAGATGCTCTTGCCGTCGGGGGCCCACACGGGGTGATAATCGAGCAGCCTCTTCGGCGCCTGCCGCTTCACTCCCGTGGGGGGAAACGGTTCGACGAACACGCCCCGGTTCGGCGAGAGAGCGCCTCCCGCTCTCTCAGTCGAGGCGTAGGCAACCCATCGCCCGTCTGGTGAGAAGCTTGCGCTCAGTGATTCAGCGGACTGGACCTGTCCGAACGGCTCGGCCTTCAGTCCGTCCAGGGTCAAGACCCACAGGGTATACATCGCTCCTTTCCGAATGGAGAACAGCAGTCGAGTGCCGTCGGCTGACCATGATTCCGGAATGTGGGCTTCGCCCTCGAGCGGACTCGTCAGCCGTTCCGCAGCGCCACCATCGACAGGCTGCCACCAGATGGCACGGTCGTGAGCCGACTGAAACGTCACCCGCCGGCTGTCAGCCGACCATACGGGAAGGCGGCTTTGTCCATCAAACGTCAAACGCTGGATCTCGGCCCCGGCAGACAAATCGTACGTCCAGATGTCAGACGAGCCGCCCTCGCCCCGGCCCACGGCAACCACACGGCCATTGGGAGAGACTCGGGGATGAGCATAGACAGCGGGTGGAACCCTCAGCGGCGTCGGATTGTCGTGACCGTCGCCAATTTCAAGACCGCGCGCGCCGGAGAACGCGGTAGCCGAGCCGGGGACGTACACAAGCGTGCCGGTTTCCGAGATCGACAGTTGAGCGCTGCCGTTGGTGCCGCCGGTTGCCCTTCGAATGCCCGTGACGACAGACACCGCCGCGCCCGTGACCGCGAGCGTCTTAGGATCGAAAGGTACCGCGTACATAGTCCCACCGACCGCATATAAGAGGTGCCCAGTTTCGACGTACCGAGCGTCTGATCCTCCCTCGATCAGGATCCGGCGGCTGCCATCGACAAGCGACTCGGCGACGATCTGCGCCCTCTCCCAACGGTCATCGCCAAAATCACTGGCTAGCGTGAAGACCACGGTGTGCCCATCAGGCAGCAGGCGGGGTGCGTGCGCGATTTCGTTCGAGTCGACGCTGACGATGCGTTGGGGGCTGCCCCCACCCGGGGTCACCCGTAGAATCCCGCCTCCCGCCGTGACGCCGATCAGGATGCCATCGCGACCCCAACTGAGACCGGAAAAGTTTGAGATCCCTTCGAACGTCGCGATAGTCGATGTCGTACCGCCGCTGAAGGGGATGCGCCGCAGCGCCGGACCTGCGGTCACGAAGGCAATCGAGTTGCCGTCCGGTGCAAAGACGGGATTCATTGCGGGAGTCTCGGGGTCGGTCACAGGACGAGACTCCAACTCGCCGAGGGCGCGAACGTAGATTCGCCCATTCGCGGTGTACGCCATCCTTGTTCCATCGGGCGAAATCGCAACGATCTGCTGAACCTCTCCGGTGAAGGGGCCCTCGGGCGTGAAGGAGAACCGCGCCACTTCCGGCGGACGAGGCGTTGGTCGCAGCATCCAGATGCCAGCGCCGACGATGAGGGATCCCATGGCCGCGGCGATTGCGACCGGGATCGCGTTCTTCCAGCGCGGTCCGGAAGTCCTCTCCGCCAGGGGTGCACGTTGCATCGCACCGCTGGCGCTCAGTTCTTTCAGGATGAACTTTGCTGTCGAGATGTTGGACACGCGCTGGCGCTCATCCTTGACGAGACAGCCCTTCGCCAAGGCGACAACTGGCACGGGGACATCGGCGGGGATCAGGGACCAGTCAGGCTCGTTCTTGAGAACACTCGCGATCGTGTCGCTGGTGTCCTCATCTTCAAACGCCCGGCGACCGCTCAGCATCTCGTAGAGCACACAGCCGAACGCCCAGATGTCAGCGCGCCTATCGACGTTCTTTCCGCGCGCCTGCTCCGGGCTCATGTAGGCCGCCGTGCCGAGAATCATGCCCGCGCCCGTCATCATCGCGGGTGACGTGATAGTGGGCGACTGGGTCACGTTTGGTGACATCGCGCCTGTCGGCTCCAGCGCCTTCGCCAACCCGAAATCCAATACCTTGACCGTTCCATCAGGTCGTAACTTGATGTTGGCAGGCTTCAGGTCGCGGTGGATGATGCCCTGTTCGTGAGCAGCTTCGAGCGCTTCGGCTATCTGTTTCGCGATTGGCAGTGCCTCATCGACGGGAATTGGACCTTGCGCAATCCGATCGGCAAGCGTCGGCCCTTCCACCAGTTCCAACACAAGCGCCTGCACGCCATCGGATTCCTGGAACCCGTGAATCGTGGCGATGTTCGGATGGTTCAACGAGGCGAGAATCTGCGCTTCCCGTTTGAATCGGGCTAAGCGGTCAGGGTCGAGCGCGAGATGGTCGGGGAGGATCTTGAGCGCGACGTCCCGGCCCAGGGTCGTATCGCGGGCTTTCCACACCTCTCCCATCCCGCCAGCCCCGATGGCAGAGTGGATCTCATACGGGCCGAGGCGCACGCCGGCCGTCAGAGGCATGAGGGGCTACGGGATTATACGGCGAACCTCATCCGCACACCGTGAGCATAAATAGCCCTTGATGCCCGCCAGTTACGGGACCGTTAGAGAAAGAACGAGCGCCCTGACCGGACCACACCCGACACGGGTAAGGTCAACGCTGATGGTGGTTTCGTTACCGTTCGTGCGCTTGTCGCATTGCCTCGTACAGGGGATCGTTCGAGTCAGCGAGAATCCACCAGTGCTGAGCTCGACGCTCGAAACTCAGCAGACAAAACTGATGAAGGAGAAGGGCCATAAATTCGGTACCAAACTTGCCCCGGGGTGACTGATGTTGCAGCAACCGCCCGAGCCGCCTGTATGTCCGCCCTGCCCGATTTGTTCGTCAGCCAACGTGCGTTGGCTGCAGTTCACGAGCACGATTGGTAAGGTCCACACGTGTCAGTGCGAGTCGTGCGGGCACATCTGGGCGCCTGAGATGAAGTCGTAGCCTCATTTTGTAGCCAGTACCGTCAAGCACGGGCCTGTATTGCCTCCTGCCGCCGATCTCGAGGTCTTGCTTGACCTGTACGACACCGAGGAGCCGATCTGGGTCGAAGAACAGGATCATGGGTTCTACATCGTCCACATGGATGACGTTCAGACTTTCGGCTCAGATCTGACCAATGCGACGTGCTCGCGCGGATTACGCTGACCGTCGACAGCGCCTGATCTCGGAGCGATCGTCCGCATGGAGCGCAGGGGAGCCGAAGGGGCTTGGACCTAACAATGTTCACGCTGCACGCAATTACCTCAGTGCCTACAAGAGGCACTGTCCAGAGGACGCAGACTTTGTCGTGACAGTCTGGCGTGTATCGGAACTGGCTCAGCCTTGAAACCAAACTAGTCCAGTCTCGCCAGATTGACGCGACTTGCCGATTTCTGCTGATCGAAGTCGTCGGACGCCGGGCGACGGCCGTGTCCGACTTGATATCGAGCGAAAGCAGCTGCCAGGCGTCGTTCGGATTGGTCGCCGGGTGCTCATTCGCGAAGATGCGATGCTAGACTGGCTGGGCCAGAAGTCTCACGCCGTCGCTGGAGGTACATAAGCGATGAGCGTGACCGTTAAAGCGTACGCGAAAGGTTGGCAGGTGGACGTCCTCCTGCGATTGCCGGATGGCTCAAAGTATCGAGAGCGTCGGCGACTGCGGATCACGTCCAAGAGTGCAGCGTTACGTTGGGGTCAGGACCGGGAGCGGCACGTGCTGCAACGCGGTCCCGCCCAACCGAAAAAGGAGGTGCCCACACTTGAGGAGTTCGCGCTGAGGTTTCTGGATGGGCATGCGCGGGCGAATCGGCAAAAGCCCAGCGGAATCGCGGCGAAGGAGACGATCCTGAAGACGCACCTGATCCCGCTGCTCGGTTCCAAGCGACTCGACGCGATCACAACAGAGCAGGTGCAGCGGTTGAAGCACGAGCTGCAACATCGAGCACCGAAAACCGTCAATAACGTGCTGACCACACTGAACGTTATGTTGAAGGTATCTGGTTAGCGGGTTTCTGAGTTATGGCGAGTTCTCAACATGAAACGGCAGCAAGCGGATTTGAGAGAAAGGCCACAAGAACCAACCGGTCGCGCGCAGTCCAGTTCATGCGATCCTGTCTGATCTACGCCCAGCCTGCAGCTAGCCAACGCGTCATGAAGAATCCCAGCAGCCACGGAATTGTCGCTGGGATTGCGAATGCTCCAAGCACCCTTGCGTGCGACGCGAGATTGTCGGACATCACGAGGATCGCCACCAGCTCGCCCGCGGCGGCACCCCCGATGCCGAAACCCCAAAACGCTGCGGCGACCATTCGCTTTTCCGCGCCAGCCGCCAAGTAGGGCAACGCGCCACAGGCTGCATACAGCACGAACCACACAACCGCCAAATAGAGGAATACGACAGTCACCCCTGGCATGGCCTGGGTGGAGATCATGCTGCCCAGCGCGAGGACGCTGCCCACCGGGAAACTGACGCAGAATCCAATTCGCACAGGGGAACGGCGATGCATCTTGTACGTCGGCGATGATTCTGGCATAACACTGGCGTGGGATCACGCGACCCATCCTTGGACGATCGGCCCGCTCGTGAGATCGAAGACCTGCGAGAACGGGCGGAACGCGCCGAGCGCGACCAGGCGCAGCGCGAGCATGATCGCCTCCAGCGAGAGAACGATCGGCTGCGCCAGCAGATCGATCATCTGAAACGACAAGTGGACGAGGCGCGGCGAGCCGGCTTCCGGCAAGCGGCCCCATTTGCGAAACCGCTGAAGACGCATCCTCAGCGACCAGGGCGGAAGCCCGGCAGTGCGTCTGGACCCAAGGCGCGTCGGCGACGTCCCGCGCGCGTGGATGAGCGCTACGACGCGCCGCTCCCCGCGCATTGTCCCGACTGTGCCGGGCCGGTGGTGCAGACCGGTGTCGTCCACCAATATCAGGAAGAGCTGCCGGTCACGCGCGTGGTGGTCCGCCAGTTTGACGTCCACGTCGGCCGCTGCGATCGATGCGGCCATCGCGTCCAAGCGCGGCATCCCTTGCAAACGTCGGACGCGATCGGCGCGGCCGCCGCGCAACTCGGCCCGCAGGTGATCGCGCTGGTCGTCGTGCTCAACAAACAGCTCGGACTGTCGTTCGGCAAAATTGTGACGCTCTTGCAGCAACGGTACGGCCTCACCGTCACGCGGAGTGGGCTGGTGCATGCCGTACATCGCGCCGCGCGGCAGGCCCGACCCACGTACGACGCCTTGTGTGCGCAGGTGCGCGGCAGCCCGATGGTGAGCCCCGATGAAACGGGCTGGAAAGTCGGCGGGCACTTGCAGTGGCTCTGGGCTTTTGCGACGTCCGACACGACGGTTCTATCGGATTCAAGCGGGCCGCGGCTTCGCCGAGGCCGCCGCGGTGCTTGGCGCGGACTTCGACGGGGTCTTGGTCCGTGATGGCTGGGCGCCCTATCGGCAATTTTCCGCCGCCGCTCATCAAACGTGTGTGGCACACCTGCTGCGCCGATGTCGGCTGGTCGCCGGCGATCATCCGCGCACGACCTTCGCCACCGACGTGCAAGCCATTCTTCAACACGCGCTGGCGGTACGCGATGCCCATCAGGCCGGTGAAGTCTCGGCGCACGGGCTCGCCGTGGCCCGCGGGCATCTGATCAACCGCTTGGCCGAGCGGCTCGACCGGCCGAGCCGGGTGCCCGACGTGCAGCGCTTCGCCGCGCATTTGACGCGCGAATTCCCCGCCATCTGGTCCTTCTTGTTTGATCCGACGATCGACGCGACCAATTGGCGGGCGGAACACGCGATCCGGCCGGCGGTGGTCACGCGGAAAGTGTGGGGCGGCAATCGCACCTGGCGGGGCGCTCACGCGCAGCAGACGCTCGGCAGCATCATTCGGACTGCCCACCAACGCCACCTCAACCCGCACGCCGTGCTGGTCTCGATGCTGCACGTCCGTGAACCGATCGTCCCGCCCGTATTTCAGGCGACGACGGCAAACTGACGCGCTAACCAATTACTGTTGAAGAAGGCCGTCGAGTGGGGTCTCTTTGAAAAGATGCCCTGCTCGATTCGGTTGCTCCCGATTTCGAAGCCGTCGATGGGGTTTTACGATTTCGACGAGTTCGAGCGGCTGGTCGAAGCCGCCAAGGCTCTCGATCGCCGCACGTACCTCATCGTCTTACTCGGTGGGGAGGCCGGTCTTCGGTGCGGCGAGATGATGGCGCTCGAGTGGGGGGATGTGGATTTCCACAAGCGACAAATCTGCATTCAGCGTTCCGATTGGAAGGGCCATGTCACCGTCCCTAAAGGCGGTCGATTGCGGCACGTGCCGATGACGGTTCGCCTCGCCGCAGCAGTACGAGACTCGCGTCATCTACGGTCGGCACGAATGCTGTGTCAGTCAGATGGATCGGCGCTGACAGCCGACATGGTGAAGCACCACGTCGAACGGGCTGCGCGTCGGGCGCAGGTTGGTGAGAGTGGTGTGCATCGTTTGCGGCACACGTTCTGTTCGCATCTGACCATGCGGGGCGCGCCCGCCCGGGCCATTCAAGAACTCGCGGGCCATCAGGATCTCGTCACCACGCAGCGATATATGCACTTGAGTCCAGCCGCTGTGGAAGGCGCGATTCGATTGCTGGAGTCCCCGGGAGTCCTCCCGGGGCGTGGCAATATGGTGGCAACGGATTCTACCGAAACTGCTAACTCGTCTCGGTAGAATGCTTTAGTTGGCGGGGTCGACGGGACTCGAACCCGCGGCCTCCGGCGTGACAGGCCGGCGTTCTAACCAACTGAACTACGACCCCAATCTCTCAATCACAGAATCGGGTAACTCAATCACGGAATCGGGTAATTGGATAATCGGGTAATCGAGTAATTGATTGGCCAATCGGACGCCCAATCTCCCAATCAATTACCCAATTACCCGATTACCCGATTGGGTAAACCCCATGGTGGGCGGTACAGGATTCGAACCTGTGGCAGCCGGCGTGTAAAGCCGGTGCTCTACCACTGAGCTAACCGCCCCCCTCCAGAAATTGCAGGATTGCAGAATTGCAGGAAGGGTCAAGTCTTCAAGTTCTGCAATTCTGCAATTCTGCAATCCCTAGGGGCGTCCCGTCGCCCGCCACAGCGACCCACTATTATACGTTGCCTTCAGCGCGAGCAACAATATCGCGATGCCCAGCCCGACGAGCGCACGGTGCTCGCGATTGGCGATCACGCGAGCCACGTGGAAACGCCGCTCCTCCGCATCGTCTCCACGAACAGCATCGACACCTCGACGATAGCGATCGTAACGCTCGCCAAACGCGTGACGCAGGAACGCCTCTTCGCTCCGGACGGCGGCCATCAGCGTCATCACCAGATACAACCCGATGATGGCGGTCACCGCGACGCGATCCGCCACCAGCGCCAGTCCCACACCCATAATCGAGGAACCCACATATAGCGGGTGCGCAAACCAACGATACGGACCCGACGTCGTGACTTCACGCGCCTTGTTGAGGTGGCCTGCGGCCCAGATCCGCAGCCACTCTCCCACCATCGCCACAGCAGTCCCGGCCACCAGCGTCGATGGCGTCGGTTGCGACAGCCAGAGAACGAGCGCGCCGGCCAGAAATCCCAGCGGCACTCGCCTTCGGGCCAGCGCCTGGACCAAACGAGCAGATGGCGGCGTCGTGTTCATACGGCCGCCAGCCGGCGATCGACGGCATCCATGACCTCCGCCACCTCTACGTCGAGCAGGCACATCCGCGGCTGAGTGCACTGTCGCAGATGGTGACATCGACAGACGGTGTCCCGGGAAATCGTGATGTCGTCAGGCGCCAGCGGTCCATTGCGCGACGGACGGGTCGGGCCATAGATCCCGACGATCGGCGTGCCCACCGCGGCAGCCAGGTGCGTCGGACCTGTGTCCCCCGAGATCATGAGCGCTGCCCCTCGAGCGATCGCGGCAAGATCCGCAATCGACGTGCTCGGAGCAAGCAGTGCGGCCCCCGCCGCTTCTCGCACGACTTCCTGGGCCAACGCCTCCTCACCCGGTCCCCACAGCACGACCACCGACAGCCCATGGCGATCTGCCAGCGCGCGGGCGACCGCGGCATACCGCGCGGCGGGCCACCTCTTGTTCGGCCACGCAGCGCCTGGATTGATCAACGCGTACCGGTTGCCGCTGCGCGCGCGCAGCTCGCGCGCCACCGCGGTATCCACGAGCTTCAGCGGGAACTGCGGCGGTTCCACAGCAATCCCGATAGTCGTCAGGAGCCCGAGGTTCATCTGCACCACGTGCGATGTCTCGCGCGGTTCGTACATCCCGCCGCCACCGGGGTCGTACACGTCGGTGTAAAAGGGCCGCGCGAGGCGCTCGCGCAGGTACGCGGACGAAAACCCGACAATACGCTTCGCCCCGGACAGCCTGGCGAGAATGGCCGATTTCACGAGACCTTGCAGATCGACGACGACGTCGTAGCGCGTCCGCCGAAGCTCGCGGACGATATCAATCATCGGCGCAACGGCGTTTTGGCGATCGGCGATCGCCAGCCGGCGATCGACGACCGTCACCAAATCGAGGACGTCTCGGTGCCTGGCGCCGACGAGCCAGTCGATCTGCGCGGAGGGATAGGCCCGCCGAAGGGCTGCTGCGACTGGAATGGCGTGGACGATGTCACCCAGGGCGCCGAGCCGGACGAGAAGAAACCGGGACAAGTGTCAGCGGCTGATCTTCTTCAGAATGTCACGCGAGGCGTGACGCTTGGGGTCACCGACGATGGCTGTCCGGCCTCCGTAGGCCCGCACGACGTCATGTTCCGGCACGCTCTCGATGGTGTAATCAGTGCCCTTGCAGTGCACATCGGGCTTGATTTCAGTGAGCAGCCGCGCCACGGTTTCGTCGGCAAACGTTACCACGTAGTCCACGGCGTCCAGAGCCGCGATTATCTCGGCGCGCTCCGGCGCCGGCATCACCGGCCTGCCCGTCCCCTTCAATCTGGTCACCATCGCATCGTCGTTGATCGCAACGATCAGGCGATCGCCTTCGGCTGCTGCGCCCTGCAGGTACCGGACGTGCCCAACGTGCAGCACATCGAAACAGCCGTTGGCGAACACAATCGTCCGCCCCGCGGCCCGGTCTGCCGCAACGGCACGCATCAACTCCGGCTCGCTCAATACGCTTCCCAAGCCAAACGCTCCTCGTCCCCAGCCCCTGACTCCTGACCTCTAACCTCTAACCTCTAGCCTCTAGCCTCTAGCCTCTACCCCCAGCCTCACCTCCTCCTCCCCTGTTCCGGCCCCTCCTGCGACCAGTTTTCCGGCGAGGTGTCATGGTCGTTGGTCACCGCGTCGGCCATTTCCCGAGCCGAAACCGTCGCCGTGCCTCGCTTCATGACCACCAGACCGCCAGCGTAATTGGCCAGGCGCGCCGCCTCGTAAAAGGACGCGCCCGCGGCGAGCGCCAGACCCACGGTCGCAATGACCGTGTCGCCGGCGCCGGTCACGTCGGCGACTTCATCCGACCCGAAGATCGGGATGTGCACGGTGGCCTGACGTGGCTGAAAGAGGGCCATGCCGCGACTGCCACGCGTCACCAGCACCGCCTGCATCTGCGTGCGCCGCAGCAGGCGGCGGCCGGCCTGCTCGAGCGCGGCGGCGTTGTCGTTGAAACGGACGCCGACGACCCTCTCGACCTCCGACTCGTTGGGCGTGCAGGTGGTGAAGCCGCGGTAGTCGAGCAGGCGGTAGCGGGAGTCCACGAGGACCGGCACCGGTCGGCGACGCGCACGCCGGCCCAAGGTGCGCCGCACGGCCTCGGCAAGTTCAGAGGTCACTGTCCCCAGTCCGTAGTCGGAGAGGATGACCGCATCGCAGCCGTCCAAGGCGGCCTTGATCGTCCTGGCGAACGCGCGGCTCGTCCCGTGGGTCAGCGGCGAGTTGATCTCGCGATCGATACGCACGATTTGCTGCTTGGCGGAATGAACGCCGCCAGCCAGGATGCGGGTTTTGACAGGAGTCCGATAGGTGCGCTCGCGAGCGATGAACGAACGGTCCACGCCGCGCTGGAAGCTTGCGAGCAGGCGGCGTCCTTCCGGATCGGCGCCGACGATGCCCATCAGCCGGGCGCGTCCTCCAAGGGCGGCGACGTTGTTGGCTGCATTGCCGGCGCCGCCGGCGACCATCTCGGTCGCGTCGTACTTGAGGATGAGCACCGGCGCTTCGCGCGACACACGGGCGACCTCGCCGTAAATGAACTCGTCGGCGATGATGTCGCCGACGACGAGCACGCGGCGGTTGGAGAAGCCGTCGATGAGCGAGAGAAAGCGCTCTTTGCGCTCGGCCTCTCCCGGAAGCGGATGAACGGAACGGGCAATCAACATTGGCGAAGAATCCAGCTGGCCGCTTCGACGAGATTGTCGACCACCACGTCCGCGGACAGATGCGGCCGCGGCTGCGCCTCCTCGCCGGCGCCGTAACCGGTCCGGACCAGGATGCCGCGGGCTCCGGCTGAGCGCGCCGCGCCCACATCGATCCACTTGTCCCCAACGACAAACGAGCGCGCGGGATCGAGGTTGAGGTCAGCCGACGCCTGATTGATCAGCGCGCATCCGGGCTTGCGACAGTCGCAGCTTCGCGTGTAACCGGGCACGCTGCCCGCGGGATGATGCGGACAATAGTAATACGCGTCGATGCGCGCGCCGCCTGCTTCGAGCAGCGACGACAGGTGACGGTGCACCTCTTGGAGCATCGACTCGGTCAGAATACCGCGGGCGATGCCCGACTGATTCGTGATGACGACCACCGGCAGGCCCGCGCGGTTGAACGCCCGCACGGCGTCGATGGTCCATGGGTACAGGACCACTTCGTCTGGAGCCCGCAGATACCCGACCTCCTCGATGAGCGTGCCGTCGCGATCGAGAAACACGGCAGGGGCTGGCAGCAAGGCGTTGGGAATCACAGCATCTGCCGGACTGCACCGACCACGCGGTCGACGCCGACGCCTCGCATGCATCGATGATCGATGGGGCACTCGCGCATCATGCACGGCCGGCACCATACTGGATGGGACAGCACCACGTGGCCGTCGCCCGCCGGCCGCGTCAATCGTTCATCGGTGGGGCCAAAGACCGCCGTCACCCGGACGCCGACAGCCGAAGCCAGATGCATGGCCCCGGAATCGTTCGAAACGAGCGCGCGGCAGGCGCACAGCGTACCAGCGAGGGTGGGCAAATCGGTAGCCATCAGGTTCAGGATCGGCCGGCCCTCGAGCGCCCGCTCAATCTCGCGGGCAACCGGCAGATCAGCCCGGCTCCCCACCAGCACCGTCTGTATCCCGTCGTCTTCGAGCGTGCGCGCGAGATCGGCGAACGAGGTCGGCGGCCAGCGCTTGGAGCCTCCGTAGGCGGCGCCCGGCGCCAGGGCGACCAGCGGACGCACGCCATCCCAGCCAGCGCCTCGCAGCTCGCGCAGGCCGGTCTCGCGCCACTCGTTCGAGAGGGCGATCCGTGGCAGGCCGGGGAACGGGGATGCGTTGGGAAAACCGAGCGCGGCGACGAGGCGCTGATAGTACTCGACCTGATGCACTCCCACCGGCGGCTCGATCGCGCGGGTCAACAGCGGCCGTCGCCAGTCGGTGCGATAGCCCCAGCGCTCGGAGATTCCAGCGCGCCAGGCACCGAGCGCCGTGGCAAACGAGTTCGGAAACAGAATCGCGGTGTCGAAGGACGAGCGCACTCGCTGTTCGACCCTCAGAGCCGCACGCCGCTCGGTCGAGAGCTCGACGACCTCATCGATCCCGGGGACGAGGCTGAAAAGAGGCGCGACCGAAGGCCGCACGGCAATCGCGAGCGACGCGTCTGGCACGGCGCGACGCACATCGGCCACGGCCGGCAGCGACATGACCGCATCACCAAGCCAGTTTGGAGCAAAGAGGACGACCCGGGGAGAGGTGGGCTTCATGGGACCCCGCGCGGCGGCCGCGCCGGGTCCCCATGTTAGGCTGAAGTGAGACCGCCCGTAAACGCCGTGAAAATCGCGCTGCTTCAGATCAACCCGCTCGTCGGCGACCTCACGGGCAACGCCAAGCTGATCGCGGACGCGGCGTGTCAGGCCGGCCGCCAGGGCGCGGACCTCGCCGTGACCCCCGAGCTCGCGCTCGTCGGGTACCTGCCCCGCGACCTCTTGCTCAGTAGTGCGTTCGTCACGCGAAGCTGGGAAGTCGCCGACACGCTCGCCCGCGATCTTGCGGGCTCTCCACCGGTTCTCGTGGGGCTGCCCGAGCCGAATCCTTCGGATGCGGGGCGGCCGCTGTTCAACACGGCCGTGCTGCTGCACGAAGGTCGAGTCGGCGAGCGGTTTCGCAAGGCGCTGCTGCCGACATATGACGTGTTCGACGAGGACCGCTATTTCGAGCCGTACCACGGCCAGCACATCCTCCAGCTCGGCGGCTGGAAGCTGGGCGTCAGCATCTGCGAAGACGTGTGGAACGATCGCGACTTCTGGCGACGCCGTCGCTACCATCACGACCCGATCGAAACGCTCGTGCGAGCTGGCGCCGACGCGATCATCAACCTTTCGGCGTCGCCGTTCTCGGCCGGCAAACAGATCCTCCGCGAGAAGATGCTGAGCAGCCTGGCGGGCAAGCACCGTCTGCCAGTCGTCTACGTCAACCAGTTCGGCGGAAACGACGATCTCATCTTCGACGGGCGAAGCCTCGGCTTCAACGCCGATGGCGCGACCATCGCCCGCGGCCGCCCGTTCGGCCCAGACGTCGTCATCTGCGATCTCGCATCCGGCACCACTTCATTGTCCCCGAGCGCGGACGACACTCGCCCGGAGTCCGAGATATGGCGGGCCCTCGTTCTCGGGACGGCCGACTACGTACGCAAGTGCGGTTTCACCGAGGCGGTTCTTGGTCTGTCTGGCGGCATCGACTCGGCGCTCACCGCGGCCATCGCCGTGGAGGCCATCGGCGCCGAACATGTGCTCGGTGTCTTGATGCCTTCTCCGTATTCGAGCCGTGGGAGCGTCGACGATTCGCTGGAGCTGGCGCGCAATCTCCAGATCGACACCTTGACGCTGCCGATCGAGGCCGCGATGAAGGCGATGGAAGAAACACTCGCGCCAGCATTCGCGGGGCTCGAGCGTGACGTCACCGAGGAGAACATCCAGGCGCGAATCCGCGGCAACCTGCTGATGGCGCTCTCCAACAAGCGGGGGGCGTTGCTGCTGACGACCGGGAACAAGTCGGAGCTGTCGGTCGGCTATTGCACCCTGTACGGCGACATGTCCGGCGGACTGGCTGTCATCGCGGACGTTCCGAAGACGATGGTCTATCGAATCGCGCGGTGGCTGAACGAGACGCGCGGACGTGCCGTCATTCCTGCAGCCACACTCACCAAGGCACCGTCGGCCGAACTCAAGCCGAACCAGACAGACCAGGATACGCTCCCGCCCTACGACGTCCTCGACGACATCCTGCAGCGTCACATCGAACGGCATCAGCCAGCGGACGCGATCATCGCGGCCGGATTCGATGCGCGTGTCGTCCGACGAGTGCTCCGGATGGTCCGGCTGGCGGAGTTCAAGCGGAAGCAGGCGGCGCCGGGATTGAAGGTCACCGATCGGGCGTTCGGCACCGGCTGGCGCATGCCGATTGCCGCCAGGGTCAGCGACTCGTAGTACCGCTGCGGACCTGGGTCGTTGAGTCCACGTTCAGTCCTCCCTCCATCGGCGATGCATCCAGAGCCAGAGCTCCGGATGCCGCCGGACGTACATTTCGAGGACATCGGTGCACCGCTGCGTGAAGTCGCGGATCGCGTGCTCGCTCCCGGCCTCCGGCGGTTCGATGGGGTGCTCGTACACCATACGATAGCGGTTGTCGCCAAGTGGCAGCGCGAAGCAGGGCACCACCGGCGCTCCCGTCCGGAGCGCGAGGGCGGCAATCGCGGATGTGGTCGCCGCGGGGCGGTCGAAAAAATCCACGGTCACGGCATCCCGCGGCTGAATGTGCTGATCGATGAGAACGGCGATGCCGTGGCCGGCCTGGAGCGTGCGCATGACGGGACGGATCATCCCCTGCCGATAGATGACGGGGTTGCCGGTGCGCTGTCGGATTTGCTCGAGCAGGGAATTGAGATACGGATTGTCGAGGGGCCGCGCGATGACGCTGAACGGCTCGAGACGAAGCGCGTGGACGAGCGCATGCAGCTCCCAGAAACCAAAGTGCCCCGTGAAGAACAGCACACCGCGGCCCTGTGCGTACGCCAGCCGCGCCCGATCCTCTCCATCGAACTCGACACGCGCCAGCATCGCCTCCTTGGAGAGCGTGCTGAACTTGAGGAGATCGACCAGCAGGCGACCGAAATGGACGAATGCGCCCCGCGCGATGGTGCGGCGCTCGCGCGCAGATCGACCGGGAAACGCCTGGGCGATGTTCTGTTGTGCGATGCGCCGGTGAGTGCGATCGAACGCGTAGACGGCCAGGCCCAACGCCGCCCCGACCGCGCGAACCAGCGAGTCGGGCAGGAAACGCACAACGGCAACCAGGGCTTTGACGGCCGCGTATTCCAGACGATGTTTCACCGCAGTCGGCCAAGCAGCCACTGGCGAAACCTGTCCGCCGGCTCGATCCCGATGACGAGCGGAACGGCGGCGATCGGCAGCCCCTCCAGGTCGCACATCTCGAGCCGGACCGCATCTTTCTCGGTCGTCAGAATCATCGCGGCGCCAACGGCTCGCGCGGCATCGGCGATGCGTCGGACATCGGCCGCCGAGAAACGATGATGATCGCGAAAGCTCATCGAGCCGACCAGGTGCCAACCCGCAGAGGACACGTCCGAAAAGAACCGTTCCGGCCGCGCGATTCCGGCGACGGCGAACACGCGAGACTCGGACGGAATGACGACCGTTTCGGGCGATCTCGACACCGTGCGGGGGGCGCCCAGCGTCCGGGTCATTTGAAAGCTTGTCGGGATGCCTACGGCGCGGGCGACGCGCTCGACCGCGCTCGGGTAGCCGGCAGGCACGAGTGCCGCGTCCGCCGCCGCACCGGCGGTGAGCGGCTCGCGCAGGCGACCAGCCGGCAGCGGCCGATCCCGCAGGTCGTCCTCGGAGACCAGCAGCAGATCGACCGTCCGCTCGATCTTGAGATGCTGAAAGCCATCGTCGAGCAGGTGCACCGTCGCGCCGAGCCGCTCCTCGGCCACCCGACCTGCCAGCGAGCGACTGGCGCTGACCACGACCGCGACGTTCTTCAATGCGCGGGCCAGCATCAGCGGTTCGTCGCCAGCTGCGTCGACGCCCGCGAGCACTGATATCCCGTCGGACACGACGGTCACCGCCTCGCTCCCGCGACGTCTGCCGTAGCCGCGCGTCAGGATGGCGGGGCGTTCGCCGCTTTCGACGAGCAGCCGCGCAATGTAGCCGACGATGGGGGTCTTGCCACTGCCGCCGACGGCCAGATTGCCCACGCTGATCACCGGCCGCGCGAGTCGTTCCCGGCGGGACGGCTCGCGCGCATACCATTGCCGGCGCCAGACTGCCACCGCGCTGTACATCGAGCTGAGGACTTGAATCAATGCACCAATCGGAAGGGACGGACCACGCCTCCCTGGTTCCCGGGCACGAGCTCGGCGATGACCGCGAGTGTCTTGCTCTTGGCGCCGCGGTTGGCCTCGACGAGCGCGCGGGCGGCAGCCCCGAGCGGCGCGCGCCGAACCGAATCCGTCATCAGCGTCAGCAGCGCCTCGTCCAGCTCGCGCTCGGACTGCACCTGGATCGCCGCACCGTTGGCGATGAAGGCTTCGGCGATCTCCTGGAAGTTCTGCATGTGCGGGCCAAAGACAATCGGCTTCCCGAACATGGCGGGCTCCAGGATGTTATGGCCGCCCTGATCGACGAGGCTGCCACCGACGAACACGGCCGTCGCCAGTTGATAGACCTGCGCGAGCTCGCCAATCGAGTCGAGCACGACGACATCGGCACGCGGCTCGGCGTCGATCGGCAGCTCGGAGCGGCGGGCGGTGACGAAGCCGGCATCGCGCGACAACCGCTCCACCTCGCCGAAGCGCTCAGCCTGTCGCGGCGCGACGATCGCCAAGGCGCCCGGCAACGCGGCCTTGATCCGCGCGAAGGCACGAAAGACCGCCACCTCCTCGCCCCGGCTCGTGCTTCCGGCGACGAGAACCGGACGAGTCGGTGACAACCGGAGGAAGCGCAGCACCCGCTCGCGCGGGCGGCCATGCGTCGGCGCAGCCGGCAGCTGCAGCGAATCGAACTTGAGTGAGCCCGTCACCGTGACCCGCTCGGGCGCGCCGCCCAGCCGGACGAGCCGGCGCGCCGACTCTTCGCTCTGCATGCAGAAGCGATCGACGTCGCCCAGGACCCGGCGGAAGAACGGCCGAATCAGGCGATATCGCGGAAACGATCTCGTGGAGATCCGGCCATTGATCACGACGGTCTTGATGCCCTGCTTCCGGCAGACGCGCAGCAGGTTCGGCCAGATCTCGGTCTCCATCATGATGAAGACGCGCGGCTTGACGAGGTCGAGCGTGCGGCGGACGATGAAGGCCCAATCGAAGGGGAAATAGAAGACGGCGTCGACGTGCCGCAGACTTTTTCGCGCCACGTCCTGGCCCGTCATCGTGGTGGTCGAGACGAACAGCCGCAGCCGGGGATACTTGGTTTTGAGATCCTCGGTAAGCGCGCGCGCGGTCAGGACTTCGCCGACTGAGACGGCGTGGATCCAGATCGACTCGTCGCCGTCCACGTTGAAGGAAATCGGCAGGTAGCCGAGACGCTGGCGCAGGCTGCCTACATATTTCTTGTAACGGATCGCCTGGTACAGGAAGTACGGCGACGCGGCGACACACGCGACCAGCGTCAGCAGGCTGTACGCGAAGTACATGGCGGTCAGCTATTGTAGAATGAAACGTTTACCTGGAGGAGACGATGGCTGTAAGGGTCGGGATCAACGGGTTCGGTCGTATTGGGCGCAACATCATGCGGGCGGCACTGGGCGACAAGAGCATCGACTTCGTCGCCGTCAACGATCTGACCAGTGCGCATACGCTCGCGCACCTGCTCAAGTACGATTCCGTCCTCGGCAATCTCGACGCCCGCGTCGAGGCCAAGGCAGATGCCATCTCGGTCAACGGCGACGAGTTCCGCGTGCTGTCCAAGCGCGACCCGGCCGAGCTCCCCTGGAAGGATCTCGGCGTGGAGATCGTCTTCGAATCCACCGGGTTGTTCACCGATCGCGGCGCCGCCGCCAAGCACGTCACCGCTGGCGCGAAGAAGGTCGTCATCACGGCGCCGGCCAAAGGCCCCGACCTCACGGTCGTCCTCGGCGTGAACGAGGACAAGTACGACCCCGCGAAGCACCAGATCATTTCGAACGCATCGTGTACGACGAACTGCCTCGCGCCGCTCGCCAAGGTGATCCACCAGAGGTTCGGCATCCGGAAAGGGTGGATGACGACGATCCATTCCTATACCAACGATCAGCAGTTGCTCGACCTGCCGCACAAGGACCTGCGGCGCGCCCGCGCGGCGGCGCTGTCCATGATTCCGACGAGCACCGGCGCGGCCGTCGCCGTCGGCGAAGTGCTCCCCGAGCTGAAGGGCAAGCTGGACGGGTTCGCAATGCGGGTGCCGACGCCCAACGTGTCGGTCGTGGATCTGGTGGCGCTCGTGGACAAGAAGACCAGCGGCGAGGAAATCAACGCGGCCCTGAAGGAGTCGGCGGCCGGCCCGCTCAAGGGCATCCTCCAGGTGTCGGACGAGCCGCTTGTCTCAATCGACTTCAAGGGGAATGCTCACTCGTCGATCGTGGACGCGCCGTACACCAAGGTCATGGACGGCGATTTCGTGAAGGTGCTGTCCTGGTACGACAACGAGTGGGGCTATTCGAGCCGCTGCGTCGATCTGCTGCGCCTGCTCGTCAACAAGGGCCTCTAGGACACCGAGAACAGGCGCCCGATGCCGAAACTCTCGATCAAAGACCTCGATCTCCGGGGGAAGCGCGTCTTCATGCGGGTCGATTTCAACGTGCCGCTGAAAGAGGGCCGCATCGGCGACGACACACGGCTGCGAGCCTCGCTGCCGACTATTCTGTTCGCGCTCGACGCGGGCGCGACGGTTGTGCTCGCCAGCCACCTGGGCAGGCCCAAGGGCAAGGTCAACCCGCAATTCAGTCTCAAGCCGGTGGCCGATCGAGCCGCGGAGCTGCTCGCCCGTCCGGTGACCTTTACCGACGACTGCGTGGGCGACCAGGTCAAACAGGCCATCGATCGGACTCACGCGTCCGGTGGAGGCGTGCTGCTGCTCGAGAATCTCCGGTTCCACGCCGAGGAGGAGAAAAACGATCCGCGATTCGCGGCGTCACTGGCCTCGCTCGCCGATGTTTACGTAGACGATGCCTTCGGCGCCGCGCATCGCGCGCACGCCTCGGTCGAGGGCATCACGCATCATCTACATCCAGCGGCTGCAGGCCTGCTGATGGAGCAGGAGCTTCGATATCTCGGCCACGTGCTCGAATCGCCCGAACGGCCGTTCGTCGCCATCCTGGGAGGGGCCAAGGTCTCGGACAAGATAGAAGTCATCGAGAATCTGCTCGGTAAGGTCGATCGGCTGCTCATTGGCGGCGCCATGGCCTACACCTTCTTCAAATCTCGCGGGCTGCCGATCGGACGCTCGCTCGTCGAAGATGACAAGATCGAAGCAGCCAGGTCGATCATCGACCACGCCGCCGCGCGCCGTGTCCCGCTCGAGCTGCCGCTCGATCACGTCGTCGCCGATCGCGTGGAGGCGAACGCTCCGCACGAAGTGCTTGCCGTGACGGACCCGAAGATTGGCGATCGGTACGGCGTCGACATCGGTCCGGCGACGGCAAAGGCGTACGCGGAGCTTCTGGCGAGCGCCAGGAGCGTCGTGTGGAACGGTCCGATGGGCGTTTTCGAGATCGACGCGTTCGCGGCAGGCACCAACGCCGTGGCACGAGCCGTGGCGAGCGTCAACGGCACGACCATCATCGGCGGAGGCGATTCCATCGCGGCCATCAGGAAGGCGGGTATGGCCGACCGCGTCACGCACATCTCGACCGGGGGCGGCGCGTCGCTCGAGTTCCTCGGCGGCCGCACGTTGCCCGGGGTCGCCGCGCTGACCGACAAGCAACCGTAGTGTCCGACGTGAGCCGGACAGGACCCGTATGAGAATCCCCTTCATCGCCGGCAACTGGAAGATGTTCAAGACCGTGCAGGAAGCGGTCGTCTTCGTCAAGGAGCTGCGAAGCTTCGTCAAAGACATCACCGACGTGGAGGTCGTCGTCGCTCCCCCGTTCACCGCCGTGCATGCCGTCGCCGAAGCGGCCCGCAACACCAGCATCGGCGTCGCCGCGCAGGACCTCTACTGGGAGCGCGAGGGCGCGTTCACCGGAGAGGTTTCGCCCTTCATGCTGAAAGAGGCCGGCGCGGAGTATGCCATCGTCGGACACTCGGAGCGCCGGCGGCTGTTCGGTGAAACCGATCAGATGGTCAATCGCAAGACCGTCGCCGCGATCGGCGCCGGACTCGTTCCGATCGTGTGCATCGGCGAGACGCTCGAAGAGCGAGAGCGGAACGAGACGCTTGCGGTGCTCGATCGTCAGCTGCGGGACGGGCTGAGCGGCCTGACGCCGGCGCAGGTGATGGAACTGATCGTCGCGTACGAGCCGGTCTGGGCTATCGGCACGGGCCGCACGGCTTCGGCAGCCCAGGCACAGGACGCACACGGGCATATCCGCCGGCGGCTGCAGGAGGCGTTCGGCAGCGACGCCGCGGAACGATGCCACGTCATCTACGGCGGCAGCGTGAAACCCGACAACATCCGGGAGCTGATCCGCGAGCCCGACGTGGACGGTGCGCTCGTGGGAGGCGCAAGCCTGGAGGTGACGAGCTTCATGGCGATCGTGACGGGCAGCCGGCCTGCTACGGTATAATGAGTGGTTTCATCACATGATTCTGTATTACCTGGTCACGACGCTTTACGTGCTGGTGTGCGGGCTCCTGCTGCTCGTCGTCTTGCTGCAGCAGGGCAAAGGGGATATCGCCGCGGCCTTCGGCGGCGGCAGCAGTCAGAGCGCGTTCGGTGCGCGCGCGAGCGCGACGGTGTTGTCGAAAGCCACCGCCATTCTTGCGGCGCTGTTCATGCTGGGGGCGCTGGTACTCGCCATCGTCGGCGAGCGCGGTCCGGGATCGGTGGTCAGCGGATCGGCGCCGCCGCCTGTCAGCGCGCCGAGCGCGCCCGCCGCGCCAGTGCCATCCGGCACGACGACGCCTGCACCCGCGCCTGCAGCGCCAACGCAGGCACCGGCGCCGGCAACGCCGCCGGCGGAGTCGAAGTAGGACGTCCCTCGCGGAAGTGGCGGAACTGGCAGACGCACCAGCTTGAGGGGCTGGCGATCGCAAGATCGTGGGGGTTCGAATCCCCCCTTCCGCACCAATCTTCGCTCATGCGTAGCGTGAGTCACGCGACCGGCGAAACCACCCGACCTTGCTTTACAATTGGCCGAAGTTCGTGATCGGCTCCCCTTCACGACGGTCGGATCCCTATCCGGATACTGGATGCCGCAACCGCGCGAAGCCCGATTGATCATCGAAAACGCCGAACAGGCGGCCGCGGCCGGTGACTACTCCTCCGCCGAAGAGCTTTTGCGCGAGGCGGCAGCCCGCCAGGAGCAGACGCTCGGCCCCGAGCATCCAGACCTCGCCAACACGCTGAACAACCTCGGCGTCGTCTGCGAGATGGCGGACAATCCGATCGACGCGGAGCACTACTTCCGCCGGGCGTACACCATCGCGACCGAGACACTAGCGCCGGACCATCCGTTCGTCGTCACAAGTAGAAAGAACCTTCACGATTTCTGCGCAGCCCGCGGACGGCCCATGGTGTTGCGGCCGTCACCGCCAGAGGTCGCAGCCTGGCTGGAAGCGCCTGCGCATGGTGCCGCGCCACCGCACGAGTCGTCGCCGTCGGCGAAGAAGCAAGACGTAACGCCGATTCCTCGGAAGAGATCCCTGCGGCCGTTCGCACTTGGCGCTTTAGGCGGGGTTGCCTTGCTGATCGTAATTCTCACGATGACCTGGCCCTGGGGCAGCGGGGCCCAGGAAACCAAGTCGCCTCCGGCGACCGCGATAGCTCCAGCGGGCGAGACTTCAGCGCCGAGAACAACGCCTCCGCAGGCCGAACCGATCGCACGACCGACCGCGAAGCCGGAGCCCCCTCGAAGTAAGGCTGACGAGGTCAACGCCAGTCCAACCACGCCCACAAGATCGGCCGCGATGCCAACGGTGGTCACGGCGCAGGTCTGTACCGCCCTCCAGGCCTGGCGATGCGAGGCTGCGGACAGTCAGGTTCCGCCCGGCCTGATGTTCTTCTACACCCAGATCAAATCCGCAACCGCCACCACGATTGAGCACCGCTGGTACCAGGGCGATCGCCTGCGCCAGGCCGTCCAGCTCCGCATCCAGGCCAATCCCGGCGCCGGTTACCGCACGTACAGCCGTCACACAATCGGCAGTGAGCGCGTTGGCGACTGGCGAGTCGAGGTGCGGAGCGCGGATGGCGCCGTGCTCAACGAAGCGCGCTTCACGGTCCGGTAGCCAGCGCGCGCCTCTGCGCGACATCCGTTCGGTGGATGTGTCAGATCACAACGCGCGATTGTATTACTGCTTGGTCTTGTCGCCGTGACGCTCGGCTACGTCCTCAGCGGCCACAACACCTGAAAGCCGCCGACTATCGCGGCACAGAACGCTGGTGCGATTCCATCGCGCGACAAAAAAACAACGATGGATCAGCGAGTGGGCGGCACGCGTTGACCGAGCTGGCAGGTCGTGTGCGAATATGTGCGAATAAAGTCGGTGCTGGCGTGCGCTACCGTGCACACCTGGCCAACATCCGTCATGAGGATACGCGTCAGTTCACATTGGCACAGGATCTTCACCAGGTTGAGGGGCTGGCGCTCGCAAGAGCGTGGGGGTTCGAATCCCCTCTTCCGCACCATCTTTAGACTCAACGAGTTGCAGACCGTCTGGGACGGCTTGTTCCGGGAATCCGGGAGAGGCCGCCAAGCCCCTTGTGCGAAAAGAGGCGAGCACACCGGCCGCCAGACGAGCGATCACTTCGTCGGCACGAGCCGCTCTTTCGAAATTGTGCCTAGGAGTGTTCCAGGCCGCGCCGCAGTCCAGTCACAAGCACCATCGTCGCAACCAGTTGAACAAGATGGAATAGTCCGTTGTGATCGAAGGGCACGATCAGTCGGACGCTGACGTCACTGGCCTGCACGGCTCCAGCCACGATGGTCAGACCGATTCCGAACGTCACCAGGCCGGCGCCCGCCAAACGTCCGGTGGACCACAGGAACCTGTACATCGCGAGCGCCGCCACCATCGCCGTCGTTTCGAACACGACGAAGATGACAAACGCGCCGCCCAGCAGCTCGACGAGCAGGAAGGAGCCCAGGCCGATTCCAACGGCCCACGGAAGGACACGTCGTGCAGAGGCATCACCTCGCCAGTCGTAGATGCCGCCCGCAAGGAAGAGCGTCACGCTCAGACCCAGCAGCAGGTACAGCGGGTGCCATAGGGCGGCCCGCGCCGCTTCCGGCCACGCCAGCCCGTGCACCACGGCACCGAGGACGGAGGCGACGCCAAGGAGCGCGAGCACCCAGCCCCAGAGAGCCCGTTTCCAGGTCGCGGTCACGCGAAGTCGCGCGAGCTGCAGCAGGGCGACGAGACACACCAACGCCATCGCGGCGTCCGTGGCCGCAGTCGTCAACTCTGTGGGCGATCCGCTCAGTGGCACCGGAGCGCGGGCGTCGAGGACAACATCACAATGCCCTAAGCAAGCCCGCTATGAGGGCAACGCAGGCTGGAAATACAGCCACACCGCCAACGAGGTACAGGACGAAGACGAGCTTGTTCGTGATCGATCCGCGAAAGCCCAAGCCACGCTGACCGCTGGCGGCCGCTATAACCATGGCAAACACGGACGTCCACGTGAAGAAGATGAGCAGCCACGCGACAAGGGACAGCTCCCGCAAGGGCAACGCGGGCAGGCGGACAATGGCTGCCAGCGCCATGAGCATCACGCCTCTCGCTGTCCCACCGGCGTGAGCAAGGTGCCACGCAGCCGCCCGCTCTTCGTTGAGGATCGCCCTGTAAGTCATCAGCCCGGCACAGAGACTGACGACCAGTACGACCGCGCCATGAAGAGCGAGCTGAATGGCTAGCTTGTCCATAGGTACCGGCAGTCCACTGCTCTACGGCTCCTTCTCTGGCAGAAGCACAGCCTGGTTGAGCCGAGGGGGCGCCGTGTCGATCTGCGGATATAGCCACGAGTGACGCAACCCTCCGTGGCGCGTTGCGTAGTGAGTCGGCACGTCCTGCGTCCAGTTACTCGGAATGATCAGACAGAAGAACAGCAGGCTCGCGAACGCGATGCGCAGCCCGAGATGCGAAGAGCCATCGCGCTCGTCGCCACTCGACGCAGCATAGACAGGCAACGGCGCCAGGAGCCCCAGGCGCCTCATGCGTGATCGGATGAGGAGCACGACGCCCAGTGCGGCCATGATGAGATTCAACGTCTGACCGGTGCCAAGGGCGAGTCGATGCGTCGGGTAGTCACGGAAGAGGTCGATGAAGATCCGCGGAAACGCGTACCAGAACACGAAACGCGCCGCCGCCGCACCTGGCGTCGTGTTGGTACGACGAACTCGCAAGAGATACGGCACGAGCAGGAGGTTCTTGGCACCGTCGTACAAGACGACCGGATGTCGGAAGCCTTCAGCATACGGAAACTGGACCGCCCACCACACATCGGTGACACTGCCGACGATCTGGCCGTCGATGAAGTTACCAATCCGCCCGATGCCCATGAGAAACGCACCTGGGATGACCAGGAGGTCGGCCAGTTGCAGGAACGGTTTCCGGTACACCGTCGCGAACAGCCAGGTGCCTGCGGCAGCGCCAATCAGAAGTCCGTGTGTGGCCATTCCCCCCAGCCAATAGGCAGGGACAAACCAAGGATGCTGCCTATAGAAGTTCCATTCGTCGAACGAGACTTCAATGACGCGCCCGCCAATGAGCACGCCGATGCCAAGCATCAGCGTCAGCACGAACACATTCGAATACGTGAGCGCCAAGTCGGCTCGGTGACGCTTGGCAAACAGGTAGATCTGGAAGAAGCCCAAGGCGTAGCTCAGGCCATACCACCAGAGGTGAAGACCTCCGAGGTCCGCGATGATCGGATCGATCCCGTGGGTATATGGTCCCAGCATTCGCGACGACCCCAGATTACCGTTGTTGCAGCATTGCGAGAAGCGCTCCGGCTCTTCCCTTGAACTCGCCCACCTCCGGAACCCAGTCTGGATGCACCGGCGCGTCGAGCACACGCTGCAGTTCCTGTCTGGCCTCCTCTCGACGATCCATCGCCAGGTATGTTTCCGCCAAGAAGAGGTGAGACGCCGCAGCGGTAGGATCGTATGTCAACGCACGCTGCAGGTGCTCGACCGACTTCTTCTTGCTGCCGCCAAACAAGGCGGGCACCCTGAGATACCAGCGTCCGAGGGCGCGGTCGGCCAATCCCTCTCCGTACGAGGGATCGATCGATAGGACCATCTCGAGTTCGCGCTTCACGGCTCCGCGGTACCGCAAGCCCGCGCGCGGCCCGAACGACTCGGCGAGCGTACCCATGTTGGCCGCCAACCAGAAATGTCCCTCCGGCCTCGCGGCATTGATATCGACGGCACGCTTCCCGGCCACGATCCCCCGTTCGTACTGCTTCCGGCGCTCGGCCGAGGCTACATGGCCGCCAAGCCAGTAGCAGGCGCGGGCCAGTTTCCACGACGACTCGAAATCGGATGTACCGCCTGCGAGGCGCCCCTCCCAGATCGCGGCCGCCTCAATTGCGCGATCGAGTCGTGCGCGCTCGGCGTACAACAGATCCGGGTCGCCAACCACGCCCTGGGCCCAAGTGCGCGCTGAACCTGCAGCCGTGAGAGTCACTTCCGCTATCAAAAGGACAGTCACAGCGACGTAGTTCATGGTGGTTTGAGTCCCCGAAGCCTCGGCCCATCCGAAGTTATCGCGCAGATTCGGGCGTGCGCTTCAGCACGCTCCCGCCCAACATCCGTCATGAGGATACGCGTCAGTTCACATTGGCACAGGATCTTCACCAGCTGCGTCGAATCAAACGGCCCACCCAAATCGGCCAGTGCACGCCCGGATCGATCGAACCACGTCAACTGCTTCCGGGGACCGAGTACGGAACCCGCGCGGTAGGCGATAGCTCCCGCGGCAGACGTGGACACCGCCGGGCTCAGGCGCTCCGTGGAATACGCGACCTGTTCGGCCACTGGAAACGGAGCGCCGGTCAACGTCAGCAGGCTCGGATCAAAGCGCTGAGCAAGAAGCGCCCCCATTCAGTGTGGGCCAATCATACGCGCAGGGTCCGGCCTGGGGTCATGTTTCTAGCCTCCTTCCTGCATCCTGCGAGTGCCTCGGGGTCGGGCGCGGATGCGTGGGCGAAAGCGATTGCTCATCGTGAAGGTGACCGCGTGGTGCAAGCATGCAGGATCTCGTGTCGAACAAGCCGCGCAAGACGGCCCGACAGGATGTCCATGATCATGTCTGGTCCGCTGACGAAGCAGAGACCTTCCTGAAGACGGCCAAGGTCGCCGGAGCGCAACCGGCCGCGTTCTACACGCTCGCACTCGACACAGGCGCACGCCGGGGCGAAAGAGGCCAAGGCACGATGCCGCCGTCGATCGAGCGTCTCACAACGGCATCGGCCGACCTGAATGTCTCTTCCGCTCGCGACGCTTCGGAGGCGTCGCGCACGTTTCGGGCAGGACGACAAACTCGAAAAGGAGTCCGCGCCTGCTACGCCTGAACGATATCGCCCTTCAAGCTGGCGGCGGCCCCGAGGAACTCTTCACGCTCGCGTCCCTGGATGCCGAATTTGTCGAGAACCGCGAGGACGTGGCGCTCCATCACGGCCCAATCGCTGTTGTTGATCCGCAGGCCCTGGTGAGCGGTCCTCATATCTAGGCCGTGATACATGGCCGGCCCGCCCAACGCCGACACCAGAAAGTCGAGCAGCATCTGCCGGCCACGCTTTTTTGTGTGATCGTTCTGTCCTCGCCAGTACACGCCAAGCTGCGGATCGCCCTGTAGCCTGGGAAGCAGCTCGTCGACCGCAGCCGCGAGGGCGTCGTAGCCTCCCAACCGTTCGTACAGAGACGCCCCGGTCTTGTTCGTCATGGCCAGCTCCCTTCTCGAGTTACGCCGTGATAGAGGCGCAGATTATAGTTAGCACGGCTAGAGCATGCCCAACACGTACTGCGCGTCTGCGGGACAGCTAACGGATAGCTAACAAATGCCGCCAAACCCGCGCAATCGCAACCAACAGAGCGGACGACAGAACAGTCGAAATTCCTAAGAAAACTACACGAACACAACCGGACCCACACACGTCCATCCTCGCTCGATCCAATCCCCCCTTCCGCGCCCGTAACTGTAATAGTCGTATCAGCGTGTTACGTGATTGATTGGCCTGCATCTCGAACCCGGGCGCACGAGCCGACCATTCCGAGGTGCGCTCCGAACAACACGGCGCTGCATCTGCATTCGATTCAACAACTTGCTCCCACGTCGATGACCACAAGGCGCCGCCGCCGTGGCGCGTGCGAACACGGTGGAGTTTCTTAGTGACCGTTGGTGCAGCTCCGTCTAAAATGGTATAGTTTCTATACCAGATGCGGTTCGAGTTCGACGCCGCGAAATCGGCTGCGAACAAGCTGAAGCACGGGATCGATTTCATGGAGGCCCAGGCGCTCTGGTCCGATCCCGACCGACTTGAAACGCCAGCTCGAACGGTCGACGAGCCCAGATATCAAGTCGTTGGCCGCATTGGCAAGACGACATGGTCGGCCTTTATCACCTATCGCCATGAAGCGATCCGCATCATCTCGGTCCGGCGGGCACGCGCAGAAGAAGAGGCGCGGTACCTCGCGGACTAAGGCTCTGACCGCCGGCCAACTCGATGCGCTGCACGATACCGGCGGGGACATGACAGCCCACCTCGACGTCCGTAACGCCAAACGTCCCGGACGGATCACGCAACGGGTGAACGTCGACTTCCCGGAAGACTTGCTGCGGGCGATCGACCGCGAGGCCAAGCGCATCGGCGTCACGCGTCAGGCGTTTATCAAGTTGCGGTTGGCCGATACCGTTGCGCCGCGGTAGTTGGCCACGTCTCGTGGACACGGATCAACGTCGGCGCAGTCCGTATTCGAAATAGAGCAAGACATCCTCGACGCCCTTCAGGTCACCATCATTGACAGCCAGCGCGTGTTTCCAGAGAATGCGTCGGGAAACGCCAGATCCTGCTTCACGTAGGGCAGCGCCGCGAACTGCTCGTCCACGCTTTTCATTGCCGGTTGGGAACGCAACCGTGGCTTCCTCGGATAGTTTTCCGACGTTGGTCGTCGGCGCGGGCCCGGCAGGCCTGGCGGCCGCGGCTTGCCTCAAGCGGCGCGGCGTCGACGCGCTGGTGCTGGAGGCGGCGCCCGCGGTCGGGGATGCGTGGCGGCACCACTACGATCGGCTGCGCCTGCACACCGTCAAGCAGCAGTCGCACCTTCCCGGGATGCCGTTCGCGGAGGAGCTGCCGCGCTACCCGTCGCGCGCCGACGTGGTGGCGTATCTGGAGGCGCCCGCCGCGCACTTCGGCATCGCGCCAAGCTGAGCGTCATCGTCAATTGGACAGAAGAGCTGAAGCAAGTCCTCGCGTCGGGTGGGGTGCGTTGAGGCCGCCCGGCACGAGCATAGGCGTGTGAGTACTGACGCGATGGCCACCGTTAGAGCGTTTTTCACATCTGTACAGGAATGCGATAGCCGCAGTGGCGGATGTAGTTCGCACATTCCGGGGGCGTGAAGAGCTCGAGGGCGATCGCCATCAGCGAGATGACCTACGCAATGAAGAACAGCGCGCGGGCGCTCAGCGCCGCGCTGGGGAAAAAGCAGAAGGGCGTAGCGGAGGCGAACGCGCTGTTGAAGGGGAGTTCGGTTATGATCGACGCGACGTTCAAGCTCCCGCCGAACTCCTCGGCGGCCTCCGGGCGCTCGGTGTCGCTGCCGGCCGGCGTCAGCCTCGCACACGGAAGATGACATGAGTGATGGCTCCGGCGCAGAGGCTCGGCTTTGAGCGAGCTCGGCCGAGTTCGGGACAAGGCGTCGTGGCTCGACACCTTCCTGACCGTGCTCAGGGCATGGAACCGCCACCACGTCTGGAAAATCCTGACCGCTATCGTGGTGATCTGGATCGTCAGCAGCACGGCACTCCACTTCGCGGAGCGTGGCACGAATCCAGCGTTCGAGACGTTTGGCGAGTCCCTCTGGAACGTCTGGGTCACCCTCTTCAGCGGACTCGAAATCGAGCTCAACTCTACTGTTGGGCGGCTCGTGGTTTCCGCCGTGCTTGTCGTCGGTGTCGCCTTGGCCGGTTTGTTCACGGCCAGCGTGGCGTCGATCCTGATCGAACGCGCACTAAGGAGTCGTGAAGTGCCTAATCTTGAAATGTCGGGCCATCTGGTGCTGTGCAACTGGTCGCCGCGAGCACTGGACTGGATACGCGAAGTGCACAGCGGTATCGTCACCGACAAGCGGCCAGTCGTGATCGTTCACGACACACCCGACGAAGTCGTGCTGCCTGACAAACTGGATGAAGCCGCCTTCAACGACGTCTATATCGTCAAAGGTGACCCAGCCAACGAAGTGATCCTGCGCCGTGCCAAGGTTGCGCAAGCGCATTCCGTCGTCATCTTGTCGGATGACCGCCAGGAGCGGCACGCCGACGGAAAAACCATCGTGTGCTGCATTGCCGTCAAGAACGTTTGCGCGCAAGAGCGCCAGCCAAACATCGTAGCCGAGTGCCAGGATCCGAAGTACCGGTCGCACATGCGCAAGGCAGGCGCCGATGAAGTCATCTCGGCCGCCGACTTCGGATTGCGGCTGATGGCACGTGCCTCGCTCTTTCATGGCATGACGCGCGTATATCAAGAACTGCTATCGGTCCGGCGCGACGCCAACGAGATGTACCTGGTGCCGGTGCCTGCCCAACTTGTCGGGATGGATTTCGTTGCCGCGGCAAGCGTGTTCCTGCCCGATCGCACGGCTATGAAGGCGTGCCTTCTCATCGGGCTCTATCGGGGTGAAACAATGATGCTCAACCCGGTTGGCGGGGAAGCGGGACCGTTGCGCGAAGGCGATGAGCTGATCTTGCTGAGCCAGGCTCTGCCGGATCTTTCGCGGCTGCACTCACCAGACGCCGCATAGCTTCTACAGTCGCCGCCAATCGCAGACGGCTTTACAGCCTTCGGAGGTGGTTCGTATGGCGCTGCACGCGTACCTGCAGGGAGCGCCGCCGACCGACAGCAGGCCAGCCCCGTCGATGGCCGGAGTCCGCGGCGGGCCAAGTCGTCAATTCTGCGAGCCGCCAGGCGCCTTACGGACCGCCTGCGGCCTGCACGCTCCGCCACTTCAGATAAATTGTGGAGACAACCACGAACAGGATGATGTAGGGAATCAACACCGGCAGCGCTCTCTCCTGGCTGAAGTTCAGAGCGCCGATCGTCATCGCCAGCCCGAAGTTGCGCGCTCCGCTTTCCATCGCCAGCGTCGTGCGCTCGCGCGCGTCCGGCGGGCCGAGCACGTGACCGAGGGCCAGGTTGACGAGGATGAAAATGGCCATGACGAAGTAGGACCAGAGACCCATCATCAGCAGCAAACCGTAGTTCCTCATCAGAACTGGAACCACCATGAGGTAAAGCGCGATTTCGGCGACCTTGCCGAAAGTGGGGCCGATCTTCTCGGCGGGCCCGGGGAAGAAGGAACGGAAGAGGATGCCAAGAACGACCGGCAGCAGTATCGTCTGCCCCACGGTCCAGGCCACTTGTACCACACCGACCTCGGCCTGGAAGCCCAGCGCCCGTGATAGCAGGTAAAGAACGGCCGGCGCGGTGACGATCGCGAGCAGCGCCAGGCTCAAGTGCAGGGTACCCAGATAAACGAGGCTCCCGCCCTTCCTCTGGATATTGAGGAACTGGAACGGCGCCGCCGGGGATGCTGCCAGGATCGCGAGTCCTATGACGACGGCCGGCGACGGCTTGAGCAACAGTATGACGA
>Ga0247825_10000273_pt1 | contig 31842 bp, 29 predicted proteins | sample 13C_Vanillin_Day_FD_194413 | JGI IMG/M metagenome (GOLD analysis project Ga0247825, IMG submission 194413) | Soil microbial communities from agricultural site in Penn Yan, New York, United States - 13C_Vanillin_Day48 | ecosystem: Environmental > Terrestrial > Soil > Agricultural land | place... | reverse complement strand
TCTCCACACCGCTCAGTGGATCTGCAGTCCGCGCTGCAACCATCGCCAGAGTCCGTGTTGCCGTCGTCGCAGAGCTCGCCAGGATCGATTTTCCTATTGCCGCATGCCTCGTTGGACGTGCAGTCAGCGCTGCATCCATCCCCATCCCGGGAGTTACCATCATCACAAACTTCTTCAGGCTGAATAGTGCCATCACCACAAGGTGTCCGGATGCAGTGCATGCCATCGCCCGAGCACTTCGCGTCCTGCGGACAGACCAGCCCGGAGGCGCACACCACGCTCTTGGGCTCGAAGCAGGCAGAGAGCTGCAGGGCCAGCATTATCGCCAGCCACGGCGCCGCCCATCTACGATGAACACCGGAGAGAGCCACTCGCTTCATAAAGAGAACCTCAGAACCGGATAACTGCTAGCACGCCGCTTTTGTCTCCACCCACCAGCGGCACCACACTCACCGCTGGCAACTCGGCTGCGACGCTCGCTCCTTGCTCGAGCTCATCAGGAGAGACCTGATAGGGCCGGGCGCGATTCACGTAGAGCAGCACCAAGCCCGTGACCAACGCACCGCCGCCTGCGGCATAAGTGCCCACTGCCACCTTCTGCAGGGTGTCCCCGCGCGTACGTTTGCTGTCCAGAGCCCTCTCCGGGATGCAACCGCCGCAAGACTGCACTCCTGTGTCGAAGCTGGCGAAGCTGTCACGCGCTTGCAGGTGAAGCAGCCCGCCTCCAGCTGCGACGGCGGCGCCCACGCCCAGCATGGTCCAGGGCTTCCAGGCGGCCCAATACCGGTTGTACCGAGTCAGCTCTTCGTCGGCGTAGAGCTTGAGCGGCAGTTGGAGCTTCTCGCCCGGCGTCAAGTTGCGCTTCCGATCCTGGCGGAGATAGCCCGCCTTGATCGCGGAGATGGTGTGCGGGCCAGGCTTTACGAAGCCTTGATAGCGGCCCGGTGCCTTGAACAGCTCCTGCCCATCAAGCATCACCGTGGTGCCCTCCACGTCGCAGGTAATGTCCACGTGGGAGAGCTGCCCCTCGATGAGCGTCTTGAAGTTGGCGGCGCGCTCGAACTTGTCCTTGTCGAGCGGCGCCTCGCCGTAGCGCATGGACTCGGTCAGGTGGTGGTGGAGTGCGAGCGGCTCGTTGAGGTTCAGCAGGGCCAGCGCCATGTTGTAGTGGATGGCGGGGTGGTCCCAGTGCTTGAGCGCCTCGCGATACTTCTCCACAGCCCGGGGGAAGAGGGAGTTCTTCAGCAGTTGGTTGCCTTCATGGAAGGGCACGGCTGCTGCTGCCTGCTTGTCCTGGGGGACACCGTTGGCCCAGGGCCGTTCTTGAGAGCCTCCAACATCGAGCTCGGCATGCTGGGCCGCCGCGGGAGTTGCCCGCAGGCACACCCATGCCAGCGCCACCGTCAGACTGATCGTGAACCTGTTCATCCCCATCCTTTGGTGTGTCACCTGAGATCCGTGATGAGCGCGCCGAGCTGGCCTTCCAGGAACTGGATGCGCTCTTGCTCTTCCTGAAGCTTCTTCTTGAGCGTCTCGGCCGCGGCGAGCGCTTTCGCTTCGGCCTCCCGTGCGGCCTGCGCATTCATGTGCGCCAGTCTTTGAGCCTGCTTGGCGAGACGGATAGCGGCCTGTGCTCGCTGGAGCGCGATCTTCAGCTCATCATTTGTTTTCGTCTGCCGCGCATACGCAGCGGCGAGCTCCGCCCGGGCCTTCTCCTCCTTGGCGAGGGCCTCCTGGCGCTGCAGCTCCTTGGCCTTGACCTCAGCCAGACGCTCCTTGGCCTCGGTCTCCGCCGTGCGTGCGGTCGCCTCGGCGTTTCGGGCCTCCGCCTCCAACTTCTGAGCCACCACTGCCTGCTTCTCAGCCTCGCGCTGAGCGTTGCGGATGACCACCAGAGCCACCGCCGAGGCGGCCACCAGCATGATCAGGAAAGCCGTGGAGCCCACCGCCAGGGCCCGCTTGCGCCGAGTGGAGCGGGCGGCCTGAGAGAACACCGCGTCGAGGAAGGCGCGCTGCACGTCTGGCAGCTCACCGCGGTAGCGACGCTGGAAGCGCTGAGCCTCCTCCACCACCTCGCCACGCCACAGCAGGCCATCATCGCGCCCGGTGGCGTTCCACTGGCGGGCGGCGTTGCGCAGCTGGTCGAGGAAGACGGAGTCCTCCTGGCCCTCGTCCAGCCAGCGCTTCAGCGTGGGCCAGGTGTGCACCAGCGACTCGTGGACGAGCTCCACCATGGCCCCGGCGGAGCCGCCACCGGTCTGCACGACGAGCAGGCGCGCCTGGACCAGGATGTCGATGAGGAGCTGGATCTCCTGGGTCTCCTTGGAGAGTTCGCGCAGCTCGTCCATGGAGACGATGGCGCGCGTGCGCTCGGGGGTGACCAGGCGCAGGAAGACGGCGCGGGCCAGCGGGCGGGTCTGTGCCGGCAGCTCCTCCAGGGTGTTGTCGGCGTGGGTGGCCAGCGCGCCAGCGATGCCGCCCATGGCCTCGTAGCGCTCCTGGGTGAGGAGCTTTCGTTCCTCGTCGCGCTTCTCCCACAACCTCGAGGCCGCGAACTGGAGCAGGGGCAGCGCACCCTGGGTGGACTCCAGGTGCTGGAGCATGTTCTCCACCATCTCCGGTGTCTCGAAGCGGTAGCCAGCCATCTCCGCGGGCTGCACCAGCGCGTCGCGCAGGCCGTCGCGGCTGGGCGAGGTGAGGAAGAACAGGCCCTGGTTGAGCTCGGCCATGAAGCGCTCGTCCTCGGTCACCCGGTCCAGGAAGTCGGAGCGGATGGAGAGCACCACACGGATGGGCGAGGTGGCGTCGTCAGCGATGCCGGACAGGCAGGAGGTGAAGGCCAGGCGCTCGCGAGCGTCGGGCACCAGGGTGTAGAGCTCCTCGAACTGGTCAATGAAGAGGAGGATCTTCCTGCGCTGACGGCGGGCGCGGCTGCGCAGCACGGAGCCGGCATAGCCGGGCTCGGTCTGGAGCCGCTCGACGAGCTGGCTCTGCACCTTCACATCCTCCTCCACGGTGGTGGAGGTATTGATGAGCGGCGCGATGCTGCTGGCCAGAGCTGCCAGGGGGTGCCGGCCCGGGCGGATGACGAGCGACTCCCAGGCCTCGCCAGAGAGCTTGAGCCCGGGGACCAGGCCTGCGCGCACGAAGGAGGACTTGCCCGCACCAGAGGGGCCCACCACTGCCACCACGGGGCGATCCTGGATGCGGCTGACGAGCGCGGCGATCTCCTTGGAGCGGCCGAAGAAGCGGTTCGCGTCGGCCTCCTGGAAGGAGGAGAGGCCGGCATAAGGGCTCTCGTCGGCGCGCAGCTCGCGGGTGTAGCGGCCTGGGAGGAAGGGCTCTAGCGCGCGCAGCAGCGAGGTGGCATCCGCGTAGCGCTGCTCCTTGTGCTTGAGCAGGCACTTGTCCACCACCTCGGCCAGCCGTGCCTCGACGTCCGGCGCCTTTTCCCGCAGGCGAGGCATGGGCTCATTGAAGTGGGCCGTGACCATGAGCTGAGGGCCACGCAGCGGATCCAGCGGGTGTTTGCCCGCGATCATGCGGAACAGCATGATGCCCACGGCCCAGATGTCCGTGCGGTGGTCCACCTTGTCGCCGCCGTACCATTGCTCCGGCGACATGTACGGGATGGTGCCTACGATGACGCCACGGCGGGTGAGGTTGGAGCTGTCCACATCGCTGCCCAGAGCCTGCGGAGGCACCTCGTGCGCTTGCTCAGGCGGGTGCTCGGGATCCTGGAGGACTTTGGCGATGCCGAAGTCGAGCACCTTGATGGAGCCGGACTCGGTGAGGATGATGTTGTCAGGCTTGAGGTCGCGGTGGACGATGCCCTGCTCGTGCGCGGCGGCCAGGGCCCGGACCACTGGCACCATCAGCTCCACGGCTCGCGTGGGAGGCAGGCGCTGGCCTCCAATGGCCTTGTTGAGGGGCTGGCCCTGCAGGTACTCCAGCACCATGAAGGGACTGCCCTGGAACTCACCCACCTCGTAGATGATGACGATGTTCTCGTGGCTGCAGCGGGCGGTGGTGCGGGCCTCGAGGATGAAGCGCTGGGTGATTTCGGGGTTGGTGGCGTGCAGGAACTTGATGGCGACCCGGCGGCCCAGGCGGGTGTCACGCGCCAGGAACACGGTGCCCATGCCGCCTTTGCCCAGCTGGCGGATCAGCTCGTACTGGTGGATGCGGGTGCCCGGCTGAAAGCCGCCGTCGAGTCCAGCGTGCTCACTCGAGGGCGATGAGCGGAAGCTGTCTCCGGTAGGTGGACGTGAGGGCTCCTCCACGCTGCGCTGAGAGGGATTCGCGGTGCTGGACGAGGGAGAGGGATCCAACTGGGCCACATACGTCCTCTCCTCTGCAACGTCCGCCAGAGGTTTTCTTGTGGCACTGGCCGCGCTCTTGTTCATGATCTGCTGAAGTCCCTTCCCCCACCTGAAAGGAATTCGAGCCTTCGCTTCGCGTGGCTGAACCCTGGGAGGCGGCAGCACGGTAACGAAGGAGAGAAGGGAAAAGCGGTACCACTTAGGTGGTACTCGCGAGCTCACGTCTCGAAGAGCGGCTGAGGATCAGATGGAGAAAGCCGCAACGAAGCAGTGATGGAGAAAGCTGTACCACTTTGGCCGTATCGCCCGCGCGGACGTCTGCCGGATAGACCCGTGCCGTGCCCTCACCCAAGATCTCGACTGGCCTCATGCAGGTCGGCAGGTACCAACTGATCAAGAAGATCGCCCAGGGGGGAATGGCGGAGCTGTTCCTCGCCCGGGCTGAGGGGCCCTCGGGATTCGAGAAGACGTTGGTCCTCAAGCGCACCCTGCCGCGCCTCGCGAAGGATCCGGCGTTCGTGAGCATGTTCCTCTCGGAGGTGAGATTGGCCTCGCGCCTCCATCACACCAACCTCGTCCAGATCTTCGACTGTGGCAGGGCAGGGCAGTGCTACTACCTGGTCATGGAGTACATCGACGGGATCAACTTGCGCGAGCTTGCACAGGGCTCCAGCGAGAGGGGGATCGCGCTGCCGCTGGCGCTGTGTGCATGGATCATCGCCGAGGCCTGTGAGGGGCTGGCCTATGCTCACGAGTTCTGTGATCCATCGACTGGAAAGCCGCTGGGGCTGGTCCACCGGGATGTCACCCTGGACAACATCCTCGTGTCGCGGGAGGGGGCGGTGAAGGTGGTGGACTTTGGCATTGCCAAGGCGGCCGGGCAGCTCCACCACACGCAAACGGGCATGATCAAGGGGAAGCTGCCCTACATGCCGCCCGAGCAGCTCCGGAACAAGCCGCTGGATCGGCGGGTGGACGTGTACGCGCTCGGGATCGTCTTCTACCAGCTGCTCACGGGCAGCTGGCCCTTCGATGCGACCACGGAGGCGAGCATCGCGAGGGCCATCCTCATGGAGCCGCTCATTCCCGCCGTGAAGCGCCGGCCGGATCTGCCCAGGTCCCTGCAGTTCATCTTGGAGCGCGCGCTCGCCAAGGATCGCGAGAAGCGCTACCCGGACTGCCGGGCCTTCCAGGCCGATCTGGAGGCTTTCATCCGCTCGCGCCGCAAGCCCATGGGCTCTTCGCAGCTAGCCCGCTTCGTCACATGGGTGACCGCTGCTCCAGAGGCTCTGTCTGATCTGAAGATCACCGGCCCATCGTGAACTCGATGCGGCCCAGCAGCTCATCGGTGGAGCTCACCTTCACCTGGAGCGGCATGCCAATGGTGAAGGTGCTCCCAGGGCCTACGAGCGACGTCTCTCGCGCGTCGGGCTGAAAAGGGCCTCCCGGCAGTGCGTCCACCGGCAGCACACCCTCTACCAGCATGTCGTCCAGCTGCACGATGAGGCCAAAGGGCTTCACACGGGTGATGCGTCCCAGGTACGTCTTGCCCACGTGCGTGGCCATCAGCCGCGCCTCGAGCACGCGGTCGCGATCCTGCTCGGCGCGTGAGGCGGCGCGGGCTCGCGCGTTGATGTGGACGGCCAGCTGCTCCACGGCCGGATCCTGGTGAGAGAAGTCACGCCGTCCGCGGAGGTACTGCTTGAGGACGCGGTGAACGGCGAGATCCGCATACCGCCGGATGGGCGAGGTGAAGTGCAGGTACCACCGCGCCGCCAGGCCGAAGTGCCCCGAGGGCACCACCGTGTACCGTGCCGGACCCAGCGAGCGCCGCAGCACCGAGCGCAGCGCTGGCTCCGCGGAGCAACCCGAGATCTGCCTGTCAAACGCGCCCAGCGCCAGCGGGGTGAGCCGGCCTCCGAAGCCCGCCGCGAAGCCCGAGTGTTGCGCGAAGGCTGCCAGGTCCGCCACCCGCTGTGGATCCGGCTCGTCCTGCACGCGGTACAGGGCGGGCAGGCCGCGCGTCAGCATCCACTCGCCGATCGCCTCGTTGGCCGCCACCATGAAGCGCTCGATCATCTTGTGCGCGGACGTGGGCCGCACGTTCTCGATGCCGGAGACCTGGCCCGTCTCGAGGTTGAAGGTGAAGCGCGCCTCCTCGCGCGACATCTCGATGCCGCCTCGCCCCGAGCGCGCCACCGCCAGCCGCGCCGCGGCCGCGCGGAACCACGGCATCACGTCGCGCACGGGCTCCATGGCCTGGGAGACGATGCCCCGGTCCAGGAAGTCCGCCACCTCGTCGTAGTTCAGCCGCGCCCACGAGCGGATGATGCTCTCGTACACATCCGCCGCGGTGACGCGCCCCTCGGCGTCGATGCGCAGCTCCACCGTCAGGCACAGCCGCTCCTCGTGAGGCACCAGGCTCAGCCAGTGGGCGGACAACTCCTCCGGCAGCATGGGCAGCACATGGCCCGCCAGGTACACGCTGGTGGCGCGCTCGCGCGCGGCCTGATCCAGCACCGTGCCCTCGGTGACGAACTCCGCCACGTCCGCGATGGAGACCAGCAGGCGCAGCGCCCCGTCCGCCCCCGCGGGCAGCACGGAGATGGCGTCGTCGATGTCCCGCGTGGACGGCGCATCCACCGTGACGGTGGGCAGCGAGCGCAAGTCCCTCCGCGCTCCCAGAGCGTGAGGCTGGGCCTGGGCCGCGCGCGCTACCTCGAGCACCTCGGGCGCGAAGTCCCGCCGCAGGCCATGGCGGGCGATGACACGCGCGATGGAGCGGTCCGCGCCAGGCTCCAGCTTGTACAGGAGCACCACCTTGCCCTCGGCCACACGCGCCACCACCGCATCCCCGGGCTGTATCTCGCTCCCCGCCGCATCCAGCGGCCAGTCGGTGTTCGCCACCTCCTTGTCGATGCGCAGATGAGGCGCGCCCTTGCGCAGCACCACCTCGCCGTAGACCTGATCGCGCGTGCGCTGGAGCAGGGAGAGCCCGCTGGCGGACCAGCGCCCGTCCGCACCCTGGCTCACCGTCGCGGAGACCACGTCATCCGCCAGGAACGGGGACAGCTCCGGAGGTGGGATGAAGGCGGATAGCACCTCCCCAGGGGTGGACGGCTGCACACCGAGGAAGCCGAACCCTCGCGGGTGGATGTCGATCCGCCCCGTGACAGGACGTGGCGAGGCGGGAAGCCCAGGAGACGAAGAGGAATGAGACATGCTGGCGAGAGCCTACCAGTGAGATAGGTGGGATAGGCGGAAAATTACAAGATAGTCCGATAAACGCATTGACTTTTAATGCTGTTTAGCTGAATTCTACAGCCATCCCCCGTTTTCCAAGGAGTTGGGAATGTCGCTTCGTTTCAACTGGAAGAGCGGTTTGTTGGTGGGCGCCATGCTGGCCTTCACGGGCTGCACGGAGCTCGAGAGCAAGGAGGCCCAGCCGGCTCCCGCGGAGCAGCAGGCTGTTCCTGCCGTGCGTAGTTGCTCCACCAAGGATCTGAGCCCCCTGGAGATGGAGCAGGTCGAGGCGGCACTTCGTGAGAACCGGAGCGCGTTCGCGCCCATCGGCTCCATCACCATCCCGGTCTACTGGCACGTCATCAACAAGGGCACGGGCCTGTCGAACGGCGACATTCCCCAGACGCAGATTGACTCGTCAATTTCCGTGCTGAACGCGGCGTATGCGAACACTCCGTTCCGGTTCTCGCTGGCGGCGGTGACTCGCACGAACAACACCACCTGGTACACGTGTGCCGGCGGCAGCTGCGAGACGCAGATGAAGAACGCGCTGCGCCAGGGCTCCGCGGACGACCTGAACGTCTACTCGAACAACATGGGCGGCGGCCTGCTGGGCTGGGCGACCTTCCCGTCGTCGTACACCTCGGCGCCGAAGAATGACGGCGTGGTCATCCTCTACTCGTCCGTGCCGGGCGGCACGGCGGCCCCGTACAACCAGGGTGACACGCTCACCCACGAGGTCGGCCACTGGCTGGGCCTGTACCACACGTTCCAGGGCGGCTGCGCCCGGCAGGCCACGGGCGGCGATGGCGTGTCTGATACGCCCGCTGAGAAGTCCCCTGCCTACGGCTGCCCGACGGGCCGCGACTCCTGCGCCAACCTCGCGGGGCTCGATCCCATCCAGAACTTCATGGACTACACGGACGACGCCTGCATGAACCAGTTCACCGCGGGCCAGAGCGCGCGCATGGACTCCATGTGGTCCCAGTACCGTCTCAACAAGTAGTCCTGAGTTGAGCCAGCTGTCGTAGTCCCTGACGCCGAGGTGCTCCGTGCGCCTCGGCGTCTTCTATTTGCGGGGTGCAGCTCCCGCGCATGACGAACCTGCCACCTCATTGAGCGGGGAGCCGTGGGCCTGCGTGCCTGATGGACTCGAGTGGAATGTTTGAACTCGAATCAGGTTCGCCATGCCGCAATGCGTAAACTCCCACTCATTACTTCAGGCCTTCTGGTGACGTTGCTCTGCTCGGCGTGTGAGGACTCGACCCCGTCTGTGGCGAGTCCTCCTCCCGAGCCACCGTCCCAGGAGATTCAGGACACCCCCCAACCCCTCGTCGTGACGAACTGCCGAGTGCTCACGACGGCGGCGGTGAGCGCGAGCGGCGACGATGGCGATGGCAGCGTGGCCGCCAACACCCAGGACGACATCCTCTCCACGCGCTGGAGCGGCTGGGGCAAGGGCTCGTGGCTGCGGTTGGATCTGGGCAGCGCGCAGCAGCTCACCGGCGCGGCCATCGCGTGGCACCTGGGCACCGTGCAGATCAACAACTTCATCATCTCCACCTCGGAGGACGGGGCGAGCTACACGCAGGTGTACGCGGGTAACAACGCACCGAACACCGCGGCGCAGACGTACACGTTCAACGCCCCACGGCGGGCGCGGTATGTGCGCATCACCGTCAACGGCAACGTGCTCAACGACTGGGCCTCCATCACCGAGGCCCGCGCGTGCGGTGAGCAGTCAGGGACGCCGCCCTCCTCGGTGGACTCGGGGCCGGCGCTGCCGCGCCTGCCGTACCTGCAGAGCGTGGGCCGCACGAGCGCGCTGGTGGCGTTCCGCACCAACGTGTCGTGCACGCCCTTCGTGCGCTTCGGTCCGGGCACGGACGTGTCACGCACCGCGACGGCCACGGCGGCGGGCTGGCGGCACGCGGTGAGGCTGGATGGGCTCACGCCGGGACAGACGTACAGCTACGTGGTCGAGGCCTGCGGCTCGGTCACGGGCGTGCGGCAGTTCCGCACCGCGCCTCCCGCGGGCACGACGGGCCTGCGGTTCACGGCGATGGGGGACTTCGGCACGGGCGGCTCCGCGCAGGCGCGGGTGCTGTCGCTGCTCTCGCAGCCGGGGAGGGCCGGGGAGCTGTTGCTGACGCTGGGGGACAACGCCTACCACTCCGGCACTGAGCAGGAGTTCCAGGATCGGATGTTCAAGCCCATGGCGGCGCTGCTGCGGCAGGTGCCGCTGTTCGCCAGCATGGGCAACCACGAGTACGTGACGAACCAGGGGCAGCCGTACCTGGACAACTTCTACCTGCCAGCCAACAACCCGGCGGGCACGGAGCGCTACTACTCGTTCGACTGGGGCCCGGTGCACTTCGTGGCGCTGGACTCGAACTGCGTCATTGGCCTGGCCACGCCGGATCGCTGCACCCGGGCCGCGCAGAAGAGCTGGCTGGCCGCGGACCTGGCCGCCACGAGGCAGCCGTGGAAGGTGGTCTTCTTCCACCATCCGCCCTGGTCGAGTGGTGATCATGGCTCCCAGCTGACCATGCGGCGCGAGTTCGCTCCCCTCTTCGAGCAGTACGGGGTGGACCTGGTGCTCACGGGCCACGATCACAACTACGAGCGCTCCAGGCCGATGAGAGGGGAGGGTGTGGCGCCCTCGGGTACACGGGGCGTCATCTACGTGGTGGTGGGCAGCGGTGGCGCGAACCTGAAGCCCTTCCCGAGCTCGCAGCCTTCCTGGACGGCGTACCGCAACAACACGGACGCGGGCCACCTGGAGGTGGCGATCAACGGAGGCACGCTGAGCGGCCGGTTCATCAACCCCAGCGGCACCGTGCGCGACAGCTTCACGGTGACGAAGACGCTGTCGGCCGCGGTGGAGCGCCCGGTGGAGGACTCTGCCTCGGTGCTGGAGACGCCTCCGGGCCCGGCGGACGATCCGGCCCATGCGCCCGCGGGGCTGCGCTTCGAGACGGAGCTGCCGCCCATGGACAACCCGGAGGCGGTGGTGGACGGCGAGAAGCAGGCCCGCTGAGCGACTGACCTCGCTCGCCTGAGGCGTTGACAGAGAGCGAAGGGATGCTCATTCTGCCGCCCCTTCGCTCTCTATGACGCGCGCCTTCAGACGCAGGGTGATTCTTCTCCTCAGCATCCTCGTTGGGGGAGCGGTGGGAGCCATGAGCTTCACCTTCGGGTATGCCCAGGGGACGGCGTACCTGACGGACGACCCCGCGGCGTGCGCCAACTGCCACGTGATGACCGAGCAGTACGCGGGCTGGCGCAAGGCGAGCCACCACACCGTGGCCGTCTGCAATGACTGCCACGCCCCGAACGGCTTTTTAGGAAAGTACGCGACCAAGGCGCTCAACGGCTGGAACCACTCGGTGGCCTTCACGACCGGGGACTTCCCCGAGCCCATCCGCATTACCCCGCGCAACCGCGAGATCACCGAGGGCCAGTGCCGCCACTGTCACGTGGAGGTTGTCCAGGCCATCGATCCCGCGCCACGCCTCGCTGCCGCGGGTGGCGCGGCCCACTCGGGAGAGGACCGCCTCTCCTGCATCCGCTGCCACCGTTCAGTGGGCCACCCTGAAGACTGACCACCGAGAGGGAACACACCGTGTCCTCGACCGCTCCGTCCGAAGCCAAGACGCTCCGCCGCCGTGTCCTGATGCTGTACGCCGCCGTGGGGCTTGTCTCCGCGCTGGCGATCGCGTTGATCATCGCCCTGGCCATCAACATCTCGCAGCGCAAGCAGGAGGCGAAGAACCCCTTCTTCCGCGTGGTGGAGCTCACGGACGACACTGTGGACCCAGCGGTGTGGGGCAAGAACTTCCCGCTCCAATATGACAGCTACAAGCGCACGGTGGATCAGGTGCGCACGCGCTACGGGGGCAGCGAGGCCGTGCCGCACACGCCCACCCAGGCGGATCCGCGCTCGGTGGTGGCGCAGAGCCGGCTGGAGGAGGACCCGCGGCTGAAGACGATGTGGGCGGGCTATGCCTTCTCGAAGGACTTCCGCGAGGAGCGCGGCCACGCGTACATGCTGACGGACCAGACCTTCACCGAGCGCCAACAGGTGACACCGCAGCCGGGCACGTGTCTCAACTGCCACGCCTCCGTCTACACCGCGTACAAGAAGCTGGGGGACGGCGATCTCACCAAGGGGTTCGAGAAGCTCAACGCGATGCCGTACTTCGAGGCACGCAAGCTGGCGGATCACCCGGTGGCCTGCATTGACTGCCATGACCCGGCGACGATGCAGCTGCGTGTCACCCGGCCCGCCTTCATGGAGGGCATGGCGCGGCTCAAGGCGTCGCAGGGTGTGCAGGGCTATGACGTGAACCGGGACGCCACGCGCCAGGAGATGCGCGCGTTCGTCTGTGGGCAATGCCATGACGAGTACTACTTCCAAGGCAAGGAGAAGCGCCTGACGTACCCTTGGGACAAGGGGCTGAAGATCGAGAACATCCTCGCGTACTACGAGGAGAACGGGCACAAGGACTGGACGCATGAGGACACGGGGGCGCCGGTGCTCAAGGCCCAGCACCCCGAGTTCGAGCTGTGGAACCAGGGCATCCACGCGCGCTCGGGCGTGGCCTGCGCGGACTGCCACATGCCCTACCAGCGCGTGGGGGCGCTGAAGATCAGCGATCACCACGTGCGCAGCCCGCTGCTGAACATCAACCGGGCCTGCCAGCCGTGTCACCACTTCTCCGAGGCCGAGCTGCGCTCGCGGGCCGAGACCATCCAGGAGCGCACCTTCAACCTTCGCAACCAGGCGATGGACGCGCTGGTGGGGCTCATCAACGATCTGAAGGCGGCCCGCGCCGCGGGCCGATCCGACGAGGAGCTGGCGCCGGTGCGGGCGCTGCAGCGGCGCGCGCAGTTCATGGTGGACTTCATCGAGGCGGAGAACTCCATGGGCTTCCACGCCCCGCAGGAGGCCGCTCGCATCCTCGCCGAGTCCGTGAACCTGTCGCGCCAGGGACAGATCCTCTTGAGGGATCCGAAGTTCCAGCCGCAGATCCCGGGTCAGCCCTGAGAACGAACCTCTAGAAACACGAAGGGGGCCCCCCCTCTTCTCAAGGAGGCCCCCTCCAACCCATGCACCCGGCTACCCCCTCACTGGTAGACGGTCAGGGCAGACAGCATGTTCTCGGGTGCTTCTTTGCTTCATTGCCTCCAAGCAGGTGAACTGCCTGCCTACACTGTGAGCAAGACCCAGGCCATCCCTAAACCCTTGAAAATATGATGGGCAGGTCGGAGAAAAGCAGGCGATGGAGTGCGCGCGCACACACCATGTGTGTGAAAATAGGACAGTTCAGGGGAGGAACCGCTACCGGCGAGGCTGGCCGCTGCGCCGCACCTGGACGAGCTCCGCGACAATGGAGACGGCGATCTCCTGGGGCGTCAGCGCGCCGATGGGCAGCCCCATGGGGGAGCGCATGCGATCCAGCGCCGCTTCCTCCGCGCCCCCAGCCTTGAGCCTCATGCGGAAGCGCTCTGCCTTGCGCCGGCTGCCGATGACGCCCAGGTACGCCGCGGGCTTGTTCAGCAGTGCCTCCACCACGGCCTGATCCAGCGGGTGGTCGTGCGTGGTGACGCAGAAGTAGTCCTGGGCACCGCCCGCCACCTTGCGAGCGTGGTCCGCCGGATCCTCGAGCAGCACCTCGCAGCCGGGGAAGCGCTCAGCGGTGGCCCACTCGGGACGGGCGTCCACCACCGTGACGCGGAAGCCCACTTGGTGCGCCAGCGCGGCCAGTTCCCGAGCCACGTGCCCGGCGCCGAACACGATGAGCCTCACCGGCGCCCCGTGCTTCTCCAGGAACACCTTCATCCGGCCGCCGCAGCACATCCCCAGCTCGTGGGTGAGGTGCGTCTCGATGGTGCGAGTCTGCTCCGGGGACTCGAGCAGCGCCTTGGCGGCCTCGAGGATCTGGTGCTCGATGGCTCCGCCACCCACCGTGCCGCGCAGCGAGCCGTCTCCCAGCACCACCATCTTCGAGCCCGGCTTCTGCGGCGTGCTGCCCGCACTCTCGATGACGGTGGCGAGGACGAACGGCCGGCCCTCTGCCACCAGGGCCGCGATCTCCGCGTAGAGGTCCATCGTGAGGGCGAGCCTACCGCGCCCGCCTATCCAAAGAACACCTGAGCCACCTTGAAGAACTCCTCGGGCACCCTCTTGAGCTCCTGGGTGGCCATGGACAGCTCCTCGCTGACGATCTCATTGCCCCGCAGGGCCGCCATCTTCCCGAACTCGCCACGGGCCACCATGTCGCACGCGTGGACGCCATAGCGCGTGGCCAGCACTCGGTCATGCGCCGTGGGCACGCCGCCGCGCTGGATATGGCCCAGCACCGACACGCGCGTCTCGAAGCCCGTGCGCCGCTCGATCTCGTGCGCCACGATGCCGCCCACTCCGCCCAGGCGCGGCCGGCCCGCCTCGTCCAGCGCGCCCGAGGTGATGAGCTGCTCGCCCTTGTCCTCGGACACCTTCACCCGGGTGCCCTCGGCCACCACCACGATGGAGAACGAGCGCCCCGAGGCATGCCGGCGCTGGATGTGCTCGGCCACCTTGGCCAGGTCGGCCGGGATCTCCGGAACGAGGATGACGTCCGCGCCTCCCGCGATGCCCGCGTAGGTGGCGATCCACCCCACGTGCCGGCCCATCACCTCGCAGACGATGACGCGCTTATGGGACTCGGCGGTGGAGTGCAGCCGGTCGATGGCGTCCGTGGCGATCGTCACCGCCGTGTCGAAGCCAAAGGTGAAGTCCGTGCCGTTCAGATCGTTGTCGATCGTCTTCGGTACGCCGACGATGCGCAGGCCCTCCTTGGACATGCGCGTGGCGGCCGAGAGCGTGCCCTCGCCGCCGATGGCGAGGATGGCGTGGATGCCGTTGCGCTCCACCGCGCGCTTCACCTTCTCCAGGCCGCCTTCGACCTTGAAGGGGTTGACGCGCGAGGTGCCCAGGATGGTGCCGCCGCGGTGGAGGATGCCGGAGGTGGTCTCCCGTGTGAGGCGGAAGTGGTTGTCTTCCAGCAGGCCCTTCCATCCATCTCTCAGGCCCATCATCTCGAAGCCATGCTCACTGGCACGGCGGACGACGGCGCGGATGACTGCGTTGAGGCCAGGGCAATCACCCCCGCCAGTGAGGACAGCGACTTTCATAGGAGATGGTTTCTAGCGCGAGCGAAGGCGAGCAAAGGCAGGAAAATCCGGGTGACCCCTCAGAACGTCGTAGAAGCCGGGAGTCATCCGAACAGAGGAGGACGCCGGTGGGCCCAGGGACGGGCGCTCTCCAACTGGCCAGCCAGCCGGAAGAGGGTGGCCTCGTCCCCGAAGCGGCCGATGAGCTGCACCCCCACGGGCAGGCCGCCCGCGCTCCAGTGGAGGGGCACGGACATGGCGGGGTTGCCGGTGATATTCGCCAGCGGGCAGAAGGGCGTGAAGGCCGCGGCACGGAAGAGGGACATCATGGGCTCGTCCGGCGGAGCGTCGAAGGTGCCGAGTGGCACGGGAGGCTCGGCGAGAGTGGGCAGCAGCCAGGCATCCACCTCCACGAATTTCTGGGCGAAGGCGCGGGCGTAGCGCTGCATCGTGTCATAGGCGATGAGGTACGAGGCCGCGGTGTTCTGACGCCCCATGTCATAGAGGGCCCAAGTGAGCGGCTCGAAGAGCTCGGGAGTGGCCTCGCGCCCCAGGAGCGGGGCCAGCTTCTCGATGGCCACCACGGCGCCACTGGACCAGATGGTCATGAACGTCTGCGCCAGCATCTCCTCGTCAGGGACCTCCAGACTGTCCTCCATGACGGTGTGGCCCAGCTCGGTGAGGAGCTTCACGGCGCTGTCCACGGCCTGGAGGCACTCGGGGTGGACGGGGACGCCGGTGTTGGTGCGGGTGCTGAAGGCGATGCGCAGCTTGTCCGGCGCAGTGGCCACCTCCTGGGTATAGGGGCGCGCCTTGGGCGGGGCTGAGTAGGGGGCGCCCACGTCGGCGCCATCGGTGGCATCCAGCAGGGCGGCGCTGTCTCTGACGGAGCGGGTGAGGGCGTGCTCGGTGACGAGGCCGTGCATGATGTCGCCGATGTCCGGGCCCATGGGGAGCCGGCCGCGCGAGGGCTTGAGGCCGAAGATGCCGCAGCACGAGGCGGGGATGCGGATGGAGCCGCCGCCATCACCGCCGTGGGCCATGGGCACCATGCCACTGGCCACGGCCGCCGCCGCGCCGCCACTGGAGCCGCCCGTGGTGTAGCCGAGGTTCCATGGGTTGCGGGTGGGCCCAAAGAGCTTCGGCTCGGTGGTGCACAAGATGCCGAACTCGGGGAGGTTGGTCTTCCCGAGGATGACGAGGCCGGCGCGCTTGTAGCGCTGGGTGAGCTCGCTGTCGTGCGGCACCACCATGTTGGCGAAGAAGCGCGATCCCGAGGTGAACTTCTTGCCCGCGTACGCGGAGATAAGGTCCTTGAGGAGGAAGGGAACGCCGGTGAAGGGGCCCGGGGGGAGCGGGCCCCGGGCGAGCTCGCGGGCCTCGTCGAACCACCGGTCGACGACAGCGTTGAGCTGTGGATTGAGGCGCTCGATGCGGGCGATGGCTGCGTCCACGAGCTCCAGCGGTTTGACTTCCTTGCGGCGGACCAGGTCCGCCTGAGCGGTGGCGTCCAGGGGAGCGAAGGCGTCCATACGGGGGCGGCACTCTACTGGTTTCGCCAGCGCTGCAACGGACTCTCGTATCCTGATGGGTTGTCTTTTCTCCATACCGCAAGGGTCCTTCCCCTGGGGGCATCTTCTCGTCATAAAGGGGACGGAACCCTCTCTGGTCCCGAGTTCGGGCCAACCCTACGCGTCCCTTGAACGTCCGAGTCTTTGCCTCCGAGCAGGAAGTCGCTTCCGCCTGTGCCGCCCACCTGGCCGCGGCGGTGAAGGCCAGGCCTGAGCTCGTCCTCGGGCTGCCCACGGGGCGCTCGCCGATCCATGTCTACAAGGAGCTGTCGGCGCTGCGTGGGCGAGGCGAGCTGGATCTGTCGCGCGCCACCACGTTCAACCTGGATGAGTTCCTGGGGTTGTCGCCGGATGATCCGATGAGCTTCCGCGCGTACATGGAGCGGCACCTGTTCCAGCACGTGAACCTGGCGTCCGAGCGGATCCACTTCTTCGATGGGAGCGCGCCGGACGCGGAGGCGGAGTGCACGCGGTACGACGCGGCGGTAGCGGCGGCGGGAGGCTTCGATGTCGTGCTGCTGGGCATCGGGCCCAACGGGCACATCGCCTTCAACGAGCCGGGGGAGTCGCTCCGGGCGGCGAGCCACCGTGTGCTGCTGTCGCGCGAGACGCGCAAGGCGCTGGCGCCGCTGGTGGGGGATGATCCCTCGCGCGTGCCGATGGCGGCGCTGACGCTGGGGGTGGCGCCGCTGCTCCAGGCGAAGGAGATCAACCTGATCGCGTTCGGCGCGAGCAAGGGGGCGGTGGTGACGGAGATGGTGCATGGCCCCATCACGCCGCGGTGCCCGGCCTCCTTCCTCCAGCTCCACAAGAACGTGACCCTGTGGCTGGACAAGGTCGCCGCCCGAGGGCTCAAGCGCGAGTGAGCCGCCTTCGCGCGAGGCGGCTCGCCTGGCCCTGGTGCCACCTTCGCCCGCACGGGAGGCCCTTGGGAGCTACCGCGGTGCTTGAGGCTCCAGGCGGGCCTTGGGCGTAGCGACAGGTTGCCGCGGACGGGGCGTGGAGTGTGGGGGCGACGTGGGAGTGCGCTTCGTGGCCAGCGCGGCTCTCGGAGGCGGAGGCCGCAGCCGCGCGTAGGCGTTCATCACCTTCACCACGTAGAACTCCGTCTCGCCGTTGCGAGGCACCTGTCCATTTACCGCGCCAGGCCCGGCGTTGTACGCCGCCACGGCCAGACGCACGTCGTCGAACCGGGCGAGCTGCTCGGCCAGGTATCGCGCGCTCGCGTCCAGGGCCGGCCTGGGATCGAAGGGATCCTCCACGCGCAGCATCTGAGCCGTGCCGGGCATGAGCTGGCCGGGTCCCATGGCGCCCGCGGGAGAGATGCGGTGCGGGCGCGTCTCGGACTCCACCTCCACGAGCGCGTGGAGCAGCCCCGCTGGCAGGTGGTGACGGCGCTCCGCCTCGGTGATCACCGGCTCCAGCGGCTCATGTCCGCTGATCAGGCACGCCGGGCGGTGGCGCGCATACGCCTGGAGCGCGTGGAGCTTCTGCTCGAGGAATGACAGCGAGAGGGGCGACACCGCGCTGCCGCCGAAGAAGCCCACCGCCAGGTTGAGCAGCACCAGGGGCGTCAGGACGATCAGCCCCAGCCACACCCACCCCGGAAACGAGAACCCCACCCTGCTCCGCTTGCGCGCCACGCCTCTCCTTTAGGGGCGCCCGGGCCTCCCGTCCAACTTCCGGCGCCCCGGTGCCGTCTCCGGAGGCAGCCGCAGCCCATCGAGCACCAGCGTGGTGAGGGCGTCCGGCAGCTCCAGCGGGTTGCCGATGTCCTCGCCGCTGAGCTCCGCGAACAGCAGCCGCTCCACCGCGCCCACCACCGCGAGCCCGCTCACCGCCGAGCGGATGGGGCGCAGCAGGCCATGGGTATGGGCCTTCTCGGTGATGTCCACCGCGTGCCGGGACACCAGCCGCGCCAGCTCCACCACCTTCACTCGGGCCCCTACCGGGGGGCCCCGGCACTCCTGCAGGTAGAGCCGCACCACGTCCGGATACTGGAGCAGCGCGCTGGCAATCACCGCCGCCACGGCCCGGTAGGCCTCGAACATGGCCTCCACGTCCCGCGCAACGGCCAGGGCTCGGCCGCATGTCTCCAGCCCGTCGAGCAGCGCGCGCCGCACCGGCTCCAGCAGCGCATCCACCAGCGCCGCCTTGTCCTCGAAGTAACGATAGAACGTACCTTTGGCGACACCGGCAGTCTGGGTGATGTCGTCAATGGTCACACCATCCAGGCCCCGCTCGACGAAGAGGCGAAGGCCTGCCTCGCTGAGTGCCTTCATCCGCTCGCGGCGGTTGGTGTCCCGAGGGCCCCCCTGGGGGCCTGGCCGAGGTTGAGGTGATCCAGAGGGTGGAGTGGATACAGACGGACGGTGCGGGTTGCGTCGCGAGGTCATTTCAGTTGCGATCTACAAAAAAAGTGACCAAATAGTCATTATTTGGTGCGGCATGGGGGAGGGTCGAACGCACCACTGGAGGCGGACCATGATTGGGATCCCATTGGGCCTGCTCTACAGCAACTTTGGCGAGTGGCTGTTGCACAAGTACGTGCTGCACGGGCTGGGAAAGAATCCGAAGAGTTTCTGGAGCTTTCACTGGCACGAGCACCACCAGAAGTCGCGGCGCAACGAGATGGTGGACGACCAGTACACCGCTCCCTTGTGGGAGTGGTCTCCCCAGACGAAGGAGCTGCTGGGGCTGGCCGCCGTCGTGGTGGGGCACCTGCCGCTGCTGCCCGTGGCTCCCTTCTTCACGGCCACGGTCTGGTACTCGACAGCGCGCTACTACCGCATCCACAGGAGGGCTCACCTCGACCCGCACTGGGCCAAGGAGCACGTCCCCTGGCACTACGATCACCACATGGGGAAGGACCAGAACGCGAACTGGTGTGTCACCCACCCCTTCTTCGACATCATCCTGGGGACGCGGAAGGAGTACGTGGGCGTGCAGCCGAAGGCACCCCAGCCTGTGCAGGCCGAGCCCGTGAGCTCTGAGTCACGCACGGTGCCTGCCTCCGAGCAGGCGGACGCGTCAGCCCCCGCGGCCTGAGCATCCAAGCCTCTGCCTGAGGGGAGAAGCTCCCCTGGTTCCTGGCTTCTTTAGCGCCGCGAGCGCTTGGCTGCCTGCCCGGAGCCCTTGCGAGCCTTCTGCTTCGCCCGCTTCTGGGGGGGCTTCCGCGGCGCTGCCTTGGAAGTCTTGGTGAGCACCGTGTCCAGCGCCCGGAGCGCATCCGTGGTGGTGAAGATGCCCAGCACCTGGGCGCCGTGGAGGATGACGGCCGAGCCGTACTTGTGCTGCGCCATCTCCCGCGCTACCGAGGCCAGAGATGCCTCGGGCTCGACGTTGTAGCAGTCCTGGGACATGGCCTCCTCGACTCGGACCTCCTTGGGGTCCACGTCCTTGAGCGTCTCGATGAGGTGCAGATCCCGCTGCGACAGCATGCCGACGAGCCGTCCTCCCTCGAGCACGGGCAGGTGCCGGATGCTGTGGTCGTTCATCATCCGGTGGGCTTCGGCGAGCGGGGCCTTCGTCCCAATCGTGTGGACGGAGCGGGTCATGAAGTTCTCGATGATGTCGGTCATGGACTCTTCCTTGGGGTTTAGGGGGTGAGTAGCAAACCCCTGGCCAACAGTTTCCCTGTGATAAACGTGGGGGCACTTCGTCTCGTGCGCATCCCATGCGTGAGGCGCAGGTGCGGCGCAAATGTTGCGTGTGACTCTGGCGCCGGGCCGAGTGCCATCCCTGGGACAACACGAGGTGTCTGGTTGGGGGGCAAGCTGACGCCAGGCGCTGCCCTTACGGCACTCCCGGTGCATAGCTTCCCTGGGTGCATTGCCCTGGTGGAGGGCGGGAGGAGCCGGTCATGAAGAAGCTGGCGGAGAAGAACCCGGAGAAGCTCATCGAGCTGCTCCACGAGCGGCTCACGTTCGAGCGGACGAGCGTGAAGCTCTACGATCGGGTCCTGTCGCTGATGGCCTCATCCGGGGAGCCGCAGATCCTGAGGATGCTGGACACGATGCAGGCCTACCGGGACGAGGAGGCCGAGCACCAGGGGTGGCTGGAGGAGCAGATCCAGACGCTGGGCGGGGACGTGAACGGGGAGCCGGAGCGGTCCCGGCTGGTGGCCACGGAGTCGCGCGGCATCGAGCAGGTCATCCTGCGCGAGGATGTGGAGCTGCAGCACCTCTTCCACGCGCTGATGGCGGCGGAGCTGGTGGACAACGCGGGGTGGGATCTGCTGGCGGCGCTGGCCGAGGAGGCGGATGACGACGACGCGCTGGACGCCTTCCTGCTCCGCCAAGCCGAGGAGGAGGACCACCTGGAGTACCTGCGACAGACGATCGCGCGGTACGCCGAGAGCCAGGTGCTCGGCGGGCAGCTGCAGCTCCCCACCGAGCCGTAGGCGGCGGCGGGCTCAGAAGATCAGATCGAGCACGTCCGCCTTCAGGAAGAGGCCCGCGCATACGCGGATGTCCGCATTCCAGTCGCGCGGGGGCAGCTGGCCGCTGGCCTCGAGGGTCAGCTCGATGGATTCCTGGCCGATCAGCTTGTTGATGTCTACCTCCCCGCTGCCCGAGGCGCTGAGCTTCTGGGTGGAGGCCTGGTTGGCGGGGCGCCTGTACTCGAGGAGCTTCGTGGGAGTGGTCTGATCCGGGAGGCGCAGGGCCACGCTGGCACGCTCCACGCCGCTCAGCTCCGGGTTGCCGCTGGTGGCCGTCACCTCGAAGAGCCGCATGCGCAGCCGGGCCTCCGTGCTCCCCGTAGGGAGGGTGGCGATGAGGTCCCCGATCGGGAAGTTGAACGTCTGCCCTACGGTTCCGGGGGGCAGGGGGACACCCGGGAAGTCCACGTTGCGCTGTGTCTTGCAGACCTCCTCGGTCTCCGCCTCGACGGAGAAGAGCGAGCTGCAGCCGGTGGTGAGCAGGGGAAGGGTGATGAGCAGGATGCGGATGGAAGAGCGCATGGGTCGGCTCGATCAGAAGAAGTAGAGGAGGAAGCCCAGCTTCACGGCGGGCGTGGTGAAGCGGAAGGTGAGCGGCGTGGCGGTGATGTCCGGGTCTCCCGTGACGTCCTGCAGGAGCTGCTGCGCTTCATCGATGACCAGCGAGCCGCGCGACAGGCCGACCCGGAGCGAGAAGGCGAAGCGCTCTGGCTTGCCAATCTCCAGGCCCAGGCTGGCGCCGCCGTAGTTGAAGCCCACGTCGTTGATGGGGACTCGGGTCTGCAGGGGAATGCCGCCGAAGCGATCCACCAGCTCGTTGTAGTTGGCGTCGAAGTAGTGGCCCAGATCCAGGTTGATGGAGGGAGTGATGAAGGCGGTCAGCGGCACCAGGCTGATCCCTCCACGCACTCCCAGGCTGAGGGTGTTCGTCGTGAAGCCCGCGTTGATCCGCAGCCAACGCACCGGCCGCACCACCGCGGAGACGCCGACACCGTCCGGCGCTCCCACGTCCAGCATCACGCCGAACCCGAGCTTGTCTCCGGGAGCCTCGGCCTGGGGTTCTGCCGAGGATGGGTCTGAAGAGGTGGAGTCCTGCGCCCGGGCCTCCACGCCTACCCCGAGCGCCAGCACGGCGGTCAGCGTGGCACTCAGGCGGGAGAGGGCAGCGGTCTTGCGTCTGCGCATCAGGGAAGCCGTCCAGGAAGAGTGAGGGCCCCATCATTCGCGGACCGTTGAGGAAAGAGAAGTGCTCAGCACACGCAGCTCCTTCAGTGCTGCAGTGGGCGCTTTGTAGGGGGAAGTGCGGCCTGGGGCGCCGGCACTTGTCGTTCAGGCATCACGGGATCGCCCTGCGGGGCAGGTTCCGATCCAAGGGGTGTCATCACCACGTTCCCTGTCACCCTCGTGCGGGCGCCTGAGAGAGGAAGGCCCACGAGGAGCTTGGGGGGACCGGATGATTGACGAGGTCGACCAGCGCCTGAAGGCGTGGGTGGGCGAGGTGGTTGGCGACATGCCCGTCTCCTTCGCGGCGCCGGAGCGGAGTTTCCGGGAGCACGGTGTCAGCCTCTATCTGCTGGAGCTGGGTGCGGCGCCACCGGCCCGCTCCGTGCGAAGGGTGCCCCTGCAGTTCGCCGTCTGTTATTTGATCACTGTCAGCGCGGAGACACCTGAGCGCTCGCACCAGCTCATGGGCGAGCTCGTGTTCGCGGCGCTGGAGACTCCCGACTTCGAGGTGGATCTCTCCGCCATTCCGCTGGAGCTGTGGACTGCCCTGGGTGTGCCGCCTCAGCCCGCATTCCGACTGCGAATGCCGGTGCGCCGTGAGCGTCCGGAGCCGAACGTCCGGCGCGTGCGCTTCCCGCTCGTCACGCACACGGTGCCGAACGAGGTGCTGCTGGGGTGCGTCGTGGGACCTGGGGACGTACCCATCCCGGGCGCGCTGGTGGAGCTGCCGGCGCTCAAGCTGAGCACGCGCACGGACGCGCGAGGCGCCTTCCGGTTCCCGCTCGTGCCGTCCCTGGAGTCCATTGGCCAGCTGGAGGTGCGGGCCAAGGGCGAGGTGCTCCAGGTGGGCGCCGAGGCGCTCGTGGCCGAAGAGGGGCAGCTGGTGATCCGCATGCCGTTGAAGGAGGGGTGACGTGCCGAACTATCTGACGCCCGGTGTCTACGTGGAGGAGGTCTCCACCGGGACACGCTCCATCCAAGGAGTAGGGACGACGACAGCGGCCTTCGTGGGCCGCGCTCCCGTGGATGATGCGCACCTGCACGAAGCCGTGGCCATCAATGGCTGGGCCCACTTCCTCAAGGAGTACACCAAGGGGGACAGCCCTGGCACGGCGCTGTCCCGGGCCGTCTACGGCTTCTTCCTGAATGGTGGGCGGCGCTGCTTCGTCGTCAACATCGGGGATGGCAAGCGGCTGGTGGGCGGCACGCGCCGCCGCGAGGGGCTGGGGGTGCTCGAGGAGGTGAGCGAGGTGGCCATGGTGGCGGCCCCTGGCTTCTCGGATCCGGCGGCCCATGATGCGCTGCTCTCGCACGCGGAGAAGATGAAGGACCGCATCGCGATCCTCGATGCGCCCGAGGACGTGGATGACATCGCCCAGCTCACCCGCATCGCGCTGCTGGAGGCGCCTGGGGCGGCGGCCGGCACGCCTCGGGAGCCCGGACAGCCGCAGAAGGGGTTGCGGCCCCGCATGTCCGATCAAGGGTTCGGTGCCTTCTACTACCCGTGGATCACCACGGTGGACCCGATAACGGGCGAGCGGGTGAACGCGCCGCCCAGCGGGCATGTGGCGGGCATCTACGCGCGCACGGACGTGTCCCGTGGAGTGCACAAGGCTCCGGCCAACGAGGTGGTGCTCGGCGCGGGCAACCTCGTGCGCCACATCACCCCCGAGGAGCAGGCGGAGCTCAACTCCAACGGCGTCAACTGCATCCGCTACTTCCCCAACCGGGGCATCCGCGTGTGGGGCGCACGCACGGTGGCGGGCGCTGACAGCGAGTGGCGTTACCTCAACGTGCGCCGCCTCTTCAACTTCGTGGAGGAGTCCATCGCCCTGGGCACTGGCTGGACGGTGTTCGAGCCGAATGATCCGACACTCTGGGGCAACATCCGCCGGGACGTGGGCGCCTTCCTGCTGCGGCTGTGGCGCGACGGGGCGCTGCTGGGCCGCACTCCGGACGAAGCCTTCTTCGTGCAGTGCGACGAGCAGACCAATCCGCCCGAGAGCATCGACGCGGGGCAGGTGGTGGCGCTGGTCGGCCTGGCGCCGGTGAAGCCCGCGGAGTTCATTGTCTTCCGCATCGGCCAGCACGCGGGCGGTGCGGAGGTGGAGGAGGTGAAGAATGGCTGAGGCGAACCCGCCGGTGGATGCACCGCCCGCGCAAGAGCCGGGCGCCCAGCCCGGCGCGCTGGTGGATCCGTTCCGTGCCTACAACTTCAAGCTGCTCATCGACGGGGTGACGGAGGGGCACTTCACCCAGTGCAGCGGGCTGCGCGCCAAGGTGGAGGTCATCCCCTACCGCGAGGGCGGCGGAGGCACCGTGGTGCGCAAGCTGGCGGGCCCGCTCAACCTGGGGCACGTGACGCTGACCTATGGCTTCACCACCTCGCCCGAGCTGTGGAGCTGGTTCCAGGCCTCGATGAACGGCCAGCCGCAGCGCAAGAACGTGTCCGTCCTGATGCTCGGGATGGATGGCCTCACCGAGGTGCTCCGGTACAACCTGCTGGAGTGCTGGCCCTGCGACTGGGAGGTGGCCGCGTTCGACGCGCTCAGCAACCAGATCGCCATCGCGCGGCTCGTCCTCACCTTCGAGTCCATCAACCGTGGATGAGCGAGCACAGAGACACTGGGGTGGCAGGCTGGCGCACGCCATGGCCCGCCGGCTGAAGGCGTGGGCCAAGGCTGTGTTCTGGGGAGCCTCGGGAGCCGGGCCTGTGGTGAAGAGAGAAGCGCCTCCACAGGAGGAGGCTTCTCCCTCCATCCCTCCGGCCGGCTGGCTCAAGGATGTCCAGGGGCTGAGCTCAGGCGCTCCCGCGGACTGGGTGGAGTTCGTCCAGCGGAATGCACGGACTGGCCCTGCTCGCATGCCGAGCAGGGTCTCGCCTCCGCGGCCTGCAGCAGCGGCGGAGCCACCCGCACGGCAGCTTACGCCTCCGGCTCCGGGCGAGATCCGCACGGAGGCGATGGCTCATACGCCGGTGCAACCGCCTCCCAGGCACGAGAGCACCGAGGGAGCTCCGGCCCTTCCAGGAACGCCAGCCCTGCCGAAGGGGCCGTTCTTCATGGGCGAGATACCGGCAGCGCCTCACGCGGAGCAACGAGCCGTGACTTCGCGTGCTCCCGCCATCGAGACGCTCAGGGCCTTCGCTCCTCGTGCAGCCCCTGCGCCGACCTTCCAAGAACTCTGGGTGGATCGCCCTATGCCTCACTTCGAACCACGTGAAGCTGCTTCTCCCGTCCCTCCTCGGCGCGAGGTGCCCGAGCAGGTGCCGAGCTCCGGACAGCAAGTCCACCCACCCGCTTCACGAGCCGATGCGCATGGACCTTCCGAGCCAGGGAGGAGAAGGGCCTATAGCCCACTTGAGTCCCGGATCCTGGCTCCCATCACGTCGCGCTCTCAGCGCTCGGAAGACCGGTCCGCAGCGGCTGCCGAGCCTCGTGCGTACAGCCCCGCGGCCTATCCCTGGAGTGAAGAGCCAGCGGTGGAGCACCAGCGTGCTCCCGAGCAAGAGTCTCAGGAGGATCTGTCGACGTTGATCGAGCGCTCATGGCCGGACCTGACGGAGAAGGAGGAGCGGCAGCTCGCGCAGCAGCCCACCGAGGTTCCTGCGCGCCCAGAGATCCGCTGGACCGGCCCGTGGCCCGATCTCCCTGAGGTCCTTCCCGCCGAGTCGGCGGAGGCTGATGCGCTGCTGCGTCAGTGGGAGCGGCTGACCCGGCTCGATCGTGAGCAACGAGGCGAGTGATGGAGCGCGTGGCCTTTCTCCTCGAGCCGAGCGGAGAACGCATCGGCGCTCTCCTCAATCCCGAGACGCTCGTGATGCGCCGCACCGCGGGCCTCCGCCCGAGGCGTGCGCTGGCAGGCGGGCTCGCTGGAGGCGCTCCCACGGATGAGCCGCTCCTCTTCACCGGAGCGGGGACTACCGAGATCCTGCTGGAGCTACTCTTCGACGTGTCCCTGCTGGGCTCGTCCGTCCAGACCGAGGATGTGCGCGATCTCACCCAGCCGCTGTGGAGGCTCGCGGAGAACAGCGTCGCGGAGGGGGGCTTCGGCCGGCCGCCCCGAGTGCGGCTCGTGTGGGGCAAGCGGCTCAATGAGCCGGCGGTGGTCGCCTCCATCGCCGAGCGGCTGGAGCACTTCACGTCCTCCGGTGCACCTCGGCGCTCCTGGGTGCGCATGCGCCTGGTGCGCGTGGAAGAGGCTCTCTCCGAGGCCACGGAGACTCCGCCCGTGGCTCCCGGCCTTACCCCCGAGCAGGTGGCGGAGCAGCTGCCACCGGAATCTTTCGAGGCCCACGAGGTGGTCGGCGCTGGCGGTTCGCCAGGGGAGCCACCCGTGGCGGGCCAGCGGCTCGACGAGATCGCTCACCAGTTCTACGGAGATCCCACGCTCTGGAGGCTCGTGGCCGCGCTCAATGGCATTGACGACCCGATGCGCGTCCCGGCGGGGACTGTGCTTCAGTTGCCCTCGGCCAGTGCGCTCCGGAGGGGAACATGAGCGGCTTCCGTGGCCTGCCAGCGCTGACGGTCGAGCTCGGAGGCACTGCGCTCCCGGCTACGGAGCTGCGGAGCCTGAGCTCGGTGCGGGTGCAGCAGCGGTTGTCCCTGCCCACGCTGTGCGAGCTGATCTTCGTGGATCCTCGGGGGGCGCTCGCGTCGCAGGGAGTGGCTCCCGGCACCACGTTGCGCGTCTCCACCGCGGCGCAGGTGGAGCCCCTCTTCACGGGTGAAGTGACCGGGATCGAGTACGCCCACGCCGCCGGTGGCCCGCGTGAGGTGCGGGTGCGCGGCTACGATCTGCTCCATCGTCTGCGCAAGCGTCAGCCGGTACGGGAGCACGTGCAGGTGACGCTGCAGGACGTCGCGCGGGAGCTGATGGCGGAGCTCGGCCTCTCGGTGGAGGTTGCCACGCCGGGGCCGCTGTGGCGGCAGCTCATCCAGCATGGGCAGTCGGATCTCGACTTCCTGGTAGAGCTGGCGGACCGCTGCGGTGTGTATGTCGTGCTCCGCGACGGCGCGGTGCGGCTGGTGACGCTGGAGGGTGAAGGCGAGCCGTTGCCACTGCTGCTCGGCGAGACGCTCCTTGAGGCCACCGTGGAGATGAATGGCGAGCCAGCCTGCCGTGAGGTCTCCGCGGATGGGTGGGATCCGCTCATGGCGCGGCATCACTCCGCTCGAGCCTCTCAGCCCCGGCAAGGACGGAGGGTAGGGGTGGAGGTGCCCCCTGCGCTCCTCGGGAGTCCGGGTGAGCGCACCCTCGTCAACGAGCTGGCGGAGGGGGACTCTCACGCCGAGGCCGCGGCGCAGGCGGAGCTGGATCATCGGAGCGCGCGAGAGGTGGTGCTCACGGCCCTGGCGGAGGGAGACGCGAGGCTGCGCCCGGGGACGCGCGTCGAGGTCCGCGGCATTACCTCTGCTGTGTCCGGCCGGTACGTGCTCACCGCCGTCACCCATGTGCTGGACGCACAGCGAGGGTTCGTCTCGGAGCTGTCCTCGGAGCCGCCACCGCGCAGGGGCCGGACGCGCACCTCGGGCGCGACGTTGGGTGTGGTGAGCCGTGTGGATGATCCAGAGGGACTGGGCCGGGTTCGCGCCACGTTGCCCGCATATGGCGGCGTGGAGACGGAGTGGATGCAGGTGCTCAGCGCGGGAGCGGGAGCGGGCCGAGGCCTCGTGATGCTGCCGGACGTGGGCGATCAGGTGCTGCTCATCCTGGTGGACGGAGATCCCTCACGAGGCGTGGTGATGGGAGGCCTCTTCGGTGAGCACGCTCCCACGGATCCGGGCATTGAGGGCGGAGCGGTACGCCGCTACTCCGCGCGGACTGCCCAGGGACATAAGCTCGTGCTGGACGACGCTGGCCTGACGCTCCGTTTAGAGGATGCAACGGGCAGCTACCTGGAGCTGAAGCCCTCGGGCATGCGCCTCCACTCGAAGGTACCGCTGGATATCGAGGCCCCCGGCCAGCCTGTGGTCATTCGCGGCGACTCCATCGACTTCAGGAGAGGGTGAATGCGCTTCCTGACCATCGATGCGCTGGTGGTATGCGCCCACGAGCTGGGGAAGGTGGGGCTCGTGGCTTCACAGTCCTGGGTCACCGTGGAAGGGCGGCCTGTGCTCGTGCGGGCTGATCCCGAGGGTCGGCCCATTGCTGGGTGCCCGAACATCGGCCCCACCATCAAGCCCTGCACGAACACGCTGGCGGTGAAGGTAGGCTATTCCTCGCTGCTCCGCATCGATGGGCAGCCCGTCTGCCTGGACACGCTGAGCGGGCTCACGGACGGCACGCCACCTGGGGTGGTCGAGTACAAGGTGAACGCCCCCGGGCAGTCTCTGGTCACGGAGGCGGGATGAACGGGGGGCCTCGCTACCGTGCCTGGCGCTTCCTGCACCCGGACCTCGACGTGGGCGAGGAGCGGGCGGGGCTGCGCATCGCCCCTACGGGCGCCGTCGAGATGGTGGAGGAGCACGCCGCCATCCGTCAGGCCGTGCTCCTGCTGTTGACGACGCTTCCCGGCGAGCGGGTGATGAGGCCCGAGTACGGCTGCGAGCTGCATCGGCTGGCCTTCTCGCCCTGCGACGACACCACCGCCGGGCTTGCCATCTACTACGTGCGTCGCGCGCTGGAGCGCTGGGAGCCTCGCATCCAGCTGCTCCAGGTGGACGCCACCCGCAGCCCCGAGAGCGCCGAGCGCCTGGACATCACCGTGGAGTACAGGGTGCGCGCCACGCAGCGCGGCGAGCGGCTCCTCTATCCCTTCATGCTTGCGGGAGGTGCTGGCTGATGTCGCTCCCGTCTCCTCAGCTGGATGATCGGACGTTCCAGCAGTTGCTCGACCAGGCACGCGCCCACATCACCCAGGCGTGCCCGGAGTGGACCGATCAAAGTCCGCACGATCCGGGCATGGTGCTGCTGGAGGCCTTCGCCCACCTGACCGAGACCATGCTCTACCGGCTCAACCGGTTGCCGGAGAAGGTCTACGTGGAGTTCCTCCGGTTGCTGGGCGTACGCCTCCAACCTCCCGCGGCCGCGTCGGTGACGCTGCGCTTCAGCGTGAGCCGCCCAGCCGAGAACCTGGTGGACGTTCCGCGTGGCACCCGCGTCACCCTTGCACGGGCGAGTGCGGGCACCGAGCCGGTCATCTTCCTGACGGCGGAAGCGGCTCGCATCCCGGTGGGAAAGACCGAGGTGGAGGTGCGGGCCTTCCACTGCGATCAGGTGGACGCGGAGCTGGCGGGCCAAGGCACCGGCCAGCCGGGCCTCACCGTGCGGGCACGCCGGCCGCCCATCGTTGCCCCCACGGGAGACTCGCTGGATCTGGTGGTTGGCGTAGAGGCACTGCCTGGCGAACTGGACGGCCGCGCCCCGGCCCGTCAGTACGAGGGCCGCACCTATCGCATCTGGCGAGAGGTGGATGACTTCGCCTACCTCGCACCGGACGAGCCCGCATACGTGGTGGACCGGATGACGGGCACCCTCACCTTCGCTCCCGCGGCGCGCATGTCTGGAGAGGACGGAACGCTCGGCGAGGCTCGAGCACTGGCAGCCATTCCCGCAGCCGGGCGCGCCATCCGGCTCTGGTACCGGCGTGGCGGTGGCGCCTCGGGCAACGTGGCGGCGAACACGCTGGAGGTGCTCAAGGATCCCATCCCTGGCGTGAAGGTGACCAATCCCCAGCCTGCGGTAGGCGGAAGGCCCGCGGAGACGCTGGAGAACGCGCTGGTGCGTGGGCCGCAGGAACTGCACTCACTGCGGCGGGCCATCACGGCGGAGGACTTCGAGCTGCTGGCGCTGCGCGCCTCGGGGGCAGTGGCGCGCGCCAAGGCCGTCACCCTGGCGCAGATCTGGGCCCATGCTCCCGCGGGCACGGTGGAGGTGCTGCTGGTGCCCCATGTGCCTCCCGAGGTACAGGGCCGCTACGGCGAAGGCGTGACAGTGGCCGCGCTTCGCCAGCACGAGACAGAGGAGGCGCGGGTCCGCATCCGGAAGGAGCTGGAGGATCGCCGGCCGCTCGGGACCGAGTGCTGGGTGAGCTGGGCGCGCTACAAGGTGCTGAGCGTGCTGGCGCGAGTGGTGGCGCATCGAGCGGAGGATGCGGTGGCCTTGCGGCAGCGCCTCTTGGAGCGCCTCTACCGGACCCTCACGCCGCTGCCCTCCTCGCTGCGGCCAGGAGGATGGCCCTTTGGCCAGGCACTCCGGGCCTCGCACGTCTATGACATCCTGCTGTCCGAGCCGGGCGTCAGCTACGTGGACCGCGTGCGGCTGCGCGTGGACGAGGTACCGCAGGATGTGCGCACGCTCGCCCCAGACAGCTTCCAGCCCAATACCTTCTACGCGGGCGGGGCGGAGACGCTGTTCCGCTCGGTGAACGCGGGGGACGGGTGGGAGCCCGCGGGGCGCTTCGCGGGTGAGCAGGTCGAGGTGGTGGAGGCGCACCCCGAGCGCGCGGGGCTGGTGGCCGTGGCTGCTCGGCTGGCGGGGGACGCCCAGCAGCGCTCGCGCATCCACATCTCCTCGGACTGCGGCGAGACGTGGGAGCGTGCCACGCATACGCTGGACACCGTGGAGGATCTGGCGTGGACGCTGCGAGATGGCACGCCCGTGCTGCTCATCGCCACGCGCGTGGGCCTCTTCGAGCTGGCCGTGCGTCCCGGCGCCACGCCGCTGCAGGTGCTGGTGGATCCCAACAACCAGGACCTGGGCTTCTTCGCCGTGGCGGCCACGGCCGACGTGCGGGGCGGGGTGAGCGTCGCGGTGAGCGGGATGGGACAGGCTGGCGTCTTCCTCTCCAGCACTGGAGGGCGCGGCGGCAGCTTCCGTCCCATCGGGCTCCGTGGCCAGGACGTGCGCGTGCTCGAGGTCCAGCGGGACGGGCCGCGTGCCTTCCTCTGGGCGGGGCTGGCGGCAGCGAGCGGCTCGGATCCGGGCAAGGGCTGCCTGAGCCGCGAGCTGCTGGGCAGCGCGGATCCACCGGACGGGTGGCGCGCCTTCGACAAGGGCTGGGATGGAGGGAGCTGTCTGGCGCTGGCCTTCTCCGGCTCCACTGTGTACGCCGGCTCGCACCGCGCGGGAGTGCTGTGGCAGGACGCGAGCCGGCCCAGCCCCCAGTGGCAGCGGCCCGATGTCGGCAGTGGCCTGCCCCTCCGAGAGGCCGAGCGGCTCTTCCAGCCCGTGTACGCCCTGGCCACGGCGCCCGAGGGTGCGCCGCTCCTGACGGGAGGTCCGGGCGGTGTCTTCCGCAAGCCTGAGAACAGCCTGCGATACGAGCCCTGCTCCACGCGGGAGTTCACCGAGAAGGTGACGCTGCCGCCCACCTGGCTCTTGTGCTCCGGCTCCCACGAGCTGGAGGTGGTGACGGACGATGAGGAGCACTGAGATCCTCAGGTTGCTGCCGGGCGTCTTCCAGCGGACCGCCCGTGAGGGCAGCCCGTTGATCGCGTTGCTCGGAGTGATGGACGTGCTCCACGCGCCCACCGAGGCCATGTTGGAGGGGCTGGATGCGCTGTTCGATCCACGCCGGGCGCCTGAGCGCTTCGTGCCTTTCCTCGCGCGCTGGGTAGACCTGGACCTGCCGGTGACGACAGGGCTGGGGCGCCTGCGCGAGCTGGTGGCCGCGGGGGTGGAGCTGTCGCGGTGGCGCGGCACGGCGCGCGGGTTGTTGCTGTTCCTGTCCACCGCTACGGGCCGCCGGGACTTCGAGCTGGACGAGCGGGTACCAGGTCCGGACGGCCTGCCCCGGCCCTTCCACATCCGCGTGCGCGCCCCGGCCGAGCTGGCGCCACATCGTCCCATGCTGGAGCGGATCATCGAGCTGGAGAAGCCCGCCTACGTCACCTACGAGCTGCACTTCACGCAGCTCCCGCAGCCAGGAGCGAGTTGATGC
>Ga0247825_10000272_pt1 | contig 31850 bp, 19 predicted proteins | sample 13C_Vanillin_Day_FD_194413 | JGI IMG/M metagenome (GOLD analysis project Ga0247825, IMG submission 194413) | Soil microbial communities from agricultural site in Penn Yan, New York, United States - 13C_Vanillin_Day48 | ecosystem: Environmental > Terrestrial > Soil > Agricultural land | place... | reverse complement strand
GGCTCCCACGGCTTGCCCCGTGGGAGCCTCGGTTTTCCGCATCAGAAGAGCCGGAGCTGGTTCTCCGGAGCCTCGTCTGCGCCTCCCTTGGGCAGCAGCTGGAAGCCATGGGTCTTCGCCCACTCCTCGGTAGGACCGGCCCAATGGAAGCGCTGCATGATCACGTACCCGCGCTCATCGAACTCAACGCCCTCGGCTACCAACTTGTCAGGTTGGTGGAGTCCGGACGTGGTGATGCGCCCATTGCGGCCGATGACCCGCTGCCAGGCCACCTGGACCGAGCGGGGCCCCAGCGCCCCCAGGGCGTGGCCCACGATGCGCGCCTCGCAGCCGTCTCCCACGATGGCGGCGACATCCCCGTAGGTGGCCACCTGGCCTCGGGGGATCTGGTTCACGACGGTGTAGATGCGCTCGAAGTAGTCCTGCTCGTCATTGGGGGGCACGACAGCTCCTGTCGCTGCGGAGGAGTCTCCTCCGGAATGGGTGGTAATAGGTTGGCTGGATACCATACCACCCATTGGGTTGGGAGCCTCGAGAAGGTTTTCAGGTGGGTAGCGGCAGCGCGGAGGCCTTCGCCCAGCGCCTGCTCAGGGCGTGGCGTGCGCCAAGCGCAGGATCATGGGAGAATTCATCCTCACGCCCGTCTCCGGCTTGATGTTGACCGTGTTCGGCTCGCAGGTGACCTGTGTCTCGGCATCGACCGTGGAGAACCCCGCCGCCTTGAACCAGTGCTCATACGAGGCCTTGTTGGGCAGCCACCACGAGATCTTGTCGATGTGGGTATAGGGCAGGATCTGCACCGGCGTCGGGTTCTCATCGTGCTCCGTCCAGGTCGAAGCCGTTGCGATACAGAGCCCGCGGCAGACGCTCCGCGCCGCCCTCAAGGCTCCGATCGGATCGCGCAGGTGCGGAAGCAGCGCGCCAACGAAGACGAGATCGAACGGCTCGCTGAACAGGGCCGGGCTGACCTCGTAGATCCGCCCGTTCACGTAGCGGACCTTCGACTCCAGGATGTCGTGCATCGCCCAGAACGAGGCCGACGCCGGCCCGTAGTAGATCGGCTTGCCGTCGATCAGGCGCTCCGGGGGGCGGCCATCCTCTCCCGTGTAGGAGTGGACTCCGTAGACATCGAAGTCGCCGTAACCACGGGTCTCGACGACGGTGACGTCCGCTCCCTGCGCCTCCATCCAGAAGCTGAACCAGCCCGAGGCGGGGCCGATGTCCAGCACGCGCTTGCCGCGCAGTGAGGGAAACCGGTAATCGGCAATCGACAGGGCGATGTCCCAGTCGCCGTCCATCCGCACCCCGTTGCTCAGCGAGAAGGAGTGGTAAAAGTGGACGTTCCGAGTGATCTCTCGGCACTGCTCGGCGGATTTCCTGGCTTCGAAGATGAAGTCAACCATGTGAGCCCCCCTCTTGAATGAGGCCTACACCTTATTCGATCCCGTACTTGCCGGGAGCCAGGACACCCTTCGGGTCCAAGGCCCGCTTGAGCCGCGACAGTACGTCTGGCAGCACCTCGAGCTGGGACATCGCCTCCTGCTGAATGTCGAGAGGAGCCCTGGCGATCGAGATTCCCGCCTTGGCGTAGGCCTGGAGCAAGGCGCGCATGCACCGCCCCGCGCGCTGCCGCTCCTCCCCATCCTGGCGGTTGAAGGGGAGGATGTGCAGCGCCCGGGCCATGCGCGGGCCGCACACGTACTCGACGACGTACTCGAAGCCGTGCTCGCCGAGGATGCGCCGTGACAGCGCCTGATGCTCATTGGCGGTCTTCCCCACCATGGGCGTGGCCGGCAGAAACCAGGTGGCTCCGTTGCCAGGGCGCCACTGGAGCAGCCCCAGCTCGTCCCGCGTGGGATGCCCGCTGAACGTGTCGATGTGGATCTTCAGGACCTTGCTCTTCTCCGCCTCGGCATGCGCGATGTAGCGGGCCTTGCCGGACTTCAGGAAGTGGGCCTTCACCCTCTCCAACATCGGCTGCACGGCCTCCTCCGACGGCCCGTAGAAGGCACCGGACACGAGCCACGCGCCCAGTCCGTGCTTCTCCCTCAGCTCCTTGCGCAGCTCGGCGGGCAGCGGGGTCTTCCCTCCTGTCCTCTCGAAGGGATAGGCCTCCTCGGTACCAAACGCGTACACATCGCTCGTCACCTTGAGGAGCGTGGGCACCACGTTGTTGAGCTTCAGCGGACGGACCAGCTCGAAGATCTCGGCGAGATCCTCGTCCTCCGGGAAGGTGAAGAAGAAGGAGCGGATGACCGGGGGGCGCGGCATCAGCCACACGCCCATGCTCGTGACGATGCCCATGTTCGACTGGACGAAGAGCCCATCGAGGAACGGCCCGTACCCGTACTTGGACAGGTGCTGCAGCTTCGAGCCGGGCAGGGCTCCCTCGGAGGTGCGCAGCATCTCGCCGGTGGGCAGGACCACCTCGTAGCCACAGCTCATGCCGAAGTGATCGAAGTACGGCGTGTACCCCGCCCCCTTGTCGAGCGTGTTGCCCAGGACGCCCCCGTCGGGCGGGCCCGAGGTGGTGTCCATCATCAGCTTGTGCCCGCGCCGTCCCAGCTCCTCGTAGAGCTGCGCGTAGGTGACTCCTGGCTCCACCACGGCATAGGCCAGCGTCTCGTCGATCTCGACGATGCGGTTCATGCGCTTGCCAAGATCCACCACCACCTGCCCCGGCCGCACCGGCGACCTGAGGCCGAGGCCACGGTTCTCTCCCGTGCTCGTGGGCCAGAGGTGGACGCCGTGCTCATTGGCCGTGCGGACAATGGCCTGCACCTCCTCGGTGGATCCTGGGAAGACGACTCCAGCGGGAGGCATCGCCCCACTGGGGAGCAAGTTCACTCCATAGCGCGCCAACGTCTCGGGCGCCGTGTCCACGGCCTCGGAGCCGAGGTGCTTGCGGACAGCAGAGAAGAAGGACTCGGAAGGACTGGGCATGGTAGGGCTCATCCTGCCATGCTGACCCCCCTCCTGCTTGCCTTGGCGCTGGGCGCCGCTCCCGCCACACCGGCGCGCCCCGTGCTCATCACGGTGGATGACCTGCCCATCACGGCACCCTCGCTCCATCCCGATCCTGCGGAGCGCGAGCGCATCACGCGCGGGCTGCTGGCGGTCCTGAAGAAGCATCGCATCCAGGCTGTGGGGCTGGTGACCTGGGGGCGGATGAAGGATCCCGAGCGGACCCGGCTGCTCGATCTATGGCTCGCGGAGGGGCACGAGCTGGGCAACCACTCGGCTACGCACCCCTCGCTCACGCAGCAGAGCGCGGAGGCCTTCATCGCCGACGTCGAGCAGGGCCGGCGTGAGCTCGCAAAGTATCTGGCCACGAAGGGCAAGACGCTGCGGTTCTTCCGCTTCCCCTTCCTCCGCGAGGGCGAGACACCCGAGAAGCTGCGCGCCGTCCGCGCCTATCTCGCCACGTCAAAGCAGACGGTGCTGCCCGTCACCATCGACAACCAGGACTGGTCCTTCGAGGAGCCCTTCGTCCAGGGCAAGCCGGTGTCCGAGGAGTATCAGGAAGCCCTTCGCGTCGCGGTGCGCAACGCGGAGGTCCGTGGGGACAGGCTGGTGAGCGGAGTGTCGCCACAGATCCTCCTGCTGCACGCCAACGCGGTGGGCGCGGCGGAGTGGGATCGCCTCTTCACCTGGATGAAGCAAAGGGGCCACCGCTTCGCCACAGCCGACGAGGTGCTGGCCCACCCCATCTTCTCCGAGCCCCACGAGTTCATCGGTACGCATGGGCCCTCGCTGTGGGAGCGGCTCATCGACAAGAAGGTGCGCAAGGACACGGAGACCGCAGTCCAGACCCTGCTGCTCAAGCAGGCCGAGGCATGGAACCAGGGAGATCTCGACGCCTTCTGCGCGGTGTACGCGGAGGATGCCGCGTTCGTGTCCCCCACGGGCCTGACGCGGGGGCGGGCGGAGGTGCTCGCGCGCTACCGCAAGCGCTATCCCGACCGCAAGGCCATGGGGACGCTCTCGTTCGAGTTCCTGGAGACGCGGCTGGCCAAGGGCATCGAGTACTCCGCCTTCGGTGACGCGCTCCCCTCGCGGGTCCACGGCGTGAGCGTGGTGGCGCGCTGGAAGCTGGAGTACCCGGACAAGGCGCCGGCCAGCGGCCTCACGCTGCTCGTCCTGCACCGGCGGGGCGACGGATGGGAGATCGTCGAGGACGCTTCCATGTAAGGTGTTGGAACCTCCATGCGCCGGCTCCTCCTCAGCGCGCGGCAGCTCTGCACGCGGCACCCCGTGGCGGTGGGCGTCACCAGCACGTTCCTGCTGAGCCTGCTGCTGCGGCTGCTGTACCTGCTGAGCTCACCGGACCGGACCTGGCCGTTCTCCATCTTCTTCTACGGGGACAGCCGCTTCTTCCACACCTACGCCCTGGACTGGGTCCGGGATCGCCCGGTGCAGGCCACGCTCCCGTACCATCCACCGCTGTTCCCCGCGTTCCTCGGGTGGCTGTACCAGCTCCTCGGAGAGCCTCAGGGCAACGCCTTCCCCTACAAGCTGAGCCTCGCGGTGCTCAACTCCGCCACGGTGGCGTTCTCGTGGGCATGGTGGCGCCGGGTGCTCGGCACCGCCTGGAGCCTGCTCGCGGCGGGCCTCTTCGCGGCGAGCTTCGGGTGGCTGATCCTCTCCACCACGTACAGCAACGAGGTGCTCTACGCGCTCTTCCTCTCCGCCACGTGCGCGCTGGTGCTCCAGTCACGTGGGAGGATGTCGTGGTGGACGGCCGCGCTCCTGGGCGCCGTCATGGGCCTGGGCTCCCTCACGCGCGCCGAGCACCTCTACCTGTGGCCCTTTCTCCTCGCGTATGCCGTCTTCGACCGGGATCGCCAGGTGCCGCTGAAGCCCCAGCTCGTCCGCTGGGCCGTGGCGGTGGCTGTCTCGCTGGCAGTGCTGGCTCCGTGGAGCGTGCGCAATGCGCGCGTGCTCCGCGAGCTCAATGAGCGCAACCCCGGCCTCGAGCCGCTCCCCGAGCTGACGCTCGTCACCGTGTACGGCCCCATCAACTTCGCCATGGCGAACAACGCCCAGGCGACGGGCGGCTTCACCCCGGATCTCGTCAACCAGCTGGGCGCGAACGGCAACCTCGATGTGTCCAATGCGGCCCAGCGCAACCTGCTGCTGCACGGCTACGCGGAGGGCCTGCGCTGGATGGGTGAGAACCCCGGCGACGCGGCGAACCTGCTCCTCGCCAAGCTGGACCGCTGGCTGGACGGCCTGAGCCTGGGGCTGGGTGCGTCCAACTTCCCATCAGGGCTGCGCGGCTCGAGGCCCCCCGTGGATGTCTTCATCCCCGAGAGCACCTGGCTCAAGTGGCCGCTCACGCTGCTGCTGCTGGCCGGAGCGGCGCTCTCGCTGCGCGCGCCCTACCGGGCCTTCAGCCTCTTCTCCCTGGTGCTCTTGCACCGCTTGCTCATCACCCTGGCCTTCTTCGGCTATGCACGAGGGCTGCTGGCCATCTTCCCCGCGCTCGTGCCGCTGCTGCTGCTGCCCGGCCTGGTGCTCGCCTCGCGCCGCCCCGCGCTCTCTACTCGGCTACCTGCCCTGGCGGCGGCGGCCCTGCTCCTCTTCTGGGTTGAGACAAGCGTTCTCGCTCTCCAAGAACCCAGGAGTTTCTCTGCCAGCGGCACCACGGATCGCACCGGCGGCAAGCTCATCCAAGACGACTGGGTGCATATCTGGCCAAAAAGTTGACCCGAGCTAAAGTGTCCTCTGGCGGACTCTGGGTACTCCTTGTCTGGCCGAGGAAACTGGTTTAGAAACGTTGGCTTCCAATCAGTTTTTTGGGCAGCTGTCCACCAACCCCCCCCAACTGCTGCCGTTCCCCTTGGGGCCGCTCCGCCGGTCTCATGTCCCGCCGTTCATCACCAGGAGTGCCGAATGCGCAATGCCGTAAAGTTGACCGCCTGTCTCGCGGTGCTGTTGTCGGTCGCGAGCTGGGCGTTCGTTCCCCCGCAGTCGGGCCCCAGCTCGCTCGCGAGCAAGGCCTTCTTCAAGCCGGAACTCACCATTCCGATCACCAACATGCCGCTCCAGGAGGCTCAGGCGCAGCTGTCAGCGCAGAGCACGAGCGCGTGGAATGACTTCTTCGCGCGCAACGGCAAGAACTTCAATGTGTACCTGGATCCGCGCACCGGCTCGGCAACGGCCATCCAGGGCGCCATCCCGATGATCCCCGGCACGGGCGTGGGCAACAACGTGACGATCTCCACCGTGCGCCAGCAGCTGGGCCGCATGGTGAACACGGTGAACGAGGCGGTGGTGGGTGACCTCATCGTCAAGTTCATCTCGGAGAACTCGGCGGCCATCGGCGTGGACCCGCTGGAGCTGGGCGAGCCCCGCGTGACGCAGGTGGCCGACTACCTCTGGATGGTTCACATCCCGCAGCAGGTGAACGGCGTGCCCGTGCGCCACGCGCGCGTGGCGGCCGTCATCAACCACGGCAACCTCATCCTCCTGGGCACCGAGTCCTGGGCCAAGCCGCAGGTGGATGTGAAGCCCGCGGTGACGTCGGCGCAGGCCATGGCGGCCAGCACCGAGCAGCTGGGCCTCTACTCCACCCCGGCCAACCTGTGGCAGGAGCCGACGCTCGAGATCGCCCCCATGGCGCGGGCGAACACGCAGAACGGCCAGTCTTTCATCGGCACGATGGGCGCCGGCTACAGCCACGCCCTGGTGTGGACCTACGGCTTCCATGAGGCCGGCCAGCACGCGCGCTGGAAGGTGACGGTGGACGCCCACACGGGTGAGCTGCTCGCCCTCGAGGACGACAACCACTACGTGGATGCCAACATCACTGGCGGCATCTACCCCTCCACCAACACCGAGATCTGCCCCAACAACGAGACGTGCGGCACCATGCAGCCGAACTCGCCGATGCCCTTTGCTGACACGAGCTTCGCGGGGCCCAACAACTTCACGGACAGCGCCGGTGTCTACAACTACTCCTCCGGCACCGTGACCACCACGCTGAACGGCCGGTACATCCGGATCACCGACACCTGCGGTCAGGTCACCTTCAGCTCCCCCACGGGCAACGCGAACATGGGCGGCGTCAATGGCAACCACGACTGCACCTCGGCCGGTGGTGGCGCGGGCAACACCGCGGCGTCGCGCTCTGGCTTCTACGAGCTGAACAAGCTGGCCGAGCAGGCCCGCGGCTGGCTGCCCACCAACACGTGGCTCCAGCAGCCGCTCACCTCCAACATGAACCTCACCCAGACGTGCAACGCCTTCTGGAACGGCACCAGCGTGAACTTCTATCGCAGCGGCGGCGGCTGCCGGAACACCGGTGAGATCGGCGCTGTGTTCGATCACGAGTGGGGCCATGGCATCGACAACTTCGACGCCAACGGCACGCTGAGCAGCTCGTCCGAGGGCTACGCGGACATCGCGGCCAACTACCGCCTGCAGACCTCGTGCGTGGGCCACGGCTTCTTCTGGACCGCCAACAGCGGCTGCGGCCAGACGGCGGACGGCACCGGCTTCAACGCGGACGAGGCGCAGACGGGCGCCGCCCACTGCAACACGGACTGCTCGGGCGTGCGTGACTCTGACTGGGCCAAGCACGCGAACAACACGCCGGACACGCCGATCAACTTCGTCTGCGGCAGCTGCGGCTCCGGCTCCGGCCCCTGCGGCCGCCAGGTGCACTGCGCCGCCGCTCCCTCGCGCCAGGCCGCGTGGGACTTCGTGGCTCGCGATCTGCGCGCTGCTCCGTTCAACTACGACTCGAACACGGCCTTCATCGTTGGCAACAAGGTGTTCTACCAGGGCAGCGGCAACATCGGCTCCTGGCACGCCTGCAACTGCACCGGCGGCACCTCCGACGGCTGCGGAGCCACCAACGGCTACATGTCCTGGCTGGCGGCGGATGACGACAACGGCAACCTGAGCGACGGCACGCCGCACATGTCGGCGCTCTTCGCCGCCTTCAACCGCCACGGCATCGCGTGCAGCACGCCGGCCCCTGTCAACAGCGGCTGCGCGAGCGGCCCCTCCACGACGCCTGCCGCCACCGCCACGCCGGGCGACGGCCAGGTGACCCTGAACTGGACCGCCTCCACCGGCGCCACCGAGTACTGGGTGATGAAGACCGAGGGCTTCGCCGGCTGCAACTTCGGCAAGGCGAAGATCGCCACCGTCACGGGCACCACCTACACCGATGGCGAGGTGGCCAACAACCGTCAGTACTGCTACTCGATCGTCGGCGCCTCCTCGAACCAGGCCTGCTACAGCCAGGCCAGCGAGTGCGTCTGCACGACGCCGGTCTGCGCCCCGCCCGTCACGCCCACCGTGGTCGGCCCTGCTGATGGCGCCACCGGCGTGGACTTCGTCGTGACGCTCGACTGGGACGACATCACGAGCGCCACCTTCGATGTGGAAGTGGCCACGGACCCGGCGTTCACCGCGATCGTCGGCTCGGCCACGGGCCTGAACGTCAGCCAGTGGACGGTGACGCCGGCCCTGAGCCCCACCACCCAGTACTTCTGGCGTGTCCGCTCGGGCAACAGCTGCGGCGGCACCAGCACCTGGGTCACCCGGAGCTTCACCACGCGCGCCTGCGAGACGCTGGCGGCCCCCGCCCTCACCAACCCGGCTGATGGCGCCACGGGCGTTCACCCCATCGCTCCCCTGGATTGGTCTGACGTGACGAACGCCTCGGGCTACGACGTGCAGGTGGCCACCGACGCGACCTTCGGCACCATCGTGGCCGAGAACACGACGCTGACGGCCAGCAACTGGACCGTGAACCCGCCGCTGAACGCCAACACCACCTACTTCTGGCGGGCGCGCGGCAAGGACGCCTGCGGCGTGGGTACGTGGGCGGCCGGCTCCAGCTTCACCACGGACAACGTCTGCATCCCGATCGTGGCCACCTACGATGCCACGCTCCGCGTCCCGGCCTGCGGCGCTGCCTGCGGCTGTGACACCGGCCCGGATGCGATCAAGGGCCGCGGCACGATGAGCAACGGCAACGAGACCAACCGGCCCAACACCGTGGGCGGCACCTGCGTTGACGGCAACTCCGGCCGCTACATGCTGGACGAGAGCGTCGAGCAGATCAGCATGACGACCGTGGACCAGGGCCCCCTGGCCCCGGGCAAGCAGGTGGCGGTCAGCGTGCGGGTGTGGTGCTACGCCGCTTCGGACAAGCTGGACCTGTACTACTCGACGAACCCCACCTCGGCCAATCCGACCTGGACGGCCGTGGCCACGGGGATCTCCTGCCCGTCCACGCGCGGCTTCCACACCTTCAACCGCACGTTCCCGCTGCACGCCTCGGCCTCTGGCCAGCAGGCGATCCGCGCCAACCTCCGGTTCAGCACCTCGTCGTCCGCCTGCCCCACCGGCTCGTTCGACGATAAGGACGACATGGTCTTCACCGTCACGGCGCCGGTCATCGCGAAGGGCGTGCCGGGCAAGGCGATGCCGGGCAAGATGACGGCGAAGCCGGCCAAGGCGACGTCGACGACGCAGGGCCGCCGCGCGACGCGCTAACCGCTGTCCCCCTCCTCCCTGCGCCTGATGGGCAGGGAGGAGACCCCAAGCACGAGTATCCATAAGGGGGCTCCCAGGGCGATCTGGGAGCCCCTTTGTGTTTTTCCCCCTTCCATGGTGCGCTGTGCCATCGAAGAGGCGTGGACGCAGGAGCTTCGTGATGTCCGGGGCAGCCCCATTGCAGCAGGAGGCAGGACAGGTCGATGACGCCCTGCTGCTGCGCGCGCTCGCGGAGGCCGAGCGTGTCTCTCCGGATGGCAGCCTGATCCTGCTGCCCGTGCGTGACTCCCACGGGACGATCCTCGACTTCGAATGTCTCGCCGCGAACCCCACCGCGGAGGCCATCCTCGCCTCCGGTCAGCCGCGGCTGATCGGGCATCCGCTCCGGAAGCTGCTGCCGGAGCGGGACGCGGTGGGCTGGCTGGCGCTGCTCTGCTCGGTGGAGGCCTCGGGCCAGCCCATCTCGGCGGATCTCTCCGTGGCCTACGCGGACAGCCGGGGCGAGGGGTGGCTCTCCTGCACCGTGGTGAAGCTGCGCAGCTTGCTGATCGCCCGGTTCCGGGAGGTCAGCGTCGCCCGGCGCACCGAGGAGGCCCTGCGGCAGACGCGGGACCGGATGGTGGAGATCCTGGAGGGCACCCCGGATGCCTTCTTCACGGTGGACGCGAACTGGAACCTCACCTACGCCAACGCGCACACCGAGGAGCTCTCAGCCCTGCCGCGTGAGCAGATGCTGAGCCGGAGCCTCTGGGAGATGATCCCGAAGCTGGCGAAGGCTCCCTACGAAGAGTCGCTCCGCCGGGTGATGGCCGAGCGCAACCTGGACCGCTTCGAGGCGCTGTTCCCGCCGGATCACTGGTACGAGGTGCATGCCTACCCCTCCGGGCAAGGCCTGTCCGCCTTCTTCCGGAAGATCCGCGATCGGAAGCGGCTGGAGGCCGAGCGCAACGCGCTGCTGGCGCGCGAGCACTCGCTGCGGCTGGAGGCGGAGGCGCTGGCACAGCAACGCACGCGGGAGCTGCTCGCGGCGCAGGAGAAGCTGGTCCAGTCGGAGAAGCTGGCCGTGGCCGGGCAGCTCGCCGCGGGCGTGGGGCACGAGATCAACAACCCGCTCTCCTTCGTGCTGGGGAACCTGCACTTCGCGCTGGAGGCGCTGGGAGCGCTCTCGGGTCCCCTGTCGAGCACGGAGGTGCTCCAAGAGCCACTCGAGGCCCTGCGCGACGCACGCATCGGCGCCGAGCGCATCCGCAGCATCCTGACGGACCTGAAGCGCTTCGCCCGCGCGGACGAGTCCCTGCTGGGCCCGGTGGACGTGCAGGCGCCGCTGGAGTTCAGCCTCTCCATGGCCATGCCGCACCTTCGCCATCGGGCGCAGGTGGAGCGGCGCTACAGCCCGGTGCCCAAGGTGCTGGGCAATGAGGCGAAGCTGGGCCAGGTGTTCCTGCACCTGCTGATGAACGCCGCCCAGGCGATCCCCGAGGGAGATGTGGCGCGCCACCAGATCACCCTCTCTACTCGGATGGAGGATGGGCGGGTGGTGGTGGAGGTGAGTGACACGGGCCAGGGGATGATGCCGGAGGTGCTGGAGCGCGCCTTCGAGCCCTTCTTCACCACGAAGTCCATGGGTGAGGGCATGGGGCTGGGGCTCTCCATCTGCCTGGGGCTGGTGCAGAGCATGAAGGGGGAGCTGAGCGCCACGAGCAAGCCAGGCGCGGGGAGCACCTTCCGGGTGGTGCTGCCGACGAGCACCCAGCAGACGCAGATCCTGACCCCGACATCCGTGGCGAAGGCCTCTCGGCGCAGGAGGGTGCTGGTCATCGATGACGAGCCGGGGATCGCGGCGGTGTTCCGGCGCATCATCGGCCGCTCGCACGAGGTGGTAGTGGCGCAGAGCGGGCGGGAGGCGCTGGCGCTGCTCGCGAAGGACGACGCCTTCGATCGCATCTTCTGCGATCTGATGATGGCTGATCTGACGGGGATGGACGTGTACGAGACGCTGGCGGTCCATCAGAAGGAGTGCCTGGAGCGCTTCGTCTTCATGACGGGCGGCAGCTTCACGGAGCGCGCGCGCACCTTCCTGCAGACGGTGCCCTTCCCACGGATCGACAAGCCCTTCGACCCCCAGCACATCCGCGATCTCGTGGCGCAGTCCCCGTCGCTGCCTGGATCCCGAGCCTAGGTTTCACGGAGGAGGTGGCGAGAGCGCGCGCCACCCCTCTGCGATGGCGATGCCCACGTTGCTCATCAGATCCTGCTTCGCGTTCACCATATAGAGGTAGGGCGTCAGCGCCCACACCTCGCGCAGCACGCGGCGCGGCTCTGGGGCTGAAGCGCCCAGCTCGGCCTGGAGCAGCGGCAGCGCCTTGTCAGACAGCCGCAGCGCCGTGTCCACGACGAAGATCGTCAGGTGAGGGCGCAGCGCCCGCACGCGCCGGAAGAACGCGGCCACCTCATCCTGGGCCAGGTGCTTGGGCGGCGAGGACTTCATCTCCAGGTACAGCAGCCGGCCCTCAGCCGCGGCCAGTACGTCGAGATCCCCACCCACCTCGGGCGCGTGGAACTTCACGCCAGCGGCCACCTCGAATCCCAGGCGCCCACGCAGCTCACGAGCCACGTACCACTCGAGCGTGCCTCCGAAGTTGCGGACCGGATGCAGCAGGCGGTAGCGCCCACCCTCCTCGCGCGCGGCCATGCCCAGCGCCACGAGCTCCTCGGCCATCTCTGTCGCCCGGGCGGCCTCCACATACTTCGAGGCCTCCTCTGGGCTGAAGATCCCGCGCCGCAGGATGGCGCCTCTCAGGAAGAGGCGGAAGGCGTAGTGCCCGAGCCGCTCGGCGATGCGCTCGGCCAGGGCCTCGTCCACATCCGGCGGGAAGGGAAGATCCAGCGTGGCCAGGCTGGGCTGGAAGCCCCGGCGCACGAGCATCGCCAACAGCTCGCCTCCCGGCTGGAGCAAGGTCCGCTGCGGCGGTGGAGCCTCCGCTGCGTGCAGCTCCTGGTCCCTCGCCGTGGGACCTTTCTGGGTGAGAGGCTCGTCCATTTGCCACCTCCTTATCGGAATTCGGGCCTGGGTGTGCAGGGGGGGTCCCTGGCAGGGACGGCCGCACCCGGAGTCCTGGCGAGGTTTCACCCCTCTCTCCTCTCTCAGGCGGTAGGCTCCCCTCCCCTGTCCTCGCCTGGGAGAAACCATGAACACAGCAGGGATGCTCCGGTGGGCCGCATGCGGCCTGCTCCTCGCGACGGTGCTCGTACCGCTGCGGCTCCACGCGCAACAGACCGCCAAGCCCGTGCTCCACGGCAAGCACTGGGTAGCCATCACCGGCAAGCCGCTCGCGGCCACCGCGGGGGCCATGATGTTCCAGAAGGGAGGCAACGCGGTGGATGCCGCGTGCGCGATGCTCGCCGCCACCTCCACCATGTGGGACACGCTGGGCTGGGGCGGTGAGACGCAGGCCCTCATCTACGATCCGCGCACAGGCAAGGTGGTGGGCATCAACGCGCTCGGGGTGGCCCCCACGGGCGCGACGGTGGAGTTCTTCCAGAAGAAGAACATGAAGTATCCGCCCGAGTACGGCCCCCTGGCCGCCGTCACTCCTGGGACACCGGGAGGGCTGATGGTGATGCTGGCGGAGTACGGGACGCTCTCGCTGCGAGAGGTGCTCGGGCCCGCGATCCAGATGGCGGATGAGGGCTACCCCATCGAGGCCCAGCTGGCCGGCGGTCTCGAGAAGCACAAGGACAAGCTGAAGCAGTGGCGCTACTCGCGCGAGGTGCTGCTCCCGCACCTGGGCCAGGAGCACGAGGCTCCACGGCCAGGTGAGATCTTCCGCCAGAAGGATCTGGCGGCCACCCTGAAGAAGCTGGTGGAGGCGGAGCAGCAGGCGCGCAAGGCGGGCAAGAACCGCAAGCAGGCCATCATGGCGGCCTACGATCGCTTCTACCGGGGAGACATCGCCAAAGAGCTGGTTCGTGGCACCCAGGAGGAGGGCGGGCTCATCACGATGGAGGATCTGGCGCGCTGGAAGGTGCTAATCGAAGAGCCCGTCAAGACGGACTACAAGGGCATCGACGTCTACAAGCTCACCACCTGGGTGCAGGGCCCGGTGATGCTCCAGGCGCTCAACATCCTGGAGACGATGGACCTCAAGTCCATGGGCTACAACAGCGCGCGCTACATCCACGCGGTCTACCAGGCCATGAATCTGGCGTTCGCGGACCGGGACTTCTACTACGGAGACCCATACGTCCCGCCGGCCGAGCCCGTGCGTGGCTTGCTCTCCAAGGAGTACGCGAAGGCGCGGGCCAAGCTCATCAACTGGGAGAAGAACGATCCGAACGTGAAGCCAGGGGATCCGTACCCATACCAGGGCGAGACCAACCCCTATCAGCAGCTGCTGGAGCAGTGGCCACCCAAACCGCCCCCCGCGGCGCCGGACTCAAAGCAGGCAAGCCTGGAAGACTTCGAGCGCACCTTCTACGCCGGGACGACGTCCATCGAGGCTGCGGATGAGAAGGGATGGGTGGTGTCGATCACGCCCAGCGGTGCATGGATCCCCGCGGTCATTGCGGGACGCACGGGCGTAGGGCTGAGCCAGCGGATGCAGAGCTTCGTCACGGATCCCGCGGAGAATCCGTTCAACGTGCTGGAGCCTGGCAAGCGGCCTCGAGCCACGCTGACGCCGGGCCTGGCGCTGAAGGACGGCAAGCCGTACCTCGCGTTCGCGGTCCAGGGTGGAGACAGCCAGGATCAGAACCTGCTCCAGTTCTTCCTCAACGTGGTGGAGTTCGGGATGACGGTGCAAGAGGCAGCGGAGGCGGCCAACATCAACAGCTTCCAGATGCGGAACTCGTTCGGCGATCACTCCTCGAAGCCGGGCAAGATCCTGCTCCAGGAGGAGGTGCCTCCCTGGGTACGCAGAGAGCTGAAGCGCATGGGCTACGAGATGACCTTCGAGCCGCGCACCTCTGGCCCGATCAACGCCATCTACTTCGACCACAAGCATGGCACGCTCTGGGGTGGCTCCAGCCACCATGGTGAGGACTATGGCATCGCCTGGTAGGAGTGACTTCATGTCCCTGGCAACCCGCTGCACTGTGCTGCTCGTACTGCTCGCCCTCACCTCCCCGGCGAGCGCCCAGGCCCAGGCGAAGCCAGAAAAGGACGAGCGCCTCGAATACATCCGCTCGCACTACACGAAGTTCGAGTACCGCATCCCCATGCGTGACGGCACGCGCCTGTTCACCGCCGTCTACGTCCCGAACGACGCGAGCGCTAACAAGCGCTACCCCATCATCCTCCTGCGAACGCCGTACACGGTCGCGCCCTACGGACTCGACCGGTACAAGAACTGGCTCGGGCCGAACGCAGCCTATGAGAAGGAGGGCTTCATCTTCGCCTTCCAGGACGTGCGCGGCCGCCACATGTCCGAGGGCGAGTTCGTAAACGTGCGCCCACAGCGGGGAGCGAAGCGCGGGCCGAAGGACATCGACGAGAGCACCGACACGTATGACACCATCGAGTGGATGGTGAAGAACGTGCCCGCCAACAACGGCCGGGCGGGCATGTGGGGGATCTCCTATCCGGGCTTCTATGCCTCGGCGGGGGCCATCGACACGCATCCAGCGCTCAAGGCGGTCTCACCGCAGGCGCCCATCGGCGACTGGTTCTGGGACGACATGCACCGGCACGGCGCGTTCAACCTGGCGCTGGCGTTCAACTTCTTCTCGTCGTTCGGCAAGGCACGCCCCCAGCCCATCTCCAATGAGGAATGGGAGCGCTTCGAGCACGGCACGCCAGACGGCTACCAGTTCTTCCTGGAGATGGGCCCGCTGAGCAATGCGGACGCTCGCCACTTCAAGGGCGGCATCTCCTTCTGGAACGACATCGTCGCTCACCCCAACTACGACGACTTCTGGAAGGCCCGGAACATCCTGCCCCACCTGCGCAACATCAAGGCCGCAGTGCTCACCGTGGGCGGCTGGTACGACACCGAGGATCTCTATGGGCCGCTGCGGACCTATAGCGCCATCGAGAAGCAGAACCCGGGAATCTCCAACACGCTGATGATGGGCCCCTGGCCGCACGGTGGGTGGATGCGCACGGAGGGCACCGCGCTCGGGGATGTGGAGTTCGGCTTCGCCACCAGCAACACCTATCTGGAGCTCTCCCTCGCCTTCTTCAAGCACCACCTCAAGGGCGGCGACAAGGTGGACCTGCCCGAGGCCATGATCTTCGAGACGGGCGCCAACCGCTGGCGCCGCTTCGACGCCTGGCCTCCCAAGAACGTGCGCGAGGCCCGGCTCTACTTCCAGCCGAAAGAGGGCCTCGCCTTCTCTCCACCGAGCAGCTCGGGCTCCTCGCTCTTCGATGAGTTCATCAGTGATCCAGCCCGGCCCGTGCCCTACACGGCGGAGATCACCCCGGGCTGGGCCAAGGACTACATGACCGAGGACCAGCGCTTCGCCTCGCGCAGGCCTGACGTGCTCGTCTTCCAGACGGAGCCGCTCGACAAGGATCTCACCTTCGCGGGCCCGCTGGAGGCGGACCTCTGGGTGTCCACCACGGGCACGGACGCGGACTGGGTCGTCAAGCTCATCGACGTCAACCCGGGCAAGCTCCCGGGGTGGACCAAGGCGGACAACGAGTCCAACAAGAAGAACCGCGGCAGCCAGCAGACCCTCGTGCGCGGCGAGCCCTTCCGTGGCCGCTTCCGGGAGAGCTACTCCGAGCCCAAGCCCTTCAAGCCCGGCGAGCCCACCCGCGTCCGCTTCACCATCAACGACGTGCTCCACACCTTCCAGCGTGGCCACCGGGTGATGATCCAGGTGCAGTCCTCCTGGTTCCCCTTCATCGATCGCAACCCGCAGACCTTCGTGCCCAACATCTTCCTGGCCAAGGAGAGCGACTTCGTGAAGGCCACCCACCGCGTCTACCGCTCGCCGACGCAGCCCAGCTTCGTCAAGGTCAACATCCTGCCCTCCGCGGACGAGTGAGCCGCTACTTCCGGGGCGGCTCCTCGGCGGCCGGAGGCGTGGGGGGCGCCTCGCTCTTGTAGGGGCTCCAGGAGACCACCACCTCCTGGCCCATCGGATCGGTGCCGTAGAGGAAGTCGAGGATCTGCTTGATGCCGGGGGCAGCCTCGGAGGGGCTCACGAGGACATAGCCACGGAACCTGCCTCCTTCGAGCCCCTCCTCTACATGGACCACTTCGCTCCATGTCCGCGTGTCGATGTCCACGCCTCCATCCCAGTACCGGGTGACGCGCTCGACACGATCCCAGGTGATGTCTGTCGAGACATCTCGCACCACCACCTCGCTGCGCCAGCCCCCGTCCGGCTGCGCGCTCCAGCGGGAGACCTCTAGCTCGACGGGAGGAGGCTCATCGCTGGGAGGCGCCCCACGGGTGAGCACGAAGGCCGTCGCCGTGAGGAGCACGCCTCCCGCAGTACGGGCTGAGACCTTGACCGTGAAGCTCCGGGTCTCGTTCGGCCCGAGCGCCTGGATCGCATAGGAGTGCTCTGCTTCGGGCACGGCCGTCGTCGCTGTGGCACCGTCGCCAAAGTCCCACGCGTACGTCTCGAGTCGCTCCCTCTCCGAGACCGCCCTGAACAGGAAGGCCCCCTGCCGCCGCTGGGTGACCGTCAACCGAAGGGGCTCGGCCTCCTGGCGCTCACCCGGGCCGCATGCCCTCACATCGATCTCGACGATGCGCTCGGCCAGCACCCCTACGCGCCGTCCTCCGAGATCCTTGCAGACCTGGAAGCGCATGGCGTACCTGCCAGCCACTGCTGGCGCCTCCCATTCAAGCGACAGGCCCGGATGCAGTCCCGCGCTCCCGTCCTTCGTGAGCCAGATCCACCGATGGACCGCGCCGGGCTCGGTCCCTCCGCCCAGACGGGCCGCCAGTCCCATGGGCTCTCCTGCACAAACCCAGGGGCGATCCCGTTCGATGGCCTCGATCACGACGCTGGAGGCCAGCGGCACCATCTCTTCATGCAGCGCGGCGGCGAGCACGTCTCGTGAGGCCTCCCCCGCGGCAGGCGCAGGCAACACGGCCGAAGGAGGCCGCACGGAGGCAGGCGGCGGTGATGCAGGAGGAGCCACCCGCGGAGCAGCCCGCGGCGCTGCCACCGGAGAGGGCACCGGCGTCTGCTCTTCCTCCAGGGCCCACAGCGCGATGGCAAGAGCCACCGCTCCCACCATCAGCACGAGCCCCCATCGCCGCCACACGCGTGCTCGCGGCCCGGAGGCTCCCGCAGGCCGCGGCTGTTGAGGCGCGCTCGCCACGGGCCGCTAGAACCCGAAGTCGTTCAGGTGGCGGCCATACCCTTGAGAGTTGGGCCGGTACCACTGGTCATCCCAGCCCTTGAACTCCGCGTCATCGAGCAGGCGCTCCGTCTTCCCGTTGAGGATCACCGAGTTGATCAGCTGCACCGTGGTCGAGCCCACGTTCCGCGAGACGAGCCGGTCGGTCGCATCCAGGAACTGCACGGTGGAGCGGCTGCAGTAGTCCTGGAGGAAGCAGCCGCTGTCACAGGTGCTCAGGTTGTTGTACGTCGCGTGCTTGTCCTCCGCGACGTAGAGCATGGGCCACCCGCGCGGACCATTGCGCGAGTCACTCGTGTCGTACTCGAGCTGGCTGTACGAGTACCACGCTGACGAGTCACAGCTGCTCTTTCGATGCGCGGACAGATACGCCCAATCCACGTACCAACGCCCGCCCGAGTAATGAACCTCCAGGAGCTGGAACTCGGGATCGCCGTCATGCCCGGTGATGACACCGGTGTCATCGAAGAAGGTGTCCAGGTAGAAGATCTGCACCGTGCGCGTGGAGAAGCTGAGGTTCTTCACCGCGTAGTACGGCCGCCGCGCGAAGCCGCTCTCGCCGCTGTCGAACCACAGCTTCGGCATGAACCAGTAGGCGAGCTGGTACTCGCAGTCATCGTTGAGCCCATCACGATCGGCATCCGCACCCGAGCCCCAGCAGTTGTCCCCATACGGGATGGTGCTGAGCCCGTCGGCGCGCGCGACGGTCGTCATCGTCAACAAGAGCCCCAGTGACACGAGCGCGGTCCTGAGCAGGCGGTGCATTCGGAACCTCCACAACCAGTGAGAAAAGCCCGCGCCTTTCTCGGGGCGCGAGAAGCTAGCCCATTCTCGGACGTAGTGGGTTGGCTGTTGCGCGCCCCCCATGCCAGGTCCACCGCTTCGGAAATTCTTTTTCCCAAGAAGTGGAAATCGGTGGAGTCGCGAGAGACCTGCGCCTTCGAGGTCTCAACGCGGCGTGCCAGATCGACCGCACGCACCGAAAAATCCTGATTCTTCGAGGACTTGCGAGACGCTACGCAAAGTTTTCAGGATTCAGCACTTCTGGTCGTTTTGCATCTGGACGCAACTATCGGCCAGGGCGGACGATGATCTGTAGAGCCACTTCCCTGGCCATGAGCGTGGAGGGCACGAACATGTGGATCGAGGCAATCGTGATGCCCCGTGAGAATGACTCCCGGCCCTACCGCCCTGCGCCGCAACGTGACCGTCAGGCCGTGTACAAGGCGGCTCGCGACGAGAGCCTGGAGTTCCGCGCCGCGGTGTTGAACTTCCTGCAGGCGCAGCAGCTCATGGGCGCGGTGAAGTGGGTGAGCGAGCCGGGTTCGCTTCCCATGGTCACGCTGCGCTGTCAGCAGCGCGTGCTGGAGCACCTGCGCAAGGTGCCCGAGTTCGAGGCAGGTCAGTCGCTCTCCCTCGAGCTTCACTCCTGAACAGAGCGGGCTTTCTCGGGTTCCGCTCTGCTTTCTTGAACGTCCGGACCTCGGGCTTCGGTCTACTCGCCCCAACCCCAGTCGTGACAAGGGGTTACGCCTCAACCTCTGAAATTTGCTGGTTTTTCCGGAAGTACCGTGCCCTCGGTTTTTTGCGCCCGTGGCGTTTGGACGCAACCATTCGGCGGGGGAATACAAGCGGTTGGGAGATGCATCCACGACGAGCCTTGCTACCTTCGGGGCGTTTGAGCGGAGGTGCTCGAAATGTGGATTGAGGCGATTGTCATGCCGCGGGAAGAGGAAAAGCCGTACCGCCCTGCGCCCCAGCGTGATCGCCGAGCCATCCACGAGGCCGGGTGCTCCGAGAGCCTCCAGTTCCGCGACGCGGTGTTGAATTACCTCCAGACGCACGAGCTGATGGGCGCGGTGAAGTGGGTGAGCGAGCCGGGTTCGCTCCCCATGGTCACGCTGCGCTGCCAGGAGCGGGTGCTGGAGCGGCTGCGGCAGGCGCCTCACTTCGATGCGGGCCGCTCGCTGTCCATGGGGTTGCCCTCCTGACCGAGGGCCGATGTTGGAGCCTTCTACTAGACTGCGCGTACTCTGAGGACCGGATGGTTGGGAGGCCCCCAGGGTTACTGCATGTCCCCCGAACTCACCGCCAGCAAGCGCACTGAAGAACGCGTGGGCGCCTGGATCAACGCCCTGCCGGATCTCATCTTCCGGCAGAGCGTGGACGGCACCTTCCTGGACTTCATCGTCAACCGGCCCAGTGAGCTGGTGGTCTCGCCTGAGGCCCTCATTGGCGCCAACGTCCGGCAGATGCCGATACCGCCGGAGCTCATCGAGCGGATCCTGGCGCACCTGGAGCGAGCCGTCCGCGAGGGCAGCCTCGAGGTCTTCGAGTACGAGCTGTCCATCGGTGGCCAGCTCCAGCACTACGAGAGCCGCATCATCCGCAGCGGGCCGGACGAGGCCGTGTGCATTGTCCGCAACATCACCGAGCGCAAGCAGGCCGAAGGGCGGCTGCACCAGCAGGAGGAGGAGCTGCGCCGCCACCGTGCTCACCTGGAGGAGCTGGTGCACAGCCGCACCGAGAAGCTGAGCCAGGCCACACGGGAGCTGGAGGAGCGGCAGGTGCAACTCATCCAGGCCGAGAAGTTGGCCTCGATCGGGCAGATGGCGGCCGGCGTGGCGCATGAGATCAGCAGCCCGGTGGGCTACCTGATGAGCAACCTGAGCACGCTCACCCAGTACTGCTCGGCGATGACCCCGCTGCTGGAGCTCCAGCGGAAGCTGCTGGGGCCCCAGGGCTCAATGCCTCAGGAGGCGCGAGAGGCCGTGCTCGCCCAGATGGCGGAGCAGTGGAAGCAGACGGAGATGGACTCCATCCTCGAGGATCTGCCCGGGCTGCTCCTGGAGTCCATGGAGGGTGCCAGGCGCATCAAGGACCTCGTCCAGAGCCTGCGCATGTTCGCGCGGGAGGACTCGGGGGAGCCGCAGCTGGCGGACTTGAACGAGGAGCTGGAGTCCACGCTGCGCATGGTGTGGAACCAGCTCAAGTACAAGTGCACGGTGGAGCGGGATCTCGGGCCGCTGCCGCGCCTGCGCTGCCACCCGAACCAGCTCGGGCAGGTGTTCGCCAACCTGCTCATCAATGCGGCCCAGGCCATTGAGCGCCAAGGGGTGATCCGCATCCGCACGTGGCACGAGGGCAAGGAGGTGGCGGTGCGCATCTCGGACACGGGCCAGGGCATGACGCCGGAGACGCTCGCCCGGCTCTTCACGCCATTCTTCACCACCAAGCCCCGAGGCCAGGGAACAGGCCTGGGCCTGTCCGTCAGTCAGAGCATCATCGCCCGGCACCAGGGCCGCATCGAAGTGAAGAGCGAGCCCGGTAAGGGCACCACCTTCACGCTCTTCCTGCCCCTCACGGAGCCGGAGGAGGACCCATGAGGCCCAGGAGGGCCCGGCCCAGAAGGTCGCGGATGACGGCGGGGGACCAGGCCATCAACGGTCCGCTCATGGCGTCGCGCACGTAGCGCTCGATGGGGCGGCTGCGGAGGTAGCCCGCGCCCCCCGCGATCTCCATGGCGGCTGTGGCAATGGCGATGGCGGCCTCATTGGCCACGGCCTTGGCCTGCATCTGCAGGAAGGGGAAGTCTGGCGTGCGCAGATCCGCGGCGGTGGCGGAGCGCATGGCCAGCGAGCGGGCGGCCTCCAGGCGGATGCTCATGTCTGCGATGGAGAACTGAACCCACTGCAGCTCGGCGAGCGGCTTGTTCTCCGGCGGGAGGCGGCGCTCCTTGGCGTAGCTGATGGCGAAGGCCATCGCCGCCTCGGCGAGCCCCACGGAGATCCACGGCAGCCCCGCGGAGATGGCGGTGGATCGAGTGGGATCGATCTGCAGCAGCCGGGACTCCGGCAGCAGCGTGTCCTTCATATGCAGCAGCTGGCTGCGCGTGGCGCGCATGCCCATCGGATCCCAGATCTCCTCGACCTGGATGGAGTCATCCTTGTCGATGATGAAGAAGCGAGGCTGCCCATCGCAGAGGGCGCTCGTGATGAGGTACTTCGCCTGCTCGCCGCCCGAGACGAAGCGCTTGGCCCCTGACAGGCGCCATCCTCCTTCCACACGGCGGGCCTGCTGCTGCGGCATGAGGAACTGGTTGCCGCTGGTAGGCTCCCCCAGGGCGTTGCCGAACCAGGCGCCGCGGCGGAACTCAGCCTCCAGGGAAGCCGCCTGGGCCCGGTCCACCAGTGCGCGCACAGCCGTCCCCGCCCCCTGGTGCATCACCCAGACCGTGGCGAAGGAGGCATCTCCCCGAGAGAGGATGCTGACAACCTGCCCGAAGGTCAGCCACGAGGCTCCCTCCAGGAGCAGGGTGTGCAGCGGAGACTGGACGATGGCCTCCCGTCCTTCCTGAGGGGATGTGAGATCCCGATCGTGGTCCGCCGCGTGCTCCGCCAGCAGAACCTGGAGACGCTCCGCTTCCTTGAGAAGATCCGCTTCCTTCATGATTGCTCCTTGGGAGCGCCTTGGGCGCTGCTGACAATCTATCAACGCTTGGGGCGCCGGCCCCCGCGGCCTCTCCCCGCCTTTCCACCGCGCCCCGGAGGCCCGCCACGGCCGCGGCCACCACTGGCCGAGCCGCGCCTACCCTCTCCACCCTGGCCCCCACCTCGCCGGTCTCCGCCCCTTGCCGTCTTCCCTGGTCCGTGACGGCCCTGCCCGCGTGGAGCCTCCTCTCTCCTGCGTGAGTCGTGCCCATGCCTCACCAGAGGACGCCCGCCCCCTCCCCTGCGGCTCTCATCGCGCGCGGCCTCGAGCTCGTCAGGGGTCCACGGCATGTCGAGCAGCTCCTGGAGCTCGAGCAGCGTGTCGGCGCGCACAGCGCCTCGCCGGCCGCGGTTCACCATGAAGCGCACTGGCCGATCGAGCGCTGGGAGTTCCTCCTCGACAAGCGTTCGCGCGAGCTTCTCCGGCAGATGAAGCCGCACCACGCCCATGGGCTTCCCCGTCTCGTCCTGCTCCACCTCGTAGCCCAGCTCCACCTCGCCCTCGCGGATGAGCACCGAGCCCGGCAGAGCCAGGAACTCCTTGCGCACCTGCTGCGGCACCAGCGCATCCAGCTCGAGCTCCAGCGGGCGTGCCTGGAACTCGTCCATCGTGGTCACCCCCTCGAGCTGGGCCGCATAGAGCGCGGCGAGCTCGGACTCCCCGAGCTTCGCCGTGCGTCCGCCCGATCGGCGCCACACCTCGCGCACCTCGACGATCTCTGCCTGGTTGCGGCGCACCGCCGCGTGCCGCGCTTCTCCACGCGCCAGAGCCTCGGCGAGCACCTGCCTGGCGCGGCCAGCGAGCTCGGGCTCCCACGCGCGGAGCACCTGGACCTCATGCTCCAGCTCGAAGCCGGAGTGCTCCACGCGCCACTCCAGGACGAGCGCCCTGTGCCGCGAGTCGTAGGTGAGCTCCGGCTCGCTGCGGCGCGCATACCTGCGCAGCAGCTCGAACGGGATCTGCGAGCCCTCGATGGCCGCCTGCGTGACGCCGTAGCGGTCGGCGAAGAAGCGGAGCGTCCCCGTGATCGCGCCAAAGCTGCCGCACACACTCGTCTTCGAGACGCGTGCCTCCTCACCCCAGGACGTCTGCTCGTCAATGACGAGATCGAAGGGCATGAAGCGCGCGAGCAGATCGGCGAACCGGCGATACACGCGGTCTCCCGCGAACGGCATGCGGGCCGGCAGGTCGACTCCCACGCTCCGGTAGACACTCGCCATCGCCAGCGCCGCGTCCTCGACAGCCTTCACCAGCACGCCGCGCCGCTCGGCCCAGCGCTCCATCTTCTCCGCCTGGAACAGGTGGCGAGGGAGCCCGTACACCTCGCCGATGTAGCCCGCCGCACGGTACGCATCGGCGTAGAGGTTGTATGCGGTGAGGTGATCGCTCCCGGGGACCAGCACCCCATCCAGGTTGCGCTCCTCGCGCGTCATGCGGTGGAGCGACTCGATGGCGCTGCACACGGCCAGGTATGGGAGCAGCCCATCCTCTGCGTTGACGATCAGCTCCGCCCAGGCCCGATCCACGGGCAGCGCCTCGACCGCGCGCCCGTACTGCGAGAGCTTCCCCTCCGCGTCGACGATGTTGCGCGCCTGAAGCCGCTGGAGCGCGCGGCGGTAGGCGATGCGATCGAGCGGCACGGGGAGATCCAGCGCGTCGACCCTCACGCCGAGCGCGGCTGCGGTGAGCGCCACACGCTCCGAGTCGCCAGCGAGCTGGAACTCCGGCTCCGTCGGGCGAAGCGAGGAGAAGTGGATGGGACGGTCACTGAGGATGAAGACGCGCCCACCCTCCACCCGGCCGTGGACGCGTCCGGCCATCTGGAGGATCTCGTTGTTTCCGAGGTGAGCGCGCGTGAGCACGTTGCGCCCGCGCTCGATGACATTGGCGAAGCGGGTATCGTCGATGACGACGGTATCGAGTCCCTGCACATTGAGCGCGCTCTGCCCCGCCGCCGTCATCGCGAGCAGATAGGGCCTGGGCTCGGTGCCTTCGAGGAAGGGCCGGATGGCGCGGATCGGCTCTCCGCCGTGGTAGTACGCCGCGTTGATGCGTGGCCAGCGAAGGCGCACGTGGGAGGCAGCCTGCTCGACCGCCGCCCGGGTGGGCAGGAAGACGCCCACCCCACGCTCCCCCTTCTCGACGGAGCGGAGGAAGGTCTCGTCGAGGAACGCGAGTGGCTCCTTGTTCTCGATGACGACCTTGGCGACCTTGGCCGGGTCGAAGGCATGCACCTGGAGCACGTCAGCGCTGTTCAGGTAGCGCGCGTAGAGCGCCGGGTCGACCGTGGCCGAGAGCCAAATGAAGCGGCAGCCCACGCGCTTGCCAAGCGCGAGGCAGAGCTCGAGCTCCGCTGACGTCTGGTGGATCTCGTCGATGATGAGCGTGTCGTGCGGGAGGATATCGCCATTCTGGAACCAGCGCCGCGCGATGCCGGTGGTCACGATGATGACGTTCCACGTGGGCGTCTCGGGCGTCGCCTCTCGCTCTCGGTTCACCACGCCAACGCGGAGCGGCGTCCCCTCGCCCGCGCCAACGATCTCCTCCGCGATGGACCGGATGGCGAGCGTCTTTCCCGTCCCAGTGCCAGCCACGATGCCGAAGCCCTTCCCGGAGCGCGCCAGCTCGCGCACCTGGGGGCCGTGATGCTTCTCGAGGTACGTCTCGAGACGGAGCCCGATCGCGAGCTCGATGGTCTCGCACGCAGCGCGAGTGGGAGCGATGACGATGACACGTCCCGTCGCTGGTTCGGCGGAGACGAAGGCCTCGTGGTCTGGCGGAAGAAACCGATCAGTCGGAGTGCGCACGCGGGGTCATCCACTCACAGGAAGCGCCGGTGTGAAAGGCCAAAGGCAGGACCGGCACTAATGAGAATGCCGCTCGTCCCCTTCCCCCTCGGCGTGAAGGCCGGACGGCTCCCACGTCGCGCCACGGTCCACAACGGGCTGGTGATGAGGTGGAGTGGCGGGATCTCCGGGACGGGCAGTGGGCCGGCCGTAGTCGCGCTCGTAGATGCGCAGCACGGCGAGGAAGAAGGACACGATGAGCGGTCCCAGGAGCAGGCCAACAGGACCGAAGACGGCCAGGCCTCCCAGCAGGGAGAAGAAGACAATGACGCCGTGCATGTTCATGCCGCGCTTGGCGAGCAGCGGCTTGACGACGTTGTCGGAGAGTCCCACCACGACGATGCCCCAGGCGGCCAGGAAGATGGCCCCCACGGGGTGGCCGGTGGCCAACAGCACCAGGGCAGCGGCCAGGCACACCGTGGCGGCGCCAATGGCGGGGATGAGCGCGAAGAAGAACGTGACCGCCGCGAAGAAGATGGGGACTGGCACGCGGGTGATGAGGTAGCCCACCAGCGCCGCCACGGCCTGCACGCCCGCGGTGGCGATGCTGGACACCAGCACCGACCGGGTGACGCTGCGGAACTCGGCGAGCAGCTCCGTCGTCTGCCCCCGCTTGAGGGGAGACACGCTCTCCAGCCACAGGACGAGCCGCCCGCCGTCCACCAGCAGGAAGTAGAACGCGATGAGCATCAACGCGGCCTGGAAGACCAGGGAGCCTGTGGCCGCCACCACTCCACCCACCGTCTGAGCCGCGGTGGCCCCCTGAGAGGACAACTGCTCCTGCACGGTCTGCCACAGTCCGGCGCTCCCCGTCTGGAGGCGCTCCAGCATGCGCGCGGCCGAGTCATGGAGGGGGCCAGGGACGTAGGTCAGCAGCCCCTCCAGCCCCTGTTGCTGCACCAGGGTGTTGATGAAGTTCACCCCTTCGATGACCTTGGACACGATGAAGGCCGTGAGCCCGGCGATGGGCGCCAGCAAGGCCACAACGAAGCCCAGGGTGATGAGGCCAGCCGCCAAGCCGCCCCTCCCCTTCAAGTGCCGCGTCAGCCATGAGTGCAGGCCGTGGAAGGCTCCAGCCAGCACCGCAGCCAGGAACAGGGCCTCGAAGAAGGGCGAGATGACCAGCAGTACGAGGGCGATCGAGATGACGATGAGCCCGATGAAAATCCGCCGGGATCCTTGTTGGGTGGCCATGACCGAACGATGGGGGCGCCCCCTCTCTGGACGGTAGGGGTAGGAAACATTGGATCCAGGCGCCATGGGAGGCGCCCGCCTACCTGCTCCCTTGCTGTCGCGCGCCCCTGGTAGGGACTCACGGGTGATGGGCTCATCGCGAGCCCATCATGAACGCGACGAACTCCTCGTAGGTGAGCTGGCCGTCGCCATCGCTGTCAGCCCGCCGGAGGCTCTCCTCGGCCTCCTGGCGGGTCATCGTCTCTCCGAGCATCCCCATGACCTGGAGGAGCTCGTCGACCGAGACGAGACCGTCGCTGTTCCTGTCGAAGGCGTCGAAGGCGTCGCGGATGTCACTCTCCGCACCGCGCTGGCTCAGCCTCCGGCGCATGAAGGCGAGGAACTCCGCGAAGTCAATCGACTGGTTGCCATCGGCATCGGCCTTGATCATGAGGGCCTTGAGCTCCACATCGGTCGGTTCCTCGTCCAGCTCCTCCAGCGCTTCCCTGAGCTCCTGGAGGGTGATGCGACCGTCACCGTTCCTGTCGTGGGCGGAGAACGCATCCCGGAGCTGGGCGAGCTGTTGCCCTGTCAGCGCTTCACCAGAGGGTGGCATGACATCCTTTCCGGCCAGGTGCATGGCCCATAGCCACGCCATCCTAACTCACGCGTGTCCATCACCGGCCCTCACCACTGAGGGACTGCGAGATGGGCAACTCCAGCGTGGCGGTGGCGCCCTTCTGAGGGCCCTCGCTCTCCAGGGCGAGCCGCCCTCCCAGCAGCTGGGCCGCCAGCGCGCTGGAGTGCAAGCCCACCCCATAGCCTCCCTCGCGGGTGGAGAATCCCTGGCTGAACAGCAGCGTCTCCAGCTCGGGGGCGAAGCCCGCGCCGTTGTCCACCACCTGGAAGCGAGCCCACCCGCCGCTAGCCTCCAGCCGCACCACCAGGTGCCTGCTGCCCGGGGGCATCGGCGCCAGCGCATGGCAGGCGTTGCTGAGCAGGTTGCACAGGATCTGCAGCACCTTGTAGCGATCCACCTTCACGCGGGGCAGCGGGTTCACCTGCCGCGTCACCTGGACGCCCACCTTCCTCAGGGCTCCCTGCTGCAGCCTCAGCGCCTCCTCCAGCAGCGTGCTCAGCTCACACTCCTCCGGCGGCAGCTGCGTGGAGGTGGCGTAGACCCGCTGCATCTGGATGATGTCTCGCACCTGGTTGACGTGCTGGGCTTGCTCCAGGAGCATGTGCTGGAGCGCCACCTGCTCCTGGGCCAGCTCCTGGGCCAGGCCCGAGAGGTAGTCCACCAGCTGGGGGCCGCGAGGATCCTGGGCGAAGAAGCCCGGCAGATCCTTGCGGTGCTGCTCCAACAGGTGCGCCACCTGCTTGATGCGGCCCAGCCGAGAGGCGCTGGTGGCCCTGCGGATCGCATCCGTGTCCGTCACGACGCTGGTGAGCGCGTTGCCCACGTCGTGCAGCACATTGGTGGCCACCTCCGCCATGCCCACGATGCGCGCCGTCTCCACCAGCTGGGACTGCGTCTGCGTCAATTCCCGCGTCCTCTCCTCCACGCGCCGCTCCAGCTCCTCGTTGGACTGGCGCAGCGCGGCCTCGGCGCGCTGCACCTCCGTGTACAGCCGGGCGTTCTCGATGGAGATGGCCGCCTGCGAGGCGATGTGGCTCAGCAGGGCCACGCGCTCCGGGGAGAAGGCCTCGGTGGTGAGCGAGTTCTCGAGGTAGAGCGCGCCCTGGAGCTCCTCCTTGCGGCGCAGGGGCAGGCAGAGCACGGAGCGGGCCTGGCGCCGCAGCAGCTCGGCGTCACTGGAGAACACGTGGGGCTGGGAGGTGTCGCCGATGAGGGCGGGCTCGCCGGTGCGCCGCACATAGGCCAGCAGCGTCCACGGCAGCTCCTCGTGCCCCTCGCGCAGCCGCGTCCCCGAGGCGTCCGAGATGGCGGCCACCGTCAAAAGCTCCCCCTCCCGCAGCAGCAGGGCCCCGCGCTGTGCCCCCGCGCTCTGCAGCGTCACGCTCATGAGGGTGGCCACCAGCTCGTCCTGGACGATCTCCCCGGAGACGGCCTGCTGAGCCTTCACCAAGGTGAGCGCATCGAGCTGCGCGGGGTGGGAGGCAGCGCCTCCACTACCCTCGCTGGAGGCGGCCAGCCGCGGCCAGGTCGCCTCCAGGTGCCGCAGCTTCCCCTCGGCGCCCCACTGCCGGTAGGCCCTCCAGGCCTCGCGGGCGTAGGCGCTCGCGGCCGTCGCCATCCCGCACTCCCTCGAGAAGTGGGCGGCCAGCTCCGCGGCCAGGGCGGCCTGAGGCAGCATGCCGTGCTCCCGGGCCGCATGCAGGGCCTCCTCGTAGGCCCGCATCGCCTCCTGGGCGCTCCCCGTCACCCGCGCCAGCTCGGCGGCCACCATGCGCTCCGCCCCGCGGAAGTTCTCCGGGCAGTGCCGAGCCCAGACCGCAAACTGCTGGTGGTGCCGCCGCAGGGTGTCCAGGAGCTCCTCCCGCTGCTCCCGCGGCGCCCCCGGGAGACAGGCCGCCAGGCTGAGCGCGGAGTACAGCTCGTACTCGTACCGGGCGATGAGACCGCTCATCACCTGCCGGTGCTTCCCGGCGGCCACCAGGGCCTCGCGGGCCTCCTCGGGCGCTCCCCCGAGGAAGCGCGCCTTCCCCTTGGTGACGAAGTAGATGGAGGAGATGAGCGGATTCGCACGGCTGGCCAGCTGGGCCTCGAACCGGCTCTCGGAGAAGTCCTCCCCGTCCAGGGAGTGGAGGGACTCCGACAGCCCTCGCAGCTGCTGCACGTGACGCTGGTAGAGGGTGATGATGGTGCCGATGTCCTCGTAGCTTGCTCTGCGCGTGAACTCGAGCCGCTCCTCCGCGTCCCGGTACACCTCCCCGAGCTCACGCCCCATGAGGAGCTGATCGCTGACGAGGTTGTCGCAGCAGTAGCACGCGTTGCGGAAGTCTCCTCCCTGGAGCGCATGGTGGAACGTCTCCTGGAAGAGGGCCTGGGAGACGGAGAGGGGCCGGACCCAGCGGCTCAGGTGCGCGAGGACAAACATCGCGTCGCTGCGGTAGGCGGAGAACTCGGGGCGCTCCACCATCCCCTGCGCCACGCGGCCGAACGCATACCCCTCCTCATAACGCTCGGCCCCCGTGACGCAGCAGATCATTCCATACCAGGCATAGCCATGCGCGGAGGCGCCGGTGTTGCCGTGGCGCAGGGACAAGGCCACCATCCGGCACAGGTGGAAGGGCAGCAGGCTGCTGCCCAGGTAGAACGCCGGCACGCTCAGGTCCGCCAGCACGCCCATCACCGCCGTCATGACGGGATCCACCATGGGCGGCAGGCTGGTGAGGCTCTCGATGGAGCGCTCTGCCAGGAGCGCCCACACCTCCGCGTCAACCGCCCTCACCTCCTCCGGGGTAGGGCTGGGCGGCATGGGCATGCCGATCCGCTCCAGGCACTCGAGCAGGCAGGCCATGGAGGCCTCCACCTCCCCAGCCGCCAGGTGGAGCGTGCTCTGGAGGCGATAGGCCGCGGCGCGATCCGGGTGCGTGCGCGCCCGGGGCAGCAGCTCCTCCGCCCGCCTGCGTGCCTCGGCCGGGCGGCCCGCCATCAGCTCGCAGCGGGCCTGAGCCAGCCGCAGCTTGAACACGAGCGGAGGATCCGTCTCCCAGGGATCTCCGGGGAGCAGCGAGAAGGCCGCGGTGAAGTAGCCCACCGCCGCGTCCCAGGCCGCCGACGCCTCGGCCCGCCAGCCCGCCTCGGCGTTGAGCCGCGCCAGCCTCAGGCGCTCCGCGTCCTCGCGCACCAGCTCCACGCCCGCGTTCAGCTGCCTCAGCACGTCGAAGAGGCGCTCGCGCAGCTGGGCCGGTGAGAGGTGGGTGAGCAGCAGGCGGCCGATCCGCAGGTGCACGGCCTTGCGCTCCGCCTCGGGCAGCAGGGCCAGGACCGCCTGCTGAATGCGATCATGGAGAAAGCGGTAGCGCCTGGCCTCCGTCCTTACAATGAGCTCCTCGCCGAGGGCGGGCTCAAGCCGCTCCTCCAACTCGTGCGCCGCCAGCCCGCTGATGAGCCCCAGGGAGGAGGCGGAGAACGTGTTGCCCAGGCAGGCGGCCAGCTGCAGCAACTGCCGTGCGGACTCCGGCAGCTGGCGGAGGCGCCCCACCATGAAGTCCACGACGTTGTCCGAGTAGGCCCGGGCCCTGACCCCGGCCTCGTCCCAGCGCCACCCGCCCTCCTGGGAGCGCACCAGCAGCCCATCGTGGTGGAGCATCTGCAGCAACTGCAGGAGGAAGAAGGGATTGCCCCCGGTCTTCGCCTGCACGACGGCCGTCAACTCCTCCACCACCCCCGCGGACGTGCCCGGCAGGGCATCGGCCACCAGCTGCCGCGTCTGCTCGGGCGCCAGCGGCTCCAGGGAGATCTCCCCCAGGCGCGTGCCGGCTTTACGGAGTTCCTCCAGGATGCGCGCGAGGGGATGGGTGGTATGGACCTCCTGATCCCGGTAGGCCCCGACCCACAGCATCGGCGGCGTGCCGGGGTGGATCGCGAGGAACTTCAGCAGCTCGAGGCTGGCGGAGTCCGCCCACTGGAGATCATCGAGGAACAGCACCAGCGGGTGCTCGGGAGTGGCGAAGACGCGCAGGAAGCGCTGGAAGGTGCGGTGGAGGCGGTTCTGCGCCTCCTGGGGCGGCAGCTCGGAGAGGGCAGGCTGCTTGCCGGCCACCCGCTCCAGGGAAGGGATGATCTCCACCACCACCTGCCCGAGCCCCTGGAAGGCCTGCAGCAGGCGCTGGCGCCACGACTCCAGCTCCGCGTCACTGCTGGCCAGGAGGTGCTGCACCAGCCCCTTGAAGGCGCGGCCCAGGGTGGCGTAGGGCACGTCCCGCTGGACCTGGTCGACCTTGCCACTGAGGAAGAAGCCGCGCCGTCGCAGCACGTGGGGCTGCAGCGCATGCACCACGGCGGACTTGCCGATGCCCGAGTACCCGCGGATCAGGATCCACTCGGGGCGCTGCTGGCGCGGCAGGCGATCGAGGGCGCTCAGCAGGGCCTGGGTCTCCGCCTCACGGCCATAGAGGCGCCGCGGCAGTTGGATGCGCGCGGGGAAGTCCTGCGTGCCCAGCGGGAAGGGCACGAGCTGCCCGCGCGAGAGCCGCTCCAGAGCCGTGCGCAGATCGGCCTGGAGCCCCTCGGCGCTCTGGTAGCGATCCTCGGGCACCTTGGCGATCAGCTTGAGGACGATGGCCGACAGCATGGGCGGCACGGAGGGCTCACGCTGGTGGGGAGGCACGGGCGCCTGGGCCAGGTGCGCGTGGCTCCACTCCAGCGCGTCCTGGCTGTGGAACGGGAAGCTGCCCGTGAGGAGCTGATAGAGGGTGATGCCCAGCGAGTAGAAGTCCGTGCGGTAGTCGGGCGCGCGGTTCATCCGGCCCGACTGCTCCGGGGCCAGATAGGCCGGCATCCCCTCGGGGGGGCCTGGGGGCGCGGG
>Ga0247825_10000271_pt1 | contig 31867 bp, 29 predicted proteins | sample 13C_Vanillin_Day_FD_194413 | JGI IMG/M metagenome (GOLD analysis project Ga0247825, IMG submission 194413) | Soil microbial communities from agricultural site in Penn Yan, New York, United States - 13C_Vanillin_Day48 | ecosystem: Environmental > Terrestrial > Soil > Agricultural land | place... | reverse complement strand
CGGTATCGACGATCTTCTGCTTGCCGGTGTAGTACGGATGCGATTCCGAGGAGACCTCGATCTTGACCACCGGGTATTCCTTGCCGTCGCTCCACTTCATCGTCTCACGGCCCTTGGTGTCGATCGCGGAGCGGGTGAGGAAGGAGTGGTTCGCGCTGGTGTCGAGAAAGATCACCGCTTTGTATTCAGGGTGGGCGCCAGGTTTCATAGGGCGCGCATTATAAAGGAGTTTTTGGGGTTAGAGGCGGCCTTCGCGCTTCAATTCGAGATATCTGTTCACCAGCGAAATTGCCAGCCGCTCGGGCTCCACGTCGAGGCAGACCGCCCCGGCCGCCCCGATGCGCCGGAAGGCGCGCTCGCGCTGGGCGAGGTAGTCCGCGGCGGCGGCGTGCGTCACCGCGCGGTCGAAGCTGTCGACCCGCGCAGACAGCGCCCGGGAAATGATCGATTCCCTTAAAGAGGCCAAAACAACCAGGTGGCGCGTGCGCAGCAGCTTGAGCGCCGGCAGCAGGGTCTCGTCGTCCTCGTCGCGCAGGTTGGTGAGCAGGATGACGAGCGAGCGGCGCCGCAGGTTCTTCATCACGTCGCGCGCCGCGAGGTGATAGTCGGGCACCGCGAGGGTGGGCTCGATGTCGTAGACCCGGTTGAGAATGGCGTTCACCGCCGCCACCGACTTGCGCGGCTCGCTGTAGCGGCTGATGCCGCCCATGGTCATCATGCCGACCGCGTCGCCCTGGCGCAGCGCCACATGCGCAAGAAGCAGCGCCGAATTGAGCGCGTGGTCGAAGTGCGAGAGCTCGTCGTCCTTGGCCGCCATGCGCCGGCCGCAGTCGATCACCAGCAGCACGCGCTGGTCCTTCTCCTCCTCGTATTCGCGCGCGATCAGGCGCTGGGTGCGCGCGGTGGCCTTCCAGTCGATGGCGCGCTGCGGGTCGCCCTGGCGGTACTCGCGCAGCTGGTGGAACTCCATGCCTTCGCCGCGCCGGCGCACCTGCAGCACGCCGATCTGCGAGAGGCGATTGTCGGTGGCGAGCAGCGTGTACTTCGCGAGCGCGCGGAAATTGGGATACACCCGCACCGGGCTGCGCGCGCCGGTGCGCCGGCTGACCTGCCACAGCCCCAACGGCGAGAACAGTCGAGCCTCGGCCGCCTCGAAGTGCGCCTCGCCGCGCGCCACCGGCCGCACCTGGTAGGCGAGCTCGCTCCATTCGCCGCGCTTGAGCTCGACGCGCCGCGGCAGGCCTTCGGCCTCGACGCTCGCCGGGTGATGGTCGTGCAGGTCCAGGCGCACGCCGAGGCCCGCGGCGTTGGCCACGCGCAGCTTCACCTCGGTGCGCACGCCCATCGCGAGCGAGCCCGGCACCTGCCGCACGAGCGCCGGCGCCGGCAGCCGCGATCCCGCGAGCAGATCGAGCAGCGCGAGCAGCGCGAACGCGCCGGCCACCGCCAGCCACGGCGGCTGGTAGGTCGGGAAGATCGACACCGCGATGGCGGTGGCCGCCATCGCCAGCACCACCCACAGCAGCCGGGACGACGGCACGATCATTTGCGGGGTGCTTCGATCTTCTCGAGAAGACCCTTGAGGATGGCGTCGGTATCGCGCCCTTCCAGCTCGAGCTCCGGCGAAGGCATGATGCGGTGGCGCAGCGCCGGCAGCGCCATGCGCTTGACGTCGTCGGGCGTGACGAAGTCGCGGCCCTCGAGCAGCGCGGCGGCGCGCGCCGCGCGCACGATCGAGATCGCGCCGCGCGGCCCGGCGCCGGCGACCACGCCCGCCCACGAGCGCGTGGCGCGCACCAGGCGGATGGCGTAGTCGAGCACCGCGTCGTCGGCGCGCAGCGAAGCGGCGATCGCCTGCAGCGAGGTGACGGTCGAGGGCTTGACCAGGCTCTGCACCTGCTCGACCTCGAGCCGGTCGCCGACCTTGCCGTCGGTGACGTGGCGCACCAGCGCGAGCTCGTCGGCCTGCGCCGGATAGTCGATCTTGACCTTGAGCAGGAAGCGGTCGAGCTGCGCTTCGGGCAGCGCGTAGGTGCCTTCCTGCTCGATCGGGTTCTGCGTCGCGAGCACCATGAACGGCGGCTCGAGCTTGTGCGCCTCGCCCTCGATTGTGACCTGCGCTTCCTGCATCACTTCGAGCAGCGCGGCCTGGGTCTTGGCCGGCGCGCGGTTGATCTCGTCCGCGAGCAGCAAATTCACGAACACCGGACCGCGCCGTGTAGTGAACACCTGGTTTTTCGGGTCGTACAGCGTGTGGCCGGTGACGTCGGCCGGCATCAGGTCGGGCGTGAACTGGATGCGCCCGAAGCTGCCGCTGATGGTGCGCGCGAGCGCCTTGACCAGCAGCGTCTTGCCGAGGCCGGGCACGCCCTCGACCAGCACGTGGCCGCCGGCGAGCAGGGCGCAAAGCACCGCGTCGATCACCTCGGGCTGGCCGATGAGCGCCTTGCCGACCTCGGCGCGCATCGCGGCGGCGACCTTGGCCGCCTGGGCAAACTGTTCTGGGGTGGGTTTTGGCGTTGTCATTGTTTGCTCCCTTTTTCGAGTGCCTTGTGCACGCTCTGCGCGTCCTGCGTGAGGCGGATGAAATCGGCGCCGCGCATCGCCCCCGCCGCGCTCATGAAGCGGGCGGCGTCTTCCCTGGATCGCTGGATCAGGACCGACAGGCGCGCGGCGCGCTCCGCCGGCGAGGCCGTCGCGAAGTCGGGCTGGGCGCGGGCGACCTTGCGCAGCGCGGCGTCGCGCGCGGCGACCACCAGGCGCGAGCGCAGGCCTTTCGCCCAGTAATAGCGGCCGCTCGCGCGCAGGTGGTCGAGCAGGCGACGGCGTCCGGGCGGCGCGTCGGGCGCGATCGGCCCGAAGCGCGGCACGATGCTCCAGATCCAGAGCGCGAGCAGCAGGGCGCAGGCGATCAGCGCCGGCGTGGCATGCTCGCGCAGGAAGCCGAGGAACGAGAGCGGCTCGGGCCGGAAGAAGAGCTGCAGCTCGTAGCGCGGCGCGAGCGAGGCCTCGCGGCCCGAGGTCAGCGAGAGGATGCTCCACAGCAGCAGCGCGTGGTCGTGCTCGCCGATCGAGACCGCGGGGCGCTTCATCATCCGGCTGAAATAGTCGTCCCAGCCGGGATTGCGCGCGAAGCGCAGCGAAGCGGCGGCGGTGACCAGGCCGCGGCCGTACGCATAGCTGATCACGCTCGAGCCGACGCGCAGGCGCACGTCGGGCTGCGCGGTCTCGAGCCTGACCCCGCCGGGCACGAATACCGTCGCCTTGCGCTCGGTGTCGGGCAGCGCCACGACCAGCGGCTTGGTGGTCTCTTCCGCGGTCGAGCGCTTGACCCCGAGCTGGTCGAACAACGGGTCGGCGACGCCGGGATATTCGGCCTCCGCGATCAGGTGGCCGCCGCGCTCGACCCACTGCAGCAGCGCGACGATGCGCGACGGCGGCAGCTGCTGGCGATGGTGCGGCACGATCAGCACCGCCTGCGCCGGCAGCGCGTCGAGCTCGGGCAGCGAGCGCACTTCGGTCACCTTCATGCCCATGCGGTCGGCAAAGCGCTGCGCGGCGAGGAATTCCTTGAGCCGCGCCTCGCCCGAGGGCCCGACCCACTCCTTGACCATGACCCGGTCGTGCGTGGCGAAGAACCACACCACGCCGAGGAAGATCAGGATGCCGAGCGCCGAGAGCGCGATGATGCGGCCTTTCATGCGAACGCGCCTCTGCCGCTCAAGCGAAAGCGCTCCTGTAATCGTTGGCGAGGCGCACCACGTCATCGGCTTGCGGCATGCGGCGCGCGTAGGCGCATTGCTGCCACGCCCCGACCAATGATTGGAGGTAGGAACCCGTGGGGACGCTCACTTTTGATTGCGCAACTCTTACGGCTTCGCCTTCGGTGTGGCTGACGAGGAGCTGCACGCCGCGTTTGTGCACCAGCTCGGAGAGCGCGCCGCGGTAGAGCAGGCCGAGCGCCTCGCGCAGCTTGCCTTCGCGCGCGAGCGCGGCCGCGGCGGCGGCGACGTCCGTCGGCAGCTTCTCGGGCGCGAGGTCCATGCCGAACAGCGCGGCCGGCGGGCGGTAGGGCTCCGGCGGCGGGCCGCGGTAGCGCGGCAGCATGCGCGACGCCCACCACAGGGCGTACGCGAGCAGGGCGCCGGCGCCCAGCCACAGCAGCACTTCGCCGGCCCGGGCGAGCGCGTAGCCCACGCCGGGCAGCCAGCTCCAGTCGAACCAGCTCTTGCTCGGTTTGTCGGGCTTGGCGCGCGACTGCCAGCGCTTCACGTCCTTGTAATAGCCGAACTCCTTCGCTTTCAGGACCTCGGCGATCTCCTTCTTGGGGTCTTTTTCCTGCGCGTACGCCGGTGACGGAATCGAACCGAACGCCATCACGACGGCAATGATGATGGCCGCGGCATGACGCGCGGCGATGCGGCGCAGCGCGACCTCGATGTCCCAGCCCTCGAGCATGGTGCGCCGGTTGAGGTAGAGCCCGAAACCGGCGGCGACGTAGAACGGCTCGAGCACCAGCACCGCCGCGCCGTAGGCGAGCGCGTCATCGAAGCCGATGAAGCTGCCGTCGTCGCCGCCGCTGCCGAACACCATCTGGAGGAAATCCACGCCCTCGCTCGCCTTCGCCGGCATGAACAGCTCGGTGAGCATGCCGAACGAGCTGCTCAGCACGAAAACCTCGATCGCGAGGCAGGTCAGCGTGAGCGAGCTGGCGTAGCCGCTGACGCGCCGGCCGAGCACCGCGCGGCGCTCGCGCCCGGCGCGTCCCGACTGGCCTTCGAGCTGGCGCACCGGCAGGTTGAACGAGCGCGCCAGGCTCGGCCGCAGGAGGAGCGCGAGGACGAGGCCGGTGCCGAGCCACTCCTTCGCCGCGCCGAACACCGCGCGCGTCGTCGGCAGCTCGCCGAACACCGCGCGCGAGAGCACGTGCAGCACCACCCGGTCGTACGCTGGCTTCAGCCACCAGATGACGAGCAGCGCCACCCAGGCGCGCTCGAGCCACCAGCCAACGCCGAACGCCGCCGCCATCAGCGGCACTGCGAACAGCAGGTGCGGGAGGTAAACGCGCCGCCACCAGCGCTGCAGCATGGTGAGGCCGAGGTCCATCGCCTCGTAGGGCGAGCGCCGGCGCAGCCCGATGGCGATGTCAGCGGCTTGCATGTCCGCGTCCGGCGAACAGGAAGTAGGCGAGGAGCAAGACCCAACCGACGGTTCCGACGATTACTTTTGGAACAAAACCAATCTCGGTGATCGGCGACCAGAAGGCTTCCACGAACGCCGCGGCGAAGAACATGATCGCCGCGCCGTACATGATGCGCACCGCGGGCCGCGCGGCGGCCATCAGCGCCGCCTTGCGCGTGCGGTTGCCGGGCGCGATCACCGCCATGCCGAGCTTGAAGCCGGCCGCGCCGCTCAGCACGATGGCGAGCAGCTCGAGCGACGAGTGGCCGGCGACGAACGACCAGAAAGTCTCGGTGTAGCCGACCTGGGTGAGATAGCCCGCGACCGCGCCGATGATCACGCCGTTCGCGCCGAGGAAGTAGGCCGAGCCGACGCCGGCGGCGAGCCCGCCGGCGAAGGTCTGGAAGCCGATGCGCACGTTGTTCCAGATGTAGAAGCCGAACATCGCCATGCTGGTGTCGGCCTCGCGCATGCCGAGGCGGCGGTTGGCCGGGTCGTACATCTCGTGGAAGCTCGCGATCTGCTGGGGCGAGAGCAGGTAATGCACGAAATCCGGGAACGCCTGCAGCAGCGCGATCAGCAGCAGGAGCGGCCCGAAGAACAGCAGCGCCGCGGCCAGCACCAGGCGCCACTCCTCGCGCACCAGGCGCGGGAAGCCGCCGAGCAGGAAGTCGAGGATCTGCTGCGACTCGCGCCGCTGGTTGGCGTAGAGCGCGTGGTGGCCGCGCAGCGCCAGGCGGTTCAGGCGGTCGACCAGGTCGGCGCTGTAGTGGCGCTCGGCGGCGAGCGCGAGGCTCTGGCTGATGCGGCGGAAGCGCGCCGGCATCTCCGCCGGATCGAACGACTTCTTTTTGTCGAGGAACGCCTCGAACTCGTCCCATTCGCGCGCATGCGCGGCCTCGAACGGCATCTGCTTCATTGCCGTCCCGCCAGATAGTTGGCAATCCCGAGGATGCGGCTGGTCGCCGCGTCGCGCACCGCGCGCCCGACCAGCGGCGTCGGCAGCTCGGCAAGCTCCTCGAAGCGCTCGCGCGTGAAGGTGGTGGAGCGCTCGGCGAGGTCGAGCACCGCGCGCTGCTCCTCGGGCGAGAGCGAAAGCGGCGGCGGCTGCGGCGTGGCCTGCGGGATGGCGCGCGCGGCCTCGGCCTTCTCGCCCTGGTACACGACCACCGTGCCGGCGGCGAGGTCGCCCAGGCGCTTGAAGTCGCGGTTGATCAGCATGCTGATCAGGCCGACGCCATAGAGGAACGGCAGGAAGTCGGCGGCGCGCAGCAGGTTGCGCGTGATCGCCGCCGGCCAGCGCACCGGCGTGCCGTCGTCGTTCAGCACCGCGAGGCCCAGCCAGCGCTTGCCGGGCGTCTGGCCGTTCCACACGGTCTCGAACCAGGCGGGCAGCAGCCACTCGACGAAGAACGCGACGATCAGCACCACGCCCCAGCCCGCGGTGCCGAGCCGGGCTGCGAGCATGCCGACGATGAAGACGAAAGCGCCGCGCAGCAGGAAGTCGACCGACCAGGCGAGCGCGCGCGGCACCGGGCCCGCGAGCCGCAGCGTCAGTTCGATCCCTTCAGGTGTGGCGACCCGACGCGTGGTGTCGAGCAAGCCCCCCTCCTACTAGAAAGCTTTCTTTTTAGCCCTGCTTTTTATCCGCGCCTCATCGAGTCGAAGAACTCGGCGTTCGACTTGGTGGCGCGCAGCTTGTCGATCAGGAATTCGGCGGCCTCGAGCTCGTCCATCGGGAACAGAAGCTTCCTCAAGACCCAGACCTTCTGCAGCACCGGCGCGTCGATCAGCAGCTCCTCGCGCCGCGTGCCGGAGCGGTTGACGTTGATCGCCGGGTAGATGCGCTTCTCGTGCATGCGCCGGTCGAGGTGCACCTCCATGTTGCCGGTGCCCTTGAATTCCTCGTAGATCACGTCGTCCATGCGGCTGCCGGTGTCGATCAGCGCGGTGGCGATGATGGTGAGCGAGCCGCCTTCCTCGACGTTGCGCGCCGCGCCGAAGAAGCGCTTGGGCTTCTGCAGGGCGTTGGCGTCGACGCCGCCGGTCAGCACCTTGCCGGAGGCCGGCACCACGGTGTTGTAGGCGCGGGCGAGGCGGGTGATCGAGTCGAGCAGGATGACCACGTCCTTCTTGTGCTCGACCAGGCGCTTCGCCTTCTCGATCACCATCTCGGCCACCTGCACGTGGCGGCTGGCCGGCTCGTCGAAGGTGGAGGCGACGACTTCGCCGCGCACGGTGCGCGACATCTCGGTCACTTCCTCGGGCCGCTCGTCGATCAGCAGCACCATGAGCGAGATCTCGGGGTGGTTGGAGACCAGGGCGTGCGCGATGTGCTGCAGCATCACGGTCTTGCCGGCCTTGGGCGGGCTGACGATCAGGCCGCGCTGGCCCTTGCCGATGGGCGCGACGATGTCCAGCACGCGCCCGGTCAGGTTCTCTTCCGCCTTGATGTCGCGCTCGAGCTTGAACGCCTTGTCGGGGTGCAGCGGCGTCAGGTTCTCGAACAGGATCTTGTTCTTCGCCGCCTCCGGCGCCTCGCCGTTGACCTTGTCGACCTTGACCAGCGCGAAGTAGCGCTCGCCGTCCTTCGGCGTGCGGATCTCGCCCTCGATCGAGTCGCCGGTGTGCAGGTTGAAGCGCCGGATCTGCGAGGGCGAGACGTAGATGTCGTCGGTGCTCGCCAGGTAGGAAGTGTCGGGCGAGCGCAGGAAGCCGAAGCCGTCGGGCAGCACCTCGAGCGTGCCGTCGCCGAAGATCGATTCGCCCTTCTTCGCCTGGTTCTTCAGCATCGCGAAGATCAGGTCCTGCTTGCGCAGGCGGCTCGCGTTCTCGATTCCGTTGCTGGTGGCCATTTCCACCAGCTGCGAGACGTGGTGGCTCTTCAGTTCGGAGAGATGCATAGAGTGGGGGATGGGCGTGACGCCCGACGCGGTCGCGGGAGCGGACGCCGCGGGCTCCGCCGACTCGGGGCGTGATGTGGATGAACGGACTGCTTCCGGCGGGACGGCCTGGGGCCTGCTCATGATCGGGATTGCGCCCTTTGAACTGCTGCGGGCGCCGGGCTACCTTGTTAGAAAATCAGCCCCGCCGAATGTCGCCTAACCTGGGCGGGGCCTACGCTCAGAACAGACTAAGACCTTCAGATATTGCTGTCAAGGAAGGCGGTGAGCTGCGACTTGGAGAGCGCGCCGACGCGGGTCGCCTCGACGTTGCCGTTCTTGAACAGCATCAGCGTCGGAATGCCCCGGATGCCGAACTTGGCCGGCGTCTGCTGGTTCTCGTCGACGTTGATCTTCGCGATCTTCAGGCGCCCCTCGTACTCCTTCGCCACCTCGTCGAGGATCGGCGCGATCGACTTGCAGGGACCGCACCATTCCGCCCAGTAGTCGACCAGCACCGGGGTGTCGGACTTCAGCACCTCGGGCTCGAAAGTGTCGTCGGTAACGCGCTGGATGGTGTTGCTGGCCATGGGTCCTCGGGGGATGTTGCGGGGAAGCTTCTATTATGGGGTCGGCCCGCGACGTTCCCAAGTAGCCCGGAAGGAGCGCACCCGGGTAATGCTAAACTGTTGATTCTTATGACCTACGTCGTGACCGAGTCGTGCATCAAGTGCAAGTACACCGACTGCGTCGATGTCTGCCCGGTGGACTGCTTCCGCGAGGGGCCGAACATGCTGGTGATCGACCCCGACGAATGCATCGACTGCACGTTGTGCGTGCCCGAGTGCCCGGTGGAGGCGATCTTCGCCGAGGACGACGTGCCCGACGCGCAGAAGGAATTCACGCGCCTCAACGCCGAGCTATCCAAAGCGTGGAAGCCGATCATCGAGCGCAAGCCCGCGCCCGCCGATGCGGACGCGTGGTCGAAGGTGAAGGACAAAAAGCAATTGCTGGAAAAATAATTTCGTGAGCACCGCAGCAATTTGCGCATAGCAATTTGCGCGCTGCAAAATTTTTGTCGTCGATCGGACCACAGCGATTTTGAAGTATGAGTTGGTCGAAGTTTTTTTTCGGGCAGTAATACTTTTGCAAGCTTGTAGGCGTAACCTGTCTGGACTCAGGCAGGAGGAACGAATGGAACAAGGTCGTCTCGCGTTTACCGCCGTTTATCTCAAGTCCAACCACGGGTACATCGGCTTCATCGAAGAGCTGCCCGGTGTGAACTCGCATGGCCGCACCCTGGACGAGGCGCGCGAGACGCTGCAGAAGCTTGCTGCCGTCGTGTTCGACGAAGAGCGGCGCGAAGCCGAGGAGATGATCGCCGGCAAGGACGTGGTGCGCGAGAACTTCGTCGTGCCGATCCCGCGCGCGAACTAGGTTTTATCGGTAGCAGCAGAGGGGGCCACGGCCCCCTTTGTTATTTGTGGTCGAGAATCCAGCGGCTCAACGTCTGCAGCTCCTGCTCCGATAGCCCGGGATTCGGCGGCATCGGCACGTTTCCCCAGTTTCCCTGGCCGCCCGCTTTGATCTTCGCCGCGAGGCGTGCGGCCGCGCCCGGATCACTCGCGTATTTTTTTGCCACGTCGCGGAACGCCGGGCCGAGCACCTTGCGGTCCAGCGCGTGGCACGCGGTGCAGCCGTTGCCGCCGAGCAGCTTCTCGATCGGGTCATCGCTCGCGGTGGCGATGGTGTCGGCCGAAGGCGCGGGCGCCGGCTTCTCGCGGTTGTAGTACACCGACAGGTAGTCGAGGATGACCGCCTGCTCGGCGTCGGTCATCGGCGTGCCGCGCTCCTTCATGTTCTTCAGGTTGTCGGCCCATTCGCCGCGCGACAGCGGCGTGCGGCGGATGTGCTGCAGCTCGTGGCAGATCTTGCACTTGGTCTCGGTGAGGGTGGAGCCGGGACCCGGGATGAGCTTGTCCTGACCCCAGGCGGGAATGCACACCATCCCCGCCAAGACCAGAACGCTAAGCCTCAACAAGGACCCCCACCCTGTGCCAGCCGTTCCAGAAGTAGCCGAGCGGGTTCCACGCCGGCACCGCGGGCTGCGCGTGGCCCGCCGAATCCCACGCGCGCGCGAGGAAGGTGACGTAGCCCGGCTGCTGCGGCCTGTGCTCGTAAGTGAAGGTGCGCCACGCGTACGGATGCAATGACTGCGAGGGCGAAAGCTGCGCGCGCTGCCAGGTCCTGCCTTCGTCGCTCGAGATCTCCACGCGATCCACCGAGCCTTCGCCGACCCAGGCGCGGCCGCGCACCGTGACCGGGCCTTTCACTTTCGCATTCGGCGCGGGCGAGGTGATCATGGACTTGATCGGCCAGGCTTCCGCCGATACCGAGTCGGGCGGCATTTTGGTGCCGGGCTCGATCGGGCGCGGCGGCACGCGGTAGCTCGAGTCCATGTAGGTGCCCTTGAACGGCGCGTCGAGCACGGTGAGCGTGTGCAGCCACTTGGTGGACGCGGAGCCGACCCAGCCCGGCACCACCAGGCGTACCGGGTAGCCGTGCACCCAGGGCAGCGGCTGGCCGTTCATCGCCCACGCGACGAGCGTGCTGTCGTCCATCGCCTTCTTCATCGGGATGGAGCGGATCACCGGCGCCGCGGTCGGCACCGCGCCGGGATCGCCGCCCTGGCCGGCGACGTGCACCGCGCCCGGCTTCACGCCCGCGGCCCTGAGCAGGTCGGACAGGCGCACGCCGCCCCAGGTCGGGCAGCCCATGCCGCCGGTCTCGAGCCACGGCGTGCCGCTCGCGGTCGGCTTGTAGCCCGAGCGCCCGGAGCCGGCGCACTCGAGCATTCCCTGCATCGTCACCGTGCGGAAGTTCTTGGCGAGATCAAACACCGACCACGACAGCTCCTTGTCGACCAGCCCCTTGATCGTCAGCCGGTGCTGGTTGATGTCGATCACCGGCGTGAGCAGGTTGTTGCGCACGAACATGCGGTCGCTCGGCGTGACGTCGAAGTCGTGCTCGTGCGCAGGCACGCTGCCGGTGAGCGGGCGCTCCGAGTGCCACTGCATGGCCTTGGCCTTGTCCTGCTTGACCATCTCGTTGGAAATGGTGCCCGGGGGCTCGGTCTGGGCGTAAGACTTGTTCACGCCGAGCGCGGCCAGCGCGCTCGCGCCCGCGGTGACGCCGAGGAACTGGCGCCGCGATTGCGATGAGTTGCTCATAGGTAGGGATCTCCTCCGGTCACCTTGCCGCGGAACACGCGGTAGGCGTAGAAAGTGTAGCCGATGATGAACGGCAGCACGATGCTGGTGCCGACCAGCATGAACACCAGCGCGCTCGGATGCGCGGCCGCGTCCCAGATCGTCATGCGGTCGATGATCACGAACGGGAACAGGCTGTAGGCGAGGCCGAGGAAGGCGAGCACGTAGATCGCCACCGCGCCGGCAAACGGTTTCCAGTCCGAGCGGCCGAGCGCGAACCAGACCCAGATCCACACGATCGCGGTCGACAGGGGCAGCACCATGAGCGCGAGCGTGCGCGGGAAGTCGAACCATTTCTCGCGCACCGTCTCGCTCACGAGCGGCGTGCCGAGGCTCACCAGCGCGACGCCGAGCGCCACCCAGAGCAGCCCCCATCTCGCCCAGGCGATCGCCTTCGCCTGCAGGGGGCCGTCGGTCCTGTGCACCAGCCAGGTCGCGCCGAGCAGCACGTAGCCGCCGCACAGGCCGCCGGCGACCACCAGCGCGAACAGCCAGTATTCGATGCCCGGCGCGAAGCCGGTGATGTAGCGGCCGAGCATGAAGCCCTGCGCCAGGCTCGCGAGCGTCGAGCCGGCCCAGAACAGCCAGTTCCACAGCTCGCGGTGCCAGCCTTCGGCCTTGATGCGCAGCTCGAACGCGACCCCGCGCAGCATGAGTCCCACCAGCATCGCCGCCACCGGCAGGTAGAGCGCGCCGAGGATCTCGCCGTGCGCCGCCGGGAACGCCACCAGCAGCAGGCCGATGCCGAGCACCAGCCAGGTCTCGTTCGCGTCCCAGAACGGCCCGATCGAAGCCACCATGCGGTTCTGCTCGTCGCGGCTCGCCGCCGGCATCAGCATGCCGACGCCGAGGTCGTAGCCGTCGAGCACCACGTAGGCGAGGATCGCCGCCCCCATCAGCACGGTGAACACGATCGGCAGGTCGATCATTGCGAGCCTTTCCCCGCCAGATGCGTGAGAACGACCATGTACGAGATGAGCAGCGCGCTGTAGGTGAGCACGTAGCCGGTCAGGCTCGCGCCGAGCTCGGCGCCGCTCGCCTCGCCCACCGCATCGGCGGTGCGCAGGATGCCGGTGACCAGCCACGGCTGGCGGCCGATCTCGGTCACCATCCAGCCGGCGAGCGTCGCCACCCAGCCGGAGAAGGTGAAGCCGGCGAACGCCCAGAGCAGCCAGCGCGGCGTGCGTTTCCTGAGAATCACGGCGCCGGTCCACGCGAGCAGCAGCATCAGCACGCCCACGCCCACCATGATGCGGAACGACCAGAACACCGGCGCGACCGGCGGATGGTCCTTGAAGGCGTCGAGCCCTTTCAGCTCGGCGTCGGCGTCGTGCGCGAGGATCAGCGCGGCGCCTTTCGGGATCATGATCGCGTAGTCGGTGCGCCTTTCCTTCTGGTTGGGAATGCCGATCAGGGTGAGCGGCGCGCCGCGCTCGGTCTTCCACAGCGCCTCCAGCGCCGCGACCTTGGCCGGCTGGTGCTTGAGCGTGTTCAGGCCGTGCAGGTCGCCGACGATCACCTGCAGCGGCACCAGCACCGCGGCGATATGCACGCCGAAGCGCAGCGTCTTCAGCGCCGAGGGATCGTTCGGCGCCTTGAGCAGCCGCCACGCCGAGAGCCCGGCGACCACGAACGACGCGGTGATGCCCGAGGCGAGCAGCATGTGCGCCAGGCGATACGGGAACGAGGGGTTGAAGATCACCTCGAGCCAGCTGCCGGCGATCAGCACGCCGTTCTCGAACACGTGGCCGGCGGGCGTCTGCATCCAGGAGTTGAGCGCCAGGATCCAGAACGCCGACAGCGTGGTGCCGGCGGCGACGATGACCGCCGAGGCGACGTGCACGCGGCCCGAGACCTTGTTCATGCCGAACAGCATCACGCCGAGGAACGTGGCCTCGAGGAAGAACGCGGTCAGCACTTCGTAGGCGAGCAGCGGGCCGGCCACGTTGCCGACCTTGTTCATGTAGCCGGGCCAGTTGGTGCCGAACTGGAAGCTCATGGTGATGCCCGACACCACGCCCATCGCGAAGGTGAGCGCGAACACCTTGACCCAGAGCTTGTAGGTGCCGAGCCACGCCGGATCGCGCGTGCGCTCGTAGCGGATGCGGAATACGACCAGCAGCCAGGCGAGGCCGATTGTGATGGTCGGGAACAGGATATGGAAGGCGATGTTCAGCCCGAACTGCACCCGGGCGAGGAGGAGGGCCTCTTCCATACGCGAACTATACCGATCCGAATTCGGGGTCAGAGCCCGAATTCGCATGTGAAATGGGATTAGAGTTTGCAGATGGCAACCCCTCTTCGCCGCGTCGCGGTCCTCGGCGGCACCCGCATCCCCTTCGCGCGCGCCAACGGCGCGTACAACGAGGCGAGCAACCAGGACATGCTGACCGCCGCCATGAGCGCGCTGGTCGGCCGCTTCCAACTAAAGGATAAAAAGATCGGCGAAGTCGCCGCCGGCGCGGTGATCAAGCACTCGCGCGCCAGGTTCCAGTCGCGCGAGTCGACGCTCGGCAGCGGGCTCGATCCCACCACGCCGGCCTACGACCTGCAGCGCGCGTGCGGCACCAGTCTCTCGGCGGTCGCGCAGCTCGCCAACCGCATCGCGCTCGGCGAGATCGACAGCGCGATCGCCGGCGGCGCCGACAGCGCGAGCGACATCCCGCTCGGCTATGGCCCCAAGCTGCAGAAGGCGGTGCTGAAAATGTCGCGGGGGCGTACCTTCGGCGAAAAGCTCTCGACCATCGGCTCGGTGCGCCTTTCAGACCTCAAGCCGACGCATCCTGGCATCGCCGAGCCGCGCACCGGTATGTCGATGGGCCAGCATTGCGAGGAGATGGCGAAGGAGTGGCAGGTGAGCCGCCGCGAGCAGGACGAGCTCGCGCTCGCCAGCCACCGGAACGCGGCCGCGGCGTGGAAATCCGGGTTCTTCGACGACCTGGTCATCGAATTTTCCGGATTGAAAAACGACAACAACGTGCGCGGCGATACTTCCCTCGAGAAGCTCGCCTCGCTGCGCAACGCGTTCGACCCGAGCCCGGCCGGCACGCTCAGCGCGGGCAACAGCTCACCGCTGACCGACGGCGCCTCCTGCGTCCTGCTGGCCTCGGAAGACTGGGCGCGCTCGCACGACATCCCGATGCAGGCGTTCATCACCCACACCGAGACCGCCGCCGTGGACTTCGTCGGCATGGCCGGGCCGAAGGAGGGCATGCTGATGGCGCCGGCGTACGCGGTGCCGCGCATGCTGGACCGCGCGGGAATGAAGCTGCAGGACTTCGACATCTACGAGATCCACGAAGCCTTCGCCGCGCAGGTGCTGTGCACGCTGAAGGCTTGGGAGTCCGAGAAGTTTTGTAAAGAAAAGCTCCATCGATCCGCCCTCGGACCGATCGAGCGGTCAAAGATGAACCCCAAAGGCTCGAGCGTCGCGCTCGGCCATCCGTTCGCCGCCACCGGCGCGCGCATCGTCGCCACGCTCGCCAAGCAGCTCGCCGAGCGCGGCGCCGGCCGCGGCCTGATCTCGATCTGCGCCGCGGGCGGGATGGGGGTTACCGCAATACTCGAACGCTAGAAAGCGACGTCGAGGCCGATCGACAATCCCGACGCGGCGGCGACCACGCGCGAGTTGAGCGAGTTGCTGTCGTTCCCCTCCACGCGCGAAGACGTGAAGGCCCAGCTCGTCAAACCGCCGCGCAGCGCGACGTTGCGCGCGAAAGCCCAGGCGACCTGCACGTCGAGGCGGGCTGCGGCGCTGACCCCTTCCTCCTCGCCCGAGGCGAACAGGGTAAGGCGCGGCTGCAGGTAGGCGGCGGGATGGAATTTCCAGATGATGCCGAAGGCGCCGAGGATGCCGCCGCTGCTCATCTTCTCGCTCGCGCTCGCGGTCGGCGAGCGGGTAGTGAAGTCCACCTCCGCGAAGCCCAGGCCGCCCAGCGCCTCGATGCCGAACACGCCGCTGCCGAAGAAGCGCCGGTAACGGTACGCGAGCTCGAAGAAGCGGAAATCGAACTCGTGCTCGAGCGTGGTGCTGCCGGTGAATGTGCGGTTGCCGAACCTGACGAACTCACCGCCGCTCAGGCTCTGGCTGTCTTCGCCCGAGCCGCCGGTGAGGCCGATCTCGATGCCATGCCCGCTGTGCGGCACCGCCGGACCTTGCGGCCCCACCTCGCCCGCGATGTCGAAGCTGAAGCGCAGCGACGGGATCACGATGCCGCGATCCACCGCCTCGATGTCCTCCTGCGCCAGCGCGGCGCCGGACACGAGCGCGGCCAGGAAAGCCAGTAGCAGTTTCATCGTCCCTCCCTTTCTTCTGTTGGGGTCTTGCCGACGGAAGTCTATATAAGATGCGGGCATCCCATGCTGTCGAAAGCCGATCTGTTCGCGCGACTCTCCGGCGAGGGGCACGCCGCCGGCATCACCGTGGTCACGCCCAACAAGCGCCTGTCGCAGGCGCTGATGGCGGAGTTCGATGCTTATCAAATAGATAAGGGCAAGGCGGTCTGGGAGGCGCCCGACATCCTGCCGTTCGGCGCGTTCGTCGAGCGGCTTTGGGAGGACGCGCTCTACAGTCCGATAGCGGAAAAGCACGGCGATCGTTTCCCCCTGCTGCTCACGCCGGCGCAGGAGCAGCACCTGTGGGAGCAGGTGCTCAAGGACTCGACCTTCCTGCTGAAGGACGGCGCGGCGCAGCAATGCCGCGAGGCGTGGCGGCTGATGCACCAGTGGCGCATCGAAGCGGGCAGCGCCACCGAGGACGCCGCGGCCTTTGCCCGGTGGAGCGCGGCCTACCGCAAGCGCACCGAAGGCGAGATCGACGCGGCGCGCCTGCCCGACCTGATGGCCGGGCACCTGAAAGAGCTCAAGACGCCGAAGCTGCTGGTCGCCTACGCCTTCGACGTGATGCCGCCGCAGACGCAGGCGTTCCTCGGCCGATTCGAATTCACTCGCTGCGATCCCGAGGCGAGCGCCGGTTCGTGCGCGCGCGCTTCCTTTCCTTCCGCCACGCACGAGATCGAGGCGGCGGCGAAGTGGGCACGTGCGCGGCTGGAGGAAGGGCGCAAGCGCATCGGCGTGGTGGTTCCGGACCTGCAAAGCCGGCGCAGCGAGGTGTCGCGCGTGTTTTCGCGCGTGATGCAGCCGGGCTACAACCTCCCCGCGCAGGCGGGGACCCCGTTTCCCTTCAACATCTCGCTCGGCCGCGCGCTGTCTTGCTATCCATTGGTCGATTTCGCCCTCGGCCTGATCGAGCTCGCTTTCCGCAGCGTGCAATTCGACCGGGCGAGCCACCTCGTCCGCTCGCCGTTCCTCGGCGGCGCGGACACCGAGCTCGGCCGCCGCGCGTCGCTCGACGTGAAGCTGCGCAGGGATTCGGATGCCACGATTTCGCTGGCCAGGCTCGTCGCCGCCGCCGAACCCGCGCCGCTCCTGCGCAAGCACCTCGAGCAGGTGTTCGAGATCACCAAGACGCGGCCCGACTCGCCCGCCGAGTGGGCGCGCCATTTTTCGGCCATCCTCGAGGCCGCCGGCTTCCCCGGCGAGCGCGCGCTCGATTCCGACGAGTTCCAGGCCCGCGCCAAGTGGCACGAGATGCTGGGAGAGCTGTCGAAGCTGGAAAGGGTTGTCGAAAGGTTTTCGTTTGCGGAAGCCTTCGCGTTCGTGCAACGCCTCTGCGCCGCGACGCTCTTCCAGCCCGAGTCGCCGGAGGCGCCGATCCAGGTGCTCGGCGTGCTCGAGTCCGCGGGCCTGCGCTTCGACTGCCTGTGGGTGAGCGGCCTCACCGACGAAGCCTGGCCGCTCACCGCGCGCCCCAACCCGTTCATCCCGATCGCCGCGCAGAAGAAGGCCGGCATCCCGCAGGCGAGCGCCGAGGCTTCGGCGGCGCTGGATGAGCGCCTCACCGAAGAATGGAAGCGCGCCGCGGCCGAGGTGGTGTTCTCCTGGCCGGCGAAAGACAAGGACAAGGACCTCGCGCCCAGCCCTCTGATTCTTTCTGTCGAAGAACAGGTTTTGACCATCCCGGCCTACCCGCGATACCGCGACCTGCTTTTCGCTTCCCGAAAATTGGAATCCTTCGAGGATCGAAAGGCGCCGCCCGTTTTCCCCGGCAAGATCCGCGGCGGCACCCGCGTGCTCGCCGACCAGGCGGCGTGCCCGTTCCGCGCCTTCGCCAGGTGGCGCCTGTCGGCCGAGCGGCTGGAAGAACCCGAGTCCGGCCTCGACCCGCGCGACCGCGGCAAGCTGCTGCACGCATTGATGCGGGAGATCTGGACTCGCCTTCGTGGCAGCGAATCTCTCCGAAAAGATCCTTCCGCCGCGATCGCCCAGTCCGCCGAAACCGCGGTGAAGGAAATGGGCCTCGAAGGCCGCTTCGCCGAGCTCGAGCGCGAGCGCCTCGCGAAGCTCGCGCGTGAGTGGCTCGACATCGAGCGGCGTCGCGCGCCGTTCAAGGTTTCATCCGTTGAAGAAAAAAGAACCATCGCCGTTGCGGGCCTGCAGTTCGAGTCGCGCATCGACCGCATGGACGAATTGGTCGATGGAGAAATGAGCGGCGGTCACGTGCTCATCGACTACAAGAGCTCGCGCATGCTCTCGCCCCGGCAGTGGGACGGCCCGCGCCCCGACGACCCGCAGCTCCCGCTCTACGCCGTCGCCGCGCCGGAGGCGCTCGCCGCGGTGGTGTTCGCGAAGATGCGGCCGGGCGAGATGCGGTTCATGGGCTACTCGAAGGCCGAGCGCGTCCTACCCAAAGTCGAGATCTACCGCGACTGGCAGAAGCTGCTAGACACCTGGAAGCGCGACGCCGACGCGCTCGGCAAATCCTTCGCCGCCGGCGAGGCGCCGGTCGACCCGAAGGAAGGCCTGAAGACCTGCCGCATGTGCGAGCTGCACACGCTGTGCCGCGTTTACGAGAAGTTGGGCGCAATAGGCGAGGAGGGCGGCGCGTGAATTGCCAATTGACCGTGGCGTGTCGTCCGTACGCAGCCCCAAGCGTTTCTATGCTCCAAGGGGGCGAACCCAACGTGAAGAAACAACTGGATAACGAGCAGCTAGAGCCATTGATCTTCAGGATACGCGGGCAGCGGGTCTTGCTGGACGCTGACCTGGCGCGGTTGTATGGAGTAGGCACGAAGCAGTTCAACCAAGCCTTCAAGCGCAACCAGCATCGCTTTCCAGCGGACTTCGCATTCCAGATCGCTGCGGCGGAGCTCGACAACTTGAGGTCACAATTTGTGACCTCAAGTTCGCAACCGACTGATCTTTCAAGGCAGAACTGGTCGCAAATTGCGACCAGTTCCCATGGCGGCCGCCGCCACCTTCCCTGGGCCTTCACCGAACACGGCGCCCTGATGGCCGCCAACATCCTGCGCAGCGAGCGCGCGGTGCAAATGAGCGTGTTCGTCGTTCGCGCATTCGTGCGTCTGCGTGAGCACGTTGCCGCCAATACCGCAGTATTGAAGCGACTCGCCGAGATCGACAAGACGCTGCTTCAGCACGACGCCGCCTTGCGCGACGTTTATCGCAAGCTGCTGCCCCTTCTGCAACCGCCCGCCGACCCGCCCAAGCGGCGCATCGGATTCCACACCGACGACTAGTGGCCGCCTCCGCCATCCCCGACCAGGACGCCCGCACCGCCGCGCTCGACCCGCGGCGCTCGTTCATCGTCCAGGCGCCCGCCGGCTCGGGCAAGACCGAGCTGCTGGTGCGCCGCTTCGTCAAGCTGCTTGCCCTCGTCGACAAGCCGGAAGAGGTCGTCGCCATCACCTTCACCATCAAGGCGGCGGCCGAGATGCGCGCGCGAGTGCTGAAGGAGATCGACACACCGGAAATCGCCCATCGGCTGCGCATCCAGACCATCGACGCCTTCTGCGCCGGCCTCACGCGCCAGATGCCGGTGGTGTCCGGCTTCGGCGCCCAGCCCGGCGTGGTCGAGGACGCGCGCGACCACTACAGGCTTGCTTCTCTCAATACCATTAATGAATTGTCCCCGGCTGCGTGTCGGCTGCTGGTGCACCTCGACAACAACGTCGAGACCGCGGTCTCGATGATCGCCGGCATGCTCGCGAAGCGCGACCAGTGGCTTCGAAAAACAGGCCTTGCCCCCACCCGGTCCGAGCTGGAGCGCAACTTGCGCGGCGAGCGCGAGCGGATCCTCGCGCGCGCCCGTGAGCTGCATCCGAAAGCATCGATCGAGTTCGCGTCCGCCGCCCTCACGCAGAATTTCACCTGGCGGGTCCGCGGCAACCCCATCCCCAAAGAGCAGCAAACCGAGCCCGTCCGCCAGGCGCTCGAAGCGCTGCTGCGCATGCCGGAGGAGCGCTACACCGACGAGCAGTGGGAAACGCTCGGTGCGATCCTCGGCCTTCTGCCGCTCGCGGCCGCGCACCTGAAAGTGGTGTTCGCCGAGCACGGCGAGACCGACTTCACCGAAGTGGCGCAGGCCGCGGTGCGCGCGCTCGGCACGCCGGAAGAGCCGACCGACCTCCTGCTCGCGCTCGACACGCGCATCAAGCACATCCTGGTCGACGAGTTCCAGGACACCTCGTACTCGCAGTTCGAGCTGATCGAGCGGCTGACCTCGGGCTGGCAGCCCGATGACGGAAGAACACTGTTCCTCGTCGGCGACCCGATGCAATCCATCTACCGCTTCCGCGAGGCGAAGGTCGCGCTCTTCCTCCAGGCTTGGGAACGCGGGATTGGAGGCACCCCCGCGCAGGCGGGGGTCCAGTTGGAACGTCTCACGCTGAGCACCAACTTCCGCTCCCAGGCCGGCCTGGTCGACTGGTTCAACGCCGCCTTCCCGCACATCCTGCCGCGCGAGGCCGACCCCGCCTCCGGCGCAGTCCCCTATTCGCCCGCCGCGCCGAAGCCCGACGCGCCGCGCGGCGACGCAGCGGTTTGGCATCACATGAAAAGTAGACGTGAGGAGGCATCAAAGATCGTTGACCTCGTGCGCAACGCCGAAGGCACGAAGGCGCTCCTCGTGCGCAACCGCCTCGCGCTCGCCGAGATCGTCCCCGCGCTCAAAGCCGCCGGCATCCGCTACCGCGCGATCGAGATCGAGCAGCTCGGCGAGAAGCAGGTGGTGCAGGACCTCTACGCCATCACGCGGGCGCTGATGCACCTCGGCGACCGCATCGCCTGGCTCTCCCTCCTGCGCGCGCCCTGGCTGGCTTTGCCTTTGGAAAAATTATTGGAAATAGGGGCCGCGGACCGCTTCAAGACCATCTGGGAGCTGATCAAAGACGACCTCTTCCTCGCCGACTTCACCCGCATCCTCGCCCCCGCCATCGCCAACCGCGCGCGCGGCAGCCTGCGCGAGCGCGTCGAAGGCGTCTGGCTCGCCCTCGGCGGCCCCGCCTGCGTCGCCGACAAGACCGAGCTCGAGGACGCCGAGCGCTACCTCGACGAGCTGGAAAAGCTCGAACAGCACGGCCCGCTCACCGACGCCGCCGTCCTACGCGATACCCTCGAGCGCCTCTACGCGCTCCCCGATGTCGACGCCACCGACGACGACCTGCAGATCATGACCATCCACAAGGCCAAGGGCCTCGAGTTCGGGACAGTCATCGTCCCCGGATTGGATTCCGGTCCTGGTGGTGGCGATCCCGATCTTTTGCTGTTCAACGAGGTTGTTTCATCGGGGCCCCCCACCGAGAGCGGGGGGTTGCTTCTGGCTCCGATCAAGGCGACCGGAGAGGAGACTCATCCCACATATAGATACCTCCGCGACCTCGACACCGCCGCCGAGGACGTCGAGTCCTCGCGCCTCCTATATGTAGCCGCCACCCGCGCCGAGCACCGCCTGCACCTGCTGGCGTGCCTCGGTTGCGATAAGGACGGCGCGCTTAAGAAGCCGATCGCTCGGTCATTGCTGTCGCGCGCGTGGCCGGTGGCGGAGAGGTCGTTCAGCGTCGAGGGAGCAGCGGCGGCGGAAGAGGCAACAGGCCACGTCGAGCAGATTTATTCGGTCAATCGCCTGGCACGTGGATTCCGCGTGCCGGCATTGCCTGAGACGGTGCGATGGACGGCGCTACCGGAAGGACGCGAGGAAGCAGAGATCGAATTTTCGTGGGCCAAGGAGACGGCCCGGCAGGTTGGGATCGTGGTGCATCACTGGCTGCAGCGAATCGCGGAGGAAGAGATGCGAGGGTGGGACGCGAGGCGCGTTGAAGCGCTACGTCCGACCTTCAGCCGCCAGCTAGAGCGCCGCGGTATCCAACGTTCAAACGCGAAAGGTGCGGCCGATCTGGTGGCCAGCGCTCTGCAGAATTCTCTCGCCGACCAGAAGGGCGCCTGGCTGCTTGGGCCTCATCCAGAAGCGCGCAGCGAGCATCGCTTGCGGATGCGGGCCAAGGACGGGTTCCGGACCTTTGTGATTGACCGTCTCTTCCGCGATGCTTCAGGTGAGCGATGGATCGTGGATTTCAAGACCAGCCAGCACGAGGGCGCCGGGCTCGAAGGCTTCCTGGACGAACAGCGCAAGCGTTATGAGCCTCAGCTCAATGCCTACGCGGGTGCGTTCGATTCAGCACGCCGGGGCCTTTATTTCCCGCTGCTTCGCGGCTGGCGGGAGTGGAGGGGATAACGAGCGCTGAGGTAGATTAGTCGCCCGTGGCTCTGAAACGCCCCGAAGGCCCCGCCGGCACGCTCGTCGTCCTCGAGCACACGTCGCAGATCCTCAAGGGAAACCCCCTCGGCGATCCGCACGTGCGCAAGGTCGCGGTCTGGTTGCCGCCGCAGTACGACGGGTTCCGCGGGAGGCGGCGCTTTCCGGTGCTATACGACCTCGTCGGCTTCACCGGCTCGGGTCTTGCGCACGCGAACTGGAAGCCCTTCGGCGACAACGTGCCGGAGCGCGCGGCGAGGCTGATCCACGAGCAGAGGATGGGGCCGGCGATCATCGTGTTTCCGGACTGCTTTACCGCGCTCGGCGGGAATCAGTACGTGAACTCCTCGGCGATCGGCGACTATGCGGACTACCTCACGCGCGAGATCGTTCCGTTCGTCGACCGCGAGTTCCGCACGCTCGCGGGGAGGGAGCATCGCGGCTGCTTCGGGAAATCCTCGGGCGGCTACGGCGCCATCATCCACGGGATGAAGTACGCGAAGTACTGGGGCGCGGTCGCCAGCCATTCGGGCGACGCGTGCTTCGACTTCGTCTACTGGCACGACTGGCCGAACACGCTCGACGAGCTCGCCAAGCACCGCGTGCCCAAGCGCAAGGCCGGGCCCTACGACGCGCGCCGCGAGGCGGGGCGCAAGGGTCTCGCGCAGGGCCTCGACGACGGGCGCATCAAGCGCTTCCTCGACCACGTGTGGAAGAAGGAGAAGCTTTCGGGGAAGGAGGGCCACGCGATCATGAATCTCTGCATGGCCGCGACCTACGACCCCGACCCGCGCGCGCCGCTCGGCTTCCGCATCCCGTTCAACGCCGAGTCGGGCGAGGTGATCGAGGAGCGCTGGCGCCAATGGCGGCGCCACGACCCCATCAATCTTGTTTCACAACACAAAAACAATTTGAGGTCGCTGCGAGGGATCTACATCGATTGCGGCTGGCGCGACCAGTACCAGATCCACTACGGCTCGCGCATCCTGTCCAGGCGCCTCGCCGAGGCCGGCATCCGGCACCGCTACGAGGAATTCGACGACGACCACTCCGACATCGACTACCGCATGGACGTCAGTCTGCCGTTTCTCTACAAGGCGCTGCACTGACCGGCAGCGTCTCCAGCGTAACGCGGTAATCCATCGGCGGGAGGAGTATCGTGGGGCGCTGTAACATGCCGTTGAAAGGCTCCTCTTGAAAGCCAGCTTTTTCCGCTCCTACGGCGGGCCCGAGGTGCTGGAGTACGGCGAGCTGCCGGACCCGGCGCCGGCCGCCGGCGAAGTGCTGGTGGACGTGCACGCCGCGAGCGTCAACGCGGCCGACTGGAAGATGCGCGCCGGGCAGTACGGTGCGGCGGTGGGTTTTCCTCACGTCCCGGGGCGGGACTTCTCCGGCGTGGTGGCGGCGCTGGGCCAGGGCGCGAACGACTTCAAGGTCGGCGACGCGGTGTGGGGCGTGTGCGAGGTGCCGCGCGAAGGGGCGTACGCCGAAAAGATCGCGCTCCGCCAGGAGATCGTGGCGCGCAAGCCGGAGAAGCTCGGACACGTCCAGTGCGCGGCGGTCGCGCTTGCCGGTCTCACCGCGCTGATCTCGCTCGAGGAGACGCTCAAGCTGAAGGCCGGCGAGACCATCCTGATCCAGGGCGGCGCGGGCGGGGTGGCGGGGTTCGCCATCGGGCTCGCCAAGCACCTCGGCGCGCGCGTCATCACCACCGCGAGCGCGAAGAACCACGACTACGTGAAGAAGCTCGGCGCCGACCAGGTGATCGATTACCACGCGCAGGACTTCGCGCAGATCGTTTCCGGCGTCGACGCGGTGTTCGACACGGTCGGCGGCGACGTCACCGAGAAAAGCTTCGCGGTGCTGCGCCCGGGCGGGCGCCTCGCGAGCGTGGCCGTCGGCGGCAACGCGCCGCCTTCGCCGCGCGCCGACGTGACCTCGCTGCGCCCGAAGGTGAACCGCGACCGGCCGCACCTGGATCGCGTCGGCGCGCTGGTCGCGCAAGGCAGCGTGCGGTTGCCCGACATCATCGAGTACTCGCTCGCGAAGGCCGCCGACGCTCATCGCGTGAGCGAAGCGCGTCATTTGCGCGGCAAGCTGGTGCTGCGCGTGCGCTAGCCGCTCATGACGCTCGGCCACAAGGACTTTCTGGCCGGGCTGATCTTCCTCGCCTTCGGCCTGGCGGCGATCCACATCGCCGACCGCGACCTGCCGATGGGCACGGCGATGCACATGGGTCCGGGGAATTTCCCGGTGCTGCTGGGCGGGATCCTCGGCTTCTTCGGCATCTTCCTCGCGGCGCGCGGCCTCGGCTGGCCGGAGAAGACCCCGGGGCGCGTGGCCTGGGCGTGGCGGCCGGTCAGCTGCATCGTGGCGTCGATGCTGATCTTCGGCTTCGTCCTGCCGCGGCTCGGGCTGGTGGCGGCGCTGGTGCCGATGTTCTTGGTTGCGGCGCTCGGCGGGCGCGAGTTCCGCGTGCGCGACGTGCTGGTGCTGACGGCGGTGATGACCGCGCTCGCCGTCGGCGTGTTCGTGGTGCTGCTCAAGCTGCCGTTCCACGTTTTTCCCGGCCGGTATTTCGTTTGGTAGAAAACCTCGCGCTGGGGTTCGCGGTCGCGTTCTCGCTCGAGAACCTCGCGTACTGCTTTGCCGGCGTGATGCTCGGCACGCTGATCGGCGTGCTGCCCGGGATCACGCCGGTGGTCGCGATCGGCATGCTGTTTCCGCTCACCTTCACGCTGCCGCCGATCGCCTCGCTCATCATGCTGGCGGGGATCTACTATGGCGCGCAGTACGGCGGCTCGACTACCGCGATCCTCGTCAACCTGCCGGGCGAGACCGCTTCGGCGGTGACCTGCATCGACGGCTACCAGATGGCGCGCCAGGGGCGCGCCGGGCCGGCGCTCGCGGTCGCGGCGCTCTCGTCGTTCTTCGCCGGCTGCGTCGGCACGCTGCTGATCGCGTTCGTCGGGCCGCCGCTCGGCGAATGGGCGCTCAAGTTCGGCCCCTGGGAGTACTGCGCGCTGATGCTGATGGGCCTGGTCGCCTCGGCGGTGCTCGCGCACGGCGACGCGGTGAAGGGCCTCGCGATGGTGGCGCTCGGCCTGCTCTTCGGCATGGTCGGCACCGACGTCAACTCGGGATGGCAGCGCTATACGTTCGACCTGCCCGAGCTCGCCGACGGCATCGGCTTCACGGTGATCGCGGTCGGCCTGTTCGCGGTGGCGGAGATCGCCGTCAACCTCGAGTCGCGCGAGCCGCGCGAGGTGCTCACGAGCCGCATCCCGCAGCTCATGCCGAGCCGCTACGACCTGGGCGACGCCGCCTGGCCCGCGGCGCGCGGCACCGCCGTGGGCGCGGTGTTCGGCGTGCTGCCGGGCACCGGGCCGGCGCTGTCGTCGTTCGCCGCCTACATGCTCGAGAAGAAGCTCGCGCGCGATCCGGAGCGCTTCGGCCGCGGCGCGATCGAGGGCGTGGCGGCGCCGGAGGCGGCGAACAACGCCGCGGCGCAGACCGGCTTCATCCCGACGCTCACGCTCGGCATCCCGGGCAGCGCGGTGATGGCGCTGATGGTGGGCGCGATGATGATGCACGGGCTCGCGCCCGGGCCGCAGGTGATCGTCGAGAAGCCGCAGCTGTTCTGGGGCGTGGTGGTCAGCATGTGGATCGGCAACCTGATGCTGGTGGTGCTCAACCTGCCGCTGGTCGGGCTCTGGGTGCGGCTGCTGCGCGTGCCGTACCGGTGGCTGTTCCCCTCGATCGTGATGTTCTGCTGCATCGGCAACTACAGCGTGAGCAACAACCCGGTGGACGTGTACCTGTGCGCGGGGCTCGGCGCGCTCGGCTACCTGCTCGCCAAGCTCGAATGCGAGCCGGCGCCGCTGCTCCTCGGCTACGTGCTCGGCCCGCTGTTCGAGGAGCACCTGCGCCGCGCCATGCTGCTCGCGCGCGGCGATCCGTCGCCGTTCTTCACGCGGCCGATCAGCCTGGCGTTCATGCTGGGAACGGCGCTGGTCCTCGCCGCGATGATCGCGCCGGTGCTGCGGCGGCGAAAATCTGCTTGATGCCAGGCCCTGGAGCGGAATAGGGTTCGGCATGCGCATGTTGGCCGGGGAGCAGCATCCCCGGTTCCATCCCATCCCTGAGGAGGTTTCATGAAGGTTTCCACGGTCGTGGCGGCAGCGTTTCTGGTCTCGGCGGGCTTGACGTCGCCCGCGCACGCGCAGGACAAGGACAAGGCGAAAGCGGCGAAGAAGGGCGGCGGCGGCGAGATGACGTTCTTCGTGACCAGCGTCGGCAAGGGCAACGGCGCCGACCTCGGCGGGCTCGAGGGCGCGGATGCGCACTGCAATGCGCTCGCCAAGGCCGCGGGCTCGAAGAACACGAACTGGAAGGCCTACCTCAGCACGACTGCGCCGGGCGGCGACGCCGGCGTCAACGCGCGCGATCGCATCGGCAAGGGCCCGTGGCGCAATGCCAAGGGGACCGTGATCGCCAAGAACGTGGCGGACCTGCATTCGGGCAAGAGCAACTTCAAGAAAGAGACCGCGCTGAACGAGAAGGGCGAGATGGTCAAGGGCCGCGGCGACACGCCGAACGAGCACGACATCCTCACCGGCTCGGACCCGGCCGGCCTGTACTCGACAGCGGGCGGGGACACCACCTGCGGCAACTGGACGAAGAGCGGCGAAGGCTCGGCGATCGTCGGCCACCACGACCTGCAGGGGCTGAAGGACACGCGCCACATGAAGTCGTGGAACTCCTCGCACGGCTCGCGCGGCTGCAGCCAGGACCAGCTCAAGTCCTCCGGCGGCGCCGGCCTGTTCTACTGCTTCGCCGCGAACTGAGGCCGCCATGCTCACACTGTTCTATGCCCCCGGCGCCTGCTCGATGGCGCCGCACATCGTGATGGAGGAGAGCGGCGAGAAGTACGACGCCAAGCGCATGGATCTTTCGAAGGGCGAGCAGAAGACGCCCGAGTACATGAAGATCCACCCGCTCGGGCGCGTGCCGGCGCTCAAGCTCGACGACGGCACGCCGCTCACCGAGAACACCGCGATCCTGCCGTTCCTCGGCAAGCGCTTCGGCCTGTGGCCGAGCGACCCGGTGAAGGAGGCGCAGGCGCTTTCGCTCATCGGCTTCTTCGCCGCCACCGTGCACCCGGCGAACGCGCACGTCGGCCGCCCCGAGCGCTACACCGAGGACAAGTCGGCCTTTCCCGGCATCCAGGAGATGGGCAAGAAAAGCTTCTTCGAGTACCTGAAGCAGATCGACGCCATGTACGCGAAGCGCGAATGGCTTTCCGACAAGTACTCGGTGCTCGATCCCTACGCCTTCGTGTTCTACACCTGGGCCGCGAAGCGCGGGCAGCCGGTGGCGGAGCTCAAGAGCTACACCGCGATGAAAGACCGCATGCTCAAGCGCCCGGCGGTGCAGCGCGTGGTGGCGGACGAGGGCGTCAAGGTTTGAAACCAGGGAGGTTGTCATGAGCTTGCACGATCGCCGGCGCTTCGTCGCCGGAATGGGCGCCGCATTCGCGTTGGGTCCGATCAGCGGCGCGCTGCGCGCGCAGATGAAGCCGGATGACAAGTTCGACCTGGTGATCAAGGGCGGCGAGCTGCTCGACCCGGCGCTCAAGCTGCGGGGGAAACGCGACATCGGCATGCGCTTCGGCAAGATCGCGGCGATCGAGGCCGACATCCCGGCGGCGCGCGCCAACCGCGCGCTCGATGCCTCCGGCAAGCTGGTGCTGCCGGGGCTGATCGATCTCCACTCGCACGTGTACCCGTACGGCTCGGCGATCGGCATCCCGGCCGACGAGCTGATCCCGTTCCAGGGCACGACCACGCTGGTGTCGGCGGGCGACGCCGGCGCGAACAACTTCGCCGCCTTCCGCCGCTACGTGATGGCCGCGACGCGCAGCCGCCTGTACGCGTTCGTCAACATCGCCAATATCGGCCTCTCCGGCTTTCCCGAGCCCGAGCTCTACCACCTCGGCTTCGCGCAGGCCGAGGCCGCGGCACGCGCGGTGGGCGAGAACGCCGACATCGCGCTCGGCGTGAAGGTGCGCACCTCCGAGAATGTGGTGGCGCAGGCCGGCGTCGAGCCGCTCAAGCGCGCGATCCGCGCCTGCGAGATCGCCGGCGGCGGCGCGAAGGTGATGTGCCACATCGGCGGCGTGGCAACGCCGCAAGTCATGTCCGAGACCCTCGACCTGCTGCGCCCCGGCGACATTCTCACGCACTGCTACTCGGGCGCGCCCAACCTCAAGGGCGCCTTCACCAACATCGTGCAGGACGGCAAGCTGCTGCCGGCGGCGCTGGCGGCGAAGAAGCGCGGCGTGATCTTCGACATCGGCCACGGCGGCGGCAGCTTCGACTTCACCGTCGCCGAGCCCGCGATCCAGCAGGGCGCCGGACCCGACACCATTTCGTCCGACATCCACGTGTTCTCCGGCAACTCCCCCGGCATGCCCTACCTCACCTGGGTGATGAGCAAGTTCATGGCGCTCGGCTTCACGCTCGAGCAGGTGGTGCAGATGGCGACCGCGACGCCGGCGCGCATCATCAACCGCATGCCGATGCTGGGCTCGCTGCAGGTCGGCGCCCCAGGCGATGCGAGCATCGTCGAGCTGGTTCAGGGGCCGGTCGAGTTCGTCGATACGCGCAACAACAAGCGCTCGGGCAAGGCGTACCTCAAGCCGGTGACGGCGGTGCTCGGCGGCGTGCCTTTCGGCCGGCCCTATCAATCGCCGTTCTCGGTGAGGTAGCCATGCGCATCCGGCTTTTCGTTTCTGTATTGCTTCTGACCGCCGCGCTTCCGGTGCTGGCTGCCTATCCCGAGAAGCCGATCCGCCTGATCCTCGGCTCGGCTGCCGGCGGCTCGGTCGACGTGCTGATGCGCGTGCTTGCGCAGCAGCTCTCCACGCAAATGAACACGCCGTTCGTGATCGAGAACAAGCCCGGCGCGTCATTCGTGCCGGCGACGATGGACGTGGTGAAGGCCGCGCCCGACGGCTACACGCTCGGCTACGGCAACATCGTGTCGCTCGCGATCAACCGCGCGCTGCTGCCCAAGCTGCCCTACGACGTGGAGAAGGACCTGACGCTGGTGTCGAACTGCGTGCAGGTGTTCAACATGCTCGCGGTGAGCAACGACCTGCCGGTGCGCTCGGTGCAGGAGCTCGTGGCCTACGCGAAGAAGCATCCCGGCAAGCTCTCCAACGGCTCCTCGGGCAACGGCACCACCGGGCACCTGGGCGGCGAGCTGTTCAAGTCCATGACCGGCACCGACATCGTGCACGTGCCCTACAAGGGCAGCCCGCAGGCGATCAACGACCTGATGGCGGGCAACATCCAGGTGATGTTCGACAACGTGCCCTCGATCGGGCCGCACGTGAAAGCGGGACGCGTGCGCGGGCTGGGCGTGTCGGCGCCGAAGCGCGCCGCGCAGTTCCCCGACCTGCCGACGATCGCCGAAGCGGTGCCGGGTTACGAGACCAATTCGTGGGGCGGCATCATCGGGCCGGCGAAGCTGCCGAAGGAGATTGTGTCCAGGCTGACCGATGAGATTCGCAAAGCGCTCGCCTCGCCGGCGGTGATGGAGCGCTACCGCCAGCTCGACACCGAGCCCGACGGCGCCGGCCCGGAGGCGTTCCTCGCGCTGGTGCGCAAGGAAACGCCGAAATGGGCCGACGTGGTGAAGAAATCGGGAGCGAAGGTCGACTAGGAAAAATGGGGACAGTCCCTATTTTTCCCTGGAGCATCGTTTGACTAGGTTCGATCTCGTCATCCGCAATGCCACCGTCATCGACGGTACGCGCGCGCCTCGTTTTGAAGCCGACATTGCCATCGAGGGCGGTCGCATCGTCCAGGTGGGCGCCATCTCCGGAAAAGCGAAAAGAGAAATAGACGCGAAAGGCAGGATCGCCGCGCCCGGGTTCATCGACGCGCATACGCACGACGACCGGCTGATGCTGTCGTCGCCCGACATGGCGCCGAAGGTGAGCCAGGGCGTGACCACGGTGGTGGCGGGAAACTGCGGCATCTCGCTCGCGCCGGCGCCGAACGGCATGAAGGCGCCGGTCGCGGTGCCGCTCGACCTGCTCGACGACGCGGGCGGCTGGTTTCGCTTCAAGACTTTCAAGGCGTACGTAGCCGAGCTGAAGGCAAAGCCCGCGGCCACCAACTGCGCGCTGCTCGTCGGCCATTCCATGCTGCGCGTTCAGACCATGGACGACGTCGAGCGACCCGCCACCAAATCCGAAATCGCAAAGATGCAGGACATGGTGGACGAAGCGATGGCCGCAGGCGCGATCGGGGTGTCGACCGGCCTGTATTACGAGCCGGCGCACGCCGCGCCGTGCGAGGAAGTGATCGACATCTGCCGGCCGCTGTCGAAGCACAACGGCATCTACTGCACCCACATGCGCGACGAGGGCGAGCACATCCTCGATTCGCTCGAGGAGAGCTTCCGCGTCGGGCGCGAGCTCGACATCCCGGTGGTGATCTCGCATCACAAAGTGGCGGGCAAGGCGAACCACGGCCGCTCGGCCGAGACGCTGCCGTTCATCGAGAAGGCGATGCGCTCGCAGAAGATCGGCCTCGACTGCTATCCGTACCACGCGTCGTCGACCATCCTGTCGGCGAGCCGGGTGGCGAACGCGAGCAAGGTGCTGGTGACCTGGTCGAAGCCGCATCCCGAGGTGGCCGGCATGGACCTCGAGGAGATCCGGAAGAAGCACAACCTGACCGTGGACGACCTGCTGCCCGCCGGTGCCATCTACTTCTCGATGGACGAAAAGGACGTGCAGCGCATCCTGTCCTTCGCCAGCACCATGATCGGCTCCGACGGCCTGCCGCACGACGCCGCGCCGCACCCGCGACTCTGGGGCAGCTTCCCGAGGGTGCTGGGCCACTACTCGCGCGGCCTCAACCTGTTCCCGCTGGAAACCGCGGTGCACAAGATGACCGGCCTCACCGCCAGGACCTTTGGCCTGGCCGGCCGTGGCGTGCTGAAGGAAGGTTTTGCCGCCGACATCGCGATCTTCGATGCCGACGGGGTGGACGAAGCCGCTACCTTCGCCAAGCCGATCCAGCCGGCGAAGGGCATCGAGACCGTGGTGGTGAACGGCGAGGTGGTGTGGCGCGACGGCAGGCCCACCGGGGCGCGCCCCGGAATGGTGCTTTCGCGCGCGTGAGGGAAAACCCTACGCCCCAGGGGATTCGTGGTACAGTGCGGCCCGCAGGATTCAAGCACAGTGAGTGATCTACCTCCTACGCCGCCACAAGCGGCTCCTAGTGGCAGTCAATTCCTTCTTGACCATCGTGCCCGCAGCGCAGCTCGGTCAGCCGCGCGCAAGCAGTACATTTTTTGAAGAGTGAATTGAAAATGGCTACAGGTACCGTGAAGTGGTTCAACGACTCCAAGGGTTTCGGATTCATTACGCCGGATGACGGCGGCAAGGATCTGTTCGCCCATCACAGCTCGATCCAGGGCACCGGCTTCAAGTCGCTGAAGGACGGCCAGAAGGTCTCCTTCGACGTGACGCAGGGCCAGAAGGGTCCGGCCGCGGCGAACATCAAGCCGCTGTAAGGGTCCACCTGCTTCGGAAAGCCGGCTTCGGCCGGCTTTTTCTTTTTCTGGAAAGCCACTCTTGATCGTCGCCTCCGGCATCGCCATGCAGTTCGGGGCCAAGCCCCTGTTTCAGAACGTCGCCGTCAAGTTCGGCGGCGGCAACCGCTACGGCCTGATCGGCGCCAACGGCTGCGGCAAGTCGACGTTCATGAAGATCCTCGCCGGCGAGCTCGAGCCGAGCGCCGGCTCGGTGGCGATCGACGCGCACGAGCGCGTCGGCCGGCTGCGCCAGGACCAGTTCGCGTACGAGAACGAGCGCGTGCTCGACGGGGTGCTGATGGGCCACGCCG
>Ga0247825_10000270_pt1 | contig 31888 bp, 25 predicted proteins | sample 13C_Vanillin_Day_FD_194413 | JGI IMG/M metagenome (GOLD analysis project Ga0247825, IMG submission 194413) | Soil microbial communities from agricultural site in Penn Yan, New York, United States - 13C_Vanillin_Day48 | ecosystem: Environmental > Terrestrial > Soil > Agricultural land | place... | reverse complement strand
GGCCTGGGGGGTGTCCCCCCAGCATCTCTTTATTTATTCTTAGCGCCGCGCAGCAGCGCGCCAGAAGGCGATGTAGCGGCGACCATCAGGTCGCCATCCTGAAAGGTCCTCACCAATGCCCAAAATCCGCGCCATCCTCGTCAACCCCGATGTCCCCGGCAAGCTCGCGCTCGGCGAGATCGAAGCGCCGGCGCCGCGCGCCAACGAGGCCCTTGTCCGCGTCCACGCCATCTCCCTCAACCGCGGTGAATGCAACCGCGCTCAGAACTCGCCCGCCGGCCTCCTCCTCGGCTGGGACATCGCCGGCGTCGTTGAGCAGGCTGCCGCCGACGGCACCGGGCCCAAGGAAGGCGCGCGCGTCGTCGGCATCCTTCAGACTGGCGCCTGGGCCGAGTTGATCGCCGTCCCCAGCACGAACCTGGCTGTCCTCCCCGACTCCGTCAGCTTCGAAGTCGCCTCCACCTTCCCCGTTGCCGGCCTTACCGCCCTCTACGCCCTCGACCGCGCCACCGGTCTCGCCGGCCGCAACGTCCTCATCACCGGCGCATCCGGCGGCGTCGGCAACTTCGCCATCCAGATCGCCCGTCACGCCGGCGCCACCGTCACCGCCCTCGTCCGCCAGGAAAAGCACCTCGACTCCGTGAAAGAAGCAGGGGCACACAACGCCGTCGCCGATGAAACCGGCGAAGCCGCGCGCGCCCACGGACCCTACAACCACATCCTCGAATCCGTCGGCGGCCCCGTCCTCGCCAGTGCCATCAGCATGCTCGCGCCCACGGGCCACCTCGTCGTCTATGGCGTCTCCATGGGCGGCCCCATGACCCTGGACTCCGCCTCCGCCTTCCGCGCCCGCGGCACCATCTCCGGCCTCTTCGTCTTCACCGAGCTCCACAAAGAAACCGCCGCTGTCGGCCTCGCCCGCCTCGCGCGGCTGGTCGATCAGGGCGTCCTCAAGCCCCAGATATCCCTGACAGCCTCCTGGAAGGAAGCCGGCCCCGTAGCCCGCCAACTCCTCGACCGCACCTACCCCGGTAAAGCCGTGCTCACGGTGGATTAGGCTCCGGCTCACCCCGCCCGGACGGCTTGTCCCCTCTCCCCCAGGGAGAGGGCTAGGGTGAGGGTCTGCGCTCGAATTGCACGAAAGTATTCCATCTCCCAGCGAACGCGCTCCCAGTCCCCCGCAAGGAGTCTATCTACTGATACGCCGGCCCTCGCAGGATTACCGCCGACGGCCCGTAGAACCCCAGCGCCTCCTCCGGCGGCCCCACGCAGATGTGCCGCGTGTACACCACCTTGCCGTCCGTCACGCCCGCAATCAGCCCGATGCGCTGCACGCCCCCGGCAGAGAACTCGAACAGCACCATCTGCTCCATCGACGGGTAGCCCGTCTCGTTCGTGTACGGAGGCTGCGGCGTGGCGAATCGCGCCACCCCGTACAGGCTCAGCTTGTTCTGGACGAGTAGCGACGCGTGCTGCTTCAGGTCGTACGACCAGCCCCCTTCGCAAGTAGAGAAAGGAAACGCCCGCACGAGGCTGCCATCCGCCGGCCTGCCGGGCGCCTGGGCGCACTTCGGCGGCCCGCCAAGACCCTGCGCAGTCGTGCACGGCGTGTCTGTCGTCGCCAGCACGGACGCAACTCCGTCGACGTCACCCGCCAGCATCACGGCGATGATCCGGTCGATTACCGCGTCGCCGGTCGTCGTCCCGGTGGGCACGCCGGGCGTCGCCGTCGCTTGCGGCGCGACGGTCGCGGTTGGCGGTACTGTCGTGGCGGTCGCGGGTGCGACAGTTATCGTCACGCGCGTCTCTCCAGCAACGGTCGCAGTGGGGGAAGGCACATCATCATCGCCCCCACATGCGAGGAGAAGGACGGGCACCACTACCAGGACAAGCAACAACCATTTCATGCATTCACCATAACAACGACCCAAAAGCGTTTCTTCCAACCAAGGACGGAAGCGTCCTCCTTCTTTAGTTGACGAAGCTCCCTCCGCGAAAGTTCCATCCTTCACAACCCAAGGCACGCCACTGCCACCCATACCTCAGGGTTCGCCCCTCGATCACGCAGACTCTCTTCATGACGAATGTCCCCGGCCAACCATCTCCATCGCCGCATAGCCAGGGTGATTCAATCAAGTTTCAATGCGCGATCTGCGCCACATTCAGATTCGAGCGACCAAGAATTTTTTTCGCACTGCGTAGTTCAATCAAGTTCGATCACTACCGTTATCCGCAGCCAACCGCTGATCCGCTCACATCGGCCGGCAAGCCTCGAAATCTCCTCCCGAACGGAGTAACCTGCGCTTACACGAACTGACAAGGAGTTAACGGATGACAACTCAAGCTCCCGGCCCAACCCCCTCTGAGCGCCTCGACGCCGCCGAAGAGCAGATGCTCCAGGAGCTCGACGTCCGCATCGCCAAGTCACCCCTGTTCGTGATGGGCGAGACCGACCCCAGCCGCCCCGGCCACCAGAACAACCTCGTCGGTTCGTCCAACCCGCGCGCCTATGCCCTGCAGTCGGACGACCCCCGTCTCCAGAAGATGCCCGAGAAGCCGACGCTGCTCGATTTCTTCAAGTACCGCTTCGGCCCCAACAACCACCTCCTCCAGTCTGCCAAGCACGCCCTTGCCGCCGGTCACGACGAAGAGACCGTGCTCGCCTGCCTCCTGCACGACATCGCCGTCATCGGCTTCATCCGCAGCGACCACGGCTGGTGGGGCGCCCAGCTCATCGAGCCCTACGTCAGCGAGAAGGTGGCTTGGGCCATCCGCGCCCACCAGGTCCTGCGCTTCTACCCCGACCCCTCCGTCGGCTACGAATACCCGGAGATGTACATCCGCCTCTTCGGCGAAGACTTCGAACCGGAGGACTACATCCAGGAGGAGTACAAGCGGATCAAGGACCACAAGTGGTACATGACCGGCCGCCTGATCACGATCAACGACATCTACAGCTTCGACCCCGACGCCAAGGTCTACTGGGAAGAGTTCGAGGACATCGTCGGCCGCAACTTCAAGCAGCCCGAAGAAGGCCTCGGCTTTGATGGCAGCCCGTCCGCCCACATGTGGCGCACCCTCATCTGGCCCACCCGCTTCCTCTAGCGAGGATCGCGACACAGGCATGTAGCGGCTTGGCATGTCAAGCCGCTACTGTTCCATAATGGCCACCCTCCAGCAGCTCTACGAGCTCTATCCGAATCACCCGCGCGCCACGATCCCGCTCGGCATCCGCGTCGATGACACCGTCTTCGCCTCCGTCACCGGCGCCGACCCCACCACCGGCCTCCCAGAAGGCGATGACGAAGCCCAGCTCGCCAGCACGATTGACACGCTCGAGGGCCTCCTCGCCCGCGGCGGCATGGCCCTCAAAGACATCGAGCGCGTCGACGCGTACGCCTCCGGCGCCTCACCGGACACCCTGGGCACGCTGCTGACCGATACCCTCGCGCCGCGCACGAAGCTCTCGCGCATCTTCGCCCAGCCGGCCATCCTGCGCTCGGGCCAGCGCCTGCGTCTCGACGTCGTCGCGACGCAGAACGGCGATCGGCAGGAGCTGCGACACATCCGCGTCGCTGCCAACGAAGCGCCGATGGCCGTGCGCATCGGCCCCTTGCTCTTCGCCTACGACGTCACCCCCGTCAACGCTACCTCCGGCCGCATCGAGAGCGAAGCCACACAGGAGCAGGTCGCCACAGCCTTCGAGAACCTCGACCGCGTCCTCGCCGCCGCCGGCATGGAGCGCACCCAGCTCCTGCGAATCGCCGGCTACTTCCGCGACCTCGGCGAGAAGGACCTTCTAAACAGTCGCAGGGTGACCGTCTTCCCCCACTGGTCCGAGAAGCCCGTGCACAAATACGTGCCCGCCGCTCTGCCGCCGGGCGTTGCCTTCTCGCTGCAGGCCATCGGTCTGATGGCGGACGACCGCCGCATCATCGAGATCGAGGGCATCAAGCACAACGACCCCATCTCGCTGGGCGCCATCGCTGGCAACGTCTTCATCTCCTCCCGCGTCCAGGCCCGCATCGAACCGACAGCCGCCGAGCAAGCCCGCCGCCTCCTCGACAGCCACGTCCGTCGCCTCGTCGAGCATGTCGGCGGCACCGTCGACGACGTCACACAAATGACCTGGGGCATCGGCGACCCTGCCTTCGCAGTCGACATCGCGACCGAATGCCAGGCTGTCTGGTCCGGCGAAGACACGCCCCACCTGACCATCGTGGAGGCAGACTTCCCCCACAGCCCGATGCCCCGCGTCGAGTTCACCGCGGTGTTGCGGTAACTCGCCCAGTCCATGGTCCATAGGAGCGAAGCGACAACAGATGTAGGGACCGACCTAAAGGTCCGTCCCCACGCCGTTTATTCGAAGGCGGTGCGTATCCACATTGCGGACCACCGACGGACGGACCTGAAGGTTCGTCTCTACACGGTTCCTGCTCCGTTCAGCGCGTGGAGGCAACCGAGGCAACCAACCTGGTTCCTTGTTCGCCACGCTCCTTTCTCCCTAGACTCCCCCAATGACCACCGGTGTGGAGCGCGCCGAACCGGATTCAGCAGGCCCCTCCCAGGACACTAGCTCGCGCTCCACCTTCCTCATCGCCGCGGCAGCGGGCATCACCTCGGCATCCTTCAACATCTGGTGGCCCTTCCTGCCCCTCTACGCCCTGGATCTGGGCGCGAAGAGCGACGCCGATGCCGTGAGCTGGGTTGCCCTCGCGATCACCATGCAGGGTGTCGGCCGGCTGGCGTCGAGCGCGATCTGGGGCGTCCTGTCCGATCGTTGGGGCCGCAAGCTTATGCTCCTGCGGGCCCTCTACCTGGCGAGCATTGCGTTCGGCTTCGCCGCACTGGCTCAAGACCCCTGGCACCTTTCGATTGCGCTCTTCTGCCAGGGGTTCTTCTCGGGGTTCGTGCCTGCCTCCGTGGCCCTTGTCAGCGTCATCGTGCCCGACCATAAGCTGAACAAGAGCCTGAGCACCGTCGCGGGCATTCAGTACCTCGGCACCACCACGGGCCCCGCCGTGGGAGCGTTGCTCTCCCTCGTCCTCGACTTCCGAACAACGATCATCTTTGCGTCGATAGTCCCGCTGTTCGCGGCGACGGCTGTGCTCCTCTGGGTGCCACGCGACCGCATCACACGCCGGGAGCCCGCCGAACCAGGGGGAACGACCCGCCTGGAGCCGTTCAAGATCACCACCCAGTTCGCGTTGGCGGTTGGCGCTCTCTTCGTAATCCAGTGCGTGAACGAGCTCGTCCGCCTGCTGACACCGGTGGCTCTCAAGGCCATCGAGAACACCCCGGACGTCACCAGCGCAGTCGGCATCACGTTCAGCCTCGCCGGGCTCGTCAGCGGCACAGGCGTCCTCTTCGTCGCGCCACGTGTCTTTACGCCGGGTCGAGTGCGCTGGGCCCTCGGCGGCGCCTGCCTCGTCGGCGCCGTCGGCGCCTCCATCCTCGCGATGGCCGCGTCTGTGCCTCCCTACGTGGCCGGCTTCCTGCTCTTTGCCTTCGTCATCTCATCGATGGTCCCTGCGATGAACACGCTGATTGCCAGCAGCGTGACGCGCTCACGCCGTGGCACCGGCTTCGGCGTCGCCGCGACCGTGCAGGCGTTCTCGTTCGTGATCGGTCCGGGCAGCGCCGCCCTCTTCGCCAGCTTATCGCTCGACCTCGGTTTCGCGGTGGTAGCAGCGGTCTTCGTAGCCCTTGGAATCACACTCGCAGCAGCCGTACGTGAACGACAACTGGAATAAACCTCAGCCGGGATTGGGTTAATGACCGCATGCGGCAAGCAGGTAGTCCATAGCCGAGACAGGGACGCCTCGGCTATCGTGTGCCGGACTGTTCTGTCGCTCCCCGGTCTAACCCGCAGTTCCTGTGAAGGGCACGCGCTATCACGGCGCCGAAGTTCCCTCCACCGACGCCTTCAGGTTCGCCAACCCCGTCACCAGCAGCATCTCGTAGTTCCGGCCTACGTGACCGAAGGTGAGCACCTGGTAGAAGCCGAAGCGCTTGCTAATCGGCACGATGGTGGCGGCGACCTCCGAAAAGCCGTCCTTGCGCTCGATGCGGTACTGCAGGAGGCAGCGGATGTGTCCCAGGTTCACTTCGACGTCGAGCTTCGACGGGCGGCTGGAGCTGTCCAGCGTATACGCGGTCGAGTCGCCGGCCTGCAGGTCGGCCCAGAGGGCGTCCCAGATCACGGCGGGTTCCGCGTCGATAGCAAAGGCTTTCTCGATGGCCATGTACCCAGACTCTAGCAAACGCGGGTTGACAACCCTCGCCGAAGTGCTAAGAGTTAGCAGACCCGTTCGCTAATCGTTCGCGCATATCGACCAATCGGAGGGCTGATAGGCATGCTGAGCAAGCAAGACAACGAGATCATGACGCAAGTTGGGCCCGGCACACTGCTGGGCGACCTCATGCGCCAGTACTGGATGCCTGCCCTCATCTCCACCGAAGTACCGCAGCCTGACAGCCCGCCAGTTCGCCTGCGCCTGCTCGGCGAAGACATGATCGCCTTCCGCACAACTTCCGGCACTGTTGGCGTTGTCGCCAACGCCTGCCCTCACCGTGGCGCCTCGCTGTTCTTCGGCCGCAACGAGGAAGACGGCCTGCGCTGCGTCTACCACGGCTGGAAGTTCGACGTCACCGGCGCCTGCGTCGACATGCCCTCCGAGCCCGCCGAGAGCAACTTCAAGTCCAAGGTCCGCGTGAAGGCCTATCCCACCTCCGAACGCAACGGCATCGTCTGGCTGTACATGGGTCCGCGCGAAACACCGCCGCCTCTGCCCGGCATCGAGCCCAACCTCGAAGAGGGCGCGACGATTCAGAAGTTCCTGCGCGACTGCAGCTGGCTCCAGGGCTTCGAGGGCGACCTCGACACGACGCACATCGGTTTCCTCCACTTCGGCGCCTACGAGGCCGACGAGGTTGAGCCCAAATCGATGGACTACTACACGCTGAAGCGCCGCGACCCCAAGATGATGGTCGTCGACCGCCCCTGGGGCGCCACCTATGGCTCTTACCGCCCCGCTGAAGATGACACGACCTACTGGCGTGTGGCCCAGTACCTGTTCCCGTTCTACGCCATGCCGCCCGTAGGCGTCCTCGGCGCCCGCCGCGCCGTTCTCGCCATCGTGCCCGTGGACGACACGCACATGATGCGCTGGCAAATCAGCATCCCGAACCGCTGGGCATCTGCCGGCGTCATCCGCCCTGCGTATGAGACGCATCCGGAGTACGGCTACCAGCCGGAGACCTCAGGCTTCCTGGGCAAGTGGCGCATGAACCAGAACCGCCACAACGACTACCTGCTCGACCGCGACTTGCAGAAGAACGGCAAGAGCTATACCGGGATCCTTGGCATCGGCATCCAGGACGAGGCTGTCACCGAGAGCATGGGCCCGATAAATGACCGCACGAAGGAGCACCTCGGCACATCCGATCTCATGGTCATCCGCCTGCGCACCCTCCTGATCAAGGCCGCGAAGGCCCTACGAGACCACGGCGAAGTGCCGGGCGGCGTCGACAACCCCGAGGTCTACGCGGTGCGCTCCGGCGGCGTCATTCTGCCGAACGGCATCAACGGCGTCGAAGCCACGCTGGACCTGCAGCAGGGCAAAGTCGCCCCAGAGGACTTCGCAGACTCGATCAAGGTCCCGAACTACGGCGTGTGAGGCGAGTGCATTGGGCATAGTGCATAGAGCTTCGAACCCGTCCGGACGGCGCGCTCGCCTCCCCCTAAGATAGAATTTGGCGCTTCGGAGCTCTGGAAGCTCTATGCCCTATGCACTATGCACTCGTCGCCCTACCAGCTTCCGCCGCCTCCACCGCCTCCGCCGCCGCCGGAACTGCCGCCGGAGAAGCCACTGCTGCCGGACCCGCCCGGCGTCGATGTCATCGCGGACGAGATCGACGACGAGAAGCTGTTCATGCTGGCGCTGAAGGCTGCTGCGTGGAACGGCGTCGATGAGACGTACCAGCTGTTCGTCGTCGTGGACGGCATGTTGTCCAGGTCTTCGAACGCCTTCGCCCACTTGTCGACGCACTCGAAGACCATCGCGTAGGGCAGGTACTCCTGGAACAGGTTGATGTCCTCGTTGAACTTCTGGCGGTCCGTCTCGGCGATCACCATGTATTCCCTGAAGCCGAGGCAGCGCCGGAACATCTCGCGTCCGAGCGCCGTGCGACGCGGCATGAAACCCGCTGAAGCGGCGCCCATCAAGCCCGTCGCGACGATGGGCACACCGACGATGCCGGCGCCGAGCACACTGCCGGCGCCAAAGATCGCGGCAGCGCCGAGGCCGGCGATCGCGAGGCCGCCGAGAACGGTGTATTCACGCACCTTCTGGGGGCTGCCCGCGAAGAACTTGTCCTTGCTCGTGACCTGCGTGTAGAGCATCTCCTTGACCTTCGCGAGGTCGGTATAGAACTCATTCTTGAGGTCGCTCATCTGCACGATGGCGCCGACCTTCTGGTCGTCCTCGAATAGGCGGCGCAGCAGCGAGGCCTCGTAGTCGAGAAGGCCGTCATCGGGGCCGGGCTCCTTGAGCTTTTCGAGCTGGTAGTCCGTGTTGCCGAAGACCCAGGACTTCGGGATTTCGGTGATGCGCAGGTAGCCGCGCACGGCGAGGTCGACGATCGTCGATGTCACGTCGAGGGTGTCCGCGCTCTCGTCGACCAGCACGCCGATTTCGGCCGGCCTCAGGCGCCGGCCTCGCTGGCCGAGCTCCGGCGGCGTGTATTCCGTCACGATCGTGTCTCTGGAGAACAGTGGCTTCGTCTCCTGGCGCGCGCTCTCGGTGAGGAATTGCGCATCGCCGAACCACTTGTCCCGGCCGTTGAGCCACCAGTAGCGAGCAATCATCGCCGGTCCCACGATGCCTAGAAGGGCCGTGAAGGCGAGCGGCACAGGTTTCAGGCCGACAAAGTCCTTGACCTTCTCGAAGTCCGACTTCAGGCGCACGAGCTTGAGAGGCGAGACCTCGACGGAGCCCTTGGTCAGGCCAACGACGACCGTCAGACCGCTGCCGGGGCGCAGGGGCGCGGTCGACTGAAAACGGGCCGTGTTGCCGTTCACAGACGTGCGGCACTCCTCCGTGGAACCGGTCGGGCCCTGGAAGCACGTCAGGCCGCTCAGAGAAGGGACAGTCACGGTCGCGCTCGACCGAGAGATGGTGACCTCCCAATCGTTGCCGGTGATGTTCCAGTACAGCTCATCGTCCGCGAACTGAGGGTTAAGGGCGTCCGTCAGGACGTAATGGATGCGGTAGAACTGCTCGCCAGAAATCTCGACGTCCGGGTCGCCGATCTTCAGCTCGACCTTGCCGTTGGCCCGCGACTCTTCGAACTGGATAGGGCGCTGGCCGTCGTCCACACCGAGGATGTCGATCTGTGAGACGCGTTTGTACTCATTGCCCGGTTCGTAGCCGGGAGGCGTTGGACCGCCGGCGGGTTCGTACGGGTATTCGTAGGGAATGTAGCGGAAGATGCCGTGGCGTTCCAGGCTACCGAAGTCGACCGCGATCTCCTCGGTGACTTCGATGGTGCCATCCCGCGACACGACGTAGGTGGCATCGAAGCTATCGATCACCCACGCTTCTTGCGCGCGCACCGGTGCGACAGGCACCACGACGAGGGCAAGCGCCACCATGAGGCCAGCCATGGCGATGAAGCGGGGAATCAAGCGCCGGTACCTCCACGTACGTCACAATCTTACGAGATGATCGGCCCAAGAACAGCGCTCATACAGAATGCCAATTGCAGCCAGAGATCACCGAGGTGGAAGGCGGAAGCGGTGCGCTACTTCTTGCGGCTTCTCCCACCTCGAGGATTGCGGCCGTTGCCATTCCCGTTGCCCGATGCGCCGTCGCCGCCGTCTGTGCCTATCGTGAGGTCTGCCGCCGGGTCGTTGTTAATCACGGCAGGCGGGGCCTTCGAGAGGTCGACGATCTCCATGCCGGCTACGCCGTCGTTGGCGCCTACGTTCATCACGTGGACACCCTGAGCAGAGCGGCCAACCTTGCTGACGCTGTCGACGGTCGTGCGCATGACGATGCCGCTCTGGGAGACGACCATCAGCTCGTAGTCGGGCATGACGGCGCGGGCAGCGACGACTCGGCCGGTGCGGGCCGTGACGTTGTGGGTGACAACGCCCTGACCACCGCGCGAGTGCCTCGGGTACTCCTCGAAGTCGGTGCGCTTGCCGAGGCCTGTCTCGGAGAGGGTGAGCAGCATTGCGTTCGGCACTACGGTCTCCATGGCGACAATCTGGTCGTCGGCGCCCTGCAGCTTCATGCCCCGCACGCCACCGCTGGTGCGCGAGGCGGAACGCAGCTCCTTGACGGTGAACCGGATCGCCTTGCCCTGGGTGGAGACGAGCATGACGTCGTCGTCATCGCTGGCGAGGCGGGCGAAGACCAGCTCGTCACCATCCTCGAGGCCCATGGAGATGAGGCCCGCACGACGCACGGACTCGAACTCCTTTAGCGGCGTCTTTTTGATCTCGCCCTGCTTCGTGGCCAGGAGCATGAACGCCTGCTCAAAGTTTGGCGTCCCAACGACCGCCGTAATCAGCTCAGTTGGCTCGATCTCGATCAGGTTGACGATCGGCGTGCCGCGGGCGATGCGCGAGGAGTCTGGCACTTCATGGGCACGAAGCTGGAAGACACGGCCGCGGTCGGTGAAGAACAACAGGTAGTCATGCGTGTCGGCGACGACCATGCGCCGGATCGCGTCGGCTTCGCGGATGTCACCGCCCCGGATGCCACGGCCGCCGCGGTGCTGGGGCCGGTAGGTCTCGAGCGGCACACGCTTGATGTAGCCGCGGTTGGTCAGCGTGATGAGGACTTCCTGGTGGGGCACCAGGTCCTCTTCGCTAAAGTCCTCGACCTCCTGCTCGACGATCTGCGTCTTGCGCTCGTCGCCGTGCAGCTTCTTCATCTCGATGGTCTCTTCCTTGATCAAGAAGTCCATCTTGCGCGGATTGGCGAGGAGGTCTTCGAGGTAGTTGATCTCCTGGATCAGGGCGGCGTATTCGTCTTCGAGGCGCTTGCGCTCGAGGGCGGCAAGGCGGCGGAGCTGCATATCCAGCACGGCCTGCGCCTGGCGCTCCGAGAGGCCGAAGGGCTGCTGCTGCAGGGCTGTGCGCGCGGCGTCGGCCGATGCGGAGGCGCGAATCGTGGCGATCACAGCATCGAGCTGGTCGATGGCCTTGAGGAGGCCTTCGAGGATGTGGGCGCGATCCCTGGCCTTTTCGAGGTCAAACTCGCTGCGACGGCGGACGACCTCGCGGCGGAAGTCGATGTAGGCCTCGAGCGCGGTCTTCAAGCGGATCGTCCGTGGCTCGCGGTCGACCAGCGCCAGCATGTTCACGGCGAACGTGGTCTGCATCGAGGTGTGCTTGTAGAGAGAGTTGAGGACGGCGCGCGCCTGGCCACCGCGGCTGAGCTCGATGACAATGCGCATGCCGTGGCGGTCGGACTCGTCGCGCAGGTCGCTGATGCCGTCGATCTTGCGCTGCTTCACCAGGTCGGCGATGCGGGCGACGAGGGCAGCCTTGTTCACCTGGTACGGCACTTCCGTGACGATGATCGCGGCGCGGCCGTTACGGATCTCCTCGACGTGGGAACGCGCGCGCACCACGATGCGGCCGCGGCCGTCGGCATAGGTCTGCTTGATCGCCTGGCGGCCGAAGATGATACCGCCGGTAGGGAAGTCCGGGCCCTTGATGATGTTTGTGAGGTCGTCAGTGGCGATATCCGGGTTCTCGATGATCGCCGAGACGGCGTCGCAAACCTCGCTGAGGTTGTGGGGCGGGATGTTCGTGGCAAGGCTGACGCCGATGCCGGAAGCGCCGTTGATCAGCAGATTGGGCACGCGCGATGGCAGGACCATGGGCTCCTGCAGGCTGTCGGAGAAGTTGCTTTGGAAGTTGACGGTGTTCTTCTCGATGTCGGCGAGGATCTCGCTCGAGATACCGGTCATGCGCGCTTCGGTGTAGCGCATAGCCGCGGGAGGGTCGCCGTCGATGCTGCCGAAGTTGCCCTGCCCATCCACCAGGGGATAGCGCTGAGCAAAGTCCTGAGCCATGCGCACGAGAGCGTCGTAGATCGGCGTATCGCCGTGGGGGTGCCACTTACCCATGACCTCGCCGACGACGGTGGCGCACTTCTTGTAGGGGTTGCCGGCCGCAAGGTTCAGCTCCGACATCGCGTAGAGGATGCGGCGCTGAACAGGCTTGAGGCCGTCGCGCACGTCCGGGATGGCGCGCGCGACGTTGACGCTCATGGCGTAGTCAACATAGGAGGCACGCATCTCATCTTCGATGCGGATGGGGCGAATGTTACCGGCTTCCAGAGGGGTCGAAGTCATATAACGGACTCTCAGGCTGCACCCCGCGAACGAGGCACGCGCATTCAGGGAATTGTTAGGTCTATGTTACCATTTCGCCCGCCGCGAGTCTAATTGTGGTTCACTGCGCCGGCTCTGATGTCTGCAGGTGCGCCAACAACCCTCATCTCGTTTGTATTGCGCAGGCGTATTACGCGTCACACAAGGCGGCGGCGAAGGCCTCGAAGAGCAGGCGAGCCTCGGCGTCGAAGCCTTGGATGTAAAGGTCGGGGCGTTCCGGATGCCACTGCACCGAGACCACCCACCGGTGCGCATCGCTCTCCAGACCTTCGACCAGGCCGTCTTCAGTAACGGCCGAGACGCTGAGGCTGGGCGCGACGCCCTCCGGCACAACGGCCTGGTGATGGCGGGAGTTGACGAAGATGCGCTCGCGCCCGTAAACGTCGTGCAGTTTCGTGCCCGGCGTGACGATCACGTCGTGCATGGCGGAGGTGTGGCGCTCGTCGTCGAGGTCAACGTGGGCGTCACTGGCGATGTGCTGGAGGAGCTTGCCGCCCATCGCGACGTTCAATAGCTGGTGGCCGCGACAGATAGCGAGCACGGGCATGTCACGGTTCAGGGCTTCGTGGAGGAGCGCAAGTTCGAATTCGTCTCGGGGCCGGTTCGTGGCGTCGACCTCCGGCCACGATGCTTCGCCGTACAGGGCTGGGTCGACGTCGATTCCGCCCGTAAGCAGAAGCCCGGCGCAGTCCGCCAGGGTCTGGCCGGGAGTGCTGTGGTCGACGGGTTCGAGGCCCGCGTCGCGGAGGCGGCGCCAGTAGTTCTCCAGGCGCTCGCCGGGGATGTCCTCCCAGCGCGCCACCGCGACACGGGGCGTGTGAGAGGCGCCGCTCATGGGCTAGCCTTCGTCGTCTTCGTCGTCGCCGTCGGACTCAGCGAAGGAGGAGAAGCTCACGGTGCCTTCCTCAGCGTCCGGCTCTGCTTCGAACTCCTCCGTGTCACCGTCGTCCTCCATCAGCTCCATCTCGTCGTCATCGCCGAGACGCAGGAGCGATTCCTTGATGTACGGGCGGACGGTGTCGCCACCCGTTGCCGGGAAGCTGAGACGCGTCTGGGACGGGTGGCGGAAGGTCTCCTTGATGATCAGTTCGACATCCCTGTCACCAACGCTCTTGACGGCCGCGGCGTACTGGTTTCCACCCTCGATGAGTCGGAGCAGGCGCAGGCCGAGCTTGGGCTCGACCGAGCCGATGTATTCGTCGGCGGCGGTCTCTACGCGCAGGAGGTCATCACCAGTCCTGAGGTAGACCTCGTCGCCGGCGGTCAGGGTCGGCATCAACTCCGGCGGCGTGTTCTGGAGGACGGTGACACCGGTCTTGCCCACCTCTTCGATGAACAGGTCCTGGGCTACGCGCCCGGCGGTCGGCGGCGTCCGCGGCGCTTCGGCGTCCTGGAGCCCTTCGAGGCGGTCCAGGTTGCGCTTGGCAATCTGGTTCACGGGGTCGAGGGCAAGCGACTGAGCGTACGCCTCGTACGACTCTTTGTAGCGCCCGAGCTCGAGCAACGACTTACCAAGGCGGTTCCACGCATCGACATCAGTCGATGTCGCGGCGAGGATGCTGCGATTCAAGGTCGCGGCTTCCTCCCACTTGCTTTCAAGGGCTAGCTGGATTGCCTGCTCTGCCCCCTGGCGCTTGGGACGTGTAGGATCTTCTCCCTCAACGGGCGAATTCATATCTGGATACCTCGCGACAAACGCAACACGATAGACGTTGGCGGGACGCCTTTCTAATGAATTGTGGTCGGGGTGAGAAGATTTGAACTTCCGACCTCACGGTCCCGAACCGTGCGCTCTAGCCTGGCTGAGCTACACCCCGGTAGTTATCTAGGCAGACTATGTTACGAATTCTCCGGCCATCGATCAAAGGTTAGACTGAGCGTGGTCATCAAATCGTATACGGAGCCCGCCGAATGCCCTCGCTTCGCATCCTCATGATCAGCGCCCTGGAGGTGTGGGCGCTCTCCGGCCAGGGGGGCGCGCCGTCCCTGTTCAAGACGCTCGAGGGCTATTCGAGGCGCGGGCACGGCATCGATTTCATCACGTCGCGCATCGGCGCCAATCACCATCACGGCGCTCCCGTCCAGCAACCGCCGGCGATCCCGAACGTGCGCTTCCACCTTTTCGACCTGCCCTCCGTCGGCGAGTGGCCCGTGCCCATGCCCAGCATCGCGCGCAAGGCCGACCAGAAGATGCGCTTTGCCACCGTTTTCCCGTACATCGCCGCGCGCAAGGCGGAGCACCTTCTCGAAGATGACGCCTTCGACCTGCTCTACGGCTACGAGGTGCACGGCGTGCTGGCCCAGCGACGCGTGCGGCGCAAGCACCAACTCCCCCTCGTGACGAGATTCCAGGGCACCGTCATGCATCCCTACCTGCGACGGCCCCAGAGCCTCATGCGCAAGTACGAGGAGGTGCTGGCTCTTCGAACGCCGGCGGAGCTCTACGTGATGACCGACGACGGCACCCAGGGCGACGAGGTCCTGCAGCGCCTCAACCCCGCTTCGGCAGGCAAGGTACAATTCTGGCGCAACGGCCTCGACCTCGGCGCCGTGCGCGCGCCCAGCCCTGAGGAAGCGGCGGGCGCGCGACAGAGCCTTGGTCTCGGCACAGACGACTTCGTCCTGGTGACGGCGACCCGGCTTGCGCGCTGGAAGCGCATCGATCGTGCCGTCGATGCTGTCGCGCTGCTGCGCAAGCAGGGCATTGCGGCGAAGCTGCTTGTTGTCGGTGACGGTGAAGAGCGCACCAACCTCGAAGACCAGGCCCGCCAACTAGGGCTGCAGGACCAGGTGACCTTTGTCGGGCCGGTGGCTCAGGCCGAGGTGCAGCGCTATCTCTGGGCCGCTGACGTGTTCATGTCCGTCAACGAGCTCTCGAACGTCGGCAATCCTCTCCTCGAAGCGATGCTGGCAGGCCGGTGCATCCTCACGATCGACGAAGGCGACACGCGTGACCTCGTCCATGACGGCGAAACCGGCGTCCTGCTGCATTCCGGAGAGCCCGAGGTGATCGCGGCCGCGCTGGCTAAGCTGGGTGCGGATGCGGACAAGCGCCGGTATATGGGCGTGGCGGCGCACCGCCTGGCAAAGCGTGCATTCTGGAGCTGGGACGAGCGCCTCGACGCCGAAGTGGACGCGGTCGAGGCGCTGGTGGCGGACGTGCACGCCCGACACAGCCCGATCCCGGCCCATGATTAGACCCAGCGACGTTCCACCCGAGCCGAGCCTGCCCGGCGGCGGCTTCCTGTTCAACGTCAACCTCGTCTTCATCACCACGGTCATCGCCTACGGTCTTGGGTTCCTCACCGCCATCCTCATGGCGCGCGCTCTCGTCTCCGACGAACTCGGTGTCACAGCCCTCTATCGCAACGCGGTCACCCTCGGATTCGCCTTCCTCAGCCTCGGCATCGCCACCGCGCTCGTTTACTTCGTCGGACGCCGCGACTATGCGCCCCGGCTGGCGATGGAGGTTGGCCTCACGATCACCGTGGTCGCTACCGCGCTGACGGCCATTGGTGTGGTGATTGCGTGGGCCGTGTTTCACGAAGACTTGTCGGACCGCGACGTACCCTACTGGCTGGTCCTGATTGCCATCCCCGCCGTACTCCAGTTCCGGGTCGCTGAAAGCGTGCTGCGTGCGCAGGGCCGCTTTGGCGCCATGAACCTGCTCGAAGTCTCTTTGCCGCTCTCGATCCTGGCGTTCCTCGGCATCACAGAGCTGGTGCGCGGCCTCACCGTACAGAACACGATCCTGGTCTGGACGCTCGGCCTCCTTCCTCCCCTCGTGCTGGGGTATGCGCTGCTGCCGGTGCGCGACTGGCCCCGTCGCCTCGCCGTTGGGCCGGTGCTGCGGCAGGCGACCAGCTTCGGCATCCAGGGCCAGCTCAGCAACCTGATTCAGCTGCTCAACCTGCGTCTCGATTCTTATCTCATCCTTCTGTTCGTCAACTCCAGCGGCGTCGGATTGTACGCGGTGGGGGTGTCGCTGAGCGAGGGCATGTGGTTCATCGCGAACTCCGTCGGCGTCGTCCTGCTGACCAACCTCACGATGAGCGACGACGAGTCGGCCGCCCGCATGACGCCGGTCGTCTGCCGCAATACTTTGCTCGTGACGGGCGTCGCGGCCGTCGGAGCCGCGATCGTCGCGCCCTGGCTGGTGCCGACGATCTTCGGCGCCGAGTACCAGGATTCCGTGCTGCCGTTCATCTGGCTGCTTCCGGGGACGGTGGCAGCGGCGGGCACGAAGATCCTCGCCGCCTACGTCTTCAGCCGCGGCAAGCCGCTGGTGAACGCGCAGATCGGCTTCGTGACCTTGATCGTCACGATCGTGGGCGACATCGCCCTGATCCCTGTGTTCGAGGTCCCGGGGGCGGCAGCAGCCTCGAGCGCGGCGTACATTGTCAGCCTCGTGATGACCGCCATCGCCTATCGCAGACTATCCGGCGGCTCGATCAATGACGCCGTCCTGCCACGGCGCGCCGATGCCGTGCTATACCTCGATGGCGTCAGATCGTTGCGTGGCCGTCTGCTACCGGCCCGCGGCGCCGGAGGTGAGGCGTGAGTGAATCGCGGGTCATCCCGCCCCTGCGCATTGCCGTGCTGGGCGACTTCGAGGGCATCCACACGCGTCGCTGGCTGGAGGTGTTCGTCGAGCGTGGCCATGAAGTACACGCCATCTCGTATTACTGGCCGCGCGTCCATCTGCCCGGGGTCCACGTCCACTCCCTGAAGCCGCCGCCTGGAGACGCGGGCGCAGAAGGCTTCTGGACGGAGCGACCTGACAGCTCGCCTCCGTCGACGCGCAAGAGCGCCTTCTCGCAACTCAAATCGAGGGTCAAGGGCCTCGTACCACCCAACATCCAGCGCCACCTGAACGCGATGCGCTACCGGCGCGCCGGCCTCAAGCGCGTGCTGGACGAGATTCAGCCGGACATATTCCACGCCCACTACGCCGTCGAGCACGGATTCTACGGCTCTAAGGCTGGCTTCCACCCCTACGTCGTGAGCGCGTGGGGCTCCGACCTCCTGGTGGAATCGCACAGCCTCCTCGGACGCAGCATCGCCAAACGCGCCCTCCACGCCGCCGACCTCGTTACGGGCAACGACCCATCGCTGGTCAAGCGCGCGATCGAGTTGGGCGTACCGCAGGAGCGCACTGCGGTCGTGCATCTGGGCATCGACCGCGTCTTCCTCGAGGCGGGAGAGCAGTCTGTCAACCTGCAGGCGCCGACGAGTGAAGAGCGCATCGTAATCAGTACACGGGCGCACGAGCCCATCTACAACCTCGATGTCTTACTGAGGGCTTTCGCGATAGCGCGAGCGAAGGCGCCCACCGCGAAGCTCATCGTCGCCGGCACTGTCCTGCAACACGGGAAGCTGCAGCAGATCGCGCAGGAGCTCAATCTGGGTGAAGCCGTGCAGTTCGTGGGACACCAATCAGCAGCCCGACTAGCCGAGCTCCTTGCCGCCGCGCACGTCTACGTCTCGGTCCCGTCTTCGGACTCCCTTGCGCTTAGCAACCTTGAGGCGATGGCTGCCGGCGCGTTCCCGATCGTCAGCGGCCTGCTCAGCGTGGAGGGCTGGATCGCGCATGGCACGACCGGGCTGCGCGTAGAGCCGGGTTCCGTAGCCGAGCTGGCGAACGCGTTCGTGACCGCGGTCAGCGATGACTCGTTGCGTGAAGCGGCGGTGGCGCCGAATCGCGCGAAAGTTGAGGCAGAGGGGTTGCGCGAGACCAACATGCTGCTGATGGAGCGCCACTACTACCGCCTCGCTGGACACCCCATGGCCGCCCAGGGCGAAGCGATCTAGACGGCTACCCGTCGCCGTCACGAGACTGCTACGCCTGGCGACCTCGATGGTATGTCGCGGTCAGGCGCCATTCTCTGGATGGCGTGCCCGCCAGGCATCCTTAGCATCGACCGCGGAGCCCTCGTTTCAATCGCGCACTTCTCACAGGCTCCCCAAGGAGCCTGATAGGTATGTCGAAGTCACCTGATGCTCATCGCTGGATCCCACACAGTCGCAGAACGGTTCCTTTGGTCCATGTGGGATTCCTGCTCCTGGGCCTTTCGATCATGGCTGCGTTTTCGGTCCATGTTGGTCGTGAGTCTGGCGCAAGGCCGGAAAAGGTGGCAAAGCCCCGCCCGCCAGGGAGCCCGGTCTACTCGGCACGCCACTTGCCGGATCCTCCTCACACCGTGACCTTGTTCATCGTGGACTCACAGGAACAAGCGAACGCGCTCGAGGAGGAGGCCACTCTTGGATCCACAACCGTCGCAACGACCGGCCCACAAGGCATAGAGGTCGAGCGTCAGTACCTGATAGGCAATGGTCCCGACGTAGCTGCCCAGATCGAAAGCACAAGGGGCCTCATTGCTTACCTGAACCTCGACACGGAGGACATTGAGCCAACAATAATTCTTCAGATAGCCGACGTTCGAGCTAAACGCTAGTCAGTGAGCGACAACTCAGCTGAGAGCGTTGATCTTTGCCGCCATGATGAAGTCGTTGCGAGAGAGGCCGCCGATGCTGTGTGTCGACAGATCGAGGTCAACGTTGCGGTAGCCGTAGATCCGGAAGTCCGGATGGTGGTCTTCCGCTTCGGCGATCTCCCCAACCCTGTTCACGAACGCCAGCGCCTCGGCGAAGTCCGCCATGCGCTTTGTCCAATGGAGACCTTTGCCATCGTCAGTGACCGTCCAGCCAGGCACCTGGGACAGGAGGCGTTCGACCTGATCCCCTGGCAGCGTTGGCGTGCCGGGACCGTAGTTCTCGCAGTGCTGCAAGGTGAGAGGTGTCGAGTCGTTAGGGGTCGTCATCGTCATCCTCCTCCAGGTCTCCGCCTATGGTGAGGCGGTAGCCGTTGAGGTCTTCGATCATGCAGTCGAGGGCGCCGTACTCACGGGGCGCGAGGCGCTCGATGACGTTGGCGCCCTTCTCCTGGACCTCAATGTACACATCCTCGACGTTGCTCACGACGATCACGGCGTCGGCGCCGAAGGTGGAACCGCTGGCCTTGACGCTGTTGCGAGCGCCGGGCGGATCGCTGCGGGCAAAGTCGATGATCGCGTCGTCGCGCGTCACGCGACCATAGGTTGGGTCGTCCCCGTAGAGGAACTCGACCTCGAAGCCGAGGACGTCGCGGTAGTACTCGGCAGCCTTGCCGACGTCATCGACGAGGAAGATGGGCACGACGCCGTAGAACTGGCCTTTCGGCACGAAGGCGTCGCCCTGGCTCCAGCCGTTGGTCACTGCTACTGCACCTCAATCGCGATTGGCCTCAGGCCGCCGGTTTCGAGACGGCGCTTGGCCTCGACGTAGACGTCGTTGGGCAGCGGGCCCTTGAGCACGGCCTGGACGTTGTCGCGCAGGTGGTCGGGGTTGATGGTGCCGACGATGGTCGTCGCCATGCCGGGATGGGTGATCGTGAAGCGCAGGATGAACTCCTGGCGGCTACCGCCATCGAGCAGGTCAGTGAGGTCGACGGCCTGCCACTTGTCCCAGGCCGCGCCCTCTTCCTTGCCCGGGCCGCCTTTGGCCGCGCCGCCGCGGATGACGACGCCGGCGCCGGCGTCGGACGCTGCGGAGATGAGCTCTTCGTGCTCGCGCTCCATGGCGGAGTAGGGAATCTGGAACTCGTCGAACACGCCGAGTTCAATCTGCTCCTTAAGATTGGGGATCGTGCCGGACATGCCGATGAACCGCACCTTGCCCTGGCGCTGTAGGTCCAACACACAGTCCAGAGCGCCGTGCTCGTTCAGCTGGGCAATCGACGGCGAGGCGTGGAACTGCAGGAGGTCGACGTAATCCGTCTTCATGCGCGTCAGGCTCTGCTCCAGGCCACGGACGATGTTCTCCGGCGTGAAAACGTGCGGGAAGCGCATGTTGGGCCCGGCAGGCGGCGGATTGTCGAGCAGCGGGCCGGAGAGACACCCGGCCTTCGTCGCCAGGAAGTATTCGCCGCGCCGATGGGAAATGTAGTTGCCGATGCGCTCTTCGGCGACGCCGTAGTCGATGGATGTGTCTACGAAGTTGATGCCCAAATCGAGGGCGGCGTTGAGGATGCGATCTGCCTGCTCGTCGCTGACGTCGCGGCCGCGCGGCGCCCCTCGCAGCTCCATGGCGCCGTAGCCAAGGACGGTGACATCGAGGCCGGTGCGGCCGAGCGTGCGCTTGGGGAGGTCTGGCATGAGTGGAGGTCCTTCTAGTAGAGGCGGTAGAGGCGATCTCTGCAATTCATTGCGCAGGGCTAAACGCAACAGGCCCCATTGTAAACCTCGGGAGATCGCGACGAAGAAGGACAATGGAGTCGACTACCCTTGTTCCCTACGGGGGCTCATTCCCTATTTCTCGTACTTTCCGTACTGCATTTCGCAGTTCGGTCAGAGGGAAATCGCCGCGTTCCTTGAAGCGGCTGTTGTGCCTGTCGCTGAGCGTAGTGAAGCAGCCTGCTGCTCCGGTCTCATCGAGCCCAAGCTGCTTCACTACGTAGTCTCTCGTTCCCGACGCCGTTGGGCCAATGAATCGGCCCGCTACAAGGATGGCGCGTTGGCACTACGTACCGATTCCCCAAACGAAGTCTTAGAGGGAAGGTCACCTCACACACGAAGGCCCTCCTTCGTGAGGGCCTTCGCGACATCCGGTCCCCCCTCTCCGAAATCGGGGAGGGTGTTAGGGGTGGGGTTAGCCTCCGCCACCACCGACTGCAGGCTCTGCTGCCTGGTTCTGGGCGGTCGCCGGGCCCTCGATGCCCAGGTGGGGCAGCCACCGCAGAGCGGGCGGGAGGTACCAGTTGAGGTTGCCCAGCAGCTTCATCGAGGCCGGGACGAGGATCGACCTGATGATCGTCGCGTCGATAAGGACGGCGACGCCGAGGCCGAAGCCCATCTGCTGGAACATGACCAGGTCGCCCATCGCGAAACCACCGAACACGGCCACCATGATGAGGGCCGCGCCCGTAATCAGACGGCCGGTTGAACGTAGGCCGTAGGAGACGGCGTCCGTGTTGTCCTTCGTCTGGTCGTAACGCTCCCGGATACGGCTGAGCAGGAACACGTGGTAGTCCATCGAGAGGCCGAACAAGACTGAGAACAGGAAGAGAGGCAGCCAGAACTCGACCACCTCAACCTGCTGGAAGCCCAGGATGTCGGCGCCGACCCCCTTCTGCGAGACGAGCACGATGAGGCCGTACGCGGCGCCCACCGAAAGCAGGTTCATGACGATAGCCTTCGCCGGGACGACGATGGATCGGAAGACCAGCATCAGCAGGATGAAACTGAGGCCGAGGACGAAAACCAGCACAAACGGCGTGTAGTCCGAAGTGATCTTCAGCCCATCCACGTTGGTCGCGGTCTGGCCCGTGACGTAAACACCGACAGGCACGTCGTGGAAGGCCTGCGGGATGTACTGCTCGCGCAGGCGCTCGATAGCAGTGTTCGCCTCTTCCGTTGCCGGGTCGAGCGCGAGCTGAATCGAAAGCAATCCCAGGTCACCGGCGTCGTTGGTCTCGTAGACCGCGGGGCCGAAATCTGGGTCTGCCTCTGCCGCCATGCTGAGGGTCTGCACGGCGTTTCGGACGGCCGAGGACTCAGCGTCGCCATCGATGACGACTTCAGCCGGCGTCACCTGGCCGCCGTCGAAGTCAGACTGAAGGATCTCGAAGCCCTTCTTCGACTGGAAGCTGTCGGGGAAGGTACTCACACCAGAAGTACCCGTGTTGATGTCGAAGTACGGGATCGTCGCAGCGATGAGCACCGCAGTCACGCCGACGACACCGATGACGGGGTAGCGCATGACGGTGCGGGCGATGCGGTCCCAGACGCCGCCGGGGCGCTCCTCGTCGAACTCGTTCTGAGCCTTGTTGATGAGCGGGATGCGCAGCTTGTTCACCTTGTCGCCGAGCAGCCGCAGCATTGCTGGCAACAGGGTCAGCGATGCGATGATGGCGAAGCCGACGACGAGGATGGCGCCGGCCGCAAGACTGCGGTAGATGGTCGAAGGGATGATGAACATACCGGCCAGGGCGATGATCACAGTCAGGCCGGAGAAAAGGACTGCGCGTCCGGCGGTGTGCGACGCGATGTCGACCGCGTCGATCACTTCCTTGCCCTTCTGGCGCTCCTCGCGGAAGCGGGAGACGACGAACAGCGAGTAATCGATGCCAACAGCGAGGCCCATCATCGTGATCATGTTGGTCACGAAGAAGGAGAACTCGAAGCTGGTACCCAGGATCGCCACCATTCCGATCGCCGTAACAATGGAGACGATGGCGAGAATGAGCGGGACAACCGCTGCTACAACGGCGCCAAGTACGAGCAAGAGAATGATCAGGGCGATGAAGCCGCCAATCGATTCACCGCGAATTAGGTCCTTCTCGGCGGTCTCCTGGAAGTCGTGGCCGACGCTGGCGAAACCGGTGATGTAGTGCTCGAACTCGGAGTCGCCGTTACTTGCCTCGATGACGTGAAGGACATCGGCGATGTTCAGGGCCGCCTCGTCGAGATCGCCGGCCATCGTGATTGGGATGATGGTTGTGTGTTTGTCGGCAGAAACCAGGCCTGGGGCATTGCCGGCGGCGTAGTAGTTTGTCCCCGACTCAACCACTTCTGGGCCGAGACCGATGACCTGCGAGTAAATCGACTCGACCTCGGCGCGGAAGGCACTATCGTCGACCGTCAACGTCTCGGAACGGATGACGATGGCCTCATTGGCTTGCTGCGGGCCGCGCAGCTTGTCTTCCAAGAGGTCGGCTCCGCGCTTGGAGTCCGGCGTGTTCGTGAAACCCGCGGTCGTCGTCAGGGCGTCGTTGAGCAACGCGCCGATTAGACCGAACGAGACCAAGAACAGGACAACCCACGCGCCGACTGCCCTCCAGGGGTGTCTCGCACTGCCACGAGCTATCGCAGTAGGGGTAAGACTAAACGACATGGCTTGTTCCTCCGAGCGATAAAAAACGAATGCTCAGTCGTTATAAAAGCCACGCGGCCGGCCGTCAATGGGTTTTCCTGAACTTCCGACTAAAGGCGGAGGGCCGATTTCAGTGGATGAGGGCCGATGTGCTCGCGCCGTTCGTCTCGACGCTGCCCTTCCAGAAGGTACCTCCGAAGAGGCCTCGCAGGACGGCCGCGTAGCCATTGACATCGATGTCGGGCTCGATGAGCTTCTGGGTGACAAAGCCGTGGTACAGCCCGACCATGACCTGCGCGACGGACCGAGGGCTCAAAGAGGCGTCGACCTCGCCACGGTCCTGCGCGGCCTTGATCAGGTCGAGGAAGAGGCCGTACGTGGCTTCGAGACTGCCGGTGAGCCACTCGCGAATGTGCTCGTCACGAGGCGCTTCCGCGATGAGCTCAACGTTGAGGGCGCAATCAGCCGAGGTCTTCAGGGACGCGAGCTCGGTAAAGAAGCGACGGATAAGGTCGGTGAACACGGCCCAGGTGTTGTCTGCTTCGGCGAGAGCCGCCTTGATTGCCTGGACGTTCGTGCTGGCGCTGTGGTCGCACATCGCCTGGATTATCGATTCCTTGCTGGGGAAGTAGCGATAGACGGCCCCGGGGCTGAGGTCTGCTTCGCGGCAGATGTCCTGCATGGTGGTGGCGTGGAAGCCGCGCCGCGAGAAGCACGCCGCCGACGCATCCAGAATCTGCTGACGGCGCAGTTCCAGATACTCGGGCAGGACCTTCGGCATAACACGTCCCCACTAAAGCGATTGCTCGTTCTCTTTTATATCACGGTGGCGTAGAGAAGCCTAGTGCTGGTGGCGGGCCCCGGGGAGCGTGATGGGAGTATCACGGTCTCGGCCCACGGATTGTAGCGAAGGCTCTGGGTTCGGGCTGGACTTGTCGGCGAGGCTAGGCCTCCGGTGATATTCTCGTACTCCTCCGGACCGTCGATGCCCCACTGGGCACCGGCACTTACGGGTACGCAGTGGAGCAAGGGGCGTCGCATGGCTAAGAACATCGTGCTTTGCCTGGATGGCACTGGGAACCAGCTGAAGGACAGCGGCAACACGAACATCGTCAAGCTCTACGCGATGCTCGACCTCTCCGACCCGGCGAAGCAGGTGGCGTTCTACGACCCGGGCATCGGCACCTTCAGTGCGCAGGGCGCCTGGACGCCGATCGCCAAGCTGCTCTCGAAGCTGTTCGGACTCGCGTTCGGCTACGGCATTAAGACGAACCTCGCTGAGGCGTACCTGTACCTGATGCAGACCTACGAGCCGGGTGACAAGGTGTTCGTCTTCGGCTTCTCGCGCGGCGCGTACACGGCGAGGTTACTGGCGGGAATGACGTATCGCGCGGGGCTTCTGCGCCGGGGGTGCGAGAACCTGGTCCCATATCTGGTCGCTGCTTTCACGAAGGGTGGCGACATGACAGGCAAGGACTGGGATACGCTCAGCGAATTCACCGAGGTCTTCGGCATCTCGCTCGTCGAGAACGGGAAGCGGCGGCGGTCGTTGCCGATCGAATTTCTCGGGCTTTTCGACTCTGTAAAGGCGCTGGGCCTGCTGCGGAGTCCGCGATTTCCCTACACGGTCCAACTGCCGCGGGTGAAGAACATCCGCCACGCCATCGCCATCGACGAACGGCGGCGGCCGTACAAGGAATACATCGTAAAGCTCGCCGACGGGAACGAAGAGACGGACCTGGTCGAAGCCTGGTTCGCGGGAGTGCATTCGGATGTCGGCGGCTCATTCGAAGCCAAAGGTGGGCTTGGCGGTGTCGCCCTGAAGTGGATGGTCGACGAAGCGCTCGCATCCGGCATCACGCTACGGCCGCGCCTGTACAAGACGCGGCTCAGCATCACGGCGGACGATGCCGCCGGGCCGGTACACAAGAACAGCAGGATGTGGGACATCCTGATCCCCCGTACGCGCCCCTTGCCGCCGGCAGCAAACGTGCACGATAGCGTCCGCCTGCGTCGTGAGCGGGTGCCCGGCTACCTGGCGAGGCTGGACCCCGCCGCGGTGCGATGGGTGGATGTGGATTGGCTGGAGCCGTGGGCGCCGAGCGTAGGGGCGGTTGAGGAGGAAGAGGTGGGAGCGAACCCCACCCCCTAACCCCCTCCCCGTCGACGGGGAGGGGGACGCAGGTTTGGTTGCTGAGGTTAGACCTTCGGCAGGATCTCCTCGGCGATGTACTGGAGGTCCTCGCGCTGCGGGGGTGTGCGGTACTGGAGCATGATGCGGTGGATGCCCGCGGCCTCGATTTCTTTGATCTGCTCGATGATGGTGGAGGATGTGCCGTAGAGCGCGGTCATGGGCGGGCCGCCGCCGGGACGCCGGAACTGCGGTGGGGCGCGCTCGATGGCTTCGGCGACCTTCTTGTCGACTTCGGCCTGGTTGGCGCCGGCGATGTAGCCGATCATGACGCTGCGATCGATGGTTTCGGGGTCGCGGCCGACGGCCTCGCAATGCTGGTCGAGGATTTTCGACTTCTCGAGGTAGACCGGCAGGCCGCCGCCGATGGGGGCGTTCCACTCCGTCGCGTACTTCGCGACCATGCGCAGGGTGCGCTTCTCGCCGCCGCCACCGACCAGCAGTGACATCGGCTTCTGAGCCGGCTTCGGGTTCATCGGCGCGTCCTTCAGGCGATAGATTTTGCCCTCGAAGCTCGCGACGTTGTTCTCGAAGAGCGCCTTGATCACCTGGATGCTCTCCTCCAGGTTGTCCATGCGCTGCTTCACTGGCGGCAGCTCGATGCCGTACGCCTCGTGCTCCGTGACGTTCCACCCAGCGCCGACGCCGAGGATGAACCGTCCGTTCGAGAGCTGGTCGATGGCCGCGGCCATGCGCGCCAGGATTGCCGGATGCCGGAAGGTCATCGAGAGCACAAGCGGGCCGAACTTGATCCGGTTGGTCATGGCCGCCGTGTAGGTGTGCGCAATCAACGTGTCCAGCGAGTCGATCTCACGCGTGGCGCCGAAGAAAGAGAAAAAGTGGTCGGAGCGCCACAGCGACTCGAAGCCGAGTTCCTCCGTCCACTGCACTATGTTCTTCCATTCGGTCCAGCCGACGCCTTCCTGGCTCTCGATCATCACGCCCAGCTTCATGGGTGGGTGTCTCTTTTCTAGGTAGTCCGTCCGGGATTGGGTTAGTTAGCGCTTGATTCTTTACTGCGGCGTAATGGCCGTCAACCGCACGCCATTGCAGCACGGCTCTCGCTAAGATCGAAGCATGGACTCCCGTAGCATCGGTTTACTAGTTGTCATCGCGGGTGTGGCAATCATCCTCATCGGCGGCGCTATCGCTATGGGGCCCTTTCGTGGCTCGGACGCCTGACCGGCGACTTCCGGTACGAGGGCGACAACGTCAAGGTATACGCGCCCATCGCTTCCATGCTGCTGATCTCCGTCGTCCTCAGCGTGGCGCTCGCCGTGTTCACCCGCCTGTGCTAACCGCCGGGGCCGGGCGCGAGGCGAGGCCCATGACGCGCAGCATGTTCGCTGTGCAGAACAGCCAGCCTTCGACAATGACGCCGTCCTCGATGCGCCAGATGTGCGCGCAGTCGTCGTCGATGGTCTCGCCGGTAGGCGGCACGTCGTTGATGGAGGCCGTGTGCGTCGCGGTGATGTGCACGCGGTCGGTCACGAGGTCGCCGCTGGCAGCGACTGCACGCACTTCGGCGTGCCAGTCCGGGAAGGCGGCGAGGAAGCTGTAGCTGCCTTTTACGTAGATATCGCGCCCCGCTCGCGCAACGCCACCGTTTGGGCCGTGATAGAGGAAATCGGCGCCGAAGATCTGGTCGGCGACCGCACCGTTGCGTTTGTTGATGAACTCTTCGGCGTAGAGGCGCACGTACTCGGCCGGCTCAGTCACTTCTGGCTCCTTCGGCTAGGGCGTGATCCGCCGCCATTCTACCGGTGTCGCAAGTTTGTGTTACCTACGCGTGCTGGTCAGACGGGGCGGATCCCGTGCCGCTGCTGTACCTCTCTCATGCTGGCTTGCATCCGAGCCGGGTCGATGGCTGAGCCTACAGGAAAGGCGCTCGCGAGATCCCGGTAATAACGCTCGAATCCTCCGGGCACGTTTACTTCCAGAAACCGCGTCGGCGACTCCGAGGCGTTGCCAAAGGAGTGCACCGTCGCGCGTGGCACGAAGACGAAACTGCCCGCGGTCGCCAAATACTCCTCGCCTGTTATGACCAAACGAAGGGTGCCTTCGAGGATGTAGAAGGTGTGGTCCATCTCGTCGTGAATATGCGAAGGCGGACCAGCGAACATCGGTGGCATGAACTGCTCAGCGACGAAGAGCCGATCGCTGGAATCGCTGTTCACTGTCTTTATCAGCATGCTCGCCGGCCCGATGGCTATGGACTCACCCTGACCTGCTTGATAGATGTACGGCTTCGTCTCGGGCACAGCTATTGCGCCTTGATTCCTTCGGCGACACGCTCCCGGATTGACGCCTGGGCAGCGGCAACGCGGGCGATCGGCACGCGGTAGGGGGAGCAGCTGACGTAGTCGAGGCCTTCGCGGTGGCAGAACTCAACCGAGGTGGGTTCGCCGCCGTGCTCGCCGCAGATGCCAACCTTCAGGTCTTTCTTGACGCCGCGTCCCTTGCCGATGCCGATGCGCATCAGGCCACCGACGCCTTCCTGGTCGAGGCGCACGAAGGGGTCGACCTCGACGACGCCCTTGTCGATGTAGGCGGGCATGAAGTGGCCGGAGTCATCGCGGGAGATGCCGAAGGTGGTCTGGGTGAGGTCGTTGGTGCCGAAGGAGAAGAAGTCGGCGTCCTTGGCGATCTCGTCGGCGATGATGCAGGCGCGCGGCAGCTCGATCATCGTGCCGACAAGGTACTCGACGCGGGTGCCTCGCTCCGTGAGCACCGCTTCCGCCGTGTCGACCGTGAGCTTGCGCATCATCTTGAGCTCCGCTTCGATGCCGACGATCGGGATCATGATCTCAGGAATGGCCGTGACGCCGTCGGCCGCGACGGTGCAGGCTGCCTCCATGATGGCGCGCACCTGGGTCTCGTAGATCTCGGGGAATGTGACGCCGAGGCGGCAGCCTCGGTGACCGAGCATCGGGTTGAACTCAGCGAGGTCGGCGTTGCGCTGGGCAACAGCGCTGGGCAAGACGCCCAGGGACTCGGCGACTTCGCGAATCTCCTCGTCGGTGTGGGGGAGGAACTCATGCAGGGGCGGGTCGAGGAGGCGGATCGTCACGGGCAGGCCGTCCATTGCCTTGAAGATGCCCTCGAAGTCTGCGCGCTGCATGGGCAGGATCTTTGCAAGAGCCTTGCGACGTCCTTCCTCGGTGCCGCTGAGAATCATCTCGCGTACGGCGAGGATGCGGTCGGGCTCGAAGAACATGTGCTCAGTGCGGCAGAGACCGATGCCTTCGGCGCCGAAGGTGCGGGCGATCTCGGCGTCGTGAGGTGTGTCGGCGTTGGTGCGCACCTTGAGGCGGCGAGCTTTGTCGACCCAGGTCATCAGCGTGGCGAAGTCGTCGTCGAGGACGCCTTCTACGACCGGCACCGAACCGAGCATGACCTCGCCGGTGCTGCCATCGATGCTGATTACGTCGCCTTCGCGCACAGTGATCTCTCGTCCTCCGGATTGCACCTTGAACAGACCGGCGCGGTAGTCGATCTGAAGGGCGCCGCAGCCGGCGACGCAGCAGCGGCCCATACCGCGGGCCACAACTGCAGCGTGGGAGGTCATGCCGCCGCGGGCGGTAAGGATGCCTTCCGCCGCCTTCATGCCGTGGATGTCTTCCGGTGACGTCTCCATGCGTACGAGGACAACCTTCTCGCCGTTCTCGACGGCGGTGACGGCGTCATCGGCACTAAACACGACCTTGCCAACGGCTGCGCCTGGGGACGCAGCCAGGCCCAGGGCGACCACGTCGCGGTTGGCCTTGGGATCGAAGGTGGGGTGCAGGAGCTCGTCCAACTTGTCGGGTTCGATGCGCAGGACGGCCTCTTCTTTCGTGAGGATGCCGTCGCGCACGAGGTCGACAGCGATCTTGACCATCGCCTTCGCCGTGCGCTTGCCGCTGCGGGTCTGGAGCAGCCAGAGGTGGCCCTGCTGGATCGTGAACTCGATGTCCTGCATGTCGCGGTAGTGCTCTTCGAGCGAGCCCTGCACGCGCATCAGCTCCGCGTACGCCTCCGGCATCGTCTCTTCGAGGGCGGTCTGACCGTCGGTCTTAGACGCGATGGTCACAGGCTGCGGCGTCCGGATGCCGGCGACCACGTCTTCGCCCTGGGCGTTGACCAGGTATTCGCCGTAGAAGCGGTTCTCGCCCGTTGCGGGGTCGCGCGTGAAGCCGACGCCGGTGGCGCAGTCGTCACCAAGGTTGCCGAAGACCATGGCCTGGACGTTGACGGCAGTGCCCCAGCTGCCGGGTATCTCGTACATGCGCCGGTACGTGACGGCACGCGGGTTCTCCCAGGAGCCGAACACGGCGCCGACGGCGCCCCAGAGCTGGTCCCACGGGTCGTCGGGGAACTTGATCTGCTTCGTCTTCCAGATCTCGTACTTGTATTCGACCACCAGTTCTTTCAGCGCCGAAGCCGGCAGGTCGGTGTCAAGGTGGACGCCGTGGGCTTCCTTCTTCGCGTCGAGGATGCGCTCGAAGGGGTCGATTTCCTTGTCGTCCTCGCCCTTGAGCCCGAGGACGACGTCGCCGTACATCGAGACGAAGCGCCGGTAGGAGTCGTAGGCAAAGCGCTCGTCGCCAGTCTCGCGCGCGAGGCCGGCAGCGACCTCGTCGTTCATGCCGAGGTTGAGCACGGTATCCATCATTCCGGGCATGGAGACGCGGGCGCCCGAGCGCACGGAGAACAACAGGGGACGCTCCGGGTCGCCGAAGCGGCGGCCGAGGAGGTTCTCGACGAAGGCAACGCCCTGGCGCACCTGGTCCTCGAGGCCATCGGGATATCGCCGGCCGAGGTCGTAGAAAGCGGTGCAGACTTCAGTGGTTATAGAGAAACCGGGCGGCACGGGGATGCCGAGGTTGGTCATCTCAGCCAGTCCGGCGCCTTTGCCACCCAGGAGGTTGCGCATGTCTGCGGAGCCATCTGCGTGGCCGTTGCCGAAGTTGTAGACGTACTTGGAGGCAGCGCCGGTAGGGACGCCGGAGCCTTCGGTGGTCGTCATGATCGTGGCCTCATTCAGGTATAGATGTCATGCGTGGTGCGTGGGGTGGGTTTGACGACCAAATTATATCAGTGGGCTTGCCGTATCCGGCGTTGAAGAAACCTCTCAATACAGGCAACTAAACGAATGCTTCCCTCAGCCCGAGGCTCTCGCAGACATGACACGCAGGTGGCCGAGACGGAGCTTTCTACTGGCCTTCAAAGCGTTCGGCGTAAAGAGCAGTCAGCCTCGGCTTGAGATTATCAGGCGTGCCCGCAAGGAATAGGTCTCGCAGCAGGGGCCCTTCCCGCGGCAGGGTATCCGCAATTATCTGTCTGACGATGGCAAAGGTTGGGTCCGGTCCAATCAGACGGTAGACGTCCGCGAGCAGTTTGGCGCCAAGGGCCCCCTGCTCCCGGTAGTCGGGGGGATAGTCCTGGGACCTGCTGAGGTGATAGCTGATCTTGATCTTCCCAGATGCCTGGAATGCCAGGTAGTTCCCGTTCCGCCCCGTGAGATGAAGGACATACACATCAGCAATGCCCTCCGCGAACCAGATGGGTCCAGAGCCGACGAACACGTGAGCAAGCTCGTGAATCACAGTGGAATCACTGACACAGGCGATGTCGAGCGTGACGAACCCCGGGATATCGCCCCGACCACCCGAGCCAGTGCCGCATAGTGAGTTTAGGTCCTCGATTGAGACGAGAATGTAGCGCGGACTATAGGGACCCGAGAGCGCTTCGACTTCGATTATCCAGCGTTTGACGAGGGCGAGAGCGGGAGAGATCTGTGCTTCGAAGACGCCGGGTGCCGCGGTGATGATGAGCGTCTTTTCGCCACTGAGTGGCAGGGACACGCTTTCGTAAAGAAAGACGTCACTCTCGAGGCCCTCAACTAGCTTGATGGCCTTTGTGTGATTGCGCCCGCTCAGGGCTGCAGCGGCGTTGAGCACTGCTGCTTCCCTTTCATCCAGACCATCCTGGAACCAGGGCTTCTTGGCTGACTCAAGGACGAGGTCGTCGAATGTCCAGTTGCTGCCTTTGCGTCTCCAGGCGTCTCCCAACACTGTCAGATATGAAGCTTCGGGTTCTGTAATTCCGTCCACGAACCACGGAGCGATCACAACCGTCCTGATCAGTTCGCCTATCTCCAGTCCCAGAAGAAGGAACTCGTAGTCTTCATCAAGCCCGTCAGGATAGGTCTCGACCACCTTTATCGCGTCAAAGGCGCGCTGGCTCACGTAGTACTCCGAAATCAAGTTGATGAGCCGCAGACCTTCCGGTGTTGGATTCCCCTTGTTGAACCAGGGCTGGATCTCGATCTGGCGCCAAACACGCGGTTCTATCCGCAGTTCGTAGCGCTCCAGGGACTCGGCGGTGACTCGC
>Ga0247825_10000269_pt1 | contig 31902 bp, 32 predicted proteins | sample 13C_Vanillin_Day_FD_194413 | JGI IMG/M metagenome (GOLD analysis project Ga0247825, IMG submission 194413) | Soil microbial communities from agricultural site in Penn Yan, New York, United States - 13C_Vanillin_Day48 | ecosystem: Environmental > Terrestrial > Soil > Agricultural land | place... | reverse complement strand
GCGAGACGCCGCCGCGCGGCGTCTCGCCGCGCTTCTTGCGGTCGCGGAAAATGCCAAAGGGCAGGTTCTGGATCGGAAAGTCGCAACCCGGCTCGTTGGCGGATTCCACCCAGCTCTGCAGCGCGGGGTCGTGCGTGTCGTCGATGCGCATGGTTTTCCGCTCTTGGCGCGATGGTGCGAATCGTACGGGAACCCCTTCCCGCGCGCGACCGCAGGGCGCGAATCTGGCACCAAGGTGCCATTGATGGTGCCGGAGCGGGCACTTACAACGGAGTCATGAAGGTCAACGGTTGGGTGCTTGCTGCGCTGATGCTGCTCCCGGCGTCCAATGCAGCCCACGCGGCTGCCGGCGCCTCGATCAGCGTCAATTCGATCAGCTGCCAGGTCGGCACGCCAGCCGGCCCGGTTGCGGTTCCCGCGGCGGGATTCGAGTGCGGCGCGCAGCTCTTCGGCGGCTTCGGCGGCTCTTTCGCCGACGGACTGCAGATCCGGGCGAGCGTGACGTTGAGCGTCTTCGACGAAGGCCTGCCGGGCGCGCAGCCGGGGACTTTCTCGCCCTGGCCATTCAACCCGTTCGTTTCGGGGTTCGTGCCCGCCGGATTCGAATGGGCCGGAGCTTCGGTGCTCGTCGGCCGGCAGCAGGATCCGCGCTCGGCGAACCCTTTCATCGACTACACCTTCCAGACGCACACGCTGAGAACCACCCAGGACGCGGTGGCCGAGAGCTTCTCCGAGACGCTCGAGCTGACCGGGACGGCTTTCCTGACCAACGGTCCGCAGTCCCTCAGCGGCGGGTTCGCCAGCGTCGGTGTGTTCCCGATTACCGCGTGGCAGGTCTCGCCGATTCCCGAGCCGCCGGTCTACGCCTTTCTGGTCGCGGGCTTGGCGATGCTCGGATTCGTCTTATCCCACCGGCGTGCCTTTGATTTCTCCCAGTTTAGGGACGTACCCCATTTCCAACGGATACCTGGCGCGATTGCCTAGTATGTACATAATGATGTACATTGTCGCATGAGCCGGAAATATTCCATCGCGGAAGCAAGGGCACGGCTTCCCGCCATCATCGACCAGGCCGAAGCCGGACAGGAAATAGAGGTCACCCGGCGCGGCAAGCCTGTGGCCGCAGTAGTGTCCGTAAGGGAGCTCGCCCGTCTACGCGGCAGCGCCGGCGGGTTCAGCGCTGCCTATCGAAGCTTCCTCGAGAAACATCCGCTCGAGGAGGTTGGCCTGGACGAAGGCTTTGCCGCCTCCCTGCGCGACGAAGGCGGCGGCCGTGCCGTCGAGCTTTGACGCTGCGCTTCCTCCTCGACACCGGAATCGTTTCGTCTCCTGTCTCCAAGCTTCCGAACCCCGACATCGTGCGGCGGCTACAGAGGCACGAGCACGAGTGCGCGATCGCTGCACCGGTATGGCACGAGCTCGTGTTCGGATGGCGCCGGCTTCCCGCCGGCAAGCGCAAAGAGGCGCTGGGGATATACCTGCGCGACGTAGTGCAGGCATCGTTTCCGATCCTTCCCTACGATGAAGCCGCGGCGAGCTGGCACGGGTCCGAGCGGGCACGCCTGGAGGCGTCGGGGCGGCCGGCGCCGTACGTGGACGGGCAGATCGCGGCGGTTGCACATGCCAACGGGCTGGTCCTCGTCACCCTGAACACCGGCGACTTTTCCCGGTTCAAGGACCTCGAGGTGGAGGATTGGTCCAAGCGCCGCGGGCGTGCTTAAGAGAAATGGGGTCTGACCCCATTTCCGGGTTTACTTGTAGAGCTTCTTGAACCCGTCCCAGACCTTGTCGTAGTCCTTCTGGAGCTGCGGCGCGGAGAGGGCGAACCTGGTGGGGCGGAAGATGTAGCGCGACTCCCACATGAAGGCGAGCGTGTTCTCGATCTTGTGGGGCTTCAATTGCGCCTCGGACGCTCTCTGGAAGGTAGCGAGGTCCGGGCCGTGCGCCGTCATGCAGTTGTGGATCGACATGCCGCCGGGGACGAAGCCTTCGGCCTTGGCGTCGTACACGCCGTGCACCAGGCCCATCAGCTCGCTCATCACGTTGCGGTGGAACCACGGCGGGCGGAAGGTGTTCTCGGCCACCACCCAGCGCGGCGGGAAGATGACGAAGTCGCAGTTGGCCACGCCCGGCTGGCCTGAGGGCGAGGTGAGCACGGTGAAGATGGACGGGTCGGCGTGGTCGAAGCTCACGGTGTTGATCACCATGAAGCGCGCGAGGTCGTACTTGTACGGCACGTTGCTGCCGTGCCAGGCGAGCACGTCGAGCGGCGAGTGCGCGAGCTCGGTGGCCCAGAGCCCGCCCATGAACTTGGCGACGAGCTGGCACTTGCCCTTGGTTTCCTCGAACGCCGCCACCGGCGCCTGGAAGTCGCGCGGCTGGGCGAGGCCCTGCGCGCCGATCGGCCCGAGCTCGGGCAGGCGGAACGCCGGCCCGTAGTTCTCGCACAGGTAGCCGCGCACCGGCTCGGTGATCTCGACCTTGAACTTCATGCCGCGCGGCACGACCGCGATCTCGCCGGGCGATACCTGAAGCTTTCCCAGTTCAGTAAATAACGATAAGGAACCCTGCTGCGGCACGAACATGAGCTCGCCGTCGGCGTTCCAGAAGTAGCGCGCCTCCATGGAATGGCTGGCGCGGTAGACGTGCACCGCGATCCCGGTCTGCAGCGCCGGCTCGCAGGAGCCCGCCATGGTCACGAGGCCTTCGAGGAAATCGGTGGCCTTGCCCGGCAGGGGCAGCGGGTCCCAGCGCAGGCGGTTGGGCGGGACTTCGGCTTCGTTGAAGGGGCCCGAACGCATCAGCCCGCTCGGGATGCGGGCGTAGGGCCCGTGGGAAGCCGAAGGCCGCATGCGGTAGAGCCAGGTGCTGCGGTTCTCGGCGCGCGGCGCGGTGAACGCGGTGCCCGAGATCACTTCGGGGTAGAGGCCCTTGGGCGGCTTTTGCGGGCTGTTCTGCGCGAGCGGCAGGGCGCCCTTTACCGCCTCCGAGGAGAAGGAATTTCCGAATCCGGTCTGATAGTTAAGCTCGGCTTTGGCAGCCGGCGGGGCGCGCATCTCCATAGGGATTCCCGGCCAGTGAGACCCGGAAGCCTATCAGAGCGGCTCTCCGATGGGCACGACGAACGGGACCTCGCGCCAGGTCGGCGCGGGCACGTCGACATGCACGATCTCCACCGTGCGCAGGTACTCGGCGTACTGGCTGACCAGGGCCTGGACCGTTTCTAGGTCGCCCTCGGCGCAGGCCTCGATGATCTGCCGGCCGAGCGCGGTGATATCCGGGAAGCCATAGGGATCGCCTACGGCGCGCATGCGCTGGCCGAGGACCCGCAGGCGCGCCTGGTCGGCGCAGCCGAGCGCCACGCACAGCGACTCGACCTCGAGCTGGCGGCTGCGCAGGAACTGCGGCACCAGGTCGGCGATGTCGCGCGTTACGTTCGCTTTGGGGCTCATACGACGTACGCCAAGGTCCAGCCGATGAGGCCCAGCCCGCCCATCAAGCCGATGATCGCGCCGGTCACGCGGTGGCGCATGAGCGCCACCACCACGGCGTGGATCCCCGAGAAGGCCGGGCCGCCGAGGCGGCCGATCGTGAGGTTCTGAGTCATTGCATGGCTCCGTTGAAGCAATGACTCGCAAGGTAGCCCCCGGCAGGCGGCACCGCCGGGGACTGCTGCATGGCTAGAAAGACGTTTTACAAACCCGGGAGGCGATTTGATGAAGGAAAGTCAGGGTTCTGTGACGCGCGCTGATCCCCCGAAAAATGGTGACAGTCACCATTGAGCAGATCGCGCGCAGCGCCCGGGTCAAGAAGTCGTCCCCGCGAAGGCGGGGATCAAGGGAAGTCGTCCCCGCGAAGGCGGGGACCCAAGTTCGAAAATTTTAGAAAGCCTGCGCGCACGGGGTCCCCGCCTTCGCGGGGACGACCTTCAGCGCCTTTCCAGAGTCTCCCTAGACGGCCCACGGCATCGGCGGCACGGGGTCGAAGGTCGTCGTAGGAACGTAACAACCCTGCGCCTGCCCGGCGTTGTGGATCGCGAGCACCACCTCGTTGACGTGCAGGCAGAGCTCGGGGGACAGGCGGCTCGCGCGCCCTTCCTTCAGCGCCGCAGCGAGCTCGCTGACGCCGAGCAGGTAATCCATCTCCGAAGCGCCGCGGCGCTTTGCCTTGGGCAGCGGCGCGCGGAAAGGCCTATAGCGCCGCTTGATGGGGTTGAGCATCGTGCGCTTGCCGAAGGTGAGCCAGCGGCGCAAATGAACGGGGCCCGAGCCGGACCAGCTGTCCGCGACGCTCAGCACGCCTTTGTCGCCCATGATGCGCATGCCGTGGTCGCGCGGTGCGAGGATGCTGCAGGTCAGCCGCGCCACCACGCCGCTCGAGAAGGTGATGCACGCCACCGAGAAGTCGGGGCCCGAGTCGATCGGCTCGCCCGGCCGCTTGTCGGGCACCTGGCACGAGCTGAAGGCGCTGACCGACTGCGCCGGGCCGAAGAACGCGGCGAGCCAGGCGACGCAATAGCCGGCGTGCTCGAGCGTGCAGCCGGTCTGGAACTCGCTGCGATAGGGCCACGGGGTGCCGGAGGGGTGTTTCCAACGTGTGTAGGGCATGCGGTGCAGCATGCCGTCGTCCATCTCCGCGTACACCACGCGCACCTCGCCGACCGCCTTGCTGCGCAGCGCATGCCACAGCGTCTGCGCCGATTCGCCCAGCAGGCTGCAGGGGGCGGCGGAGAGGCGCAGATGGCGCGCTTCAGCGAGTTTATGGAGTTCAACGGCGTCGGCGTGACTCAAAGCTAGCGGCTTTTCCGAGTACAGATGCTTGCCGGCCTCGAGCGCCGCCTTGCTGACGGCGAAGTGGCTCTCGGGGTTGGTCAGGTTGACGACCAGGTCGACGCGCGGGTCCTCCACCAGGGCCACGAGGCTCTCGTACGCCTTGGCGCCGTAGCGGGCGGCGAACGCGCGCGCCCGGTTCGCGTCGCGGTCCACGACGCCGGCCAGCTCGAGCTCCGGATGCGCTTCCAGCGTGCCGGCGTACAGGTCGGCGACGAAGCCGCAGCCGGCGAAGGCGATGCGCGTCATTGCCGCCCCCGCGCGGCCTGCGCGAACAGGGCCTCCAGCGCGGCGACGCTCGACGAGGCATCGTGGCGCTCGCGCACGCGCGCGGCTCCCGCTTTTCCCATTTCACCTAACTGGGTAGGGGAAGCCTCAAGAGCCTCGTGCAGGGCCCCGCACAGCGCCTCCACCGACCCCGGGGGGACGAGCCATCCGTTGACGCCGTGCTCCACGAGCTCGGGGATGCCGGCGATTTGCGTCGCGATCGCCGGGCGATGCAGCGCCAGCGCCTCCATCAGCACGATGGGCAGGCCTTCGGCGAAGCTCGGCAGCACCAGCGCGCGGCTGGCGAGGATCTCTTCCCGGACGCGCTGCGTGCTCTGCCAGCCCAGCAGCTTCACGACTTCCTGCAGGTGGCCGCGAACGATGCGCTGCTCGACTTCGCCGCGGCACGGGCCGTCGCCGATGATGACGAGCTGCACGGCGATGCCGCGCGAGCCGAGGCTCGCTACGGCGTCCATCAGCACCGTGACGCCCTTCTCGGGCGCGAGGCGTCCGACGAACACGAAGCGCGGCTGCTGCGGCACCGGCGTGGCCGGCGCATCCAGGAAGCCGCGGTCCAGTCCGCAGCGCACGATGTGGAATCGCGGCCAGGCCGTAGCGGGCGAATGCCACATCGCCTGGCTGCGCGCGAACTCGGAAATGAACGCGGAGAACGCCGCGGACTGCAGCTTCTGCGCGAAGGCCCAACCCGACGGATCGACGAAGTCGTGCGGCCCGTGCACCGTCATGCTCCAGCTCACTCCTGCCATCTCCGCGGCGAGCGTGCACACGCTGGCCGAGTTGGTGGCGATGTGGTTGTGGACGTGCTCGACCTTCTCGCGCGAGATGCAGCGCGCGAGCCACGCGGCTTCGACGAAATAGAACGCCTGCCACAGCGCGCCCTTGAACCCGGGCCGCTTCGTATTCCATGCCAATGCAATGGCGTGCAGCGTGCTTCGGGGGTACCGCACGGCGCGCACTACGACGTTCGCCAGGAGCTTTACCGCAGATACCTGGAGGAGATAAGTCGTGCTCGAGCGCTCGCGCAGGATCTCTTCGCTGTCTACGTAATCGTCCGGACGCCGGATCGAAAATGTGTGCACCTGGTGCCCGCGCTCGCGCAGGCCGGTCACTTCCTGCCGGATGAAGGTGTCGCTCGCCCGGCCGTACTGGTTGGTGAGATAGCCTAGGACCACGGCTTCCAGCCGAGCTTCTCGCGCGCCCGCGCGTTCGGGCACAGGGCGGGCTTGTGCAGCGTCTCGAATACCTTGGTGCGCTTCCCGGCGAGCTTCGCCGCGAGGCGGCCCAGGGCGTAGGGCACAGGAAGCAGCACGCCGCCGCGATGCTTCTGCACGAGGCGCGCGTACTGCCAGTTCGAGACGTGGGCGTCGTCGACCAGGTTGAGGACCAGCTCCGCGCCGTCCTGGCGCTGCACCGCTTTTACGAACGCGTCGACCACGCTCTGCAGGTGGACGAGACGCGCGGGCGCGCGCGGCGCAACCACCGTCTGGATCGCGCGCCAGCGTTTGCCGATCATGAACTCCGCCCACGCGTCCCCGCCCCAGATGGCCGCAGGCCGCAGGATGGTCAGCGTCCAGCCGTGCTGCCGCGCGAGCTCGCGCGCGAGGCGCTCCTGCGCCATCTTCGTCGTCGCATAGGCGCCGGCCTCGCCGGCGTCGGCGCATCCTTCGAGCGTGCGGCAGTCTTCGCTGAGGACGTGCTCGACGCTCGACCAGTCGTAGACGCTCAGGCTGCTCGCGAGAACCAGGCGGCGCGCAGGCGTGCGCGCCATCGCCTGCAGCAGGCGGCGGGTCGCTTCGACATTGTTGCGCTCGAGCTCCGCCGCCGGCCCGGTGAGGGAAGCGGCGAGGTGGACGAGTACGTCGATGCCGTCGAATGCGGCGTCGAGGCCGCTGCTCGAGGCGAGGTCGGCATGGAAGTGCTCGGCGGCAGGATGGACTGCGAGCGAGCGGCGCGTCACGATGCGCACGCGGGCCCCCGAGGCGAGCAGCGCCGCGACGAGATGGCGACCCAGGAACCCGCTCCCGCCCGTCACCAGCACGCTTGGATCGTTCGCCACCTAGGCCCTTGATGAGGCAAAAAACAGGCCCGAGCCGGCGCATCGCTACATGCGCAGCGCGGCCGGCAGCCACAGCGCCAGCGCCGGGAAGGCGACGAGCAGCGCGACCAGCACGAAATCGGCAACGAGGAAGGGCAGCGTGCCGCGGTAGATTCTTGCGGCGGGGATGTCCGGGTTCTGCGCCTGGATGACGAACACCGTGAGGCCCACGGGCGGGCTGATGAGGCCGATGGTGGCCATGACGGTCACGAAGATGCCGAACCACACCGCGTCGTAGCCGATGCTCGCCATGAGCGGCAGAATCACCGGCACGGTGATGAGGATGGTGCTCACCTCCTCGAGAAAGGTGCCGAGCAGGAAGTAGAGCGCCACGACCGCGGCGACGATCCACAGCGGCGTGAGGCCGGCGGCCTGCACCCAGGCGACGAGCTCGTTCGGCAGGCGCGTGAGCACGATGAAGCGCGAGAAGATGAAGGCGCCGACGATGATGAAGAAGAGCATCGCGGTGGAGTACACCGTGTCGAGCAGCGCCTCGACGAGGCCCGCGAACGTCAGGCTGCGGGTGGCGAAGCCGATCACCGCGGCGGCGAAGGCGGCGATGGCGGCGGCCTCGGTGGGCGAGAACCAGCCGAGGTAGATGCCGCCGACCGCGAGGAAGAAAAGCGTGGCGAGCTTCCACATCGAGCGCGACGCGCCCAGGCGCTCAAGCAGCGGCATCGCCGGCTCCTTCGGCGTCCACTGCGGGCGCAGGCGGCCGATGACCACCACGACGACGATGTAGAGCGCGGCGAGCAGCAGGCCGGGAAAAAGCGCCGCGGCGAAGAGCTTGGGCAGCGACTCCTCGGCCACCAGCGAGTAGATGGCGAGGATCACCGAAGGCGGGATGAGGATGCCGAGGCACCCGGCGGCGGCCACCGACCCGGCCGCCAGCCCGTCGTCATAGCCGTGCCGGCGCATCTCGGGGATCGCTACCTTGGAGAAGGTCGCGGCGGTGGCGATGGACGAGCCGCAGATGGCGCCGAAGGCGGCGCAGGCGCCGATGGTGGCATGGGTCAAAGCGCCACGGAAGCCGGAGAACACCGCGTTGGCCGCGTCGAACAGCTCGCGCGACATGCCGGCGCGCGAGGCGAGCGCGCCCATCAGGATGAAAAGCGGCACCACCGAGAGCGAGTAGGCGCTCGCCAGCTCGAAGGGCACACTCCCCAGCATGGTGAGCGCCTTGCGCCAGCCGTCCATGGCGGCATAGCCGCCGACGCCGACGAGCACCAGCGCCACGCCGATCGGCGCCCGCAGGAACAGCACCCCGAGCAGCGCCGCGACCCCGGCGAGGCCGATGGCGAGATTACTCACCGGTGCTCATCTTCGCAGCGTGCGGAACACGAAGAGGAGCGTGGCCAGAGCCGACGCAGCGACGCCGAACAGCACCGGCACCCAGTACCACAGGCGCGGGATCGACAGGTCGGAGGTCACGTCGCCGAACTCGATCATGTTGCGCGCGTTGGGCAGCATGTACCAGCCCATGAACGCGAGCACCACCAGCGACACCACCGCGCCGAGCAGGTCGAAGAAGCGCGAGCGCTTGAGCACGTCGACCACCAGGTGCTCCTCGCGCAGGAACACCGCCGGCAGCGCGATGAAGATGGTGCAGGCGAGGCCGAGCTCGATCAGCTCCAGCATGCCGCGGATCGGCAGGCCGAAGAAGCTGCGCAGCACCACGTCGGCGACCGTGAGCAGCACCATCGCCGCGAGGAACGCCGCCGCGACGTACCCCAGGAACCTTGAAATAGGGACAGACCCCATTTCAGGAATTCATGAAATGGGGTCTGTCCCTAATTCCAGAAATTGCGGGACGTCTTGGCGTGCTTGGCCGAGAGCTCCTGGATCTGCTTGAAGGCGGCGCGCGCCGGCAGGCCCTTGCCTTCGAGCTCCTTCAGCTTCGCCTCGGTGACTTCCATGCCGACCTTGCGGAAGCGCGCATTCTCGGCGGCGGAAAGCTTGATCGCCTCGGAGCCGCCGTCGACCAGCAGCTTCTTGCCGACGTCGTCGAGCGCGTCCCAGCCTTCGCCCACTTCCTTCTCCACGCCCTGCATCGAGTCGTCGACCATCTTGCGCAGGTCGGCGGGCAGGCCCTTGTAGAAGTCCGGGTTCATGCCGATGCCGAACGACGAAACGTACGAGTACATCTCGGTGGAGTACTTGATGGTGCCGCCCATCTTGAAGGCGACGCCGGCGCCGCCGTAGTCGATGAAGGTGCCGTCGAGCACGCCCTTCTGCAGCTGCTCGAGCTGCTCGTTGGGCTGCACGCCGACCGCGGTGCCGCCGAGCTTGCTGATGAAGTCGCGGATCACGGGGCCGGAGAAGCGGATGCGCAGGCCGCGCATGTCATCGGCCGTCCTGATGGGCTTGCGGGTGGTGTGCACGTTGCCGGGCTGGTGCGTGAGCAGCAGCAGCACCTTCATGCCGCGGTGCTCGGGATCGAAGTACTTGGCGCGCAGCCCCGCGTCGTTGATCACCTGGGTGCCGATCTCGGCGCTGCCGACGACGTAGGGGAGCTGGATCAGCTCGGTGAGCTGGAAGCGCCCGGGCGTGGCGCCGTGCAGGAACCAGGCGACCTCGGCCTGCCCGGTGCGGGCGAGGTCGTACATCTGCGGCGTCGGGCCCATCTGGGAGCCGGGGAAGTGCTTGAACGCGAGGCGTCCGCCGGAAGCCTTCTCCACCTTGTCGGCCCACGCCACCAGCCACTTGCTCATGAAGTGCTGCGGGCCGACGAACGTGGCCACCTTCACCTCGTACTTCTGCTGCGCCTGCGCGCCGGCGCTGAAGGCGAGCGCGACCAACCCTGCCAGCACTTTCCGTTTCATGACCCCTCCTCGTTGGAAGGGATTTTAACCGTAGCCCTGCGGATTCCGAGACTGCCAGCGCCAGACGTCGCGGCACATCTCATCCAGGCCGAAGCGCGTCTTCCAGCCGAGCGCGCGCTCGGCCAGCGAGGCGTCCGCGTAGGTGGAGGCGACATCACCCGGGCGCCGTGGCGCAAACTCCACTGGAATATTCCTGCCGGCGGCGCGCTCGAACGCTTTGACCGCCTCGAGCACCGAGTAGCCGCGCCCCGTGCCCAGGTTCACCGTCAAAGAAGACTTCTTGCTTTCAAGGTACTGCAGGGCGGCAACGTGGCCCTCCGCCAGGTCGACCACGTGGATGTAGTCGCGCACGCCGGTGCCATCGGGTGTCGGATAGTCGCGCCCCCAGACATTCAGCGCCGGGCGGCGCCCGACCGCCACCTGGGCGATGTACGGGAAGAGATTGTTCGGAATTCCCGTCGGGTCCTCGCCGATGCGCCCCGAGGCGTGTGCGCCCGTCGGGTTGAAGTAGCGCAACGCGATGTAGCGGAAATCGGGCTCGGAAGCCGAATAGTCGCGCAGCATCTCCTCGATCATGAGCTTCGTGCGGCCGTAGGGATTCGTCGGCCCCAGCCGATGATCTTCGGGGATCGGCAGCCTTTCGGGCTCGCCGTACACGGTTGCGGACGAGCTGAACACCATCTGCCGCACGCCGTGCCGGGCCATCGCGGCGAGGAGCTGCAGCGTGCCGCCGACATTGTTGTCGTAGTAGAGCAGCGGCTTCTCCACCGACTCGCCCACGGCCTTGAGCCCGGCGAAGTGCACGACAGCCTGGATTTTTCCTGCAGAAAGGACTTTGTCCAGCGCCGCGCCGTCGCGGATGTCGGCCTGGTGAAACCCGATCGACGCGCGCGGCGCCAGCTCGCGGATGCGCTCCAGCACCAGCGGGTTGGAGTTCGACAGGTTGTCGACGATGACCAGGCCATAGCCCGCTTCCGCGAGCGCGATGCAGGTATGCGAGCCGATATACCCGAGCCCCCCGGTGACCACTATCCTTGAAATGGGGTCTGTCCCCATTTCAGGCCGTTGCTGGCTGCTTCTTGAGCGGCATGTGCGCGAGCCACTTGTCGACCTCGGCCGGGTCGGCGAAAAGCGTCTCGAGCTCGGCGCGCGCTTCCTCCTCGGTCTGCACCACCGACTGCACCACGCCCAGCTTGGCGCCGCTGCGATCGGTGGCGAGCTCGAGGCGCGTGCCGAACGGGTCGAGGAAATAGGCCGACCAGAAACGCCCGCCGAGGGGCACCGGCCCCACCACGTGCACGCCGCAGGAGCGCACGTGCGCCACCGCGGCGTCGAACTTCTCCGGCGGCACGTGGAAGGCAACGTGCTGCATGCCGCCGAGGTGGTCGCGATTCTGCTTCGGCAAGCCCTTCGGGTACTCGAAGATGGCGAAGAGCGAGTCGTTGCCCATGTCGAAGAAGTAATGGCGCAGGTTGTCGTAGGGCGGCTGCCAGCGGTCCTGCTCGAACGGCACGCGGCGCACGTGCACCAGGCGGAAGCCGACGACGCGCGTATAGAAGTCCATCGCCGTGGGCATGTCGTCGCTGACGATGGCCAGGTGATCGATGCCTCGTGTATTCATAGCTCTTGATCCAGGAAAGCTTTGAGGGATTCCACGAATGCCTTGCGATTCTCTCCGGCGATGTTGTGGCCGGCATCGATCTCGACGACCTGCAGGCGCGAGTTCGCGGCCTTCATCCTCTGCACGGTTTCCGGGGCGTACATGTCGGAGCGCGTGCCGCGCATCGAGAGGATGGGGCAGCGTACCTCGCCGATGAGTCCCCACATGTCGACGCCGAGCTTGGGCCGCTCGCCGCCTTCGAGCACTTTCTTGAATTGATCCCTGAAGAACGGGTCGCGCTTCACCTGGTATTGATTTCCCGCTTTCCTCAGATACTGCTCGAAGCGGGCGCGGTCGTGCTTGCCGAAATAGGCCATCGCTTCTTCGATGCTGGCGAAGGCATCCGGCATCCTGCCGACGATCTCGGTGGTGCGCGCAGTGCCGGCGGGCGCGTTCTCGGGCGTGTAGTCGACCAGCACCAGGCCGGCCGCGCGGCCCGGATGCCGCGCGGCGACCCAGGTGGCGCTGCGTCCGCCCATCGAGTGGCCAACCAGCAGCGCGCGCTCCCAGCCGACGTGATCGAGCACCGCGACGAGGTCCTGCGCCATGGACGCCACGCTGTAGTCCTTCGCCGGGCTCCAGTCCGAGTCGCCGAAGCCGCGCAGGTCCATGGCGATGACTTCCCGGCCGGCACCGAGCGCCTGCGCCACCTCGAGCCAGTCCCAGGAGAAGTAGGACAGCCCGTGCACGACCAGGATCGGCGTACGGCCCGGCTTGCCGGTCCTGCGGAAATGGATCCGCAGCTCGCCCGAGCGCGCGAAATCAGTGACAGTCACCATTTTTCAGTCTGGCATAGATCGGCGTGAAATCCGGCGCGGTTTCGCGCATCAGCTGCTCGAAGGAGTCGATGACGAAGTAGGTGTCCTGGTAGCGGTCGATGAGATACTCGGTGCGCATGATGCGCTCGAGGTCGAAGGGCAGTCGCCTGGGCTTCGGGTCCTCGACGCAGTAGGCGAGCTCGCCGCCCGAGGACATGAGGCCCGCCCCGTACGCTCTAACACCCGAAGCGGTTTTCATGAGGCCGAATTCGATCGTAAACCAGTAAAGCCGCGCCAAGTACTTGACGGCATCGAGGCGCATCGCCTTCAGCCCGCCCTTGCCGTACTCGTAAAGGTGGTCGGCGTACACGCGGTCGAAGAGCAGCGGCACGTGGCCGAAGAAATCGTGGAATACGTCGGGCTCGACGATGTAGTCGAATTCCTCGGGCTTGCGCAGCCAGACGGTGACCGGAAAGCGGCGGTTGGCGAGGTGCGTGAAGAACGCTTCGTCCGGAATCAGGCCGGGCACGGGCACGATCTGCCAGCCCGTCCTGCTTTTCAGCTTCCTGGAGATGAGGTCGAACCTGGGAATTTCCTGCGACGCCTCCAGGCCGGCGATCGCCTCGATCCATTCCGGGCAGGCGTAGCGCGGCACGAGCCTCGACTGCCGCTCGAAGAGCCGCCGGTAGAGCCCATGCTCCTCGTCGGTGTAGCGCTCCCACTCCTGCTCGACCGAGAAGTCGGGGGCCGCGTTGGAGTAATCGCCGCGCAGCTTCGAAATAGGGACAGACCCCATTTCAGCTGAAATGGGGTCTGTCCCCATTTCAGGCCTGCAGCACGCCGCGGCGTACCTGGTCGAGCTCCATCGATTCGAACAGGGCGCGGAAGTTGCCCTCGCCGAAGCCTTCGTCGCCCTTCCGCTGGATGATCTCGAAGAAGATCGGGCCGATCATGGTCTTGGTGAAGATCTGCAGCAGCAGCCCGCCCGCGGGATTGCCGTCGAGCAGGATCCTGCGCTTTTTCAGCTCCTCCACCGGCTCGCCATGCCCGGGCATGCGCTTGTCGAGCAGCTCGTAGTACGTATCGGGGGTACTTAGGAAATGTACTTTCAAGGCATCCACGGTGCCGTAGATGTCCCCCGTGTGCAGCGCGATGTGCTGGATGCCTTCGCCGTGGTAGGCGTCAAGGTACTCCTGGATCTGCGAGCGCTCGTCGGCCGACTCGTTGATCGGGATGCGGATGCGGCCGCAGGGACTGGTCATCGCCTTGGACTTGAGCCCGGTGAGCTTGCCCTCGATGTCGAAGTAGCGCACCTCGCGGAAGTTGAACAGGCGCTCGTAGAACTCGGCCCACTCCTGCATGCGGCCCCTGTGCACGTTGTGCGTCAGGTGGTCGACGAACGCGAGACCCGCGCCGGTGGGCGGCGGTGACTCGCGCCGCCAGAACGCCTCGAAGCCGGGCAGGGGCTTGAAGTCGACGTCGTAGATGGTGTTGCCCCAGGCATTTTCGGTATAGCGGTCGACCAGGTAGATGAGCGAGTCGCCGATGCCCTTGATCGCCGGGATGTTGAGCTCGCCCGGGCCGGTGCGCGCCTCGACGCCCCAGGCGCCGCGCTCGAGCAGCCGCTCGTAGGCAAGCGCCGCGTCCTTCACGCGGAAGGCGATGGCGCACACGCTCGGGCCGTGGCGGCGGGCGAAGTGCTGCGCGAACGAGCGCGGCTCGGCGTTGACGATGAAGTTGACGTCGCCCTGCTTGTAGAGCAGCACGTCCTTGTGCCGGTGGCGCGCCACGGGCTCGAAGCCCATGCGCTCGAACACCGCGCCGAGCGCACGCGGGTCGGGTGCGGCATATTCCACGAACTCGAAGCCATCGGTGCCGACGGGGTTTTCCCAGGCGGAGCTCATGGTCTGATGTTACGCCTGTAAGATGGCGGCAAGACGAAGCCCGGGAGGGGGGAAATGATCCGAAACGCTGTCCTGGCAGTCGCGCTCGCCACGGCCGCCGCCGGCTGCGCGCATACCGGCACGCACAACGTCGATGCGGCCTCGCCCAACCCGGGCGACAAAGGCCTGCTCGTCGCCTCGCTTACCGCTTCCGGCTACAACCCGGGCACGCTCTCGTTCCAGGTGGTGCCGGTCGGCGAGCCCGGCCGGACGGTTGCCATGATCCCGGTGAACGACCAGGCCTTCGGCATCGACTGGCCGCACGGCGATCCCGCGGTACCGAACGGCGGCTCCGGCCGCCTGGCGGTGATCGAGCTGCCGCCGGGCGAGTACGAGCTGCGCCGGGGCATCATCGAGGTTTCCATGCAGGAGCGCTACTCATCGGTGCGACGCTACGGCTACCGCTTTACCATCGCTTCGGGCAAGGCGACTTACTTCGGCAATGTGCACGTGGAGCTCGAGCGCTCGCCGGCCGGGCAGCTGCTCGCCCACACTAACGTGCTGGACCGCCGCCGGCGCGACGTGCCTCTGCTCCTCAAGAAGTACGCCAGCCTGAAGCCCGAGCAGATCGTCTACCTCGACGACCTCGAGCACCAGGCCGTGCTGGAGCGCTCGGGGGAAAGCACGCCGGCCAAGCTCGATGACCTCGAGCGCCTGCTGCCGCGCAAAGGAGGCGTCCGATGAAAAGGCTCGTCGCCACGCTGCTCGCCGCGGTGAGCCTGCCGGCCGCGGCCCTCACGCCGGAGGAGCTCTTCAACCAGGTCTCGCGCAGCGTCTATGTCATCCACACGTGGGACGGGCAAGGCAAGCGCTTGGCGCTGGGCAGCGGCGTGGTCATCGGCAACGAGCAGGTGATCACCAACTGCCACGTCCTGCGCGGCGCCTCCAGCGCGGCGATAAGCCGCGGCAACGTGAGCTACGGCGCCGAGCTCGAGTTCCCCGATATCGAACGCGACCTGTGCCAGCTCAAGGTGAAGGAGCTCACGGCGCCGGCGGTGCGCCTGGGCGAGAGCACGTCGCTGCGCATCGGCCAGCGGGTGTACGCGGTCGGTGCGCCGCGCGCCCTGGAGCTGACGCTGACCGAAGGCATCATCTCGTCGCTGCGCGGAGACGACGAGCAGCCGCTCATCCAGACGAGCGCCGCCATCTCGCCGGGCTCGAGCGGCGGCGGGCTGTTCGATGCCGAGGGAAGGTTGGTCGGCATCACGACTTTCCAGCGGCCCGACGGGCAGCAGCTCAATTTCGCGCATCCGGTCGAGTGGGTGCGCGAGGTGCCGGAGCGCGGGCGCGAAGCGCTCGCCAAGCGCAAGGCGCTCGAGGAAGCGCGCGCGAGCGCCGCCAGGGCCGCGCCGGCGAGCGGCGGCCTGGTGACCGCGGCCTTCGATCCGACCCTGCCCAAGGACATGCCGCAAGCCGGCGATACCTGGACCTACGTGTTGGTGGACCAAACCTATCGGCCCAAGGACCGCAGCCGTCGGTTCGTGCATACGGCGCGCGTCGTCACGCGCGGCTCGATCGTCGAGGTGATGAGCGAGCAGGGCGGGGCGCCGGTGGAGGCGATCTTCACCGCCGATCCGCGCGGCATCTACCGCGCGCGGCCGCAGATCCTCGAGGTGGCGCCGTTCGCCACGGCGTTCCGCAGCCTGAATGCCGGCGAAGCCTGGCGGCCGGCGCGCATCGACGGGCTGGAGGCGGTCGCCGCGAAGGCGGCCGACGAAACGCCTTACGAGTTCGACAACGGGCGCATCGTCGGCGTCGAGCGCGTGACGGTCGGCGCCGGCAGCTTCGAGGCGATCCGCGTGGAGCTGAACGGCAGGGTGTCCAACCTCATGCTGAGCGGCAGCCAGACGGCGCGGGGCCTGGTGGCTTTCCGCCAGACCGTGTGGTATGCGCCGCAGGTGAAGCGCGCCGTGATGACCGTCATGGAGCTTCCCAACCAGACCGTCGCCTATGAGCTCGAGTCCTACGCGCTGCGCTAGAAGCCTAAATGGGGACAGACCCCATTTCTGGCTGCCTGCGGGGGCCGCGCGGTTTGCGTGCTTCGCCCAGCCGGTGGCCGTTTCGGGTCGCTTTCCGAATCTCTTCCAGTAGCCGCGTTTCGACAGGTTCGTCGAACAGCGCCTGATAGTCGCCGACGGCTGCCAGCGCGGGATGCCGCGTTGCCAGGGGATGCGCGCGAGCCGCAGCGTTGAGACGGAAGCTCGACCACTCGTACTCCTCCGGTGCGGTAACCATGCCGGCTCTGACCGGGTTCAGCTCGATGTATCGGTAGCAGCCCAGGACGTATCGCTCGGTCGGAACCAGGCACGAGCGAAAGCGGCCCTCCCACAGTGTGCCGGTGTGCTTGTGCGCCCTGTTGAACGTCTGCACATAGCACTGCCCCAGGTGCTTCATCAGCAATGCACACGACTCCGGTGCGCTGGGCGTCAACAGCAGGTGCACGTGATTCGTCATCAAGCAATAGGCGTGTACGGCGCAGCCATAGCGAGCGGCGTATTCGCGGAGGTAGCGCAAGTAGATCCGGTAGTCCGAGGCCCTCACAAAGCATGGCCCGCGGTTATTGCCTCTCTGCCATACATGCAAAGCGACACCCGGGATGACGACGCGGGCAATGCGGGGCATAGGTCCGCAACGCATGTCGAGCGGTGTCCGTTGACGCCGGCTGTCCTGAAATGGGGTCTGTCCCCATTTCAGGGTTCTGTATCATCCGGGCGCATGCAACGCGTACCGATGGCGGAGTTCGAGCCCGCCCTCAAGAAAAGACTCGAAGAGCTGTGGGGCATGCCGCCGAACCTCTATCGCGGGCTTGCCAACCACCCCGCGATCATCGCCGCCTGGACCGAGTTCGCCAACACGCTGCGCCACGGCAGCCGCACGCCGCGCCCGCTGCGCGAGCTGGTCATCCTGCGCGGCGCGCGGCTCTCGAAATCCGAGTACGAGTGGGCGCAGCACCTGAAGATGGCGCGCCAGGCAGGCGTGCGCGAGGCGCAGATCGCGGCGCTCGCGAGCTGGAAGACTTCGCCCGAGTTCGACGACAAGGAAAAGGCGGCGCTGGCGATCGCCGAGGCGGTGACACAGGGCGCCGTCAGCGATGAGGTGTACCGCGAGGCGATGCGGCACTTCGACCACCACGACTACGTGGAGCTCGCCGTGACGGCGGCCTTCTACGCCATGGTGGCGCGCACGCTGGACGCGCTCGGAATCCAGCTCGAGCCCGACTTCCGTGACTACTCCCCGAAACTGCCCTAAATGGGGTCAGACCCCATTTCCGCTGAAATAGGGTCTGTCCCCATTTCGTCCCGAAGCTACAAGTACTACGACTTCATCATGGCGGCATCCGTGACGGTGCTGCTGTGCTCGAACTTCATCGGCGCTGCCAAGCAGACCACCATCGACTTGCCGCTCCTCGGCGCGACCACGTTCAGCGCCGGGGTGCTGTTCTTCCCGATCTCCTACATCTTCGGCGACATCCTCACCGAGGTGTACGGCTACGGGCGCGACCGGCGCGTGGTATGGGCGGGATTCGGCGCGCTCGCCTTCGCCTCGTTCATGGCCTGGGTAGTGGTAAGCCTGCCGCCGGCCGGCAGCGAGTTCATGAAAACCTACCAGGCGAACCTCGAAGGCGTGTTCGGCAACAGCTGGCGCATCGCCCTCGGCTCGATGATCGCCTTCTGGTGCGGCAGCTTCTCTAACGCCTACGTGCTCGCGAAGATGAAGCTCTGGATGGGTGGCCGGCGCCTCTGGACGCGGACCATCGGCTCGACGCTGGTGGGCGAGCTGGTCGACTCCGCGCTCTTCTACTTCATCGCCTTCTACGGCATCTGGGCGACCGCCGACGTCATGAAGATCGCCATCGCGCAGTACGTCCTCAAGACGAGCTGGGAAATCGTCATGACGCCGGTGACCTACCGCGTGGTTGGCTTCCTCAAGCGCGCCGAGCAGGAGGATTACTACGACCGCAACACCAACTTCACGCCGTTCACGCTGAAGACCTGAGCCAAATCGAGCGCACGAGCCCTCAGGGCGGGCCTTCCCCACGCTCCAGGCGGTAGCCGAACTGGTGCACCGCCACCACCTGCCACCCCACCTCGCTTCCCAGGCCGAGCTTGCCGCGCAGCCGGCTGATATGCGTATCGACCGTGCGCGTATGGGTGTTCGCGTCCCGCCCCCATACCGCCTCCAGCAGGTGCTGGCGCGACACCACCTTCCCCGCATTGAGGAAGAGAAACTCCGCGAGCGCGTATTCCTTGTCGGTCAGCGAAAGGCGCGCGCCGGCCCGCTCGACGACGCGCGACCCGCGGTGCACGCGAAACGGCGGATGCTCCAGCACTTCGGGCGCGCTTTGCGCGCCGTGCAGGCGCCGCGCGACCGCCTCGATGCGCGCGAGCAGCTCCCCCCGGCGCACCGGCTTGGCGATGTAGTCGTCTGCCCCTGACTGCAGCACCCGCACCACGTCCTCGTCGCGATCGCGCGCCGTAGTGAAGATCACCGGCGCCCGCGGGGCCCGGGCGCGGATCTCCTTCAGCACGGCAATGCCGTCGGTGTCCGGCAGCTCCCAGTCGAGGAGGTAGAGGTCGAACGACTCGTGCGCCAGCGCGCGCAGCAGCGCGTGTCCCCGATCGAACGCGTGGCACGTGTGCCCGCCCGCCTCCAACCAAGTGCGCACCAGCGCGGCCTGGTCGGAGTCGTCTTCCAGATAAGCGATTCGCATGCGCCGGCCAGATTAGCAGGCGAGCGCCTGACCCGCCGCCTAAGGCACTAGGGAAAACCACTAGCGAATGTGAGTACCCGCTCCTAGAGTTTCTTACACTTAAAGTACTTCTGAAGTTACAAGTTGTAACACCATGACTTTACTTGAATAACACCAATTGACGATTAACCCGGCAGCCCCTATCGTCTTATCCCAGCATCCAAACCACACCCAACAGGGGAAAAGGGAGAAGGACCATGAGAAAGCTGATATTCGGAGCGCTTCTTGCGATCGGCGTAATCCAGCCGGCGGCGGCCCAGACTGCTTCGGGCCAGTTCGACGTCAACATCACCTTGACCGCGGGATGCTCCTTGTCCGCCATCACGGCGGTGGACTTCGCGTACACATCGTTCCAGGGCGGCATCGCCAATGCAACCAACGGTGGTTTTAGCGTCACCTGTACCAATAGCCTCCCGTACACGTTCGGCTTGCAGTCGGGCGCGGGGGCGGCGACGCCTCCCGGAGCGGCCACTATCGGCCCGATCAACGATGACGCGGTCAACCTGGCGTACTCGCTGGCGTTGAGCGCAGCGGGTGGCGTGGGCAGCGGTGCAGCTCAGGGTTACAGCGTCACCGGTACGATGGCCGCTGGCCAAGCCGGTACGTGCGCCGTGAGCCCCTGCAACAACGGCGCTGCGACGAACAATACCCACACGTTGATCGTCAACTACTAAGACGCCCCCGGTGCCGAGGAGGGTCCGTGCGGCCGATCGTAATAGCGGTAAGTGTGCTGGTGGCGTTAGCCGCCAGCACATTCGCCGCGGCAGGAAGCGCCAGCCGCACTTTCGGAGTCAACATCCTGTTGACCCAGCCCGGCTTCGGCGGACCGGGAGTCACAGCCACCAGCGTTCCGGCTGGCAACACGTCCGGCACCTGCATCAGCGACAGCCTCAGCCAGCAAACCGGCGCGCTGGTGCGGGTGGTGTGCGCGAACGGGCAGTTCGTCAGCATCAGCCCGCGGCCCGGCCAGCGGTTCTTCGGCACCCACGGCGGCGCGTACAACTACTACTTCGGGTCCAGTTACGGGGCGATCCACAGGGCGGCACACGGGGAGGGCGGCAGCGGCACGGTGACCTCCTTTCGCGTGTACAGTGTCGATGAGGCCGACGGTGTACTCGACCTCCTGGTCAGTTTCTAAGAACAAGAACGAGAAGAAGAAAGAAGAGCCATGCGTTTCCTTTTTGCGATTGCCCTGGTCCTCGCCGTCGCAACGCCCGACGCCCGCGCGGCCAGCTTCTCCGTCACCCCGGTTCGCATCTACATGAAGCCCCAGGACCGCGCGGTGGCCGTGACCATCACGAACGAAAGCGACGTGCCGGTCGTGCTCCAGGCCGACATCTATGCCTGGTCGCAGAAGCCGGACGGTACCGACGATCTGGTGCTCACCGAGGACCTGATCCTCTCCCCGCCGATCATCAAGCTCGGCGCCAAAGCCAAGCAGGTCGTGCGCCTGGCGCGCCTGATGCCCCCGGATGCCGGCCGGCAGCTTACCTACCGCATGATCATGCGCGAGATCCCGGAGGCGAGCGCGCCGAAGGACAAGATCCAGGTCGGCATTGCGCTCGCGCTGTCGATGCCGGTGTTCATCACGCCGCCGCCTGCGAAGCGCGAGATGGCGTGCCAGGCGAGCGGCATGCAGGGCGAGGCGCTCAACGTGTCCTGCGAGAACAAGGGCACGGCGTATGCGCAGGTGCGCGAGATCGTCGCGAAGCAGGGCGATCGCGTGCTTGGCCGCTTCGAGGGCGGCGCGTACATCCTGCCGGGGGCGCGCAAGGCGATGGCGGTGAAGCTGGAAGGCGCCCTCCCGGGCGGCCCGCTCCAGCTCGCAGTTACCTACGACGACGGGCGCAGCGACGCTTTCGACGTGACGGTCGGGAAACGATGACGCGGGCCATCGCATGCCTTCCCACCCCCTGGCTTCGGCGGCGCTGCGCTTCTGCGCAGTGCTGCTGGTCGTTGCGCCCCTAGTCGGCGCGGCGCCGGCCCGCGCTGCTGAGATGGGGCGGCTCTCGGTGCAGTCTTCCCTCGGCGAGCCGCTCATGGCGCGCATCGAGGTCCTCGGGCTGAAGCCCGGTGAAGCGCAGACGGTCACCGCGCGGCTTGCGACGCCCGGCACCTTCGCCCGCGCGGGCATCGAGCTCGAACGGCCGGCGCTCGGCCTGCGCTTCGGCATCGAGACGCTCGGCAATCGGCGCTTCGTCGCCCTGTGGAGCGCGACCCCGCTGACGAAGCGCCCGCTGAACATCATTGTCGACATGGAATGGAAAACCGGCCGCGAGCTTCGCGCCTACCAGGTTTTCCTGGAGCCGCACGGACGCAAGCTGCCGAACGAGCTGGCAGAAGGCGACCCGGGCCTTCCCCCGAAGGGCGAGCAGCCCGGGTCGAGCGCACCGCCGCCTTCCGCCGCGCCTTCCCCGCGCACTACCCCGGCCGCACCGGCACCCGCACCGACGAGCGTGGGCCCCCGGCCGCTGCCGCTCGAGGTCTTCATCAACGGCGCGCGCGTCGGCGACTGGGTGCTGCTCGATGTGAACGGCGTGCTCCACGCGACCGACGATGCGTTCCAGGAGTGGCGCGTGCTGCGCTCGCCGGACGCCGTCGGCGTGCCGTACCGCGGGCAGCTCTGGTATCCGCTGAGCGCGGTGCCGGGCTATGAAGCGCAATTCAATGCCGCGAACCAGAGCCTGGACCTGAAGTTCTCGCCGAGTGCGTTCGCCACCACGCGCTTGTCGCAACCGGGGGCGGAGGCGCTGGACATCACGCCGCCGATCACCTCGCTGTTCGCGAATTACGACCTGAGCCTTACGCACAGCCGGGCGCGCGGGGCGGAGAGCGCCTCGGACCTCGGCGCGCTCGGCGAGCTCGGCATGTCGGGACGCTACGGCGTGCTCACGAGCACCTTCGTCGCGCGCAATCTGTCCGAAGACGAGAACCTCGGGCAGCGCAACAGCCACCGGCTCGAGACCACCTTCACGCGCGACTTTCCCCGTAACCACACTACCTTGCGGTTGGGCGACAGCAGCACGCCGCCCGGCACGTGGGGACGCCAGGTCTATTTCGGCGGCATCCAGATCGGCCGCAATTTTGCGCTGTCGCCGGGATTCATCACGCAGCCGATTCCCGTGCTCGCGGGCCAGTCGGCCGCGCCCAGCACGGTAGAGCTCTATGTCAACGACGCGCTGCGCCAGACCTCTCAGGTGCCTTCCGGCCCCTTCACCATCGACAACTTCCCGCTGCTTACCGGCAGCGGCCAGGCGCGCCTCGTGGTGCGCGACCTGCTGGGACGCGAGACGGTGCTGTTGCAGAACTTCTTTACCAGCACCTACCTGCTCAAGCAGGGCTTGAGCGACTGGAGCGCCCAGGTCGGAGCGGTGCGCGAGGATCTCGGGGTCGATAGCGATAACTACGGCGAGCGTTTCGCCTCGGGTCTTTTCCGTTATGGCCTCAACAACGACCTGACCCTCGAAGCGCAGGCCGAGGCCAGCTCGCGTCTGCGAGGCGGCGGCGTGGCCGTCAGCGCGGCGCTCTTCGGGCAGCTCCTCGGCCAGGCGGCCCTCGCCGGGAGCAGCGACGACGAGCGCGGCAGCGGACGGTTGTGGGTGCTCGGCGCCGAGCAACTCACCCTCCGGCACGGCTTCACCTTCCGCGCGGAGAGCGCGACCCGCGATTACCGGCATATCGGGCAGAACGAGCTGCTGCCGCCGTTCAGCCAGCAACGGCTCGCGAGCTACACCTACTTCTCCGAGGGTTTCGGGCACTTCGGCCTCGCCTATGCGCGGGTCCAGCCGTTCGACGAGGAGCCGGTCAACACGCTGAGCGCCAACTATTCCGTGCTGATCGGACGGCGCGCTTCGCTCACCTTTACCGCCACGCGCGTCACCGGCGCCGATAGCGGCAGGGCTGTCGGCATCAGCCTGCTGATCCCGCTGGATGGCCGCAGATCGATCGCCGGCAACACGACGCACAGGGACGGGCGCACCGACGGCTACGTCAGCGCGAGCCAGAACCTTGGAGCAGAGGCCGGTATGGGGTGGCGTGCGCTCGCCGGCAGACGCGAGCGGGAGAACTACGGCGAAGGCGGCATCTATTACCAGGGAAGCCGGGGGCTGGTCACCGCGGATGCGAGCGCCTCGGAGTTGCAGCAGACGGTGCGCGTGGGCGCGCAGGGCGGCCTGCTCTGGGCGGATAGCGAGCTATTCGCATCGCGCAAACTGGTGGACAGTTTCGCGCTGGTCGATGTCCCCGGGTACGCGAACGTCGGCGTCGGCTTCCAGAGCACAGTACTGACGCGCACCGATGCACGCGGGCGGGCGCTGGTGCCGCGCCTCATGCCTTATCGCAAGAACAGCATCCGGCTCGACCCGAGCGAGCTGCCCATCAGCGCGGAGCTCGACACCATCGAGATGACCGCCGTACCGCCGGCCCGGTCGGGAGTGAAGGTCGCTTTCCCGGTGCGCTCTGGCCGCGGTGCGCTCATCACCATCGTGCTGGACGACGGCCAGCCGGCGCCCGCGGGCGCGCCGCTCGAGCTTGCCGGCGACACCAAGGAATTCTTCGTCGCGCGACGCGGCCAGGCCTTCGTTACGGGCCTGCAGGCGCAGAACACGCTGCGTCTCAAGTGGAACGAGCAAAGCTGCACGTTGAAAGTCGAGCTGCCCGAGGGCAACAAGGACGACATCGCGCGCGTCGGACCGATTACCTGCAGCGGGGTTAGGCGATGAGCCTCCGTCCTCTGTCGGCAATGGTGGCGGGCGCCGCCAGCGCGCTCGCCGCCTCCGGCGCAGTCGCAGCGATCACCTGCAACGTCTCGGTCACATCGGTGAACGTGATCTACGATCCGACCTCGCCGGTGCAGAACGATACGACCGGCAGTTACACCATCACGTGCATGCGCCTGGCGAGCGACCCGGACACTCTGGACTGGCGCCTTGGCGTGAATAATGGCCTGAACAGGCCCCCGACCAGCGGTGCCTTGAACCGCGTAACGCTCGGCGCGGACCGCTATGACTACGATACTTACAGCAGTCCCGGTGTGAAGTGGGGTGGCGGCGTCGGCGGGTCCGGCGCACGCATCACCGGGACGCTCGTCTTCGGCGGTGCGCTATCGGCGAGCGCATCCGGCGCCTTCGACATCGTCCTGCCCGGCTCTCAGACCGTGGAGCCCGCTGGAACTTATCTCGATATCCTTACAGCGACCTTGGAAACGAGCGCAGGTTTGCCCCTCGGCTTGCCGGCAATATTTACGGTAACGGTCGTCACAACGAACAGTTGCCAGATTTCCGTGCCGCCTGGCAACGTGAGCTTCACCTATACGTCGTTCCAGGCCGGGCCGGCCACGGCGAACACCTCGTACGGCGTGCGCTGCACGACGGCGCTGCCCTACACCATGGCGCTCGACGCGACCTCCGGAACGCTGCTCGGGCTGACGTACAACTTGTCGCTAGCGCCGGCTTCATCGGGCAACGGCACCGGCGCGACCCAGACCTACAGCATCAACGGCAGCATCGCCGGCGGGCAGGCGGGCACCTGCGGCACCGCCGTGTGCAACGGCAGCCAGACGCGCACGCTGACGCTGAGCTGGTAGCGGCGGCTACGCCGCTACGCGCGCCGGCGCATCCGCGCGTACGTTGAAGCGCGCAAGCATCTCGTCGCGTTTCTTGCGCGCCGCTTCGACGTTGCGTTTCTTGATGTAGCCGAAGCCCCGCATTTCCTCCGGAATCGCGGCGATCTGCACGGCGAGCGCATGGTTCTGCGGCGTGAGGCCCTTGATGAGGTCCTCGACGATGCGCTCGTACTCGCCGATCAGCGCGCGCTCCATGCGCCGCTCCTCGGTGTAGCCGAACGGATCCAACGGGGTACCCCTCAGGAATTTCAGTCGCTGGAGGAGCTTGAAGACCGGCCCCATCCACGGCCCGAACGCCCGCTTGCGCGGCTCGCCGGTGGCGGGGTCGGTGCGCGCGAGCAGCGGCGGTGCGAGGTGGAAGACCAGCTTGTAGTCGCCCTCGAACATGCCTTCGATCTTCTTCTTCAGATCGCCATTGGCGTGCAGGCGCGCCACCTCGTACTCGTCCTTGTAGGCGAGGAGCTTGTGGTAGGCGCGCGCTATCGCTTCGGCAAGCTTGGTCGAGCCGGTCCGGTCGTGCTCCACGCGCCTTGCCCTGTTTACCAGGTCGAGATAGCGCTTGGCGAGGCGCGGGTTCTGGTACTGCGCCAGGAACTTCGCGCGGCGGTCGATGAGCTCGTCCACGCTGCGCGAAAAGTGCTGGTCGATCGGGATGATGTCGGCGGGCGAGGCGATGCGCTTCACGCGCTCCTCGTCCACGGCCGCGCGCCGGCCCCACAGGAAGCTCTTCTTGTTGAAATCCACGGCCACGCCGTTCAGCTCGATGGCGCGCTCGAGCGCAGCGCCGGAAAGCGGCACCCAACCCTGCTGGTAGGCATAGCCGAGCATGAACATGTTCGTCGCGATCGCGTCGCCCATCAGGCCCGTAGCGAGCTCGGTCGCCGCAACGAACTGCGTGGTGTCGCAGTTGTCCGAAATGTCTTTCCGCAAGTCGCTGCCGGGAAGCTGCCAGTTCGGGTTCTTCACGAACTCGGCGGTCGGCGTGACCGTGGCATTCACCACTGCGCGCGTGCGCGCCTGCGCCATCTTGGCTATCGCCTCGGTGCTCGCGGAGACCACGAGATCGCAGCCAAGCACGAGGTGCGCGCCGCCGGTATCGAGCCGCGTGGCGTGAATCCCCTCCGCCGTCGGGGCAACCTGTACGTGCGACATGACGGCGCCGTATTTCTGCGCGAGGCCGGACATGTCGAGCACCGACACGCCCTTGCCTTCCAGGTGCGCGGCCATGCCGATGATCTGGCCGATGGTGATGACGCCGGTACCGCCGATGCCCGTAACCAGGATTCCATATGAAGACGAAAGGGGGGCCAACGCCGGATCCGCTACGACGGGAAAATCATCGCTGCCCTTGGCGGCTTTCTTGCCCTTCTTGAGCCGTCCGCCTTCCACCGTGACGAAGCTCGGGCAGAAGCCCTTCACGCACGAGTAATCCTTGTTGCAGGACGACTGGTTGATGGCGCGCTTGCGGCCGAACTCGGTCTCGAGCGGCTCGACCGACAGGCAGTTGGACTTCACGCTGCAGTCGCCGCAGCCTTCGCACACCATCTCGTTGATCACGACGCGCTTGGCCGGATCGGGGTACTCGTTGCGCTTGCGGCGGCGGCGCTTCTCGGATGCGCAGGTCTGGTCGTAAATGAGCGCTGAGACGCCCTGAATTTCACGCAGTTCTTTTTGGACTGCGTCGAGCTCGTCGCGGTGGCGCACCGTGACGCCGGGCGCCCAGCCCGTGCCGCGCGGATACTTCTCGGGCTCGTCGGTGACCACCACGATGGGCTTCACGCCTTCCGCCGCGATCTGGCGCGAGATCATCGCCGGGTCGAGCGGCCCGTCGTGGCGCTGTCCGCCGGTCATGGCGACCGCGTCGTTGTAGAGGATCTTGTAGGTCATGGTGACCTTGGCCGCCACCGCGGCGCGGATCGCGAGCAGCCCCGAATGGAAGTACGTGCCGTCGCCGATGTTGGCGAAGATGTGCTTCTCGTCGGTGAACGGCGCCTGGCCGATCCACGGCGCGCCTTCCGCGCCCATGTGCGTGAAGGTCGACGTATTGCGGTCCATCCACACGGCCATGAAATGGCAGCCGATGCCGGCGGTGGCGCGGCTGCCCTCCGGCACGCGCGTCGAGGTGTTGTGCGGGCAGCCGGAGCAGAAGTACGGCTGGCGGATCGCCGTGACCCGCGGCTTGGCCAGCACCTTTTCCTTGAAGTCGAGGAACGCGAGCCTTTCCCGAAACTCGCTGCCAAGCGAAGAATCCATGTTTAACTTCGAAAGTCTTTGCGCGATCGCCCTTGCCACCATGGCGGGCGAATGCTCGTAGTGCGCGGGCAGGAGCCAGGAGCCGGCGGGCTGGCCGCCGCTGCGGCTCCACTCGCCGCTGTCGTCGAACTTGCCGACCACGCGCGGCGCGCGTACCCCTTCTTTCCAGTTGTACAGCTCTTCCTTGATCTGGTACTCGATGAGCTGGCGCTTCTCCTCGACCACCAGGATCTCTTCCAGCCCCTCGGCGAAGCGCCGCGCGCCGGTGGGCTCGAGCGGCCACGACATGCCCACCTTGTAGACGCGCAGGCCGATGTCCCTTGCGGTTTCTTCGGTGATCCCCAGATCGGCCAGCGCCTGCATCACGTCGCCGAAAGACTTGCCCGTGGTGACGATGCCGAGCCGGGCCCGCGGCGAGTCCCACACGATCCGGTCGAGGCCGTTCGCGCGCGCGTAGGCGAGGGCGGCGTAGACCTTGTAATCCAGGACGCGCGCTTCCTGCTCGAGGATGCCGTCGGGCCAGCGGATGTTCAGCCCGCCGGCCGGGAGTTGGAAATCATGGGGGATCTTCGTGGAGATGCGAGCCGGGTCCGCGATCACCGAAGCCCCGGACTCCACGACGTCGGTTACGCACTTGAACGCGACCCAGAGGCCGGAGTAGCGGCTCATCGCGTAGCCATGCAGGCCGAGGTCCAGGTAATCCTGTACGTTCGCCGGGTTGAGAACCGGGATGAGGCACGCCTTGAAGATGTGCTCCGACTGGTGCGGCAGGGTGGAGGACTTCGCGGCGTGGTCGTCGCCGGCCAGCACCAGCACGCCGCCGTGCTTCGAGGTGCCGGCGGCATTGGCGTGCTTGAACACATCACCGCAGCGGTCGACCCCGGGCCCCTTGCCATACCACATGCCGAACACGCCGTCGTATCGGGCCTTGGGGAACATCGTCACCTGCTGCGTGCCCCAGATGGCCGTGGCGGCGAGGTCCTCGTTGACCCCCGGCTGGAACCTGACGTGGTGCTTCTCGAGGTGCTGTTGCGCACGCGCGAGCGCCTGGTCGAGCCCGCCGAGCGGCGAGCCGCGATAGCCCGAAACAAAGCCGGCGGTGTTGAGTCCCGCGGCCGCGTCGCGCACCCGCTGCAGCATCAGCAGGCGAATGAGGGCCTGCGTGCCGGTGAGAAACACCCGGCCGCGCTCGACCGTGTACTTGTCTTCGAGGGATGCCTTGGCGAGCTCCATCAGTCAGTCTCCACGAGAATCGTGTTCATGTGGGTTGCTGGCGAGGGCAGGAGATTGTGTCCCCAGCCTTCGAATTCGGGGTCAGTGTCGTAATTATTGCATCGCCTGCGGCTGACAATAATTACGACACTGACCCCGAATTGCGCGAATTGCGCGCGCGGATGCGTGGCTTGATCGACCTCGGCTTATCCCAATATGGCTCGGGGCCGAAGGAGGCGGCGAGGAAATCGATGAACGCACGCGTTTTCGCCGGCAGGTGGCGCCGATGAGGATAGACGGCCCAGATTGCCACGTCGCTGTGAAAGCTATAGCCCGATAGTAGCGAGACGAGCGAGCCGTCCTCGAGGTGGCGGCGCACGTCCCAGGTGGATTTCAGCGCCACGCCCAGGCCTGCGAGCGCCCATTCGCGCAGCACTTCCCAGTTGTCGCAGACATAGCGGCCGCTCACGCGCACCGTGTCGACCTTGCCGTCGGGCCCCTTGTATTCCCAGGTGCTGCTGAACTCGCCCGCGAGCAGGCAGTTGTGCCGCGCAAGATCGCCAGGCGTGCGCGGCGTGCCGTGGCGCTCCAGGTAAGAAGGACTGGCGCAAACCACCCGTCGATTGGGGGCCAGCTTGCGCGCGGCAAGCGAGGAGTCGGCCAGGTTCGCGATGCGGATCGCCAAATCGAAGCCTTCTTCGACCAGGTTGACGTTGCGGTCCGAGAGGCTGAGCGACAACTGCACCTCCGGATGAAGCGCCGCGAACTGCGGCACCAGCGGTGCGACGTACTGGTTGCCGAACGAAGCGGGCAGCGCCACGCGCAAAGTCCCTTGCGCCTCCTGCCGTCCGGCGGAAACCTCGGCATCGGCCTGCTCGATCTCGGCCAGGACGCGGGCGCAGCTTTCGTAGTACTGGGCCCCCTCGTAAGTGAGGTGCAGGCTGCGCGTGGTCCGGTTCACCAGCCTTACCCCGAGCCGTGCTTCCAGCGCTGCCAGGCGCCGGCTCACCATGGCGGGTGACAGGCTGAGCTCGCGGGCGGCGGCGGACAGGCTGCCTGCGGCGACCACCCGGGCGAACACGGCCATCTGGTTTAGCGCGTCGGCCACTTTTGCATTATATGCAAAAGTGTTTTGAGATTCGTAGCGATTGCCAGCTAGGCGGTTAAAGCTTAAAGTCTGTTGCAACGCAGCACCGGTCGCCTCCTCCTCCTCCTCTGGCACCGGTTGCTTCGATAGGGGCGGCCACAAGCTGCCCCTATTTTTTTGTGCCGCCGCCCGATTCAGGCGATCGCCTTCCACATCTCCTGATCGCGTTTGGCCGTCCAGATCCGCGGGTGCCTGATGCCGCTCGCTTCGTCGAAGGCGCGCGACACATCGAAGGGCATGCAGTGCTCGTAGATGGGGTATTGGCCGTAGGCGGGGTCCATGCGGCGGCGCGCCATCTCGTAGACCTCCCTTAGCGACCGCTGCTCGCGTACGCCCTGCGCAGCCACCTCGTAGAGTCCCCGGATGAAGTCCTGGGTGTAGGCGATGGCGCGGTCGCAGGCCGCCGGCGTGGTCAAGGCGGGCCCCCGGCCGGGCACCAGCGCCCTGGGCTTCATCTGGCGCAGCTTTTCCAGCGTAGCCGGCCAGGCTTCGAAGTGCGCGTCCCCCGTGTAAATGCCGGCCTCGTACTCCACCAGGTCTCCGGAAAAGAGCACTTTTTGCGACGGTACCCAGACGATCGTGTCGCCGGCGGTGTGCCCGGCGCCCGCGTGGATGATGCGCACCTCCAGCTTGCCCATCATGAGCGTCAGCTCGCCGCTGAAGGCGAGCGTCGGCCACGTCAGCCCGGGGATGGTCTCGGCGCCGCGGAACAGGCGCGGAAAGCGCCCCATTTCGCTCTTCATGTCCTGCTTGCCGCGCTCGCGGATGAGTTCGAGCGTCGCCTGGCTGGCGATGACCTGCTGCGCCTTGTACGCCGATGCACCCAGCACGCGCACCGCGTGGTAGTGCGTCAGCACGACGTACCTGATGGGCTTGGAAGTCACCCCGCGGATGCGCCGGATCACTTCCCGCGCGAGAAGCGGCGTGGCCTGCGCGTCGATGACCATGACGCTGTCGTCGCCCACGATCACGCCCGTGTTCGGGTCGCCCTCGGCGGTGAACGCGTAGCAGCTCGGGGAGAGCTTCCGGAAGCTGATCTTCTTCGGCTTGAGGTCGCCTTGTGAAGCGAAGGTGTTCGTCATGCCGCGAAGTTTAAATGGGGTACGTCCCCATTTCGCGGCCGATCACCCGGGCGGCGGAATCTTCTCCAGCCGGTAGCCGTAGTTGTAGATCGGCACGACGCGGTAGCCGGACTCCGGGCGCAGATCGAGCTTCTTGCGGACCTGGCTCACGTGCGTATCGACGGTGCGTGTGGCCAGGTCGCCCGTGCGGCCCCAGACGGTCTCCTGCAGGTGACCGCGGGACATGAGGCGCCCGATGTTGCGGAACAGGGTAACGGTGAGCTCGAACTCCTTCGGCGTCAGCTCGATCGCGGTGCCGTCCTTGCGCACCTCGTTGCGCGCGGTGTCGATCTCGAACGGCGGAAAGGACATCTGCTTCTTCTCCTCGCTCGGATAGGCCCGGCGCAGCAGCGCGTGCACCCGCGCCAGCAGCTCCTGGCGGCGCACCGGCTTGATCATGTAGTCGTCGGCGCCGTGCTCCAGGGCGAACACGATGTCCTGCTCGGAGTCGCGCACCGTGACGAAGAGCACCGGCACGCTCTTCGACACGTTGGCGCGCAGCCACATCAATACCTCGGCCCCCGAGACGTCCGGGACCTGCCAGTCGAGCATGAAAAGGTCGAAGCTTTCGCGGCCGGCCATCTTCATGGCTTCGCGCCCGCTGGTGTACGGGTGTACGTCGTGGCTGTCGTCCGTGATCCAGCGCCGCAGGAGGGCGAGTTGGTCGGGATCGTCTTCTAGTATCGCGATTCGCACGTTGTAGGCTCCCTTCGCGTCAATGATACTGCTATAAGGAATTATGCGTATCGCCTTGATCGGCGGGGGAACTATCGCCCGCCTGGTGCTGGAAAACGTCCAACGGGGGAAGCTCCCCGGATTGGAGGTTGTCGCCTTGATGGGCCGCGCCGGCGGCGCGCCGCGAGCCCGGGAGTTGGCGCGGGAATTCGGCGTGAAGTATTTCGAAGAGCGGCAGGCCCTGATCGCCGCTCGCCCCGAGGCCGTCGTCGAAGCCGCCTCGCACGAGGCGGTGCGCCAGCATCTGGTGCCCTTCCTGGAGGCCGGCATCGGAGTGGTGGTCCTCTCGGCGGGCGCGCTCATCGACGACGCGCTGCGTCACGCAGGCGAGCAGGCTTCGGCGCGAACCGGGGCGCTCCTCTATGTGCCCTCCGGAGGGATCGGCGGCCTGGACGTGCTGAAGACGGCCTGCCTGGCCGGGGTCGACCAAGCTTCCATCCAGGTGGCCAAGCCGCCGGCGGCATGGAAAGGCATTGCCTACGTGGAATCCAAGGGCTTCAGGCTGGACGGCCTGAAGGAACCCCTGACGCTCTTCGAAGGCTCGGCTCGCGAAGGCGTGCCCTACTTCCCCCAGAACGTGAACATCGCTGCGATCCTGGCCCTCGGCGGCATCGGGCCCGACCGCACTCGGCTGAAAGTCGTTGCCGACCCGGCGCTCACCTTGAA
>Ga0247825_10000268_pt1 | contig 31992 bp, 30 predicted proteins | sample 13C_Vanillin_Day_FD_194413 | JGI IMG/M metagenome (GOLD analysis project Ga0247825, IMG submission 194413) | Soil microbial communities from agricultural site in Penn Yan, New York, United States - 13C_Vanillin_Day48 | ecosystem: Environmental > Terrestrial > Soil > Agricultural land | place... | reverse complement strand
ACGGAGAACTATCGCAAGGGAGCGCTGGAGAAGCTCGGCCTCGGCTATGAGTCGTTGCGGGAAATAAATCCTGCTCTCATCTACTGTTCCGTTTCCGGCTACGGCCGCACCGGGCCGTACGCCGACAAGGGCGGCTTCGATCTCATCGCGCAAGGCATGTCCGGACTCATGTCGATCACCGGCGAGCCGGGAGGCGCGCCGGTCAAGGTCGGCTCGCCGGTGTGCGACATCAACGCCGGCATACTCGCGGCATTGGGGGTCGTGTCCGCGTATGTCCACCGCCTGAAGAGCGGCAGGGGACAGCTCGTTGATACCTCGCTCTACGAGGCGGGCATCCATCAGACCTTCTGGCACTCGGCGTTCTATTTCGCGACGGGCGCGGCGCCCGGGCCGAGCGGCTCGGCGCACCTGCTGTCCGCGCCCTACCAGGCATTCGCCGCCGCCGACGGCTGGTTCAATATCGGCGGCGCCAACCAGGCGAACTGGGAGCGCGTGGCGCGGGTGCTCGGCGCGCCGGAGTGGATCGAGGATGCGCGCTTTCGCAGCAACGCCGATCGCATGCAGAACCTCGAGGCGCTGACCGGCCTCATGAACGTCCGCCTGAAGGCGAAGACGGTCAGCGCGTGGATCGCGGCGCTGGAAGCCGAAGGCGTGCCATGCGGGCCGATCAACACGATCGCGGCGATGGCGACCGATCCGCAGACCGTCGCGCGCGACATGGTGGTGGCGCTGCAGCATCCGGTAGCCGGGCCTACCCGCGCGCTCGGTGTGCCGATCAAGCTGTCGGCTACGCCCGGCGTCGTGCATCGGCCCGCTCCTACGCTCGGCCAGCATACGCGCGAGGTGCTCGCTGAGTTCGGCTTCACCGGCGCGGAGATCGACGCGCTGTACGCCGGGCACGCAGCAGCTTAGACTGGCCAGCCCGTGACGACACTGCTCGACGTACGAAATCTGAATACCACCTTCCGAACCGCGTCGGGCCTGGTGCGCGCGGTCGACGGCGTGTCGTGGGACGTGCAGGAAGGCGAGACCGTCGCGCTGGTGGGCGAATCCGGATGCGGCAAGTCCGTGTCGGCCCTCAGCATAATGCGGCTGGTGGCCGAGCCCGCCGGCCGCATCGAAAGCGGCGAAGTCGTCTACAAGGGCCGCGATCTGCTTAAGCTCTCCGACGAAGAGATGCGCGGCGTTCGCGGGCGCGAGATCGCGATGATCTTCCAGGAGCCGATGACCTCGCTCAACCCGGTGCTGTCGATAGGCCGCCAGCTTACCGAGGGATTGGAGATCCACCTGAAGATGACCCCGAGCGAGGCGCGGGCCCGCGCGGTGGAGCTGCTCGGCATGGTGGGCATCCCGGACCCGGCGCGGCGCCTCGCGCAGTACCCGCACCATTTCAGCGGCGGAATGCGCCAGCGCATGATGATCGCCATGGCGCTCGCCTGCAATCCGTCGCTCATCCTGGCCGACGAGCCGACTACCGCGCTCGATGTGACCATCCAGGCGCAGATCCTGGAGCTGATGAAGGATCTCGCGCGCCGCCTGGGCGTCGCGATGCTCATCATCACGCATAACCTCGGCGTGGTGGCGCGCTACGCGGACCGGGTGAACGTGATGTACGCCGGCCGCATCATCGAGCGCGCCAGCGCCGCCGAGCTGTATGCCAATCCGCGGCACCCGTATACCCTTGGCTTGCTGCGCTCCGTGCCGCGCCTGGATGAGCCGCGGCGCGCGCGCCTGGATCCGATCCAGGGCCAGCCGCCCGACCTCACACGCCTGCCGCGGGGCTGCGCATTCGCGCCGCGCTGCGCCTACCGCGTGGAGCGCTGCGGTGAGGCTGCTCCGCCGCTCGAGACGCTGACCACCGGCCACCTTTCGGCCTGCTGGGAAGCCGGGCGCCTGGTCAAGGCGGCAGCCGCATGAGTGACGCGCTGCTCGAAGTCCGCAACCTCGTAAAGCATTTCCAGGTGGGCAAGGGCACCGTCAAGGCGGTCGACGGCGTAAGTCTCAGCATCCGGCGCGGCGAGACGCTCGGCCTGGTCGGAGAATCGGGCTGCGGCAAGACTACTACCGGTCGCTGCGTGCTGCTTCTCGAGCGCCCGACCGGAGGGGAAATCGTCTTCGAGGGTACCGAGCTGACCGCGCTTCCCGACGGCGCGCTGCGCGGGATGCGCCGGCGCATGCAGGTCATCTTCCAGGATCCCTACAGCTCGCTGAACCCGCGCATGACGATCGGTCAGATCCTGGCCGAGCCGCTCAAGGTGCATGGCATCGTCACCGACCGGGCAGCGCGCGAAGCGCGGGTGAAAGAGCTGCTCGAGCAGGTGGGCCTGCTGCCGCAGCACGCCAAGCGCTATCCCCACCAGCTCTCGGGTGGGCAGCGCCAGCGCGTGGGCGTGGCGCGCGCGCTCGCCATGGAGCCTTCGCTCATCGTGTGCGACGAGCCGGTCTCGGCGCTCGACGTGTCCATCCAAGCACAGATCGTCAACCTGCTGGAGGACTTGCAGCAACGCCTGGGACTGACCTACCTGTTCATCGCGCACGACCTGTCGGTGGTGCGCCACATCTCCGATCGCATCGTAGTCATGTACCTCGGCAAGGTGGCGGAGGTCGCCGACCGCGTCGCCCTCTACGAGGACCCGGTGCATCCCTACACGCGCGCGTTGCTCTCCGCGGTGCCCATCCCGGACCCCAGGCTCGAGGCGCACCGCGAGCGCACCGTGCTGGGCGGCGAGGTACCGAGCCCTCTCGCCCCGCCGAGCGGCTGCGTGTTCCATACGCGCTGCCCGATGGCGCAGGCGCGCTGCAGTGCGGAAACGCCGGCCCTGCGGGAGGTCAGGCCCGGACACTGGGGTGCGTGTCACTTCGCCTAGCTTGACAAGGCGGGGGCTGCCCCGCTTACCCTAAGCAGAGGGAGCCCACAGGCGCGCCCGATGCAGGCGCCCGACGTTCAGGACAACTCTTGAGGAGGAGGATGTAATGAAAGGTTGCACGCGATTTATCGCGCTGGTGGCGGCTGCATTGCTTTGGCTGCCCGCCCAGGCCCAGACGCCGCGCAGCGGCGGCGAACTCGTCTTCCCGGTGCCCTCTGAGCCACCGTCCTACGACGGGCATCGCGAGGAAACGTTCGGCCTGATCCACCCGATCGCCCCATTCTACAACACGCTGCTGCGCACCGACCCGAACGACAAGTCGGGCACCAAGCCCTATCCGTCGATCGCCGAGAGCTGGACCACCTCGTCGGATGGCAAGACCTACACCTTCAAGATCCGCCGCGGGGTCAAGTTCCACGACGGCTCGGATCTCACCTCGAAGGACGTCAAGGCCACGTACGACAAGATCGTCTTCCCGCAGGCCGGCGTTGGCTCCAGCCGCAAGGGGCAGTACGCGGACGTCGCCTCGATCGACGCGCCGGATGCGACCACCGTCGTGTTCCGCCTCAAGGAGCCCTCGGGATCGTTCATCTCGTCGCTGCTCTCGCCCTACAACTTCATCTACAAGGCCGACATCCTCGCCAAGGACCCACACTGGTACGAGAAGAACATCATGGGCACCGGGCCGTTCACCTTCGTGGAGCACGTCAAGGGCTCGCACGTGGTCGGCAAGAAGAATCCCAACTACTGGGACAAGGGCAAGCCCTACCTCGACACCTTCCGTGCCGTGTTCATGCGCGACTCCGCGGCGCAGGTCGCGGCGATCCGCGGCGAGCGCGCGCACGCCCAGTTCCGCGGCTTCAGCCCCGCCGAGCGCGACAGCATCGTGAATACATTGGGCAACAAGGTGACGGTCCAGGAGGCGCCTTGGGACTGCATTCTGCTCGTCGCCATCAACCATGAGAAGAAGCCCTTCGACGACAAGCGGGTGCGCCGCGCGCTGACGCTCGCCCTGGACCGCCATACCGGCTCCAAGGCGCTGTCGAAGATCGCCATCGTCAAGGAGGTCGCCGGCGTGCAGGTGCCCGGCACGCCGTTCGCCACGCCGCCCGAGGAGCTGAACAAGCTCGCCGGCTACTGGACCGACATCGAGAAGTCGCGCGCCGAGGCGAAGAAGCTCCTCAAGGAAGCGGGGGTGCCCGAGGGCTTCCAGTTCACCTTCCTGAACCGCGGCATTCCGATGCCGTACGAGCCGCTCGGCGTATGGCTGATCGACCAGTGGCGCCGCGTCGGCCTGAACGTCACGCAGCAGGTGATCGAGCCCGCGGCCTACTATGGCCCGTTGCGCAAGGGTGACTTCCAGGTGGCGATGGACTTCCAGTGCGGCTACATCGTGGAGCCCGACCTCGACATGTACAAGTTCCTGTCGACCGACCGCAACCACGCGAACTACGGCCGCTATACCGACCGCGTGCTTGACGAGCTCTACGACAAGCAAAGCCGAGAGACCGATCCGGAGAAGCGCAAGGCTATCGTGCGCCAGTTCGAGAAACGGCTGCTGGAAGAGGAAGCGCATTACCTGATGACCCTGCAGTGGCACCGCATCATCCCCCACTCCGCGAAGATGAAGGGATGGACGGTGACGCCGAGCCACTACCTCAACCAAACGCTGGATACGGTCTGGCTCGACCAGTAAGGCGGTAGCGCGGCGATGGGCACCTACATCCTCAAGCGGCTGTTGGCGATGATTCCAACGCTGCTCGGGGTGGCGGTGCTCATCTTCGTCCTGCTGCGCATCGTGCCCGGCGACGTGGTGGAGGCACGCTACCTCGCGCAGGGCAGCCAGTTCGTGTCGCAGGACCTGATGAACCAGGAGCGCGCCAAGCTCGGCCTGGACAAGCCGCTGTGGCAGCAGTTCACCAGCTGGATGGCCGGGCTCGCGCGACTGGACTTCGGCGTGTCCATGTGGACGGGCGGCGAGATCAGCGAGGAGATCAAGCTGCGCTTCGCGCTCTCGCTGCAGCTCGCGATCATGGCGAGCACTATCGCCACGCTGCTCGCCATTCCGCTGGGCATCCTGGCGGCGGTCAAGCAGGACACCTGGGTCGATTACGCGGTGCGCATATTCTCCATCGCGGGACTCGCCACCCCGTCGTTCTGGCTCGGCATCCTGATGATCCTTACGATGCTCATCGTCTTCAAGTGGATCCCGCCCATGATGTTCACGCCGTTCTGGGTCGATCCCTGGCTAAACCTGCAGCAGCTCATCTGGCCGGCGCTCGCCGTCGGTTACCGCTATTCCGCGGTGGGCACGCGCATGATGCGCTCGGCGATGCTCGAGGTGCTGCGCGAGGACTACATCCGCACGGCGCGCGCCAAGGGCCTTTGGCTCAAGCTGATCCTCACGCGGCACGCGCTCAAGAACGCGATTTTGCCGGTGCTGACCATCATCAGCCTGGAGTTCGCTTTCCTGCTCGGCGGGCTGGTGGTGACCGAGCAGGTGTTCAACCTGAACGGGCTGGGCATGCTGTTCGTCGAGGCGATCGCGCGGCGCGACTACACCATGACCCAGGCGCTGGTGATGCTGGTCGCCACGGTGTTCCTCCTCGTCAACTTCTTCGTGGACATCGCTTATGCCTGGCTCGATCCCCGCATCCGCTACCGTTGACGAGCTGGCGCGGCCAGCCGAGCGGCCGGGCGGCTGGCTGCGTGTCGTGCTGGAATTCATCCGGCAACGGCCGCTTGGCGCCATCGGCGCGGCGATCATCCTTGTCATGGTGTTCCTCGCGGCCGGCGCCGGGTGGCTCGCCCCGTACGACCCGCTCGAGACCGACTACGCCGCCATGCTTGCCGCGCCCAGCCCCGACCACTGGCTTGGAACGGACGCCTTCGGGCGCGATGTGCTGTCGCGCATCATCTATGGATCGCGCACGGCGCTGATGGTCGGACTGGGCGCGTCGCTCCTGGGGGCGACCTTCGGCTCGCTGATCGGCGTGGCAAGCGCCTACTTCGGCGGGCGCGTCGACCTCATCGTGCAGCGCCTGATGGATGTGCTGTTTGCTTTTCCGGTGATCATCCTCGCGCTCGCCGTGGTGGCGGTGCTCGGCACCGGCGCCGGCAACGTCATCCTCGCCATCGCCGCGCCTATGGTGCCGCGCTGCGCGCGCGTGGTTCGCGCGAGCGCGCTCGCCGTGCGCGAGATGCCCTACGTAGAGGCTGCGCGCGCCTCGGGCTTCGGGCACCAGCGCATCATCCTGCGCCACATGCTGCCCAACGTGATGGCGCCGATCCTCATCATGGCGACTGCATTTCTTGGCGAGGCGATCCTGCTCGAGGCGTCGCTCTCCTTCCTCGGCTTGGGGGTGCAGGAGCCGATCGCCGCCTGGGGCTTGATGCTGCGCGGTGCGGCGGTGCAGTTTGCCGAAAGCGCGCCGTGGATGGCGATATTCCCGGGCGTTGCCATCAGCCTGGGGGTGTTCGGCTTCAACCTGTTCGGCGACTCGCTGCGCGACGCGCTCGATCCGAGGCTGCGCACGCAGTAGGGCTAGATCACGCCCGCCGCGCGCAGCGCGGCGATCCCGGCCGCGTCCTTGCCGAGCAGGCCGCCCAGCACCTCCTCGGTGTGCTGTCCGAGCAGCGGCGGGGCTTGTCGGTGCTCCAGCGGGGTGGCAGAGAAGCGCATCGGGCTCGCCACCATCGGCAGCATCGCGCCGGCGGCGTGCGGCAGCTCGATGCGCACGCCGCGCGACTTCACCTGCGGCTCCTCGAAGACCTGCGCCACGTCGTTGATCGGCCCGTTCGGCACGCCAGCCGCCTCGAGCAGCTCGACCCACTCCCGCGTGCTTCGCTTGCGGAAGACTTCGGCGAGCAGCCGCGTCAGCTCCGCACGATTCTCGACGCGCTTGCCGTTGGTGGCGAAGCGCGGATCGTCCGCCAGCTCGCTGCAGCCGGCCGCCGCGCAAAACTTGCGGTACAGGTTGTCGTTGCCGCAGGCGATGATCACGTCGCCGTCCGAGGTGCGGAACGGCTGGTAGGGAACGATGTTGGGATGCAGGTTGCCGATGCGCCGCGGCGGCTTCCCCGTGGCGAAATAATTCGTGTTCTGGTAGGCGAGCAAAGCGATCTGCGAGTCGAGCAGCGCGAGGTCGAGGTGCTGGCCCACGCCGTTTTCGGCGCGGTGCGCGAGCGCAGCGCAGACCGCGATGGATGCGTACATGCCGGTGATGATGTCAGCGACCGGGACGCCCGCGCGCTGCGGCGCGCCGTCGGGCTCCCCGGTCACGCTCATCATCCCGCCCATGCCCTGGATCATGAAGTCGTAGCCCGGCCGCTCGCGGTAGGGGCCGGTATGGCCGAAGCCGGTGACCGAGCAGTACACCAGCCGGGGATTTACCTTGTGCAAGTCCTCGTAGCCGAGGCCATAGCGCGCGAGGTCGCCGTACTTGTAGTTCTCGATGAGGACGTCGCTCGCCGCGGCGAGCTCGCGAACGATCGCCTGGCCTGCGGGCACGGCTATATTGACGGTAATCGACTTCTTGCCGCGATTCGCCGAAGTGAAGTAGGCCGAGTCGCGGGTATCCCGCCCTTCGCCATCCTTCACCCAGGGGGGGCCGAAGGCGCGGGAGTCGTCGCCGGCCTTGGGACGCTCGACCTTGATCACCTCGGCCCCCAGGTCGGCAAGGTTCTGGCCGGCCCACGGGCCAGCGAGCACACGGGACAGATCGAGGACACGGATATGCGAAAGGGGGCCTGCCATGGACTCAGCTTTCGGAAAAATGCGATTCTAGCGGCATGATCAAGCACATTGTGCTGTGGCGGCTCAGGTTCGCGGATGCAGAAACCTTCGCGAAAATTCGCGCCGCGCTCGAGGCGCAGGTCGGAAGGATTCCCGGGCTGCAGCGCGTCGAAGTCGGACGCAACTTTGCCGCTTCGCGGCGCGCCGTGGACATGGCGCTCGTCTGCGAGTTCGAGTCGCGCGCGGCGCTCGCCGCATACCATAAGCACCCCGCGCACCTGCAAACCCGCGCCATCGTCGACCCGCTTGTCGACGAGCACTGGATCGTCGATTACGAGCTTTAGCCGCTCACCAGAGCCCGGCCAGCATGCGCGCCGCAACCGCGTACAGCACAAGCGCGAACACGATGCGTAGCCGCTTCACCGGCAGGCGATGCGCCACGCGGGCGCCCCAGGGAGCGGCCAGCATGCTCGCCGCCGCGACCAGGAGCAGCGCGGGCAGGTAGACGTAGCCCAGGCTCGCCGAAGGCAGCCCGTCGGCGCGCAATCCTTGCAGCACGTAGCCCGCGGTTCCCGCTGCGGCGATCGGCAGGCCGACCGCCGCAGCAGTGCCTATGGCGCGCCGCAACGGCACGCTGCACCAGGCGAGGAAGGGAATGCAAAGGAACGCACCTCCCGCCGCCATCAGGCTGGAGATGCCGCCGATTACCGCACCGGCGCCGAACAGGCCGGCGGTGCCGGGCAGCTCGCGCGTGCTCTTCGGACGCAGGTCGAGAAGGATTTGCGTCGCGGCGTAGAAAACGAGCAGCGTGAACATCACGGCGAGCGGACGGGTCGGTATGAATCCGGCAAGCAGGGCGGCGCAGAACGATCCCGCGAGGATCCCCGGCGCCATGGCGCGCGCGATGCTCCAGTCCACCGCACCGTGGCCATGGTGCGCGCGCATGCTGGACAGGGAGGTAAACATGATCGTCGCCATGGCCGTGCCCAGCGCGATGTGCAGGGTGTGCTCCGCCGGCAGCCCCTGGGCCGTGAACACGAACACCAGCATCGGCACGACGACCGCGCCGCCGCCGATGCCGAGCAGCCCTGCCAGGAAGCCGACCACCGCGCCGAGCGCGAGGTAGACGAGCCACCACTGCATCAGCGGTTGCCGAGCAGGTGCGCGGCCAGCTCTGCAAAGCCGGCTCCGGACTCCGCCTGCGTGATGAAGTTAGGCCGAAGGCCGGGGAAGCGCCGCACGTTCGCCACGCCGACCGAGTTGTCGAAATAGGCGAACATGCCGGCGTCGTTCGGAGAATCTCCCGCAAACACCACGCTGCGACTGGCGCTGCCTTCGAGGTCCAGGTCGAAGCGTTCCTTGAAGAGCAGGCGCGTGGTGGCTAGCTTGTCGTACTCCCCGAACCAGCCGTTCACGTGGATGGAGCTCACGCGCGCGGTCAACCCGGCATGGCGCATCAGCTCGGCGATGCGCTCGGCTGCCGTGAGCGGCAAAGGCGGCACATCCTCGCAGAAGTCGATCGCGAGATCGGTTTCGCGGTAGGGTTGGTCCGAGGCGAGCGCTGCACCCGGAGCTTTCGCGAGAATTTCGCTCGAGAGCCGTTGCAACGCGGCGCGCTTGGAGGCCCGGGCCGCCGCGTCGTCGACGAAGCGCCTGTGCAGCCGGCCGTCCCCGAACCAGAAATAGAACGCGCCGTTCTCCCCGACCACCGCGTCCACCGGCCACATGCGTGCAATGTGGTCGCACCATCCGGCCGGGCGGCCCGTGACGGGGACCACGCGCCTTCCCGCGCGCTGCAGCCGCTCGAGCGCGGCGTAAGCCTGGGCGGTCAATTTCCCGTGCGTGGTGAGCGTCTCGTCTATATCGACGAGCACCGCCTGGATGGCACCCGCGTCGAGCTCGGAAAGCGGCTTCATGCCGGCAGCAGCATACCGAGCCGCGCCTGCTGCGTGGCATCCAGGTGCAATCCGGCCTTGGTGCGCCGCCAAAGCACGTCCTCGACGCTCCGCGCCCATTCGGCCTCGACGAAGTAGCGGATCTCGCGCTCCGTCAGCCCGGCGCCATAGTGCTCGCCCAGCTCGCCGTCGCCGAGCACCTTCGGCGCGAGCGTGCCGTGACGGGAGAAGACGCCGCGCAGCACCTCAGGGAGCGTCTTCGGGTAGCGCGCGCTCAAGGCGCGAAAGGCATCGTCGCGGTCCGAAAAGTCGCTTCCCGGCAACGCCGCCGCCGCAGTCCACGGACCGCGCATCCCCGGGAAGTACGGCGCAAGCCGGTCGAGCGCCTGCTCGGCGAGGCGGCGGTAGGTCGTGATCTTCCCGCCGTATATGGACAGCACCGGCGCAAGCCCCTGCTCATCGTCGACCCTGAGCACGTAGTCGCGGGTCACGGCCGAAGCATCGCGCGAGCCATCGTCGTAAAGCGGCCGCACGCCGGCATAGCGCCACAGCACCTGCGAGGGCTGTACCGGCCTGACGAGGTAGCGGCTGGCGGCGCGGCACAAATAGAGCACTTCGTCTTCCGAAGCCCGCGGTTCGGCGGCCAGGTCCTGAAGCGGCACGTCCGTCGTGCCGATCAGCGTGAAGCGCTCCTCGAACGGGATCATGAAGACCACGCGGCGATCGTCGTTCTGCAGGATGAAGGCGTGCGCGCCCTCGTAGATGCGCGGGACGACGATATGGCTTCCCTGCACCAGCCGCACCTGCTCTGCGCTAGGCTGCCCAAGGCGCTCGTTGAGCACGCGCTTGACCCACGGGCCGGCCGCGTTGGCGATCGCGCGCGCCGTCACGCTCTCCCCCCCGGCGAGGGTTGCCTGCCATACCCCGGCACTGCGGCGCGCCGCGAGCAGCGCGGTGCGCACGCGCACCCCGGCGCCGCGTGCCGCCGCGTCTATGGCATTGGCGAGGACGAGGCGGGCATCGTCGACGCGGCAATCGAAATAGGCGAACCCGTGCCGCAGTTCAGGGCGCAGGGAGCCACGATACGGCGGCGCGTCAAGCCGCACAGCCGCGGAGCCGGGGAGCAACGAGCGCCGTGCCAGATGGTCGTACAGGAACAGCCCTGCCCGGATCATCCAGCGCGGCCGCAGCGCCGGCACGTGCGGCATGACGAAGCGCATGGGAGACGTCAGGTGGGCGGCTATCCGCAGCAGGATCTCCCGTTCCGCCAGCGCCTCGGCAACCAGCCGGAACTCATACTGCTCCAGGTAGCGCAGGCCGCCGTGGATCAGCTTGGATGACGCGGACGAGGTCGCGCCGGCTAGGTCGCCCGACTCCACCAGCAGGACCGACAGGCCCCGCCCGGCCGCATCGCGCGCAATCCCGGCGCCATTGATGCCGCCGCCGATGACCAGCAGATCGAACGTGCGCCCCGGCATGGCGGCGCACTATAGCGCGGCAGGCGGCGTGCCGCGCGAGGGACCTATATGCTCAGGAAGAGCTGGCTTTCTTCAGTTGCTCGAGCTGCAAGACCTTGACCCGTACGTCCGCCCCGGGCTTTTCGCGCGCCTGCTCCTGCTGCTGCTGCTGACGACGCACGCGCTCGAAAGTCTTGCGCACGTCGGTATCGAAACTCGGCTTGTAACGGAACGACGAATCAAGGATGTGTTTCATGGAGCTCGCTCCTACGCTGACCCGACCGATTGTTTCAAAATCGGTACGTTCGTGCTGCATCCAGAACTAGTTCCGCCGGACTATCGGCCGCCACGGCCGCGTAGCAACCGGACTACGACTGTCGCCGAGGCTTATCTCTTACGCAGCCGCCGGATCGCGGCGAGCTGGGCAGCCAGCATGGCGAGCTCGCCCTCCACCGCCGCTATTTCCTGCTTGTCCTGCGCCTTGGCGCGCGCCTCTTCGGCGCGCTTGAGGGCCTCGTTCGCCTTGGCTTCGTCCAGGTCGGTGCCGCGGATGGCGGTATCGGCGAGCACCGTAATGACCCTCGGCTGGACTTCCAGAATGCCGCCCGCCACGAAAATCAACTGCTCCTCGCCGCCGTCGGCCGGCACGATCTTCACCGTCCCTGGCCGGATGCGGGTGATCAGCGGGGTATGCCGGGGATAGATACCCAGCTCGCCGGCTTCGCCGGGCAGCACGACAAATTGCGCCTCGCCCGAGAAGATGGACTCCTCGGCGCTTACCACGTCGACATGGATGGTCGCGGGGGGCATTACTTCAGGGTCTTGGCTTTTTCGAAGGCTTCCTCGATCGGCCCGACCATGTAGAACGCCTGCTCGGGCAGCGCATCGCATTCGCCGTTCACGATCATATTGAAACCCTTGATCGTGTCCTTGAGCGGCACGTACTTGCCGGCCTGGCCGGTGAAGTTCTGCGCCACCGTGAACGGCTGCGACAGGAAGCGCTGGATCTTGCGGGCGCGCGCCACTGCCAGCTTGTCCTCCGGCGAGAGCTCGTCCATGCCGAGGATGGCGATGATGTCGCGCAGCTCCTTGTAGCGCTGCAGCGTCTGCTGCACGGCGCGCGTGGTGTCATAGTGCTCTTCGCCGATGGTGTTCGGGTCCACCTGGCGCGACGTGGAGTCGAGCGGGTCGACCGCCGGATAGATGCCCAGCGAAGCGATGTCGCGCGACAGCACTACCGTGGCGTCGAGGTGGCCGAAGGTGGTCGCCGGCGATGGATCGGTCAGGTCGTCCGCGGGTACGTAAACCGCCTGGATGGAGGTGATCGAGCCGGTCTTGGTCGACGTGATGCGCTCCTGCAGGCGGCCCATCTCCTCGGCGAGCGTCGGCTGGTAACCCACCGCCGAAGGCATGCGGCCAAGCAGCGCCGAAACTTCGGTTCCGGCGAGGGTGAAGCGGTAGATGTTGTCGACGAAAAACAGGATATCGCGGCCTTCATCGCGGAAGCTCTCGGCCATCGACAGGCCGGTGAGGGCCACGCGCAGGCGGTTGCCGGGCGGCTCGTTCATCTGGCCGAACACCATCGCCACCTTGGACTCCTCGAGGTTGTCCTTCCTGATGACTTGCGCCTCGATCATCTCGTGGTAGAAGTCGTTGCCCTCGCGGGTGCGCTCGCCTACGCCGGCGAACACCGACTGGCCGCCGTGCTTGGTGGCAATGTTGTTGATGAGCTCGAGCATCGTTACCGTCTTGCCGACGCCCGCGCCGCCGAACAGGCCGATCTTGCCGCCCTTGGCGAAGGGGCAGATCAGGTCGATGACCTTGATCCCGGTCTCGAGCAGCTCGATCGACGGGGAGAGCTCGTCGAACTTCGGTGCAGTCTGGTGGATGGAGCGGCGCTCGCTCGACTTGATCGGCCCCTGCTCGTCGATCGGACGGCCGAGGACATCCATGATGCGGCCGAGCGTGCCCTTGCCCACCGGCACCGCGATCGGCTGGCCGGTGGCCTTCACTTTCATGCCGCGGCGCAGGCCGTCGGAGGACCCGAGGGCGATGCAGCGCACGACGCCGTCGCCGAGCTGCTGCTCCACCTCGAAGGTGAGGCCTTTCTCGACCAGGCTGTTCTCGCCGCTGTCCTCGAGAATCAGCGCGTCATAGATGTTCGGCAAATGCTCGCGCGGAAACTCTATGTCGATCACCGCGCCGATGGATTGAACGATGGTGCCTTGTGCTTGTGCCTGTGCCATTGGGTTCCTTATACGGCGGCAGCCCCGCCGACGATTTCAGACAGTTCCTTGGTGATGCTGGCTTGGCGGTTCTTGTTGTAGATGAGCGTCAGCTCGTCGATCAGGTTGGCGGCGTTGTCCGAGGCCGCCTTCATCGCCACCATGCGCGCCGACTGCTCGGAGGCCATGTTCTCCGACACCGCCTGGTAGATGAGCGCCTCGATGTAGCGCCTCATCACCTGGTCGAGGACCGCGCGTGCCTCGGGCTCGTAGATGTAGTCCCACACCGTCTCCGGGGCGCCAAGGCGCTCGCCTGAGAGCGGCAGCAGCTGCTCGATCACCGGCTCCTGCTTCATGGTGTTGAGGAAGCGCGTGTACGCGAGCATCAGGCGGTCGAAGCGGTCGTTGGTGTAGCCGTCGAGCATGATCTTGACGGCGCCGATCAGCTTCTCCATCTGCGGCCGATCGCCCAGCTGGGTGACCTGGGACACGATGTCGGCGCCCAGGCGCTGCATGAACCCGAGGGCTTTGTTGCCGATGGCGCAGACCTCGATCTCCTCGCCCTGCGCTTGCCATTCCTTGTACTGCGACAGCACCAGGCGCAGCAGGTTGGTGTTGAGGGCGCCGCACAGGCCCTTGTCGGTGGTGATGACGATGATGCCGACGCGCTTGATCGAGTCACGGTCGACCAGGAACGGATGGCGGTACTCCGGGTTGGCGTGCGAGATGTGCGCCGCGACGTTCCGGATCTTCTCGCCGTACGGGCGGGCGTGACGCATGCGCTCCTGCGCCTTCCTCATCTTGGAGGCTGCGACCATCTCCATGGCTTTGGTGATCTTGCGCGTGTTCTGCACGCTCTTGATCTTGACGCGGATTTCCTTGGTGCCGGGCATGGTTCAGAAGCTGCCGTTTTTCTTCCAGTCCTTGATCGCTTCGTGCAGCGCCTTCTCGTCTTCGGCGGACAGGTCCTTCTTCTCCTCCAGCCGGCCGACCAAACTGCCGTACTTTCCCTTGATGTAGTCACGCATCGATTTCTCGGCGGCGAGCGCCTTCTTCACGTCGATGTCGTCGTAGTAGCCGTTGTTGACCGCGAACAGGGTCAGCGCCATTTCCCAGACCTGCAGCGGCTGATACTGCGGCTGCTTCATGAGCTCGGTCACCATGCGGCCGCGCTCGAGCTGCTTGCGGGTCGCTTCGTCCAGGTCGCTCGCGAACTGCGCGAAGGCGGCAAGCTCCCGGTACTGCGCGAGCGCCAGGCGCACGCCGCCGCCGGTGTCGCGGCGCTTCATGATCTTGGTTTGCGCCGCGCCGCCCACGCGCGACACCGAGATGCCGGCGTTGATGGCGGGCCGGATGCCGGCATTGAACAGATCGGTCTCGAGGAAGATCTGCCCGTCGGTGATGGAGATGACGTTGGTCGGCACGAACGCCGTGACGTCGCCCGCCTGCGTTTCGATCACCGGCAGGGCGGTCAGGGAGCCGGTCTTGCCCTTCACCGCGCCCTTGGTGAATTTCTCGACGTATTCGGGGTTTACGCGTGCCGCGCGCTCCAGCAGGCGAGAGTGCAGGTAGAACACGTCGCCCGGGTAGGCCTCTCGCCCCGGCGGGCGGCGCAGCAGCAGCGACACCTGACGGTAGGCCCAGGCCTGCTTGGTCAGGTCGTCGTAAATGATGAGCGCGTCCTGGCCGCGGTCGCGGAAGTACTCGCCCATGGTGCAGCCCGAGTAGGGCGCGATGTACTGCATCGCCGCCGATTCGGAGGCCGAGGCGGCGACCACGATGGTGTAGGCCATGGCGCCGTGCTCCTCGAGCTTGCGCACCACGTTGGCGATGGTCGAGGCCTTCTGCCCGATGGCGACATAGACGCAGAAGAGGTCCTTGCCCTTCTGGTTGATGATCGTGTCGACCGCCACCGCGGTCTTGCCGGTCTGGCGGTCGCCGATGATCAGCTCGCGCTGGCCGCGGCCGATGGGCACCATGGAGTCGATCGCCTTCAGGCCGGTCTGCACCGGCTGCGACACCGACTGGCGCGCGATCACTCCGGGCGCCACCTTCTCGATGACGTCGGTGAGCTTGGCGTTGATCGGGCCCTTGCCGTCGATCGGCTGGCCCAGCGAGTTCACCACGCGGCCGAGCAGCTCTGGGCCGATCGGCACCGAAAGGATCTTGCCGGTGGTCTTGACCGCGTCGCCCTCGCTGATGTGGGTGTACTCGCCGAGAATCACCGCGCCGACCGAGTCGCGCTCCAGGTTGAGCGCCAGGCCGAAGGTGTTCTTCGGGAACTCCAGCATCTCGCCCTGCATGACGTCGGACAGGCCGTGGACGCGGCAGATGCCGTCGGTCACCGAGACCACCGTGCCCTGGGTGCGCATCTGCGCCCCGGCATCGAGGTTCTGGATGCGGCTCTTGATGAGTTCCGAGATCTCGGAAGGATTCAGTTGCATGCCTGCTCCTATGCTTTCAGTGCCGTCTCCAGCGCGGCGAGCTGCGCGCGCGCGGAGCCGTCGATGACCTTGTCGCCCAGCACCACCTTCACGCCGGCAATTAGGTCCTTCTCTATGTGGATTCTTGCCTTCACCTTGCGGCCGGTCTTCTTCTCCAGCCGCTGCACCAGATCGGCGGCCTGGGCCTCGGTAAGCTCGAACGCGGTATGCACTTCGGCCTCCACCACGCCTTCGCGCTCGTTCTTGAGCGCCTCGAACTGCGCGCGGATCTCGGGCAGCAGCACTATGCGCTTGTTCTCGGCCAGCACGCGCACCAGGTTCTCCGCCTCGGCGGTCAGCCTGCCGCCCAGGATGGCGATGAACAGGCCCGCGACCTGAGCGTCCGAACGGTCGGGGTCGGCGACAGCGCGCTGCACGCGCTCGTCCTGGCCGACCATCGCCAGCGCAGCGAGCATCTCGGACCACTTGCCGAGGGCGCCGCTGGCGTCGGCGAGCTTGAAAGCCGCCTCGGCGTAGGGCCTTGCAACGGTGCTGGGCTCAGCCATGCCTTTTCTGACGTTTTTCCAAGGTTTTTACAACTGCCGCTTGATCGATTCCAGAAGGTCGGCGTGCGCCCGGGCGTCGACCTCGCGCCGCAGGATGCGCTCTGCGCCCGCGACCGCCAGCGAGGCGACCTGGTCGCGCAGCTGCTCGCGGGCGCGCGTCAGCTCCTGCTCGATCTCGGCCTTTGCGGCCGCCTTCTCGCGGTTGCCTTCCTCCTTGGCCGCGCCGCGCGCCTCGTCGACCATCTGGGTTGCGCGCTTTTCAGCCTGGACCAGGATTTCCGCGGCACGGCTGCGCGCCTGCGAGATCGCATCCTGCACCTGTCGGCTGGAAGTCTCCAGCGAGCGGCGACCCTCCTCGGCGGCCGCCAGGCCGTCGGCGATGGTCTTCTGCCGGGTCTCGATGGCGCGCAGCATGTAGGGCCATACGAACTTCACGGTGAACCAGATGAACGCCGCGAATACGATCGCCTGCGCAAACAGCGTCAGGTTGATGTTCATGCTGAAAGCTCCCGGTCGGACCTTACTGGAAGGCGGTCGCGAGCGGATTGGCGAAGGCGAAGAACATCGCGATGCCCAGGCCGATGATGAACGACGCGTCGATCAAACCGAGCAGCAGGAACACCTTGCCTTGCAGCGAGTTGGTGAGCTCGGGCTGGCGCGCGGCGGCCTCGAGGAAGCGGCTGCACATGATGCCCACACCGATGCAGGCGCCGGCGGCGCCCAGGCCGATCATCAGGCCCACGCCGATGCCGGTGTATGCCTGGACCATTGCCAGCAGCTGAAGTTTTTCCATTGGAGGATTCCCTTTCTTGAGCGAGTAGTGAAATCAGTGGTGTTCGTGCGCCATCGCGATGTACACGACGGTCAGCATCATGAAGATGTAGGCCTGCAGCAGGACGATGAGGATGTGGAATATCGCCCAGCCGAGGCCGAGGATGGAGCTGAAGATCGTGCCCGCGAGCCCGGTCGCGGCCCACATCCACAGCAGCAGGAACAGGATCTCCCCGGCGTACATGTTGCCGAACAGCCGCAACGAATGCGACAGCGGCTTGGACACGTACTCGACGAGGTTGAAGAGGAAGTTGAACAGCCACAGCAGCGGGTTGGAGCCGAACGGCGCGCAGAACAGCTCGTGGATCCAGCCGAAAAGGCCCTTGGCCGAAATCGAAAAGCCGACCATCAGCACCCATACCGATAGGGCAAGGGCAAACGTCGTGTTGACGTCCGCCGTGGGCACCGGGCGGAACTCGTGGAACCCCAGCCAATTGAGCGGCGCCACCAGGATATCGATCGGCAGGAAGTCCATCGCATTCATCAGCACCACCCAGACGAACACGGTGAGCGCGGCCGGGGCGACAAAGCGGTTGCGATCGCCGTGATGAAATATGCCCTTCACCTGGTCGTCGATGAACTGGATGAGCAGCTCGACGAAGGCTTGGCGTTTGTTGGGAACGCCGGCGGTCGCTCCGCGCACCACCCACCAGAGAAATCCGAGACCCACCACGCCGAGCACGACGGCGGTGAGTACCGAGTCCACGTTGATGGTCCAGAAGCCGCCGCCCTCGCCCACGGGCTTCTGCAAAAACGTCAGGTGGTGCTGTATGTACTGGGACGGAGTTAGCTCGGTGCCTGCTGCCATCGTCTGATTGCTTCAGTGCTCGCGTACAAAAAACGCCATGGAAAAAATCAGCATCGTCACGACGAACGCGCCGAGCAGCACGCCGACGGCGGCCTCCCGGTAATTCGTCAGCACGATCCACAGCAGGAGCAACGCGACGCCGAGCCTGACCGCCTCCGCGCGCAGCGCGCCGACCAGAATTCCCCCTGCGGACTTCGCCTTGCTCAACGAAGCCACCAGCGCCGCGGCGAGGCCCGCAATCACGCTCACTGCGCTGCCCGCCGCCGCCGACAGTGCGCCCTGCTCACCGGCCAGCGCCGCCGCGGCCAGCGCCATTGCCGCCGCGGCCACAAGCTGCCAGATGAGAACGGTACGTATCGGTTTGCCTAGGGCACGGCGCATGGCGTTCGCGCGTGGCTCAAAACGGTCCGCGCCCGGCAAAGCCGAAAAAGTATAGCGCATCAGCGCAGCCTTTTCAGCAGTTGATCCAGGTGATCGAGGCTCGAATAGTGGAGCACAAGCGAGCCGCTGCCCTTTCTCGACGCTCGAATCTGCACCGTGGTGCCCAGGCGGCCGGCGAGCTCCTCTTCCAGGCGGGCGAGATCGCGGTCCACCTTTCGCGTGCGCCGCGCGCCCGCCTTGCCGCGCGTCAGGGACTGCACCAGCGCTTCCGTCTCGCGTACGGACAGGCCCCGGGCCGCGATGCGGTGAGCCGCCTCGATCTGCCGCGCCCCGTCGAGCGCAAGCAAGGTGCGGGCGTGCCCCATCTCGAGCTTGCCGTCCATGACCATGTCCTGCACCGGCCTGGCGAGCTTCAGCAGGCGCAGCAGGTTGGTGGTGGCGCTGCGCGAGCGTCCCACTGCATCGGCAGCCCGCTCGTGCGTCATGCCGAACTCGTCCACGAGGCGCTGGACCCCGGCGGCCTCCTCCATCGCGTTCAGGTCTTCGCGCTGGATGTTCTCGATGAGCGACAGGGCGAGCGCCGCTTCGTCGGGCACCTCGCGCACCAGCACCGGCACCTCGGTCAGGCCGGCGAGTTGCGCGGCGCGCCAGCGCCGCTCGCCGGCGATGAGCTCGTAGCTGTCGCGCTCGACGGGCCGCACAAGCAGCGGCTGCATCAGCCCCTGGGCGCGAATCGATGCGGCCAGCTCTTCCAGCGCCTGCGGGTCCATGCGCGTGCGAGGCTGATACTTGCCCGGGCGGATGCGGCCCACCGGGAGGGTGAGCATGGACTCGCGCGCCGGCCCGGTGTCCGAGCCGAGCAGCGCGTCCAGGCCGCGGCCGAGGCCCTTCGGTTTTATCATGCGGGGGTTCCCTGAGCGAGGATTTCGTCGGCGAGGGCGAGATAGGCCTGCGCGCCCTTTGATGCGGTGTCCCAGAGCACGGCGGGCACTCCGTAGCTCGGCGCCTCGGCGAGGCGCACGTTGCGCGGGACCAGCGTGCGGTACACCTTGTCCTTGAAATGGCTCTCAAGCTGCTGCGAAACGTGCTGCGATAGCGTGTTGCGCGGGTCGTACATGGTGCGCAGCAGGCCTGCGATCTCGAGCTGCGGGTTGAGGTTGGCGCGCACGCGCTTGATGGTCGCTACCAGGTCCGAGAGCCCCTCGAGCGCGTAGTACTCGCACTGCATCGGAATGAGCACGCGATGTGCCGCGGTTAGTGCGTTGACGGTCAGGAGGCTGAGCGAGGGCGGACAGTCGATGAGCACGAAGTCGTAGTCGTGCGCAACGCGCTCGAGCGCGTTCTTCAGGCGCGTTTCGCGGCCCTCCAGCTCCACCAGCTCGATCTCGGCTCCCGCGAGTTCCCGGTTCGCGGGCAGGAGATCGAAGCCGCCTCGCTCCACGCGCACCCGCACACTGCCAAAGTCCCCGAGGCCGAGCAGCACGTGGTACACGGTGCGCGCGACGGTGCGCTTGTCGATGCCGCTGCCCATCGTGGCATTCCCCTGGGGGTCGAGGTCGATAAGGAGGACGCGGCGTTCAGCACGAGCCAGCGCCGCGGCAAGGTTTACGCTGGTCGTAGTCTTGCCAACGCCGCCCTTCTGGTTCACTACTGCCAGCACGCGTGCCACTCAGCTCTCCATGCGGTACAGGACGAGATGGCGCGCCGCGTTCAGCAGCGGTACCCGCAAGGCGATCACCTCGCCGCCGGCATCGGCCGGTGCGGCGCCCGTCATGGCGGCGAGCACGCCCCCGGGACGCACGAGATGCCGGCAGGAAGCAATGAAGCGCGCAAGCTGCGCGAAGGCACGCGAGATCACGACTGCGAAGCGCGACGCCGGACGCCACGCTTCCACACGCCCTTGGTGGACGGCGACGTTACGCAGCCCCAGCTCCATTACGGCCTGACGCAGGAAAGCAGCCTTCTTCTCGCTCGCATCGTTCAGCGTGATGTGCCACTGCGGCTGTGCGATCGCGAGCGGTATCCCCGGCAGGCCCGCGCCCGACCCGACGTCGGCAAGCGCGCCGTCCTGCATGGGCAGATGCGGAATGACGACCAGGGAATCGAGCAGATGGAGGCTCACCATTGCGCGAGGCTCGCGTACGGCGGTCAGGTTGTAAGTTCGATTCCATTTCGCCAGCAGCTCCAGGTACTGGAGGAGCCGGTCGCGCGAGCCACTCGGCAGTTCAAGGCCGAGCTCGGCAACCCCGCGCTCCAGCGAGGCAGCTGGCGTCATGCGCTTTTCTTGTCACGCGGCTCGAAACCACGCTTCAGATGCACGAGCAGCAGCGAAATCGCAGCAGGGGTGACTCCCGAAATGCGGGACGCCTGACCGACTGTCTCGGGGCGGTGGAGATTGAGCTTTTGCTGCACTTCCTTCGACAGTCCCGGCACCTGCCCGTAATCCAGCGTCGACGGCAAGCGCTTGCCTTCAAGGGCAGCGCGGCGCGCCACCTCCTCGCGTTGCCGATCGATATACCCCTCGTACTTCGCCTGGATCTCGACCTGCTCGGCGACCACCGGGTCGATTCCCGAATTCGAAACCAGACTAGCGTAACTCTGCTCCGGTCGTCTTAGAAGTTCGTAAATTGAATGCTTTTCATGGAAGCCAGCGCTAACAAACGTTCCTCGTAGCCGCGCTTGCTCGGATTGGATGGCTTCGCGCTTGCGATTGAAGATGTCCCAACGCGCATCGTCCACCACGCCGAGTCTCCGGCCCATTTCCGTAAGCCGCAGGTCCGCGTTGTCTTCGCGCAGCATCAGGCGGTATTCCGCGCGGCTGGTAAACATGCGATACGGCTCCGACACCCCACGAGTCACCAGGTCGTCTACAAGGACACCGATATACGCCTCGTCTCGACGGGGCGCCCACGGCTCTCGTTCTTCGATCTTCCGCGCGGCATTGACGCCCGCCAGCAGCCCCTGCGCTGCAGCTTCTTCGTAGCCGGTGGTGCCGTTGATCTGGCCGGCGAAGAACAACCCGCGAATGCTCTTGGTTTCGAGCGATGCGTGCAGGTTCCGCGGATCGTAATAGTCGTACTCGACCGCGTAACCCGGGCGAATGATGTGCGCCTGCTCCAGTCCGCGAATCGAGCGGACCAGGTCGAGCTGGACATCAAACGGCAGGCTGGTGGAGATTCCGTTGGGATAGATTTCGCCGGTGCTGAGGCTTTCAGGCTCGAGGAAGATCTGGTGGCTCGGCTTCCCGGCGAAGCGATGGATCTTGTCTTCGATTGACGGGCAATACCGCGGGCCCACACCCTGGATGACGCCGGTAAACATCGGCGAGCGATCCAGCCCGGCACGGATGATGTCGTGTGTTCTCTCGTTGGTATGCGTGATCCAGCACGGCACCTGGCGCGGATGCATCTCGCGGGACCCGATGAACGAGAACACCGGCTCCGGCGTGTCGCCCGGCTGCGCCGTCATCACGGAGAAGTCTATGGTGCGGGCATCGAGCCTCGGCGGCGTCCCGGTCTTGAGCCGCCCAACGGGCAGGTCCAGCTCCCTTAGCCTGGCGGCCAGAGTGGCAGACGCCGGATCTCCAGCGCGACCGGCGGCATAGTGGCTGAGCCCCACATGTATCAAGCCGGAGAGGAACGTACCGGTCGTCAACACGACTGCCGACGAGCGGAGTCGCAGGCCCATTTGTGTTACGACGCCGGCAACCCGGTTCCCCTCCAGGAGAATGTCGTCGACTGCCTGTTGGAAGATGCTCAGGTTCGGCTGGCTCTCGAGACGCCGGCGTACCGCATGTCTGTAGAGGACCCGATCCGCCTGCGCGCGAGTGGCGCGAACTGCGGGTCCTTTCGATGAGTTAAGCGTTCTGAATTGGATGCCGGCCTCGTCGGTGGCGAGTGCCATCGACCCACCGAGTGCATCGATTTCCCTCACTAGGTGGCCCTTTCCGATGCCCCCGATGGAGGGATTGCACGACATCTGTCCGAGCGTGTCGATGCTGTGGGTGAGCAAGAGGGTCGAGCAGCCCATGCGGGCGGCTGCAAGAGCCGCCTCCGTGCCGGCATGGCCACCCCCGACCACAATGACGTCGTACCTGCCTGGGAAGTCCATCGGGGCGCAATTTTACGCAATGGTTCCACGTGGAACCAGAGTCGCACTCATGTCGCATGTGGTTCCACGTGGAACAGGTGGGTTGTGCGACGCAGCAACAGCCTCCGCCATGCGACAATCCGTGCCCTTTCCACCCATGATCTCCCTGGCCCGCTATGTCGCGCTACTGCAGCCCCGCGACCTAAGGCAAACCATTACGGCGTCGATGATCGGTAGGCTGCCCATCGGGATTACGGGGCTTGCGATCCTGCTTTTGGTTCAAACAGCCACTTCATCATTCGCCTTGGGAGGTGCTGCCACGGCGGCCTACGTAGTCGGCCTGGCAGTTGTCGCACCGGTGCTGGGGCGAATCATTGACCGGAAGGGGCCGCGCCTCACACTGCTTGCATGCGCGGTCGCATTTCCGACAGCACTCGCGTCTCTCGTAGCCGCCGTCCACTGGATGCGTGCGGCTCCGGTGGTGCTTCTGCTGGCGGGTGCTGCTGGGGCTGCCTTTCCGCCGATCACAGTATGTATGCGCACCTACTTCCGTAAACGTCTGCACAACGAAGAGCTTCTAACCGCGGCGTACTCCCTCGAGTCTGTGCTGATCGAGCTGATCTTTATCCTCGGCCCCTTGATCGTCGCCCTCTTCGTAGCCCTGGCTTCGCCTGCGTTGGCCGTGCTGTTCGCCGCTGCGTGCGGGCTTGTCGGCACTTTGCTTTTCCTGCGCTCCCCGCCTCTGCTCGACTGGCGCGTCGAGCCGCACAGCGCCCGCTCCCTTCTCGGCCCGTTGGCGCAGACCGGCTTTCGCGCCCTGGTGGCCGTGATCTTCTGCTATTCGATGGCCTTCGGCCTTCTTGAGGTAGGCATGGCGGCTTATGCAACCGAAGCCGGCAACGTAGCGCTCGCGGGCGTGCTGCTTGGCTTGATGAGCACTGGGAGCGCGCTGGGTGGACTCGTCTATGGCAGCCGCAGCTGGCACGTGCCGCTCGCGCGGCAATTTGCGCTGATGCTGGCGCTCATGGGCTCGGGGCTCGCCGTGCTGGCCTTCCCGTGGTCGGCGTGGGCGTTCGCGCTCTGGTCGCTTTTCGCCGGGATCGTGATCGCGCCGGCGCTGATCATTCAGTCGATGCTCGTGGCCAGGATCGCGCGCTCCGAGCACTCCACCGAGGCGTTCACCTGGTCAGCCAGTGCATTGCTTTCGGGCGTCGGCGCCGGCGTGGCAATCGGCGGTGGATTGCTGGAGCATTTCCGGTCCTCCGCGGCGCTCGGCGCAGCGGCCGCTGCCGCCATGCTCGCGGCAGGCGGGGCCTATCTGCTCAAGACCGACTAGGCTGCGAGCTGCTCGTGCATGTTGCCGCGCCGCGCTTCCAGCGCCGCCGGCAGCCGCTCGCCGAACTTGCGGAAAAGCTCATCGTGCGAGGCGAGCTCCTCCTTCCATGCGTTGGCGTCGACTCTCTCGAGCTCTGAGTACTGCGCTGGTGACATCCTTTGCTCAAGTCCCGTCCACGTCAGGTCCTCGAAACGCGGCATGATGCCGAGCGGGGTCTCGACCCCCGACGCCTCCCCCTGACACCGCTGCGCGATCCACTGCAGCACCCGCATGTTTTCGCCGAAGCCCGGCCATAGGAACTTGCGATCGGCGTCCCGGCGGAACCAGTTAACCCGGAAGATCCTGGGTGGATGCTGTATTTTGCGCCCCATTTCGAGCCAATGGGCGAAGTAGTCAGCCATGTTATAGCCGCAGAACGCGAGCATGGCCATCGGGTCGCGACGCACTATCCCAACCTTGCCGGTTATGGCGGCCGTGGTTTCGGAGCCAAGCGTCGCGGCCATGTATACGCCGTCCTCCCAAGTAGGAGCCTCGACGATCAACGGCACGGTAGACGAACGCCGGCCGCCGAAAAGGAACGCCGAGATGGGCACTCCGGCTGGGTCCTCCCAATTCGGATCCATGGAGGGACACTGGGCAGCCGCGACCGTGAACCGGGCATTGGCGTGTGCCGCAAGGCGGCCTTTCTTGCCATCCTCGGGGGTCCATTCCTTGCCCTGCCAATCTATAAGGCGCGGGGGTGGCTGATCGGTCATGCCCTCCCACCACACGTCGCCGTCGGGAGTCATGGCCACGTTCGTGAAGATCACGTTCGCAGCCAGCGACTGCATCGCGTTCGGGTTGGTCTGCTCGGAAGTCCCGGGGGCGACTCCAAACAGGCCGTATTCCGGATTAATGGCGTAAAAACGCCCGTCCTTGCCGGGCTTGATCCAGGCAATGTCCTCGCCGATCGTCGTGACCTTCCACCCGGACAACGCCGGAGGCGGAATAAGCATCGCGAGGTTCGTCTTACCGCAGGCGGAAGGGAAAGCGGCGGCGAGATAGGTCTTCTCGCCGCTCGGGGCCTGCATGCCGAGGATGAGCATGTGCTCCGCAAGCCAGCCTTCGTCGCGGCCCATGACCGAGGCGATCCGCAGCGCCAGGCATTTCTTGCCGAGCAGCGCGTTCCCGCCATAGCCCGAGCCGAAAGACCAGATCTCCCGCGTCTCGGGGAAATGCACGATCCACTTTTCCTTCTCGTTGCAAGGCCATGGCACGTCTTTTTCGCCGGCCGCGAGCGGCGCACCCACCGAGTGCACACAGGGCACGAACGGCTTGTCCTCGCCCAGCCATTCCGCCACGGCGCGGCCCATCCGCGTCATGATGCGCATGCTGACCACGACGTAGGCCGAATCCGAGATCTCGACGCCGATCTGCGCGATCGGAGAGCCCAACGGTCCCATGGAGAAAGGCATTACGTACATGGTGCGGCCGCGCATGCTGCCGTCGAACAGCCGGTTCATCGTTTGCCGCATTTCCCGGGGTTCCAGCCAGTTGTTCGTCGGGCCGGCGTCTTCCTCGCGCTCGCTGCAGATGAACGTGCGGTCCTCCATGCGAGCGACATCGGTGGGATGCGAGCGGGCGAGGTATGAATTCGGCCGCCGCTTCTCGCTCAAGCGGGTAAATGTGCCGGCCTGCACGAGCTCCGCGCACAGGCGGTCATACTCGGCCTGCGAGCCGTCGCACCAGACCACGCGCTCGGGCTTGGTGAGGCGCGCGATTTCCGAGACCCATCGGCGCAGGCCCCGGTGGCGCACCCAGGCGGGCGCATTCGATTGGTCAGGCGCGGTGGCAGGTGCGTTCATGCGTTGGCTCCAAAAGGCAAACGGCCCAGCGCTAGAGCTGGGCCGAAAGTGCAAGTCGATTGGGATTCTAGCACCGGCCGTCACGCAAGGAGTGGGCCCGGCGCTAGCTATTATGGACTAAAACCTTTCCACGACAGTCACTTAAGTAATGCGAACCTTGGACTTGAAGCTGCGCACGAAGTGGTAGCTGGGGCCGGTGCCGATGATCAGCACAAGCACGCGCGCAACGTGCGCGGCCGTGACGAGCGGTACTCCGAGCTGCAGTACCTTCGCCGTGATGCACATCTCCGCGATCCCGCCCGGAGCCATGGCGAGAATGAGTGTGGGCACGGAAACACCCGCTACGACTGCGACCACAGTCGCTAGAAGGGCCGACACCGCAATGCACGCGACCACGCTGGTAAGCACACCGGCGACGTAGCGCGGTGCGCTCTCCAGCGAGCGGCGCTCGAAGCGGGCGCCGAGCGCGCAGCCGAGCAGGACCTGGCCGCCGTTCGTTAACCACGTCGGAATGGATGAGAACTCGACGTTGGCGACCGTCAATGCGATCGTGGTCGCCAGCGGACCGAACATGAATGCGTTAGGTAGCCGCGCCCGGTCGAGCATGAGGGCTGCCGCCGTGCCCATGGCGAGCAGAGACAGGAGCGCGCCCCAGCGCAGCGGCGCCTGAGCCGGCGTGAAGCTGTCGGCGCCGTGCGCCCCAGAGTACGTTAGCGCGAAAGGTACGACGAGCACGACGACAAGGACGCGCAGCGACTGCGCCAGCGCCACGCGATCAGGCCGCGCGCGGTAGCGCTCGCCGAGCAGCGTCATCTCGGCGGCGCCCCCCGGCACGCTGGCGAAAAAGGCGGTGGTCGCGTCGACGCCGCCCGCCCGGCTGAGAATCCAGCCGCCCAGCACGCCGAGAAGGACCGCGACGACACCCGCGAGCACGAGTAGCTCCCAATGCGCGAGCACTTCTCGTCCAACCGCTGGCGTGAAGTACAGCCCCAGTGCAGTGCCGATCACGACCTGGCCAAGCGCGCGACCGCCGGGCGGCGCGCGCAACTGCGCGCCGCCGAAATTGCACATGGCCATCGCCACCAGCGGGCCGATCATCCACGGCAGAGGCAGGCGCAGCACGGCGAACGCGGCGCCCGCCGAGAAGCAAAGCAGCACGGCGAGCAGCGGATTCAGACCGCTGTCCCGCGCGGCCCTCACTTGCCTATGCAGAAACGGCTGAAGATCTCGCCGAGAAGATCATCGGCGGTGAATTCTCCGGTGATCCGCCCGAGCGCCGCATGGGCAAGCCGCAGCTCCTCCGCGAACAGCTCCCAGCGCGGCAGCTGGCCGGCCGCCTGCGCGAGATGCATCTGCGCCTCCTCGAGCGCCCTCAAATGCCGTTCCCGCGCAAGAAACACCGACTCGCCGGCGCAGGACCATCCGGCGGCCTCGAGGATTCCCCTACGCAACGCACCAAGGCCTTCTCCAGTCTTCGCCGAAACCGCCAGAGCTCCTGCTGGCGGTTGAAATCCCGGCAAGAGATCGACTTTGTTATAGACATCGATGCGCGAGGCGCCCGTCGGAATCTCGGCGGGGAATCCGGCGAGATCGCCGGCTTGATGAACGACGATCACAAGGTCGGCGCGCTCGAGCTCCCGCTGCGTGCGCTCGATACCCAGCTGCTCCACCATGTCGGACGAAGCGCGCAGGCCCGCGGTATCGACGAGGACCAGCGGCACGCCATCGATCTGGACGGGCTCGCGCAGCGCGTCCCGCGTAGTCCCCGCCACGGGGGTGACGATTGCGCGCTCCTGCCCCGCCAGCCGGTTGAGCAAGCTCGACTTGCCCACGTTCGGACGACCTGCAAGCACTACGTGAATGCCGCTACGGAGCAGGCTTCCCTGCCGGCTCTTGGCGAATACCTCGTCGAGGTTCTGGTGGACCATGGCGAGACGCGCCGCCGCATCCTCGCGATGCACCGCATCCAGGTCCTCCTCGGGGAAGTCGAGGAGCGCCTCGCTAAGGGCCCGCAGCTCGACCAGCCGGGCGCCAAGCGCCCCGATGGCCGCCGAGAACTCGCCCTCGAGCGAGCGCAGCGCCGAGCGCGCCGCGTCCCGGCTCGCCGCGTCTATGAGGTCCGCTACGGCTTCCGCTTGCGCCAGGTCGAGCTTGCCTTCGAGAAAGGCGCGGCGCGTGAACTCGCCCGGCTCGGCAAGGCGCGCGCCCGCGTCCAGGCAGGCGCGCAACACCGACTGGAGCACGAGCGGGCCACCATGCCCCTGCAACTCGAGCACCGGCTCCCCGGTATAGGAATGCGGCGCGGGGAAGTACAGCGCAATGCCGCGATCCTGCGTCTCGCCGTGCCGGTCGCGGAATGGGCCGAGAACCGCCTGTCGCGGCTGCGGCAGCTTTCCCAGGATGCGGCTCGCAATGGCCGGAACCGAGGGGCCGGAAAGCCGGATCACGCCGATCCCGCCGCGGCCGGCGGGCGTGGCGATGGCCGCGATCGTGTCGCGATCTACCTCACCGCTTGGCATGGGCAGGCTTGTCGCGATCGAACATGCGCTGGATCTGCCACTGCTGGAGGATGGAAAGGATGTTGTTCACCAACCAGTACAGCACCAGGCCGGCGGGGAAGAAGAAAAAGAAGATGCTGAAGACAAACGGCATGTACTTCATCACCTGCGCCTGGACCGGGTCGGGCGGCACCGGATTCAAGCGCGTCTGCAGCACCATGGTCGCTGCCATGAGGATGGGCAGCACGAAGTAAGGGTCGAGCGCCGACAGGTCATCGATCCACAGGACGAACGGCGCGTGGCGCAGCTCGATCGCCGCGAGGAGCACCCAGTAAAGCGCGATGAACACCGGAATTTGCACGAGGATCGGGAAGCACCCGCCCAGGGGATTGATCTTCTCCGTCTTGTACAGCTCCATCATCGCCTGGTTCATCTTCTGCCGGTCGTTGGCGTACATCTCGCGGATTTTGGTCAGGCGCGGGGTGACCAGCTTCATTTTCGCCATCGACCGGTAGCTGGCGGCCGAAAGCGGGAAGAACACGAGCTTGATCGTCACCGTAAGCAGGATGATCGCGACCCCCCAGTTGCCGGTCAGCGCGTGGTACTTCCCCAGCAGCCAGAACAGCGGCCAGGCGATGATCGCGAGGAAGCCGTAGTCGACCACCAGGTCGAGGCCCGGGGCAGCCGCCTGCAGCCTTTCCTGCTCCTGGGGGCCCGCGTACAGCGGCGCCGTCACGCGCGCGGTGTCTCCGGGCGCGACGCTCACCGGAATCATGACCCGGCCGGCATACGTGCCATCCCCGCGCTTTTCCGTTACGTAGTCGCGGGTCGCGCCCTTCGGCGGCAGCCAGGCCGACACGAAGTAGTGCTGCACGAAAGCCAGCCAGCCGTTGTCCGCCTGCTTGACATGGTCATGCTCGTTTTTATCCAGGTCCGACGGGTGCACCTTCTGGTACTTATGCTCATCGGTATAGATGCCGAACCCGGTGAAGCTTTGCGCGCCGAACGTCTCGGCAACGGTGTTCCGGTTGCCCTCCGGCTTGCCGTCGTGCGTCAGCTGGAAGTAGGTGTAGGCCGACGCCGGCACGCTGCCGGCGTTGCGTACCTCCAGGGCGACGTCGATGACGTAGCTGTTGCGGCGGAAGGTGTAGACCTTATGCACTTCCAGGCCATCCTTGCCGGACGCGGTGAGTCGTACTTCGACCGTATCGCGACCCTCCGCGAGCGAACGCTCGCCAGGCTCGACGCGCCACGGCGTTCGGTGGTTGGGGCCGCCTTCGCCCGCGAGGCCGCTCTGGGCCTCATAGTGGTGCTCGGGGCCGAGCAGCACGAAGTTGCTCTTTGCGTCCGCTGAGCTCTTGTGCCGTCGCAACTCCACGCGACGCAGCGTTCCGCCGAGGGCGTCGATGTCCGCGACCACCAGGTCGGTAGTGACCTGCACGATCTCGCCTTTGCCTGCCGGCGCGCCTTTGTCTGCCGGCGTTGCCGCCGGCACGCTGGCCGCGGGAGGCTTCGCCTGCCCGGCGGGCGCCTGCTGCGCAGGCGCCGGCACGCCTTGCGTCTGCGGTTGCGCGCTTTCCGCCAGCTGCTTCGGGCGGTTGTAGCGGTCCCACTCCCCCCAGAGCATGAGCAGCGAGAAGCTGAAGATGAAAAGCAGGATTAGGCGCTGGGTATCCATGTCAAGGCACCGGATCGTAACCGCCGCGGCTCCACGGGCCGCAGCGGCACAGCCGCCGGGCGGTAAGCCAGCCGCCGCGCCACGCACCGTGGCGCGCCAGCGCCTCGTCGGCATATTCGGAACAACTGGGAAAGAACCGGCACGATGGCGGCAGCACCGGGCGTACAAACCACTGGTAAGCGCGCACTGCCGCGCGTAGCGCAGCTGCGATCATGTCCTTGCCAGTCCCTGAAGAAGCTGCCGAAGCTGCGTAACCATGTGGCGTGAAGGCTCGATTCCGTACGGCGGTCGTATCAGCAGGTCCACCGCGCCGAGCGCCTCCTGCTCCTGGCGGAAAGCCTCCCGAATGCAGCGCTTGATCCGGTTGCGCTCCACCGCCCGCGCCGCGTGTTTTTTCGATACCAGAATGCCGAGCCGCGGGACTCCCGCCTCGCGCCTTTCGAGAAAGAAGCTGTATCCGGCCCGATTGTGCCGAGTCCCTTGGCGCAGCAAGCGTTCGAACTGCGCTTTGTGCGTCAGCCGACGGGCGCGATCAAGCCCGAAACGCTGGCCGCTCGCGGCTACAGCCCGAGGCGCCGCCGGCCCTTGGCGCGCCGGTTGCGGAGCACTGCACGGCCGCCGCGTGTGCCGCTGCGCACCAGGAAACCATGGCGCCGCGCACGCCGCGTCTTGGAGGGTTGGTAAGTCCGCTTCGTTGCCATCGCCTGGTCCGAAAAAGGGCGGTATTAGAGCGCGCACGCGCTTCCATTGTCAAATACACAACGCATGCGTCGTGCCGCGATGACGATGCGCGCGCAGCTGTGGATAACCCATGTCGGAGAAGGTAAAATTCGAACTCGTCTAGGCCAACTAAAAGATGCAAAATCTCTGGGAATCCTGCCTGCGTCGGCTCGAGCAGGAGCTCCCTGCGCAACAGTTCAACACCTGGATCCGGCCGCTTGCGCCGGAATCCGGCGCCGGCAACGACACGCTGGTCCTCGCCGCCCCGAATCGCTTCGTGCTGGAGCTGGTGCGCGAGCGCTTCGCCGCGCGCATCGAGCGCCTGGTGACCGAGGCCTGCGGCCGCGAGACCGGCCTGCGGCTGGTGCTGGCGCGGGGCGCCGACGCGCCCGCGCGTCCGCCGCAGCAGGCGCGAGCAGCGTCCGAAGCGGCGAACGGCTCCGTTCCCGAGCGCGGCAGACTGAACCGCGCCTTCACCTTCGATAGCTTCGTCACCGGCAAAGCGAACCAGCTGGCGCGCGCGGCTGCCATACAGGTGGCCGAAAACCCAGGCATTTCGTACAACCCGCTATTCATCTACGGCGGTGTGGGACTGGGAAAGACGCACCTGCTGCAGGCGATCGGCAACCACCTCGCCGACGTGCGGCCGCAAGCGCGCATCCGCTACAGCCACGCCGAGCAATACGTCACCGACGTGGTGCGTGCCTACCAGCAGAAGTCGTTCGACGAGTTCAAGCGCTACTACCATTCCCTCGACCTGCTGCTCATCGACGACATCCAATTCTTCTCCAACAAGGGCCGTACCCAGGAGGAGTTCTTTTACGCCTTCAATGCGCTCGTCGAGGCGCACAAGCAGATCGTCATCACCTGCGACACCTACCCCAAGGAGATCGCCGGCATGGAGGAGCGGCTCATCTCGCGCTTCGGCTGGGGACTCACCGTGGCGATCGAGCCGCCGGAGCTCGAGATGCGCGTCGCGATCGTGCTGAAGAAGGCGGAGGCGGATGCCATCGATCTGTCGGAAGACATCGCTTTCTTCATCGCCAAGCACATCCGGTCGAACGTACGCGAGCTAGAAGGCGCCCTGAAGAAAGTGCTCGCTTTCGCCCGCTTCAACGCCCGCGAACTGTCGCTCGACCTGGCAAAGGAGGCATTGCGCGATATCCTCAACGTCGCGAGCCGCCAGGTGAGCGTGGAGGGCATCCAGAAAACGGTAGCGGAATATTTCAAGATCCGCGTGTCCGACATGCACTCCAAGAAGCGCAGCCGCAATGTCGCGCGCCCGCGCCAGGTCGCCATGGCGCTCGCCAAGGATCTCACGCAGATGAGCCTGCCCGAGATCGGGGAAGCGTTCGGCAACCGAGACCACACCACCGTGCTGCACGCCTGCCGCACCATCGCCAGCCTGCGCAAGCAGGATACCGGGCTAAACCGCGACTACCTCATCCTGGAGCAGGTGCTTAAGGGATGAGCAACTTGTGGATATGTCGAGCGGCGCTCGGGACACCCGATTCTGTCCACAGCGCTGCACATGCGATCCACAGGCTTTCTGCCGTGCTCCGCAGGCCGCAACGCTTTGGGCGCGAACTGCTTTTCCCTGTTATCCCGGGTTTGCAGCCGCTCTATTAGTTATTACTAG
>Ga0247825_10000267_pt1 | contig 31998 bp, 30 predicted proteins | sample 13C_Vanillin_Day_FD_194413 | JGI IMG/M metagenome (GOLD analysis project Ga0247825, IMG submission 194413) | Soil microbial communities from agricultural site in Penn Yan, New York, United States - 13C_Vanillin_Day48 | ecosystem: Environmental > Terrestrial > Soil > Agricultural land | place... | reverse complement strand
ACGCCGGAGGAGGCTTCGACCGTCCGCGTGGGCGACCACGTCTATTTTCTCGCTCCGCCGGACCGCGTGCAGGCGCTCGACCGTTTCTTCGCGGAGCGGCCGCCGCAGGCTTCGGCCGAGGCCGATCTGGTCGAGGATTTCTTCGTGCCGGGCGAGACCACGCTCGGGGCGCTGGCCGAGATCTACGGCCTGGAGATTTCGCCGGAAGACGCGCAGACGCCGCTCGCGGACTTTTTCGCGCTCTATTTCATCAAGCACGCGCCGCGGCCGAACGACGCGATCCCGCTCGGCCCGGTGAAGCTCGTGGCCCATACGGTGACCAACGACCGCGTCGTCATGGTCGGCCTGCAACTGGCGGACCCGGAGCCGGTGCCGCGCACCAAGATCGAGAAAGCGCTGGTGCTGGCGCGCCGGATCGCCCGGCGCCTGCGGGCGCGGCTGCGGCGTGCGAAGTCCTAGTAGGTTGCTGAAAAACCCTCCGCGGTCATTCCGGGGCGCGCCCATAAGCGCGTTTACGCGCGTCTTCGACGCGCTATGGGCGCGAACCCGGAATCCAGAACAACGGGATTTCCTGCTTTTCTGGATTCCGGGTCCGCCGCTTCGCGGCGTCCCGGAATGACTGCGGAGGGTTTTCAGCAGCCTGCTAGACCTGCGAGACGAGGGTGGCCGGCTGTTCCCGGTTCCGCTCTTGCCACCGGCGCAGCAGGAATGCGCCGCCGAACAGCGCCACGCTCCAGAACAGGTCGCCCGCGACCGTATGTTTCAGGAACGGCAGCGCCGCGACGTAGCATTCCAGCAGTCCCTTCGCGTCCGTGCTGTACAGCCCGGTGAGCGCCCAGACCGCGAAATTGGTCATCGCATAGAAGATGAGGGATGAGGCAAGCGCCCCGCCGATCGCCACGGGCCAGACGCGCTGGCCGCGCGCCAGCATGCCGATGACCGCGGGCAGCACGAGGGCTGCGTAGACCACGGCCATCATCCGCCAGCCGTAGCCTTCGAGGAACACGTCGCTCAGCAGCATCGCCGCGAGAGGGACTGCGATGGCGAGCCAGCGCCGGGAGAGCATCATGCCGGCGAACAGCGCCGTGGCGGCGACCGGCGAGAAATTCGACACATGCGGCAGCAGCCGCATGCCGACGCAGAGCACAACCAGAAACAGCGCCAGCAGCAGGTCTTGGCGCAGGTCTTGGCGGAGCGCGGCGGCGGAATCGGTGCGTGGGGTCATCGGTCGGGTTCCATCGCGAAGCAGTGGCAGACTAGCACTTTTCGGCCGTTCAAGCGACCTTGGCTCAGGCGACTTGCTCGGACCGCTGCGCCGCCCACTCCGCCACAATCGCCGTCAGTGCATCGAGTCCGTCGGTCAGCGCCGCAGGTCCGGGCTGGAGAATCAGCGCCGATTTGACCTCGCGCAGGAACCCGTTCCGGACCGCCGGAATGGCATCGAAGCCCGGCCGTTCTGCGAATTTTTCCGGCACGAATTTCTTGCCGCACCAGGAGGCAATGACGATGTCGGGCCTGGCCGCGGTCACCTGATCGGCCGTGACGATGCGTTCCTTCGCGCCCTTGTGCGCCGAAAGCTGCTTGAACACGTCGATGCCGCCCGCGGTTTCGATCAGCTCCGAGACCCAGCCGATGCCGGAGATCATTGGCTCGTCCCATTCCTCGAAATAGACCCGCGGCCGGTGAGCGAGGCGCTCCGCGCGCTGCCGCGCCGCGGTCAGCCGTGCTTCCAGCGACTGCACCAGCGCGTCGGCCCTGGCGCCCGCGCCGACGAGAGCGCCGAGCGTGCGGACCATCGCCAGGATGCCGTTCACGTCGCGCTGGTTGAACGCGTGCACCGCGACGCCCTTGCGGATCAGCTCGGCCGCGATATCCGCCTGCAAATCCGAGAACGTCAGCACCAGGTCGGGATCGAGCGCGAGGATCTTCGGCACGTCGGCGCTGATGAAGGCCGACACCCGCGGCTTCTCGCGCCGCACCCGCGGCGGCCGCAGCGCATAGCCCGACACGCCGACGATGCGGCGCTCCTCGCCGAGGAGATAGAGCGTCTCCACGGTCTCTTCGGTCAGGCAGACGATGCGCTCGGGCGGGTGCATCGGCGGAGCCTAGCATTGTTTGTTCCAGGTCCCGCGCTGCGCGCGGGTTGGGGTCAGTGCGCCGCCTCGCCCAGCAACTCCAGCCCGCCGGATGCCTCGACGCGACCGTCCTCGATCCGCACCACCTGCGAGCACAGCCGCTGGATCTCGCCGGCCTGATGGCTGACGTAAATCATCGGCACCTGCGACTCGTCGCGCAGCCGCGCCAGATAGGGCAGGATTTCCAGCTTGCGGGCGCGGTCCAGCGAAGCGAGCGGTTCGTCGAGCAGGAGCAGCCGCGGCTTCATCAGCAGCGCGCGGCCGAACGCGACGCGCTGGCGCTCGCCGCCCGACAGATGGCCCGGCCGCCGCGTGAGCAGCCCGCCGATATTCAGCAACGCCACGATCCGCTCGCGTTCGGTATCGTCGGCCGGAAGCCCGCTCATCCTTCGCCCGTAGTCGAGGTTCTGCGCGACCGTCATGTGCGGAAACAGGCGGCCTTCCTGAAAGACGTAGCCGATACGGCGGCGATGCGCCGGCACGTCGATCCGCGCCGCGCTGTCGAACAGCACCGTGTCGCCGAGCGCGATGCGGCCGCGATCGGGCTTCAGCAGCCCCGCAATCATGTTGACGACGGAGGTCTTGCCTGCGCCCGAGGGGCCGAACAGCGCGGTGGCGCTGCCGGTGGTCGCAAATCGCACGGCGATCTGCACGCTGCCGAGCTTCTTCTCCACGTCGACCGCAAGCATCGTCAGTCTCCGTGATAGCGCATGCCGGCGCGCCGGGCGAACCATTCGCTGGCGATCAGCGCGAACAGCGCGATGACCACCGCGATCGCCACCAGCCGGAATGCCGCGGCGTCGCCGCCCGGAATCTGCGTGAAGGTGTAGATCGCGGCCGAAATGGTCTGCGTCTCGCCGGGAATGTTGGAGACGAAGGTGATGGTCGCACCGAACTCGCCGAGTGCCTTGGCAAAGCACAGCACCATGCCGGCGATCACGCCGGGCAGCGCCAACGGCAGCGTGACGGTGAAGAAGGTCCAGAGACGGTTGGCGCCGAGCGTGGACGCCGCATCCTCCAGCCTTCGGTCGATCGCCTCGAACGACAGCCGGATGGCGCGAACCAGCAGCGGAAACCCCATGATGCCGCAGGCGAGCGCGGCTCCGGTCCAGCGGAACGAGAACACGATGCCGATGTCGGCCAGGAACGATCCGACCAAACCTCTGCGCCCGAACGTCACCAGCAGCAGATAGCCGGTCACCACCGGCGGCAGCACCAGCGGCAGATGCACGATGCCGTCGAGCAGCGCCTTGCCCCAGAAGTCCTTGCGCGCGAGCAGCCAGGCGACGGCGAGCCCGAACGGCAGCGCCACGAAGGTCGCCACCAGCGCGATGCGCAGCGACAGCTCGACCGCAGTCCATTCTTCGGGCGTGAGGCTAAACACTGCGGATTACGGTCCCGCTTTCACCAGATAGGTGAAGCCGTGGCGCTCGAAGAACACCAGCGCGGTGCCCGAGCTGAGGAACGCGAAGAACTTCGCGCCATCCGGCTTCGCATTTGCGGTCAGCGCCGCCGGGTAGACGATCGGCGGATGCGAATTGTCGGGAAACCGGCCGACGATCTTCACATTCGGCTCGATCCTGGCGTCGGTCTCGTAGACGATGCCGAGCGGCGCTTCGCCGCGGCCGACCAGCGCCAGCGCGGCGCGCACGTTTTCCGTCGGAGCAAGCTTGCTCTCGGCCGCGCCCCAGCCGCCGAGCTTCTCCAGCGCCGCCTTGGCGTATTTTCCGGCCGGCACCGCGCGCCCGTCGGCCACCGCGATGCGTCCGTCGCCGGCGAGCTTTGCGATATCGAATCCCGGCCCGATCTTCACCTCGTCGAGCTTGGAATCCTTGGGCGCGATCAGCACCAGCCGGTTGCCCAGGAGGTTGATGCGCGACTTCGGAACGATGAACTTCTTCTGCGCTGCGTAGTCCATCCACTCCTTGTCGGCCGAGACGAACACGTCGGCCGGTGCGCCTTCCTCGATCTGCTTCGCCAGCGCCGACGACGCAGCATAGCTCGCCACCACCTTGCGGCCGAAGTTGCGGCCGTAGGCGGCGATGATGTCGTCGAGCGCGTTCTTCAGCGACGCGGCGGCGAACACGGTGACGGTCTGCTCCTGCGTGCGGGCGGGCCAGGCCGTGATCAGAACGGCAAGCAGGGCGAGGGTGGCGCGTGTCAGCATGGCGTTCTCCTCGGGCGCAATGGCCACCAGCGCGTTTACGCGCGTCTTCGACGCGCTATGGCCAGGCATCGAATGTCGTGGATCGACCTGTCGGAATCGCCGTTCCGGACAATCGCGGCGTACGCACGGAGCGCCGTGGGTCTGCAACCTGTTTAGCAAGCCCGGCGCGGCCTGTCACCGGGGCAGGGAGGAGGGCGGTTCGAGCAGGCGGCGATTGCGCCGCACCTCCCGGCACAGCACACTGGCGGCAAAATGCGGGAGGCATGATGTCCGAGGCGGCGCTGCTGGAAGGCGAATACGACTACATCGTCGTCGGCGCGGGCTCGGCCGGCTGCGTGCTGGCAAACCGGCTGTCCGCCGATCCGGGAAGCCGCGTGCTGCTGCTGGAAGCCGGCGGCCGCGACAACTGGATCTGGTTTCACATTCCGGTCGGCTATCTGTTCGCCATCGGCAATCCGCGCTCGGACTGGATGTTCAAGACCGAGGCGGTGCCGGGTCTCAACGGCCGGTCGCTCGCCTATCCGCGCGGCAAGGTGATCGGCGGCTCGTCGTCGATCAACGCGATGATCTACATGCGCGGCCAGGCCGCGGACTACGACCACTGGCGGCAACTCGGCCTCACCGGCTGGGGCTGGAACGACGTGCTGCCGATCTACAAGAAGCACGAGCATCACTTCCTCGGCGACGGCGAGCATCACGCGGTCGGCGGCGAGTGGCGGATCGAGCATCCGCGCGTGCGATGGGACCTGCTGGACGCGTTCCGCGCCGCCGCCGAGCAGGCCGGCATCAAGCGCATCGTCGATTTCAACACCGGCGACAACGAGGGCTCCGCGCCCTACCACGTCAACCAGAAGCTCGGGCGCCGCTGGTCGGCGGCGCGCGGCTTCCTCAAGCCGGTGCTGCACCGGCAGAACCTGCGGCTCGAGACCGGCTGCATGGTCGAACGCGTGACGTTCGACGGCCGGCGCGCCAACGGGGTGCAGTTCATGCAGAACGGCGAGACGAAAGTCGCGCGCTGCAAGGGCGAGGTGATCCTCGCCGCGGGCTCGATCGGCTCGGTGCAGACCATGCTGCTGTCCGGCGTCGGTCCCGCGGCGCAGCTTTCGTCGCTCGGGATTCCGCTTGTGCTGGACAAGCCCGGCGTCGGCGAGAACCTGCAGGACCACCTGCAACTGCGGATGATCTACAAGGTCACGGGTGTCAAGACATTGAATGAAATGTACGCCTCGCTGTTCGGCCGCGCGCAGATTTTCCTCGACTATGCGTTGCGCCGGCGCGGCCCGCTGACCATGGCGCCGTCGCAGCTCGGGCTGTTCACCCGCTCCGATGCAAAGCGCGAACGCGCCAACATCCAGTATCACGTGCAGCCTTTGTCGCTCGACCGGTTCGGCGAACCGCTGCACGCGTTCCCGGCCTTCACCGCGAGCGTGGCCAATGTGCAGCCGACCAGCCGCGGCCACATCCGGCTGAAGACGTCCGATCCCGCGGACGCGCCCGCGATCCAGCCGAATTATCTGTCGACCGACGAGGACAGGCGCGTCGCCGCCGATTCGATCCGCGTGACGCGAAACATCGTCGCGCAACCCGCACTGGCGCCGTTCAAGCCGGTCGAATATCTGCCGGGCGAGAACGTGCGCAATGATGACGAAGCGGCACTTGCGAAGGCCGCGGGCGACGTCGGCACCACCATCTTCCATCCGGTCGGCACGGCGAAGATGGGGCTTCCGAGCGATCCGATGGCGGTGGTGGACGAGCGTTTGCGCGTGTTCGGCATCGAGCGCCTTCGCGTCGCAGATGCCTCGGTGATGCCGACGATAACCTCCGGCAACACCAATTCTCCGGTCATCATGATCGCGGAAAAAGCCGCGGGAATGATCCGGGAGGATGCCCGCCGGTAAGGCGGTATTTGCCTGAAACTATTGCCGGCCTGTGCCGTTGTCGTGGTCGGGATTTTGCAGGGACGCGGCAAGGCGTCCCCGGGGCCGCCTTTGAGGGGCGTTGCATGACAGCTGAATTTTTTGTGCTGCTTGCGGTCGGGTTTTGCGCGCAACTTGTGGATGGCGCGCTCGGCATGGCTTACGGCGTTCTCACCAACAGCGCGCTGCTGATGCTCGGCCTGCCGGCGGCGCATGCCAGCGCGCTGGTGCACACCGCCGAGGTCTTCACCACCGGCGCGTCGGCGGCCTCGCACATCTATCACCGCAACGTGGACTGGCGCTTCGTGATGCGGCTCGGCATTGCGGGCGTGCTCGGCGCGGTGCTCGGCGCGTGGATCCTGTCCAACCTCGATCTCGTCGCGGCGCGCCGCTGGGTCTACCTCTATCTGCTGGTGATGGGCTGCTACATTTTGCTGAAGTCGTTCCGCATCGCGCCGCAGCGAAGCGATCCGGCGAAGTGGTTGCCGCCGGTCGGCTTTGCCGGCGGGTTTCTCGATGCCAGCGGCGGCGGCGGCTGGGGCCCGGTGGTGGCGACGACGCTGCTCGGCTCGGGCCATCCGCCGCGCCAGACCGTGGGATCGGTCAATGTCACCGAGTTCTTCGTCACCACCGCGGCGGCCACCACCTTCTTCGTCGAGCTTGGCACCGCCCCGCTCCAGCATCTCCTGCCGCTGGTGCTCGGCGGTGTTCTCGCAGCCCCGCTCGGCGGCTGGGCGGTGAAAAAGATATCGGCCCGCGCGCTGATGACCGCGGTCGGTTGCCTGATCGTCACGCTTTCGCTGTTTCAGCTCGCGCGGGTTTTCAAGCTGATCTGAGACGGCGTGGCGAGCCTAGTCCTACTGCGTCAAAAAAACGCCGGCGTGCGTTACTGCGCCCTCTCCTTTTGGGAGAGGGCACCATGAACAGTGCAATACATTCGCATGGGTGAGGGGTTACGGTTCATCGATAGACCGTAACCCCTCACCCAACCCAGCCTGCTGTACGTTTGGTGTAGCCCTCTCCCAAAAGGAGAGGGCACAATAACAACGTCTCGGCTCTTCTGACGCAGTAAGACCAGCGCATGTCCCGGAAAAAGCCTGCCCGGACTCGATCCGGGGTGGCTACCGGTTTTCCGAAAAGGACATGCGCAAATGCAGGAATCTAGTTCGCCAGCAGGACCTGCTTGCAGGCCGCCGGCAGCGCCGACATCAGAAGCGGCTTTCGCACACCGCCCGGTGAGGGGGCGAGGTTCTTCTTCTCGAACCACCAGGCGAGGTCCGCGCCGCAGCCTTCGTCGGACGGCGGCACCGGTTGACCCTTGCACTCAGGGCTGTCCTTCGGGCAGCCGATGCGGATGTGGAAGTGATAGTTGTGGCCGTACACCGGGCGCACCTTGTGCAGCCAGGAGCGGTCGCCCTTCACGTCGCGGCACAGCGCCTTCTTGATCGCCGGGTTGGCGAGCACGCGCTCGACCTCCGGGTCCTTGGAAACCATCTTGTAGAGCGCGACGTACTTTTCCGACCACACCTTCGGATTGACGTCCATCCAGTCCTCGGCGACCACATTGGTCGCCATCATCTCCTCGCGCTCCTTGCGCGACAGCTCCCGCTCCGGCATCGGCGTCAGCCACACGTCGGCGTCGAGCCCGACCTGATGGCTCCAATGGCCGTTGAGCATCGGTCCGCCGCGTGGCTGGGCCATGTCGCCGATCAGCAATCCGGGCCAGCCGATCGATGGCGCCTTGTTGGCAAGACGCTCAAGCGTTTTCACAAGCTCCGGATGGCCCCAGTTGCGGTTGCGGGAGATCCGCATCACCTGCCAGGTCTTGCCGTTGATCGGCAGCAACACGCCGCCGGCAAGACAGCCGTGCGTGTAGTAGCCGATCGAACGCGCCGCCATGTTTGCGGGCTGCACCTTGCGGCCGAACAGGTCCTTGGCCGCCGTGTTCGGATCGTCCGGCTTGCCGAGCGGCGGCAGCGTCTTTGTTTCCAGCGTGCCGAGGTCCTGCGCGGCCGCGAGCCCGCTCCCTGCGATCAGCAGGGCAACGGTCCGTGCCAGAAAGGAAGCCCAATGGAATCGGGACATGCCCCATTTCTACTCAAGCCGGTCCGGCCCGGCAACGCACTTTGCCGCACTGTGACCGGGGAAGCACAGCGCAGTTTATGCACGTCATTCGAGCGAAGTGGCCTTTACAAGCGGCGCAGCCTTGCGAAAATCTTCCTCGGAATCGGGCAATTCGCCTTTATTGGAGAATGGAAATGCGTCGATTGATCGGCGCGGCGGCGATGGCGGGCGTTGGCTTCGCCGGCTGCCTTGCATGCTGCCTGATGTGGGCCGGACCGGCCGACGCTGAAGTCGTCATTGCGATCGACAAGTCGATCCAGCGCATGTCGGTGACGGTGGACGGCAAGGAACGGCACCTATGGAAGGTGTCGACCGGCACCGGCGGCGGGCCGAAGGCCGGCACCTATTCGCCGCAGCGGCTGGAGAAATCGTGGTTCTCGCGGAAATACGGCATGTCGCCGATGCCGCACGCGATCTTCTTCGACGAGGGCTACGCCATTCACGGCACGATCTATCTGTCGCGACTCGGCCAGCGCGCGTCGCACGGCTGCGTGCGGTTGCATCCGAAGGATGCCGCGGTTCTGTTCGATATCGTGAGGACGCAGGGCAAGGGCGCCACCACCATCGTCGTCACCAACGGCGGCTGGCCGGCGATCGCGAAAAAGCGCACGCCCGAAGCGCCGGCCAATTTGAGTGCGCCAGTGCCGAGTGCGCCGGCGGCAGGCGGTATGGTGGTAAGCCCGCCGAAGCTGAGTTCGGCCGGGCCGGTCACGCTGCCGATGTCGGCCGTGCAGCCGCAGCAGGCGTCGCCGCGGACGCTGCTTGGGATGCATGACGATTCCGCGCCGGTCACCACCGGCGCGGTGTTCATGCGGCCGGCCGAGCCGCCGTCGCTGGCGTCGGCGTCATCGCAGCCTGCGGCTCCCGCGTCCGCGCTGAAGGCGCCGCACTCGGAATTTCAGGAATAGTCAGCGGCCGCGTACAGCCGCTGACGCGCCGTCGTCACTCGATGACGATCTCACCCACCATGCCGCTGTCGGCGTGGGTCTTGCCGTCCTTGCCGACAATGCCGCAGCGCAGGTCGGTGACTTTTCCGGCCGCGACCGGCACGAACCACCATTCGGCGCTGTGGCCCGGATAGACCTCGACCTCGCGGATCGCGCCCTTGAACTCGGCGAGCGTCACAGGCTTGCCGTCGCGGGTCTGCACCACCTGGACCTTGCGCGTGAAAATCATCTGCGAGAACGCGTGCGAGGTGAAGTAGTGCGGGTCTTCGCTCGGGTTGCGCAGGATGAGTTTGTAGAGCTTGCCGGTTTCGAACTTGATGCTGTTGGGCACGAAGCTGTGCTGGCCGGGCTTGCCGAGGTCCACCGTGACCTCGATCGGCTGCTGGCCGGCGAGATTGCCGGCGGCATAGCCCGCCGCGGTCCCGGCGAGGGCCCCCGCCACGCCCGCCGCGATCACCTGAAGTAGGAAACGCATGACGCCACCCCTCTTGGAATTGTTCGATGCCAGGAGATTATTGCTATTGCGAATGAGTTGCAAATGCAAAAATCGCGCATGGCTGCCTTCGGCCAAGCGAAGCCGAAATCCCGCTAAACTCAAATGCATGCGGCTCGAGCGCCGCGGCTGGCAAAACGGGAGGATGCGGTAATGGCCGAGTACATGGGCAAATCCGAGCAGCAGAAGAAGCGGGCCTATTCGCCGGCCGTCATCACCCAGGGCGGCAAGACGGTCTGGCTCGCCGGACAGACCGCGACCCAGGACGAGCAGGGCAACGATATCTCCGGAAATTTCGAGGCGCAGGTCAAAACCATCTTCAGCCTGCTCGACAAGACGTTGAAGAACTGCGGCGGCAGCCTCGCCAACATGGTGACCATGACGGTCTTCATCATCGACCCGCGGCACGGCGACCGGTTCGTCGAGATGCGGGCCGGCTTCTTTCCGAGCGGCAATTACCCGGCAAGCGCGCTGATCACCGTCTCGAACTTCGCGCGCCCCGGAATGCTGATCGAGATCCAGGGCGTTGCGGTGATCGGCGGGTAGTGCAGCGCCGCGCCGCCGTGCTCGCGCTGGCCGCTCGCCATAGCGCGTCGAAGACGCGCGTAAACGCGCTGGTGGCTCGCCGGCGCGAGCCGCCTACAGGATGAAATCGGACCCCGTCAGCGTGACGTTGCCCCGCAGCAGGATCAGCAAATCCGGCGCGTGGTCGCCGTTCACGTCGGCGGCCACGACGGTGTTGCCGCCCGAGGCGTAGGCGCGCAGGTCGCCGGCATTCTGCAATGCCGCGGAGCCGACGAAGTTGAAAGCGCTGTCGCTGCCGCCCTGCACCGCATCGATCGCCGAGAGGTCGATTTTGTCGCTGCCTTGCGCGAAGTCCAGAATGATATCGCGGGCGAGTGCATTGCTGTCGGCGACCGACGCGAACACGAACTTGTCCGCGCCATCGCCGCCGGCCAGGACATCCTTGCCCAGGCCGCCACTCAGGGTGTCGTCGCCGCTGCCGCCGACGATGCGGTTGGCGAACTCGTTGCCGGTGAGCGCGAGTCCGCCTGATGCGGCGACATCACCGCGCGCAAACGCGCGGAGGCACACATCGCCTATATGGCGCACCACGACGCGCTGACTTCGCTGCCGAATCGCGTTCTGCTGCGGCTGCGCATGGAGGAAATGATCGCCGGCATGCACCGCGGCCCGGGCTTTGCGGTGCTGTGCATCGATCTCGACAACTTCAAGTGGGTCAACGACACGCTCGCCATTCGCTGGGCGACGTGCTGCTGCAAAGCGTCGCCGCGCGGCTGCGTCCGAGCTTTGCGAGCAGGACATCATTGCCCGGCTCGGCGGCGACGAGTTCGCCATTCTCCAGACCCGCGTGGAAAAGCCCGAGCAGGTGAGCGATCTCCTGGCGCGGCTGCTGGCTGCATTCAGCCAGCCGTTCGACCTCGAAGGCCACACCGTGACGGTCGGCGCCAGCATCGGCGCGGCGCTTGCGCCCGGCGACGGCGACGATCCCGACCGGCTGCTGAAGAGCGCCGACATGGCGCCTTACCGCGCCAAGGCTGACGGCAAAGGCGGGTTCCGCTTCTTCGAGCCGGAGATGGATGCGCGCGTGCAGGCGAGGCGGCGGCTGGAAATGGACATGCGCTCAGCGCTCCAGGCCGGGAGCTTCGAGGTGCACTACCAGCCGCTGGTCAATCTCGGCACCGGCGAGATCCACGCGCTCGAAGCGCTGATCCGCTGGCCGCACCCCGAGCGCGGGATGATCCCGCCGGCGGAGTTCATCCCGGTCGCCGAAGAGACCGGCCTGACCGCGCCGATCGGGCTGTACGTGCTGCGGCGCGCTTGCGCCGATGCGGCGCTTTGGCCGGACGACGTCAAGGTCGCGGTCAACCTGTCACCGATCCAGTTCAAGAGCAGAAGCCTGTTGCAATCGGTGCGCGACGCGCTCGGCGACGCGAGCCTTGCGCCGACGCGGCTCGAACTGGAAATCACCGAGGCCCTGCTGCTCGACAAGAGCGAACTGGTGACCGCGACGCTGCATGCGCTCCGCGCGCTCGGCGTCCGTATCTCGATGGACGATTTCGGCACCGGTTATTCGTCGCTGAGCTACCTGCGCAGCTTCCCGTTCGACAAGATCAAGATCGACCGCTCGTTCGTGCACGACATCGGCGCCAACGCCGATTCGCAGGCGATCGTGCGCGCGATCGTCTGTCTCGGAGCAAATCCTGGCGCTGTTGAAGAAGACGAACGGACGTGGCGTGCGCGCCGCGTAGCTCGCAAGGCGCGCGTCACACATCTACCTTCAAGGCGGCAATGAACGCTTCCTGCGGTATGTCGACCTTCCCGTACTGGCGCATCTTCTTCTTGCCCTTCTTCTGCTTGTCGAGAAGCTTGCGCTTGCGGGTGACGTCGCCGCCGTAGCACTTGGCTGTCACGTCCTTGCGCATGGCGCGCACGGTCTCGCGGGCAATGATCTTGCCGCCGATCGCCGCCTGGATCGGCACCTGGAACATGTGCGGCGGGATCAGTTCTTTCAGCTTTTCCACCATGGCGCGGCCGCGCTGCTCGGCGCGCGAGCGGTGCACCAGCATGGACAGCGCGTCGACCGGCTCCTCGTTGACCAGGATCGACATCTTCACCAGGTCGGCTTCCTTGTAGTCGGTCAGGTGATAGTCGAACGAGGCGTAACCCTTCGACACCGATTTCAGCCGGTCGTAGAAGTCGAACACCACCTCGTTGAGCGGCAGGTTGTATTTCACCATGGCGCGGCTGCCGACATAGGTCAGCTCGACCTGCGCGCCGCGCCGGTCCTGGCAGAGCTTCAGAACCGAGCCGAGATAGTCGTCGGGCGTGAGGATCGTCGCCTCGATCCACGGCTCCTGGATTTCGAGGATCTTCATCGGGTCCGGCATGTCGACCGGATTGTGAATCTCGATCTGCGAGCCGTCGCGCAGGCTCATCTTGTAGATGACCGACGGCGCGGTCGCGATCAGGTCGAGATTGAACTCGCGTTCCAGGCGCTCCTGAATGATCTCCAGATGGAGCAGTCCGAGGAAGCCGCAGCGAAAGCCGAAGCCGAGCGCCGCGCTGGTTTCCATCTCGAAGCTGAAGCTCGCATCGTTGAGACGAAGCCGTCCCATCGCCGCACGCAAGTCCTCGAAGGCTGCGGCGTCGATCGGGAACAGCCCGCAGAACACCACCGGAATGGCCGGCTTGAAGCCGGGCAGCATTTCGGAGACCGGCTTCCTGTCGTCGGTGATGGTGTCGCCGACGCGCGTATCGGCCACTTCCTTGATCGCCGCGGTGAGAAAGCCGATCTCGCCCGGCCCAAGCTCGTCCGCGGGCGTGAGCTTCGGCTTGAACACGCCGACGCGATCCACCTCGTAGGATGCGTTGGTGCCCATCATGCGGATGCGTTGGCCCTTCTTCAGGACGCCATCGACGATGCGCACCAGCACGACGACGCCGAGATAGGCGTCGTACCAGCTATCGACCAGCAGCGCCTTCAGGGTCGCGTCGCGATCGCCCTTCGGCGCAGGGAGCCGCGTGACGATCGCTTCCAGCACTTCGGGCACGCCGAGGCCGGTCTTGGCCGAAATCATCAGCGCGTTCGATGCGTCGATTCCGATCACGTCCTCGATCTGCTTTCTGACCTGTTCGGGCTCCGCCGCCGGCAGATCGACCTTGTTCAGCACCGGCACGATCTCGTGGCCGGCGTCGATGGCGTGATAGACATTGGCGAGCGTCTGCGCCTCGACCCCCTGGCTCGCGTCCACCACCAGCAGCGAGCCTTCGACCGCGGCGAGCGAGCGGTTCACCTCATAGGCGAAGTCGACATGGCCGGGCGTGTCGATCAGGTTGAGGACGTAGTCCTTGCCGTCGCGCGCCTTGTAGTTGAGCCGGACGGTCTGCGCCTTGATGGTGATGCCGCGCTCGCGCTCGATGTCCATGGAATCGAGCACCTGCTCGACCATTTCGCGGTCTTGCATGGTGCCGGTGAGCTGGATCAGCCGGTCGGCAAGCGTCGACTTGCCGTGGTCGATGTGGGCGACGATCGAGAAATTGCGGATGTTGTCGATGGCGGAGGCCGTCATGGGCCGCAGATAACACCGCTGTTGCGTTGCGGCAACCTCAACTCGTGCTGATAACGCCTATTCCATCAGCCCCTTGGCCCGGGTCGCCACGCCCTTCGGCGTCGCCAGCACCTTTTCCACGATTTTCTGCATTTTCTCGCCATGAATGGGATCGATCTCGAACCCAAGCTGGGTCGCCTCGGCCACGAATTCGCGGTCTTTCATGGTCGCGGAAAACGCCGCCCGGAGCGCGGTGACACGGTCGGCGGGCGCGGCATTGGTTGCCATCGGCCGGCCGAGCTGGGTGCCGGAGACCACGAGCTCGATCAATTGGCGCTCTTCGGGGGTGCGGGCGGCATCCTCGACCGACGGTGCATCGAGGTCCGGCGCCCGCGGACCGGCCTGGGCGATGACGCTGACCTTCTTCTCCGCGAGCCAGGCCGCTTTGGTGGCCTTCCAGCTCGACCAGGTGTTGTTTCGCGCCTCGACCTCGCCGCGCTCCATGGCGAGGTTGATCTGGTTGCCGCCGGGATAGCCGGTGACGATCTTGAATTTGGTGCCGAGGAACTCGTTCATCATCGCCGGATAGATGAACGTGATGGCGCCGCGCGCCGAGGCGCCGGCCACGATCTCCTTCTTCCGGGCGTCCTCGATGTTTTTGACGCCGGTGGTGTGCCAGACCGCCATGGTCTCCACACCCGGTGCGATCGAGCCGAGCCACTGCATCTGGGCCGCGTCGAACTGCACGCCGGAAATGCCGACTGCCTGCATCGCCGGGAATGCGTTGGCGATCATGCCGATCGCGGTGCCGTCCTTGGGCGCGACGTTGTAGAGGTAGTTGATCATGCGCAGCCCGCCGGCGCCGGTCATGTTCTGCGGCACCACCGTGGGATTGCCGGGGATGTGCTTGCCGATGTGCCGCGCCACGAGACGCGCCTGGATGTCGTATTCGCCGCCGACGCCCACGCCGATGTAAACGTTGACGGTCTTGCCGCGATAGAACTCGGCGACAGACTGCGCCTGGGCGCCATCCTGGGCGCCATGCGCGGCGAACAGCAGCGCCAGTGCTACGCAGGCAGCCTTCATCCCGTGTTGCCCATTCTTCATCGCGTTCTCCCGAATGTTGTTCTTACTGAGCTTTGTTATTGCCGAGTGTTGCTTTTGTTGTAGCGTCAGATCGTCTGCCCCGGCGTTGGTATGCGAGGTGGCGTCGCAAGTCATCATCCCGTGTTGTCGCGCTCGGGGGCCGGGCTGCGATCCCATTGGATCGATTTGTAATTGAATCCGGTCTCGATCGTCGGCTTCACCACCGCGAAGAACGGCGAAACGTCGAAATCGCGCGGCGTGTACAGCGAATGATGCCGGATGTGCAGGATTTCCCGGCGGCTCTCGCGGTCGACCCGGCGCACCTCCGGCAGGATCGGATAGCCGACCGCCTCGAACGCCTGCGCGATCAGGCTCGAGCAGATCGCTCGTGTCGGCTCGCCTGAGCCCAGCGCGATCATGCGCCGCCGCCAGCTCGCCGGCACCGGCGGGTTCGGCAGAAAGTAGCGCATCAGGTCGATGATGTTCTTGAGGTCGTAGGAATAACCGATGCGCTCGCAGACGTAACGGATCACGTTGACGCGGTCTTCGAGCGTCAATCCGACCGGGCGGCAGATGCGCGTGTTGAACGTGTCGTATTTCGACAGCGGCGAGGCGATTACGCCCTGTCCGAGCTCGGCCTCGACCAGCACCAGCGGCTCGCCGTCGCGCTCGCCCAGGCCCGCGCCCAGCCCGACATATATCGCCGAATGCGACCAGGTCGACTGCGTGAGATAGCGGATTGCCGAATTGATCTTGGAACGCGCACCTTCGACCAGCAGCACATCGGCCGGCCGGATGGTCATGGCGACCAGCTCGGGCCGCGCGGCGGCATAGGGCTCGTAGCCGCTGGTCGTTCTCGACAGCCGGCGAGCGACGAGCTCGCCGACTTTGTCGAGCAGTGTGATGGTCGCCGACATGCCCTCGCCAGCCTGTTTCGGGCTGAACGATATGGCCGGTCCGCCGCCGCGACAAGCACGGGACCGGCATATGGACCGCGTCGCTCCGGCCGTGTCATAGAGACGGCGCGTTGCCTTATTCGGCCCGCGCCGCGCGGGTTGATTTCAAGGGTCCGGGGACTGCGGCGCGAAAATCCGGCAGAAAACCCCACATGAGCACGGCTCGCCTGCTTGACCGACTGGCCGCGCCCGCCGAGCGCCTGCTCGCGGCGTTGAGCGATCTTGTCCGGCGCGATCGGACGGCCGCCGTTGCGCTCATCGCCTATGTGGCGGTCTGGACGCTCTACGCGGTGCTGGCGAAAGCGGGCCAGGACCTGCATTCCGACATGATCGAGATGCTGGCTTGGTCGCGCGAGCTTGCGCTCGGCTATCCGAAGCACCCGCCGCTTGCGGCGTGGCTCGTCGCGGCATGGTTCGCGGTGTTTCCGGTCGCCGACTGGTCATTCTACCTGCTGGCGGTGTCGGTCGCGGGCGCCGCACTCTGGATCGTCTGGAAACTGGCCGGCGACTATCTCGACGGGGAGAAGCGCGCATTGGCCCTGGTGCTGATGACGTTCGTCCCGTTCTTCAATTTCCACGTGCTGAAGTTCAACGCCAACACCATCCTGCTGCCGCTGTGGGCGGCGACCGCGTTCTGCTTTCTGCGCTCGTATGAAAAGAGGAGCCTGGGCTGGGCCGCGCTCGCGGGACTGTTCGCGGCGGGCTCGATGCTCGGCAAATACTGGTCGGTGTTCCTGCTGCTGGGGCTCGGCCTCGCGGCGCTGCTCGACCAGCGGCGCGCCGCTTATTTCAGATCGGCGGCGCCATGGGTGACGATCGGCATAGGCGCGATGCTGGTCGCGCCCCATGCCATCTGGCTTCTGTCGGCCGAGTTCTCGCCGCTGACGTATGCGACGACTTTCCGCTCGGGCGCCGGCGGCCATCCGCTGAAAAGCGCCGGCGGCTATCTCGCGGGCGCGCTCGCTTATTCGGCGGTCGCGGTGCTCATCGCGCTTGCTGCGACGCGCCCAAACCGCGCCGCGGTGGCCGACATGCTGCGGCCGGGGACGCCGGAGCGCCGGCTCGCTGCGATGGCGTTCTGGGCACCGCTGCTGCTGCCCGCGGTTCTCGCGCCGATCTTCCGTTTCGAGATCACTTCGCTCTGGACCATGTCGGCATGGGCCTTGCTGCCGGTGGTGTTGCTGTCATCTCCGCGGATGGCGCTCGACCGCCGGCCGGTGGTTGCGGCCGTCGCCGCCGCTGTGGTGTTTCCGGTCGTGATGGTCGCCGTGGCGCCGCTGATTGCCGGTATGGTTCATCGCGGCGGCGGCACGCCTTCGGCGATGCATTCGCGGCTTTTGGGGCAACGGGTGGCACATGAGTGGCGCCGCGTTACCGACAGGCCGCTGCGAATGGTCGCGGGCGAAAGCGATCTGGCCTACGGGGTCGCCGCCTACCTGCCATCCCGGCCGTCGGCCTTCCCCGATTTCAACCGCAAGTTCGGCCCGTGGGTGGACGCGGCGCGGCTCAAGCGCGACGGCGTTGCGATCGTTTGCGTGGCGGCCGATGCAGGCTGCGGATTGCCGGCGACTGCGCTCGGGCTCAGCGGCACGCGCACCGAAGCGGATGTTTCGCGGACCTATTTCGGCACCCGGGGCCGCACCGGACGCTACACCATCATCATCGTCCCGCCGCAGCCGTAAACCGGTTTCACTGGATGCGGTTGCCGCGATGCTCGCGGACCCAGTTCTGCACCCGGACCGACGCCATCTGCACCTGCACCGGAGTCAATCGCCCGGCGAGGCTAATGCGCGCCGACGCGGCGCTGTCGCGCAGGCTGCCGAAGCCCTCCTTGGTGGCCAACTCGAACCATTTGAAGGCTTCGATCTCGTCGCGCTTGACGCCCTGTCCGAGCGTGTAGCGGATGCCGATGTTGAACATCGCCTGCGCGGACCCGTGCTCGGCCGCGCGGAAGAACCATTCCAGCGCCGCGGCATAGTCGGCGGCAACGTCAGCGTGTCCGAGATACACTTCGCCCGCGGCGTTCATGGCGTCGGGCGAGCCTTGCTGCGCCGCGCGGCCCAACCAGTAAAGTGCGGTCTTGCCGTCCTTCGGCACGCCCAGGCCGTCCCGATAGATCAGTCCGAGCTGGAACTGCGCCTCGGTGCGACCTCCGACCGCGGCCAGCGTGAACCAGTGATACGCGGCGGCCTCATCGGAGGGGATGCCTTCGCCCTTGGCATACATGAAGCCGAGAATTTCCTCGGCCACCGGATCGCCGCGGTGGGCGAGCGGCAGGAGCATCTCAAGCGCTTTGGTGTATTCGAATTTGGAGTACCGCGTCAGCGCGTCCGACAGAAAGCCGGGTGTTTCCGCGCGGCAAACCGGCGTCATGACGGTGGTGGCGGCGAGCAATAGGGCTGCGAGTCTGATCGGGCGTTTCAAGGGTTCCTCCTGAGGCTGTCAGGGAGAGAGCGATCGCAACAGCAATGCCGGCGGGAGCCGCGTCGTGCGCGATCGAAATCGGTTGCGGTATTTGTGGTCCCTGGAATTCGGTCTCGAAAATCGGTCGAAAGATTCTCAACTCATGCCGCGAGGGTATGACGGTACGTTCAAATTGCGAAGTGAGAGAAGTCACACGGCGAACCAGGCGACCGGAGCCGCTTTTTGGCGGTCATTCCTAGCCGCTAAAGCGACTGCAAACGCGGCAAGGGCGGCGCGCAAAAAAATGCCCCGGCTTTGGGCCGGGGCATTTCGCTTTAAAACGAGGTTGTGCTCAGTAGCGGTAGTGGTCGCCCTTGAACGGGCCTTCCTTCGGCACGCCGATATAGCTTGCCTGGTCGGGACGCAGCTCGGTGAGCTTCACGCCGATCTTGGCGAGGTGCAGGCGGGCGACCTTCTCGTCGAGCGACTTCGGCAGCACATAGACTTCCTTCTTGTACTTGCCGTTGGCGTTGTGGGCGAACAGCTCGATCTGCGCCAGCGTCTGGTTGGTGAACGACGCCGACATCACGAAGCTCGGATGACCCATCGCGTTGCCGAGGTTCACCAGGCGGCCCTCCGACAGCATGATGATGCGGTGGCCGTCGGGGAACTCGATCTCGTCCACCTGGGGCTTGATGTTGTTCCACTTCAGGTTCTTCAACGACGCGATCTGGATCTCGTTGTCGAAGTGGCCGATGTTGCAGACGATGGCGCGGTCCTTCATCTTCCGCATGTGATCGATGGTGATGATGTCCTTGTTGCCGGTGGCGGTGACGAAGATGTCGGCGACCGGAGCGGCGTCTTCCATCGTCACGACCTGATAGCCTTCCATCGCCGCCTGCAGCGCGCAGATCGGGTCGATTTCCGAGACCATGACGCGGCAGCCGGCCTGGCGCAGCGACGCCGCCGAGCCCTTGCCGACGTCGCCGAAGCCCGCGACCATCGCGACCTTGCCCGACATCATCACGTCGGTGCCGCGGCGGATGCCGTCGACCAGCGACTCGCGGCAGCCATAGAGATTGTCGAACTTCGACTTGGTGACCGAGTCGTTGACGTTGATCGCGGGCCACAGCAGGGTGCCCGCCTTCTGCATGTCGTAGAGACGATGCACGCCCGTCGTCGTCTCCTCGGAGACGCCCTTGATGTTCTTGGCGAGCTCGGCGAAGTAGCCCTTGGGCTTCTCCTTCAGGATGCGCTTGAGCAGCGCGAAGAAGACTTCCTCTTCCTCGGAGCCCGGCTTGTCGAGGAACGCGGTGTCGCCCTTCTCGGCGCGCACGCCGAGGTGGACGAACATCGTGGCGTCGCCGCCGTCATCGAGGATCATGTTCGGCGTGCCGCCGCCGTGCCAGTCGAACAGCTTGGCGGTGTAGTCCCAGTAGTCCTTCAGCGTCTCGCCCTTGACCGCAAACACCGGCACGCCCGCGGCGGCGACCGCTGCTGCGGCGTGATCCTGCGTCGAGTAGATGTTGCAGGACACCCAGCGCACGTCGGCGCCGAGCGCGACCAGCGTCTCGATCAGCACCGCGGTCTGAATCGTCATGTGCAGCGAGCCGGCGATGCGCGCACCCTTGAGCGGCTTCTTCGGGCCATACTCCTCACGGGTGGCCATCAGGCCCGGCATCTCGGTCTCGGCGAGCGAGATTTCCTTGCGCCCGAATTCGGCGAGCCCGATGTCCTTGACGACGTACTCTTTCGCGACGGCCATGACAGTCCTTGCTGGTTGGGGAAATGGCTATGGGCGCGCAGCGTCGCGCCGGCGCCTTCGGGCGTGGCTATAGCAGGGGCCGATGGTCCGCGCAACGCGGATATAAAGAATTCTTTATATGTCTGACCAGGCCCGAACCGGGCAGGCCGCGGGCGGGTTACTGCCCGGAATGGAGGCTGAATGGTCCGCCCGGTCCTGCCCGACGAGACACCCACGGCCGCCTCGCTGGCCGCTTTGGCGAAGCTCGAGAACGCCTGCCAGCGCTGTCCGCTTTACCGGAACGCCACCCAGGCGGTCGCGGGGGAGGGCGCCCGCGGGGCTGCGGTCATGCTGGTCGGCGAGCAGCCGGGCGACAAGGAGGACCTCGCAGGAAGGCCGTTCGTCGGGCCCGCCGGCCGGCTGCTCGACGAGGCGTTGGCGGAGGCCGGGATCGCGCGGGACGCGGCGTTCGTCACCAACGCGGTGAAGCACTTCAAGCACGAGATGCGCGGCAAGCGGCGGCTGCACCAGAAGCCCAACGCAGGGGAGATCGAGCGCTGCCGCTGGTGGCTGGAGCAGGAGCGCGCACTCGTACGTCCCGCGGTGATCGTTGCGCTGGGGCTTACGGCGGCGCGCAGCGTGTTCGGCCGGCCGATGCCGATCGGCAAATCGCGCGGCACGAAGCACATGCTGGAGGGTGGCACGCCTGCCTTCGTGACGATCCATCCCTCCGCGCTGCTGCGGATCAGGGAGCGAGCCGACAAGGAACGGGAATATCGCGGATTTGTCGGAGATCTGCGGCAGGTCGCGGCGCTGCTGCGCCGGCAGGCGGCTTAGAGCGCATCCCGGTTCAAATGAACCGGGATGCGCTCTAGATTCTTGCGTTGGCGCATATCCTTGGCGGAAAACCGGTGTCCACCCCGGATCAAGTCCGGGGCAGGCTTTTTCCGGGACATGCGCTAGTCTTCCTCGCCGAAGCCGCCGGTCACCAGCTTTTCCAGCGCGTCCGCGACCGCGGCGGCCTCGTTGCCGCTCGCTTCGACTTTGATCTTGGTGCCGATGCCCGCGCCCAGCATCATCAGGCCCATGATCGAGTTGCCGCCGACGGTTTCATTGCCGCGGGTGACGCGCACGTCGGCGTCGTAACGCTCGACGATCTGGCAGAACTTGGCCGAGGCGCGCGCGTGCAGGCCTTTCTTGTTGACGATCTCGAATACGCGGACTTCGGCGCTTTCGGAAGCCGGACCGCGCTTGCGATCACTGCCGCTGTCGTCGCTCATTTCCCGGCGAGCACGCGGCTTGCGATGGTGACGTACTTGCGGCCCGCGGCCTGAGCTGCTGCGACCGCTTCCTCCAGCGGGCACTCCTCGCGGATTTTCGCGAGCTTCACCAGCATCGGCATATTGATGCCGGCGATGACCTCGACATTCGGGCGGCCCATGCAGGAGATCGCAAGATTCGACGGCGTGCCGCCGAACATGTCGGTCAGGATGGCGACGCCGTCGCCGGTGTCGACGCGCTTCACCGCTTCGATGATGTCCTTGCGGCGCTGCTCCACGTCGTCATCGGGTCCGATGGTGACGGACTCGATCTGCCGCTGCGGGCCGACGACATGCTCGAGCGCCGCGCGAAATTCGACGGCAAGCCGCCCGTGGGTGACAAGGACAAGGCCGATCATCTTGAGGAAACCCCGGCGGGCGCGGGTGCGCCGCTCGAATGGGCGGCAATCATCATGATCCAAAGCCCGAGTTCAAGGGCTCGATGGGCAATTCTAGTAGTTTGCTGCATTGCGGTAAACGGGCGTGACCCGGTTTTTGGCAGCCCCGCCAGATCGCCCGATATATGGGGATCCCTGCCACAATTGCATCCCGTTTCGCAGCGCGAAAATCACGCTGGCTTATCAGCATTTTGCAGGTATGAGAGCACCAGCGACAGGGCATCCTGACCGGCTGCGACCGGAAGCCGCGGCAGGGTGATTCGCTCGATTTCGCAGGTCCGGCTCGCCGCCGCGGGTATTCGGGCAGCGTCGGCAGCGTCCAGATCGGCCACCAGGCCGACGACCGCCACCGGCTCGCAGGGAACCTGCCGGATGCCGAGACCGCGCACCTCGATCAGGCCGGCGAGGCGAGCGGCCGGGCGCACCAGCAGCCGGCCGTTGCAGGCCTCGACAAGGGCCCGGTCGTCGGCGACGAGGCGCGCGAACGGCAGCGCCCCGGACTGCGCCGCCTGCAGCAGCGCGAGCGCCAGCCGCGACTTGCCGGAACCGGACGGACCCCGGATCAGCATGGCGCTGCGGCCCACCAGCACGGCCGAGGCGTGAATGGTCGGCGCCATCAAATGGTCGGAAGCTGCAGCGTGAAGCGAGCGCCCAGCACGCGCGGCGCCTCATCCGCCGAGGCGGGCACGGCCGTGCGGTTTTCGGCCCACAGTTTGCCGCGATGCGCTTCGACGATCTGCTTGGAGATCGAAAGGCCGAGCCCCGAATTCTGGCCGAAGCCCTGGTGCGGCCGGTCGGTGTAGAAGCGTTCGAAGATCTTGTCGAATGCCTCCGGACGGATGCCGGGGCCGTCGTCGTCCACGACGATTTCAACGGCGTCGCGCAGCCTGCGACAGGTAACGCGCACCGTGCTGTCGGCCGGCGCGAACGAGCGCGCATTGTCGATCAGGTTGTTGACCACCTGGCCGAGCCGCGAGTCGTGACCCGGCACCACAAAACCATGTGGCCCGCTGCCCTCGAAACTCAGCGCCACCTTGGAGCGGTGCTTCAGCGTCTCGTTCTGCACCGAGACGACGGCGTTGAGGAGCTTGGCCATGTCGACCGGGCCTACATCGTTTCGTTGCAACTCGGCGTCGAGGCGGCTCGCATCCGAGATGTCGGAAATCAGCCGGTCGAGGCGCCTCACATCGTGCTGGATCACCTCGATCAGTCGCTTATGACTCTCCGGAGTCTTGGCGAGCGGCAGCGTTTCCACGGCCGATCGCAGCGAGGTCAGCGGGTTCTTCAGTTCATGCGCGACGTCGGCGGCGAAGCTCTCGATCGCCTCCATCCGGCTGTAGAGCGCACTGGTCATGTCACGCAGCGCGCCGGACAGATCGCCGATTTCGTCGCCGCGCGACGTGAGATCGGGGATTTCCACGCGCGAACGGGTGCGGTGACGGACGCGCTCGGCGCTCTCGGCCAGCCGCTTCATCGGGTTGGCGATGGTGCGCGCGAAGAAGACCGACAGCACCACCATGACGGCGAGCAGGACCAGGAACAGCTTGAAGATCTGGACGCGCTCGGCCTCGACCGCCTGGTTGATGTCGCCGCCTTGCGTCGACAGCATCAGCGCGCCGCGCACTGCGCGGAAGCGCTGCACCGGCACCGCGACCGAGACGATGACCTCGCCCGCATCGGTGATGCGCACCAGATAGGCGCTCTGCGCGCCCGACAACGCCTGCGCGACCTCGGGATAGTCCTTGCCGGCTTCCGGACCGAGCTCGTGGTAGCGCGGAAGATCGCCGCGGCCGAGCCACACTTTCACGGCGTTCCAGCCGCGCTTGAAGAAGTTCGGCTTCTTCTCGTTCAGCGGCGGCAGGTCGAGGCGGAGCACTTCGCCCGGAATGTAGAGGTTGCGGCTGTCGAGGATCAGGTAGCCATTGCGGTCGTAGATGCGCGCGCGCGTCTTGGTCGGCGAAATGAGCCGCCGCAGGATCGGCGCCACGCGTTCGGGATTGATCGAGAACTCGAGCCCGGTGAGACCGTCGTCGGTGTAGTTCTCGATCGGCGGCAGGTCGAGCGTGCGGTCGCGGTCACCGTAGCTGCCATACGCGTCCGCGGTGGCGGATGCGGCAATCGCGCCGGCAATGATCTCGCCCTGCACCACAAGGCTCTGCACCCGCGCTTCGATCAGGCCGGCGCGGAATTGCGACAGATACATCGTGCCGATCACGAGCGCGACCAGGCCTGCGACGTTGAGCCATACGATGCGGCGGGTGAGGCTCGAAAAGCTCTGGGCGATGAAGAACTGCCAGCCGCGCCCGGCAATTCCCCGCACTCCGCTCTCGCGATAGATCCGCGCGATATGGGCGTGCAGCAGCGCCAGCGGGTTAGGCCGCGGACGCACCTCCGGCGGGCCGGGACGCTGCGTTCCGGCCTGCTCCGTTGTCGCTTCGGCGGTTCGGTCGAGCAATGGGATTGCTGCCGTTTATCGGTTGCCCCCGCAGGCCCTGTCTATCACATCGGCGGGGGTTCGCTCGACAGCCGGTTCCGGGCAAAATCCAGCCGGCCGGTTAAAGCGGCCATGCTTGGGTTGGCAGGGCCTGGGGCGGCAGTTTCGGTGGCCGGCCGTGCGTCGTCCCGGTGGGACCGGTCAGAGTTCCTTGAAGCGGTAACCGACGCCGTACAGCGTTTCGATCATGTCGAAATCGTTGTCGACCGATTTGAACTTCTTGCGCAGCCGCTTGATGTGGCTGTCGATGGTGCGGTCGTCGACATAGACCTGATCGTCGTAGGCCGCGTCCATCAGCGCATTGCGGCTCTTGACCACGCCGGAGCGGGCGGCGAGCGCCTGCAGGATCAGGAATTCGGTGACGGTGAGCGTGACCGGTTCGCCCTTCCAGGTGCAGGTGTGACGCTCCGGATCCATGCGCAGTTGCCCGCGCTCCAGCGCCTTGATGTCGATCTCCTTGGGCGCCGTGGCATCCTTCGGCGCGGTGCGGCGGAGCACCGACTTCACCCGCTCGACCAGCAGGCGCTGCGAGAACGGCTTGCGGATGAAATCGTCGGCGCCCATTTTGAGGCCGAACAGCTCGTCGATCTCCTCGTCCTTGGAGGTGAGGAAGATCACCGGCATGTCGGTCTTCTGGCGCAGCCGCCGCAGCAGCTCCATCCCGTCCATGCGCGGCATCTTGATGTCGAGGATCGCGAGGTCGGGCGGCGAGGTCTTGAATCCTTCAAGGGCGGACGCGCCGTCCGTGTATTGCATGATCCGATAGCCCTCGGCCTCAAGCGCGATGGAGACCGAAGTCAGGATGTTCCGGTCGTCGTCGACAAGCGCGATGGTCGGCATGAGCGGCAGTTCCCCCAGAGGGTTCAAGTACAGCCCATTTTCAAGCCCCTAAAGCTAGGCCGAAATGTGACAGGGCTCCGACAAATACGTGATTCGTCAAGCTGTTGCCGGTCTTTGAGACAAATGTTCCGTGCACGTTCGCGTTAACGGCTTGAAGCCGGCTGTCAGCCGGGCTGAAGTCGGCTCCAGCCCTGAAGAGGTGCATATATGAAGCCGACAGCCGAATTCGACCCCAAAGCCGCGGCCAAGAAGCTGATGCGCGAGGCGCGATCGGGCGCGCTCGGCACGCTGATGGCCGGCTCCGGCGACCCCTATTGCTCGCTGGTCAATGTCGCGACGCAGGCCGACGGTACGCCGCTGCTGCTGATCTCCCGGCTCGCCGTCCACACCAAAAACATCCTCGCCGACCCGCGGGCCTCGCTGATGCTCGACGAACGCAAGGAGGGCGACCCGCTGCAGGGCGCGCGTGTCATGCTGATGGGCACGGCGGTCAGGACCGAAAGCGCGGATGCGCGGCGCCGCTATCTCTCGTATCAGCCCGAGGCCGAGATGTTCGCAGGCTTCACCGACTTCGGGTTCTACGAACTGAAGCTCAAGGGCGCGCATCTGGTCGCGGGCTTCGGCCGCATCGTCGATCTCAAACCGCAGGATCTGCTCACCGATCTCACCGACGCCGAAGCAATGGTCGAAGCCGAGGCCGGCGCGATCGAGCACATGAACGCCGATCATGCCGACACCTGCCGGCTCTACGCGACGAAGCTGCTCGGTGCGCCGGACCGCGCATGGCGCTGCGTCGGCTGCGACCCGGAAGGGCTCGACCTGCAATGCGAGCGAACCGGCTTGCGCCTGCCGTTCCCGCAGCGGGTCACGCAGCCTGGCGAGCTGCGCGCGGTGCTCAAGCAACTCGCGGATCAGGCGCGGGCCGCTTAGCGATATGGCCGGTAGGCGTTGTGGTGGGCCGCCTCGGCAATACGGGCGCCTGACCGCGATCCCCGCTCGCAATCGAAATTCCAGTGCACGCCGAGGTGCACGCGACTCTTGTTGTTGTCTTCGATCATCTGGTCGATCTGTGTGTAATTGATCGGCAGATAGGGCCGCGCCTCGTTGCGGAAGTTGTCAATCGTGATGCCGTTGAGCTCATCGGACACGAACGGCCCTGCGTTGCGGATGTCGCCGGCGGCGTGCCGCGTCGGCTCGCGCTCCGCGCGCACGCGCTTGAGCACGTTGAAGCAGGCGCTGCCGAACGTGGCGTGGCCTGACGGATAGGACGGAAAGTTCGGCGTGAAGCAGGCGCGGTTGTAAGGCAGCGTGTTCTTGACCGGCTCGCCGAACCAGTTGCGCTCGCCGCCGCCGAGCATACTCAGCGCCGTCAGCCGCTGCGCGTCGCCGCCAAGCGCGAACTGCGTCGGGTTGGTTCGCGGCGCGCCGAACGGGCGCCAGCCAGGCTCTGGCCGGTATAGCGCGTTGGGAATGCCGATCACCGGCCGCCAGACCTGATAACGGTACTTGGCCTCCCAGCAGACGATGCCCGCGTCGGCCATGGCTATGTTGCAAAGCGCAAGGAGGCGCGCGAGTTCAGGCGTTGAGAATCGGTCGGCTTCGGCGATCTGGGTGACGATCTGGTTGTAGAAACGTGGCGGCGTGCCGAGCAGCCGAACTCCATCATAGGCCCAGTACACGCCGATCTTGACCTGCTCCGCGGTCGGCCCTTCCGGCCGGAATGCGCCGAGCTCCCGCACCTCCTCCAGATCGCGCACATAGTCGGGGTCTTGCTCCGGCGGCGGATCGCCGGGCCCGTAGGAGCGGATCGGCATGCCGGTCAGCAGCGGCGAAATCTTGCTCCAGGTGACGCCGTAGAATTTCTGGTCGGGGTTGAACGGATCGACGTCGTGCTCGCCGCGCCGGAGCGCCACCCCACGGCTGGTCGACGACAGCGCCGCGTTCTTGATCGTGTCCCAATGCCATTGCGACGTGAAGCGCTCGTTGCGGCCGAATTCCAGACCGGCATTCCAGGCTTCGAGTGCCCGCGCGTCGTAGTGCTTCAGGAAGTGCTGCCGCTGAAAGCCGATCAGGTGCGTATGCGCCGGCGTGGTGTAGATGTGTCCAAGGATGCGGGCGGCGGCTCCGCCGACGAACACGTCGGCAAACTCGTTCGCCGGTGCGCGTCCGCCGCGGAGGTAGAAGCCTTCGAAGCCGCAGTCATAGGCGGCAACGCAGGCATCGGCGATGACGATGTGCGCGAGCGCCAGCGCCCGCGATGCGGCGCATGGTCCCGGCGCGCGCGCATCCTTGGCGTCGACGCTGTGGTCGAGCGCATCGAGCTGCAGCGCGGTGTCGCTCCAGAACAGCACCGGGTCGATCCGTGCCGGCTGGACGCGCGAAATGGGTTCGGCTGGAGGCGGTGCCGCCGCGCGCGGAACAGCGACGCGCTGGCCCTGCGCCAGCAGCGGTGACGATCCGGACGCCGCACCGGCGGCACCGAGCGCCAGCGCAAGCGCCTTGCGGCGATCGAGCCCGCCGCGTCGGGAGGTTCGGATTGATCTGTCGATCGTCATCGAGACGCAAGAACGCATTGTCTTGGTGAAAGCGCTCCATTCTACAGTCGCGCTGTTCGATCCGTGTCGTCGCGAAGGCCAATCCACGGCATCGCCTCGATTCACCATTAACGGCGCAGACGATGCGTTTGCAGGCCTTTCCGGCATCTCGCGCCGATCCTTGCCCACCCCTGCCCACGGATAGACGCAGCGGCCGGCGTTGCGGCAAACTCCCGGCCAATAACAAAACATTCCCGGGAGGTCATCGCCATGCGCCGATTGCTCACGACTGCGCTGCTCGTGCTCGCCGCCGCGCCCGCTTTCGCCCAGGCCAAAAAAGAGCCGATCGCGCTCCGCGACATGGGCTCGTTCCACATCGGCGGCCGCATCATCGAGATCACCGGCCAGCCGGTGAAGGAGGTCGTGTTCACGCCGGGCGGCGTGCCGGCCAAGGTCGACCCGAACGGCAAATACCAGGTCGAGCAGATGTACGTTCAGTACTTCCTGCCGCAGAACAAGAAAGGAAAGCTGCCGCTGCTGCTGTGGCACGGCGGCGGACTTTCGGGCGTGACCTACGAGACCAAGCCCGACGGCGGCGACGGCTGGATGCACTATTTCATCCGCAAGGGCTGGGACACCTACGTGTCGGACGCGATGGAGCGCGGCCGCTCCGGCTGGACCAGCACGTTCAAGGGCGAGGCGATGGCGCTGCCGTTCGGCGATCCGTGGGAGCGCTTCCGCATGGGACCGCCCGGCTCGTGGAACGACGACCCGGCCAAGCGCGTGTCGTATCCGGGCATGCAGTTTCCCGCCGACGCCTATCCGCAGTTCATGAAGCAGGGTGTGCCGCGCTGGGTGACGACCGACAACGAGATCATCAAGGCGTACATCGATCTGGTCGACAAGATATGCCCGTGCGCCGTGCTGGTGCACAGCCAGTCCGGCACGTTCGGCTACAAGGTGCTGGAGGCGCGGCCCGACAAGGTGAAGGCGCTGATTGCGGTCGAGCCAACGCTCGGCGGCGACAAGAACAAGATCGCCTCGGTGAAGGGCACGCCGATTCTCGTGATCATCGGCGACAACGCCAAGGATCATCCGCGCTGGAAAGCGATCCGCAACAACAGCGTCACCTATGCGGAGGCGTTCAAGGCCGGGGGCGGCAGCATCGATCTGGTCGATCTCCCCGACGCGGGCCTCAAGGGCAACTCGCACATGGTGATGATGGACAAGAACAGCGATCAGGTCGCCGACCTGATCGAGAAGTGGCTCGTGTCCAAAGGCTTGAGCGACTGAACCGATGTCCCGGGCGCAGCGCGGCATGAAATGACGCGCTGCTGACCCGGGACCGTCACACACACTGTATTTGGAACGGTCCCGGATCAGCGGTGCACCGCTATCGCGCTGCACCGCATCCGGGACACGAGCGGAGGAAGCTATGCGTCAGACTTTGATTGGGACCGCGCTTTTGGCTGCATGCATCGGAACGGCAGCCGCCGCCGAGGACATCGTGCTGCGCGGCATGGGCTCGTTCCATGTCGGCGGGCGGATCGCCGAAGTCTCCGGCAAGGAGGTGCGGATGATCCAGCGCCAGGTTGGCGGGCCGATGACCAAGCTCGATCCGAACGGCCAGTACATGGTCGAGCAGATGTACGTGCAGTTCTTCCTGCCGAAGACCAAGAAGGGCAAGTATCCGCTGCTGATGTGGCACGGCGGCGGGCTCACCGGCGTGACCTACGAATCCACGCCGGACGGCCGCGACGGCTGGATGAACTTCTTCGTCCGCAAGGGCTGGGACACCTACGTGTCGGACGCGGTCGAGCGCGGCCGGTCCGGCTTCGCGTCAAAGGACGTATGGACCGACGATCCGATCTTCCTGACCTACCAGGACCCCTACGAACGCTTCCGCATCGGCCAGGGCGAAGGCTCGTGGAACGCCGATCCGGCCAAGCGGAAGCTTCTCCCCGGCAACCAGTTTCCGGTCGAAGCCTACGAGAACTACATGAAGCAGGCGGTGCCGCGCTGGCTCTCGACTGATGCGGCGATCCTGCGCGGCTACCTCGCGCTGATCGACAAGGTCTGCCCGTGCGTGCTGCTGGTGCACAGCCAGGGCGGCAACTTCGGCTTCCTCGCCGCCGAGCAGCGTCCCGACAAGATCAAGGGCATCGTTGCGGTGGAATCCGCGACCGCGGGAAAAAAAGAGAACGCGGCGAAGCTGAAGGACGTGCCGGTGCTGATGGTGTTCGGCGACTATGTCGATCAGCATCCGCGCTGGTCGACCTTCAAGAAGGTCGACGGCGAATACGGCGACGCCATCAAGGCGGCGGGCGGCACGGTCGACTGGATCAACCTCCCGGACATCGGCATCAAGGGCAATTCGCACATGCTGATGCAGGACAAGAACAGCGACGCGATCGCCGAGGTGATCCAGAAATGGCTGGTCGGGAAAAACCTGTCCGATTGACGCCAAGGCCCGCTGGATTGTTGCAGCGCAGCGCGGATTCCGGTCGCCGGTAAGGTTACTTTGGACAGCCGGGCATTGACTTCGATCAATGCGGTTCCGGCCTGCCTGCTGCGGCATGGATAGACCTTGGCAGGGCGCAAGATCGCGACTAAAAGTCCGCCCACTGCGGGGCGGGGGGATCACCACCCAGAGGCCGCTAGGCGGACATTAGGTCAGAGACTCCGGCTTCCATTTCGGCCGGAGGCGTGAGGAGGAGTTTTCCGTGAAAGAAACCGGGCTGCGCAACGCCGCTTTCGGCGCCGACAAATTCGGTCTCAAGGATCTCGGCGCGGTTCACTGGAATCTGCCCGAGGCGCCGCTTTACGAGCACGCAGTCCGGAACGGGGAAGCCACCATCGTCGCGGGCGGCGCGCTTTGCGCCGAGACAGGCCACCACACCGGCCGCTCGCCGAAGGACAAGCACACCAAGGTCGACCCGCTCACCGAGAGCACGGTCTGGTGGGACGGCAATCGCAAGCAGAGCCAGGAGCACTTCGACAACATGCTCCAGGACTTCCTGGCGCATGCGAAGGGCAAGACGCTCTACGCACAGGATCTCTACGGCGGCGCCGACCCGAAGTACCGCATCAAGGCGCGCGTCTACACCGAATACGCCTGGCATTCGCTGTTCATCCGCCAGCTGCTGATCCGTCCGGAGCGCGCGGAACTCCCGGGCTTCACGCCCGACATGACCATCATCGACATGCCGTCGTTCAAGCCGGACCATAGGCGTCACGGCGGCCGCGAGGGCTCGGACACCCAGGTCGCGATCGACTTCACCCGCAAGATCGTCCTGATCTGCGGCTCGTCCTACGCGGGCGAGATGAAGAAGTCGGTGTTCACGACGCTGAATTTCTATCTGCCGGCGCAGGGCGTCATGCCGATGCACTGCTCGGCCAACGTCGGCAAGGACGGCGACAGCGCGCTGTTCTTCGGCCTGTCGGGCACCGGCAAGACCACGCTGTCGGCGGATCCGAACCGCACCCTGATCGGCGACGACGAGACCGGCTGGTCGCCGGACGGCATCTTCAACTTCGAGGGCGGCTGCTACGCCAAGACCATCAAGCTCTCGCGGGAAGCGGAGCCGATGATCTGGGACGCCACCAACCGCTTCGGCGCAGTCCTCGAGAACGTGGTGTTCGATCCGCAGACCCGCATCCCGGACTATGACAGCGACAAGCTGACCGAGAACACGCGCTCCGCCTACCCGCTCGACTTCATCCCGAATGCGTCACGCTCGGGCATGGCCGGGCACCCGAAGAACATCATCTTCCTGACCGCCGACGCCTACGGCGTGATGCCGCCGATTGCCAAGCTGACCCCGGCCCAGGCGATGTATCACTTCCTCTCCGGCTATACCGCGAAGGTCGCGGGCACCGAGAAGGGCCTGGTCGGCGTCGAGCCCGAATTCTCCACCTGCTTCGGCGCGCCGTTCCTGCCGCGCCCGCCGGCGGAATACGGCAACCTGCTGCGCGACTACATCGCCAAGTACAAGGTCGACTGCTGGCTGGTGAACTCCGGCTGGACCGGCGGCATCTATGGCGTGGGCTCCCGCATGCCGATCAAGGTGACACGCGCCCTGGTCACCGGCGCGCTCGACGGTTCGCTGAAGACCGCCCAGTTCCGCACCGACAAGTATTTCGGCTTTGCGGTCCCGACCGCGGTGCCGGGCATCGACACCAGGATCCTCAATCCGGATCAGACCTGGGCCGACAGGAAGGCGTTCGACGAGACCGCCTGCAAGCTGGTCGGCATGTTCCAGAAGAACTTCGCCAAGTACGAGCAGACCGTGGACGCCGAGGTTCGGGCTGCTGCGCCGGAAGTGCGGATGGCCGCCGAATAGCCGGCAGGAACGGCCAACAAACAGGA